>Ga0316194_10000855_pt1 | contig 20752 bp, 18 predicted proteins | sample CroRivsedime1_MG_FD_204936 | JGI IMG/M metagenome (GOLD analysis project Ga0316194, IMG submission 204936) | Coastal sediment microbial communities from Maine, United States - Cross River sediment 1 | ecosystem: Environmental > Aquatic > Marine > Coastal > Sediment | place: USA: Maine...
AAGCAGTTTTGAGCAGGTTTTCTTTGAAGGCAACGCCACGGTCAATTATTTCTTCTTTATGACCGGTTCAGTCTCTGGGAAATTGCAGGAGCAGCAGGAGAATATCGCCCGTTTACTTGGTAAAACCCTCAAACGTTCTGCCCATGTCGGTCTCGGCGACGATACCGAGCTGATCGATGAAATCTACTCCATGCTTGGTCATCGCAGCTCCCTTTACCTGGTCAAGCTGATCAATAAAAAGCACAAACAGTATCATGATGACTTCAAGGCTCTTTACGACGAATACAAGACGATTCCGGATCACGAATACGAGAATTTGCAGGAGCTTGCCAGCGAGCTCGAGATCGACCGCTATCAGCAGGAGCGGATTCGTATCGATGTCATGTACAAGCATCCGGATAACCAGAGGATTGTCGACGAGTACAAAAACATCTTGATTGAGTGTAACCTGAAAGGGAGCATCAACCAGATGGAGAACGCCCGCCTGACTCGACTGAAAACGCTTTCAGTGCGTAACAAGATTCCGGCGGCGCTCTTTTATACCCTCGACAAAATGCTCAAGCATGACAAGCTGGTTGATCTTGATGAACAGGATTACCTCGCTGAAACCCGGCAGGTCCTGGAAGGCATCTTCTTTACCGAAGCCCAGATCGACGCCAGCATCAACTCCGAGGATATGTCGTTGCTGCTGCACGCCAAGCGCCAGGCGAGTGAAAACCGCGACCATACCTTTGAGCATATCCTGCTGGAAACCGGGAAGGCGTGTGACGAAAAGATCCATGAAGGGGCCGACCTGACCCTGCTTGAGCATTTCTCCTACATCATCACCTACTTTGATCGTTACGATAATACCTCCTCGGTGATCAATCAGCTCGCCTTTATGGAGAACGTCCGTTTCGGCGAAGAGCAAATTCGCAGTCTTCTCGGCAACAAGAAGGCGTTTGACGAACTCAACGACAAGCTCTGGAAAGACCTCTTTTTTAAACAGGTTTTTGAGAACAAGTACTTGGGGCAATTCGGTCGGAAGAAGATCGCCTGCCTGCAAAAAGGGCTGGCGCTGATTGAAGACGGCCGCCTGACAATTACCGCCCTGGTTGATCAGCTGCTTGTGCTGGAGAAGCAGGAGCGTCTTTACGCGATCCTGCTCGGTCACGTTAAAGAGCGTATTCGTAACTTCTACTCGAAGTACAATACCCGTGTGGAGCAGGAGGCCTTGTTGGTCGAAGTGGCCGACGAGCTTTACAACAAGGGGCTCTATACCGGTGACATCCCTCTTGGCCAGTTCCATAACGTGGTGGTGAACATCAAGAAGGAAGCGGTTTACCTGCATAACCTCCTGCCCAAGATTGTTTCTGAGCGTGATGCCAGCCTGCGTGAAGATTTCCTCGACAACAGCGGCCTTGACCGTTTTTACGTGGAAGAGCTTGAGCGGGAATATTTCGAGCTGAATGATCTTGATATGGAGAACCTTTACCTGATCCGCAAAGGCTACGCGGACTAAACTCTTTCTCTTTCCGATTGCGAACGCCAACATGAGCCAACCAGACCTCAAAAAGATCCGCAATATCGGCATTATCTCGCACATCGACGCCGGCAAGACTACTGTCTCCGAGCGCATCCTCTATTATTGCGGAGAAATCCATAAGCTGGGTGAGGTTCACGATGGCATGGCGACCATGGACTGGATGGCCCAGGAGCAGGACCGTGGCATCACGATCACGGCGTCCAGCACCAGCTGTCGCTGGCGGGATATCTGGATCAACCTGATTGATACGCCGGGGCATATCGACTTTACGATTGAAGTAGAACGTTCCCTGCGCGTCCTTGACGGTGCGGTCGCGATTTTCAGTGCGGTCGAGGGGGTGCAGCCGCAGAGTGAATCGGTCTGGCACCAGGCCAACCGCTATGGCGTACCGCGCATCTGTTTGATCAACAAGCTGGATCGCGTCGGCTCCGATTATCAGGCCGTTCTTGAACAGATTCAGAAACGTCTCGGGGCCCGCCCGGTGCTGATGCAGTTACCTCTTGGTGAAGAGGGCGAGTTTCACAGTGTCGTCGATCTCGTCAATGAGGTTGTCCAGACCTTTTCTGAAGACGACCTGGGTGTGGATGTTGGTTGCTCACCTGTTCCTGAGGAACTCCGTGAGAAGGTTGCCGCGGCTAGAGACGCTGTGATTGAAGCGGCTGCAGACTGGGATGACGACCTGCTCGCAGATTTCCTCGAAGGACGGGAGGTTGCGGCAGAGCGCATCGCTCCAGCTTTGCGCAAGGGTGTCCTTGCCGGAGAGCTCTTCCCCGTCTTTCTCGGCTCTGCTTTGCGCAACAAGGGTATTCAGCCGGTTCTGGATGCAGTCACTGCTCTTTTACCTTCTCCTCTTGAACTCCCACCGGTTTCTGTCCGCAGCCCGAATGATGACGAAAGCATTCTCCTGCCATGTGAGATTTCCGGGCCCCTTTGCGCTCTGGCTTTTAAGGTGCTCTCCGACGAAGGGCGCAAGTTGACCTACCTGCGCATCTATTCCGGTGAACTGAAGGCGGGGGAGACCGTGTTGAACGTGACCCAAAACGTTCAGGAGCGGGCAGCGCGGCTTTTCCGCATGCATGCCCATAAGCGTGAACGCATTGATATTGCTCGTGCCGGGGATATCGTCGCTGTCGCGGGCCTCAAAGACGCTTTGACCGGTGATACCCTCTGCGGCGTTGAACAACCCTTCCTGCTTGCTGGCCTCGCTGTCCCTGAGCCGGTAGTCTCTCTGGCGGTTGAGCCGCGCCAGGTTCAGGACCGTGACAAGCTGATGCTCTCCCTTGAGAAGCTGCAGTGGGAAGACCCGACTTTCCGTGTGCGGGAAGATGAAGACACCGGGCAGACGGTTTTGTCCGGAATGGGCGAGCTGCATCTGGAAGTGGTGCTTCGCCGCCTGCTCGATGATTTCGGTGTTGAGGTCAATGCCGGTCAACCGCAGGTTGTCTACCGCGAGAGTGTTTCTGCTGAGGCTAGCCACACCGAAACCTTCGAGCGCGAGATCGATGGCAAACTGCAGAGGGGTGAAGTCAGTTTGCGGGTTGCTCCGCGTGAGCGTGGGTCCGGAAACGAGATTCTGCTGCCCCCTCTTGATACGGAGGGTTTAAGCGAAGAGATTCTGAGTGCGCTGCGAGAAACCTTGACGATGGCCCTCGGCTCCGGGGTGCAGATCGGCTATCCGATGGTTGATATGTCTGTTGTTGTTGACCGGGTACCGGTGACCCCAGGAGTCACTTCCGTGCTTGGCGTGCGTGCTGCGGCGCAGCGGGGTCTGACGCTGGCGATCCGGGCCGCAAAACCGGTATTGCTCGAACCGGTGATGGCGCTGGAAATTATCTCTCCGGGAGAATTTTCCGGTAAGGTTTATGGCGGCCTGCAGCAGAAGGGTGGGCGTGTCGAAGGGATGGAGTCTCGGGAGGTTGTCGACCTCGTCCGCGCCCACATCCCACTCTCGGAAATGTTCGGTTACATGACCGAACTGCGTAGCGCCACACAGGGCCGAGGATCCTTTACCATGGAGTTCAGTCATTACGACAAGGTTCCTGTTTCGGTCATGGAGCGCCTTGGTTTGAAATAACCCCAAGGACTGACAGGATCGTGGTTTTCTTTCCAGAAGAGGCAAGTCACTGACTTGTCTCTTCTTTTTTATTTGACTTGCCTGTTTATCTCTCTTTCTTTGGATTAATATATTAATTCATATAAATAACTCTTGACATAAGTATTCCCGCGAGGCATATTGCCGCTAAATTTACCGTTGTTTGTTTTTAGAGATTCTGTAATTTTTAGGAGGTTTGGCGCAATGAAGATGTCTGGGTTGAATAATTACGTGCTTTCTGTTGCTCGTGCACTTTATGTCTTTGTTACGGTTGCCGCTGTCTGTGGCGCCCTGGCTGTGTTGAATATTGGTGGACATTGACCAGTTTGACAAGGAAATCAATTATTAAGGGCGGCCTGGTCAGGTCGCCCTTTTTGTTTTTTGTGGGAGAATTGTGTCTGTCTTGAGAGCAGAAATAATATTTGACGTTGCACAGGATGCCTGAATATCTATAATGCTCAGTAATTTTGTAAATCAATCCGGCTGCGGGTTCCGGATGTTGAATGGAGATGTTATGGAAATCGAACAGGGAGCGGGCAAGATCGCCAAGTGCTTGAAGCTGATGCTCAGTGATAAGCCCGGGCATCTGGCGAGCGTGATGGCGGCGATTGCCTCGAAGAATGCCAGCGTTGGTGATATCCATCTGTTGCGGGTCGGCAGAACGCACAACACGCGTGAGATCGTCGTCTATGTTGATTCTGATCATCAGTTTGAAGAGGTGGTTGAGGCCATCGCCAATCTGCAAGGGATCATTATCGAAGACGAGATCGATCTGGTTCACCAGGTGCACGAAGGCGGCAAAATTGCCACGAAAAGCAAGGTTCGAATTGAGACGATTACGGATGTTCGCCAGATTTACACGCCGGGAGTTGCGGCCATCTGCAAGGATATCGAGCGTTATCCCGAGCTCGCTTATAAATATACGTCGATTCCCAATCAGGTGGCTATCGTTACCAACGGTACGGCGATTCTCGGCCTTGGTGATATCGGTGCCGTTGCCGGCATGCCGGTCATGGAAGGCAAGTCCGTGCTCTTTGACTACCTGGTCGGTGTCAGCGGAGTGCCGGTTCTGATCCAGAGTCACGATCCCAAGGTGATTATTGACACGGTGCGAAATATCGCCCCGACTTTCGGTGCGATCAAGCTGGAAGATATTAAAGCCCCGGAGTGCTTCGAGATTGAAGATGTGCTTGATGCCGAACTTGACATCCCGGTGATGCATGACGATCAGCACGGCACGGCTGTGGTCGTCCTGGCGGCTTTGCTTAACGCGACCCGGTTCTCCGGCCTGATGTTGAAGAAGTCCGTCGTCGGTGTGGTGGGTTTGGGTGCTGCGGGCATGGGGATCAGCAAGCTGCTCCTTGCTTATGGTGTAAAGAATGTCATCGGCACCGATCTTGACGAGACCGCATGTGACCGTTTGTCTGCGGCCGGTGGGTCTGTTGGTTCTCTGGATGAGGTGATGAAGAAAGCCCATGTCGTGATCGCTACGACCGGTTGCCCCGGGTTGATTAAACCTGAAATGGTCCGTAAGGGTTCGGTGGTGCTGGCTCTGTCCAATCCGAACCCTGAGATTACCCCCGATCTTGCCCTGCAGGCAGGGGCCTCCTTCGCTGCCGACGGCAAGAGCGTCAACAACGCTTTGGCCTTCCCCGGCCTCTTTCGTGGTGCTTTGAACGTGCGAGCCACCCGGATCAACAACAAGATGAAGATTGCCGCAGCCCTGAGTATTGCCAGGCATGCTGAAGAAAACGAACTTGTTCCTTCCTTGCTACACCCCGATGTTCACAAGGATGTCACGGCGGCGGTGGAACGCGCAGCTCTTGAGTCAGGTGTGATCAAACACTGGGATTGATCTAAACCAATGGCACCCTGGATTCTGCTCTCGGCTGGAGAGTAAGAAAGCTACATAAGCTATCGAAAGACTGCGCCGACGAAGATGTTCTCCTGGTCGGCGTAGTCTTTTTTATAGCCTCTGTTCGTGAATCTAGCCGATTTTATTATAGTGGTACCGGTCTTTTACTTAAGGTGTAGTGGCTTAAACCTGACCTGACACAGACTGTAATTCGATCAAGTGCCGCTCCGTGCCTACAGATAAATTTTCTATTTATCAGGGTTTCTAGGAATTATCCGCAGCGTTGAGCTGTCTTTTAGCGGTATCACCTGTTAATGGGTGCTGTTAAAATCCTCGAATAAAATGTGCGCAATAAAAATCTGCATTATTTCCCATTCATTTTTTCCGTCCTATTTAAGTGTTTATTTGATTAATCCTATTTGTCTTTATGCAAGGGGAGAGGCCCTTTCTGCATATATTTCAGCCACATAAGCAATTACTTTCTCTTCATCCAACAAGGGGATATATCAACCCTTCTGATTTACTGATGATAGTTGAATTTAAATTGGCACTTCTTGTGCTTACTTGAAGTTAATCATGTTTTTTTTAAGAGCGGTGACTGAAATGCAAAAACTTCGACTTACAATTCTGCAAGGTAAAAACAACCTTTCCAGGCTGGCCCCACTTCTGTCTCTTGTCGGATTGTCAGGCGAGTTTCTTTCAACACCTAAGAGTCTTTTAGAGTCTGTTCAGCAATCACCTCCCGATCTCGTTCTTATAGACAGGAAATTTATATTCAACGAAACAAGGGGTGGTGGCATTGAATCCTTGATTGATAAAATGTCTCCTTTCTGCCCACTGCTATTCGTTGACGAGGAGGAGGATCGCTTTCTTTTTGCTGACCTTGAACGCAATCAGGTGTTTCAGCTCTTCGATCTTTATGAATATCTTCTGCTGCATCTTCAACATTATTCCAGAAAGGAACTACGAGTAGCGGTAAAATTGCCGTCTGTAATTTTACTTGGCGGGAGATCAGAATTAACTCAAATTTCTTGCCTAAGTACTGGCGGAGCTTTTATAAAGACAGGCCATCCAACACCCAAAAAAGGTGAGGCCATTGAAATGACTATTCCGCTCCTGGGACACCGAACTGAGATCGAACTTTGTGGTCGGGTTGTCTACAGTGTTTTTCCCTCTTTAGAGAACAATTACATTCAAGGCGTTGGAATATGTTTTGAGCAGCCTGATGAGTCATCAACAAAGAGAATCAAAAATTATTTATGTGCCTATCTCAACAACAAGGTCCCCGTAGAAGATGTGAGCAGCGAAACTCAACGATCCTGGTATCTGGAGCCGATAAAAAAGAAACCGACAACAAGTGGAATCCAATTGAAATCTTTTGTCTGTCGATAATAGATCGTAGGCTGAAACGTGAATACAATGACTTTTCTCAAAAGCCACGACTTACGAGAAGAAAAATGGCTTCTTATTGATAGAGGTATTCAGGAAGCTCTTTAATCCACAAAACGATGGCCACCTAGATCAAACCTGGGTGGCCATTATTTGTCAGTAACTTTGCAGGATAGTACTGTAAGAATCTCTATCTCACTATTTCAGCAGAGGAGTCGTCTTGATCGGTGCTATTCGCTCTACCGCAAGCTGCGTGATTCAGAACCGCAATAGAGCCGCCTCAACCGTCGCGACAAAACGTACCGCGTCGTCCATCGGCAATGGGCCGACACAATTCATTGCGTCTCAGCCCTGGCGGCTTCGAGCAGCACAGACGCCGGCACCCTCACTTTGTGGTCCGGGTTGATATAGGCAAACCTGATCCGGCCATCGGTGCCGACAACATAGGCAGCAGGCACCGGCAAAATATGATGTCTCTCGCCCGAAGCCTTCTCCAAGTCTATGCCGTAACCCTGGTAGAGTGTCAAGGTCTCGGCGTTCACTTGCCAGGCGATCCCCAAGGCCATAGCCCCTATCATACTGTGATCCGACAAGAGAACATAATTCATTTGATGCTTCTGCTTGCTCTGCGACAGATATTCGGGGCTGTCGGAGCTGACGGCGAGAATTTGGTAGCCCATCTCCAACAACTGCGGTTCAATGCGTATCAATTCCCCCAACTGGAGGTTGCAATACGGTCACCATCCACCACGAAAATAAATCAATATGGTCGGTTTGCGGGCCAGGGCTTTGTTCAGGTCAAAGCTCTTGCCGTCTAGATCCTGCAGGGTGATCTCCGGTATCTGGCTACCGACCAGGATCGGACAAATAGCATTCGGTGACTTAGCAACATTCAGGCGCTCTGCGGCAACCTGGTTACCAGGACCGAGGAGAAGAAAACTAGTTACCACAAAAAGAATACGGGCATAATGCAGCATGGTTATTATCTCTCTTTCAAAAGGACTTTAAATGTTATTGTAAAGCATCCCTCTGAATCGATTTTTATCAAGCCCTGAGCAGATTTTTAAAAAAAATTCAGTTAGCCAACGGAGGCACTGAGATCGAGCGACTGTACTTTCACACCTGGTAACAGGCAGCCACCTTTCGTAAACTCCCCCAAAACGTATACATGTCAAAAGTAAAGTTTTCTGGATAAATACAGCAGGTGGTTCTAATGTGTGTGTGTCTTCAGACCCTTTAGCACTCTTTTGTCACAAAGCTTTAAGAGACACCTTCCTATCAGTCACGACATATGAGACGAAATTATCCCTCTTTTTAAACGCTATATTTAGGATAGATTTGTGGTCAGCACTCCCTTTAATCGACCTTAAGAATCAGCAAAGGGCCATCCGGCACGATCGCCCAGCGGGCATCCGGACCGAATCTGTCTAGTAATTCCGCAATAGCCTCATTTATTTTTTTGACCGGTTTAAAGTGAAATCGCTTCAGCGTGTCGGAGTCGATTCCCTGGGTATGTACCCAGATTTCCTTCTTTAACATCACTTGGTAAGTTTCCTGGGCACACCATTGGTCAGGGAGAAAGAATTCCTTCTTCATCAGCTTTTCAATAAAGGCCTGTGGTGTGGTGGCATGCTCAAAAACCGCCCTGTATTCTTCACTGCCAAACCCTTCCAGACACTCAGTGGCGATCATGATTACCCCACCTTCGCGGGTCGCACCTGCCACGCCTGAAATCCCTTTTGCTGTCTGATACAGGTTGCAGTCAAGTGGAGCCCCTGCATTTGTGGTCACAACAAAATCAAGAGGTTCATCCAGTGTCTGAACACAATGGCGGGAGAGAAATTCGACCCCTTTAAGGTGGGCCTTGACCGGGTGACCGGCAAAAACTCCAGTGATTTTTTTGCTAGTGTCGAGAGTGACGTTGACGATGAAATCGGCCCCGGCTTGTTCCATGATGTCCAGACCGGCTTCGTGGAAGGGGTTTCCTTTCAGGATGCCGTAACGGGTCTGTGGATGAGCCACCATTTCGGGACCATGCATGAACTCCAAGGTTTTCACCGATGAGATTCCAGGCAGAATCGATTTGCGCCCGCCTGAGAAACCGGCCCACATATGCGGCTCGATGAAGCCGGTCAAAATCTTCAGGTCAGCCGCCAGGTAATGCTTATTGACCAGGGCCGGCACCCCATTACCGATATGTCCAACCAGAACCATGTCGTCTTGGTTCTTGGAGAAGTGGTTGATGATCCGGTAAGAGGATGCGATCTCTTTGCCTACAAGGCGCTCCAGTTCTTTCCCCTCGTTGGGACGATGGATTCCGGTGGCAATCAAGATTGTGATCTTTGCGGAGGGGATACCAGCCGCTTCCAGGTGCTGAATGATAATCGGCAGCAACATGGCATTCGGTACTGGCCGTGTTATATCACTAATAACAATGACAGCATCAGTTTTGTCTCGGCCCAATGCTTTGAGAGGTTCGGACTCAATCGGCCTTAAAAGAGACTGCTGGACAGCATCCTCTGGCACAGGTATAACCGCTGCTTCCTGCGGATAAAGGACACCAACAAAGTTAGACGTTTCAGGAAACTCTAGGTCAAGACCTTCCTCACCATATTTGAGACGTATGTGCATAATGTCCTCCCCGTTTCTGTTTCCACAGTATACCGGAAACTCACCGTCTCTTTTGATGGGTAGACAGTTTTCCTCTGGAGGGTAGAGCTAATATTGCTTACTGTTATTGTTATAAGTCACCATTTATAAAACACTAAAGCCCTTGATCTTCGGACCAGGGGCTTTTCATATAATGCAGGGGCGGCGATAATTTCGACAAACTGCCAGGCAATTAAACTCAAAACAATGCAGGGGTAATTATCAGACACTTGTCGATACTTCTGTTATGCTGTCACCAGCAAAGATAGCGTCATTAAACATCAAAGGCAGCAAAACCTCTGGAGGAAAAATCCGCTAAATTCTAACGTTTAACTATTTGTACTGGAGCCCCAATGGAATTCGATAACGGCATCCTTCATATCAGTGCTTTCCTTTCTGTCACTTTGGGCATCGTTGTTCTTTTCGTTGGTAAGCGTGTGAACAACATCGTACGTTTCCTCAATGAATTTAGTATCCCGGAACCGGTGACTGGCGGACTGATTTTTTCCGTACTAATTGCTCTGCTCTACGTAGTAACCGGCATCGAGATCGAATTTGAACTCTCTGCACGTGATTTCCTTCTTGTTTATTTCTTTACCACTATTGGCATCAATGCCAGCCTCAAGGACTTGGTAAAGGGTGGCAAACCTCTCATCATCCTGCTGGCAATCACTATTGGTTATATGATTATTCAGAACCTAACGGGCATATCGGTTGCGGCAGCCTTTGGGCTTGCGGCCCCGGTCGGTCTGCTGGGGGGAAGTGTCTCCCTGATCGGTGGACACGGCACTGCTATCGCCTGGGCCCCACGTATAGCGGCGGACTATGGCATTGGTAATGCCATGGAAGTTGGCATCGCCTGCGCCACTTTCGGCCTGATCCTGGCAAGTATCATGGGTGGACCGATCGCCAAACTGCTTATTAACCGCTATAAGTTAAAACCGACCGTCGAAGAGCCTTTGGATGTAGGCTTTTCCGAGGAAGAAACAGAGGGTAAGATCGGCCATCTTGATTTCCTTGACGCGATTTTAGCCATTCACGTATGTGCAATTCTCGGCTTTATTCTCAATGAACAATTAGAAAACTTGGGTTTGCAGTTACCGCTATTCGTCACCTGTCTATTCGCTGGCATTCTGATAACCAATCTTATCCCGAAAAACTTCCCCCGCTTCAGCGGCACCAAATGGCCGAGTCGTAAACCTGCTATTTCTTTGCTCGCGGACATCTCGTTGGGCACCTTTCTGGCGATGTCGCTGATGAGCATGCAGCTTTGGACACTGGTAGATCTCGCCGGACCAATTTTCACAATTCTCGGCGCACAGTTTTTCGTTGCAGTAGCTGTGACTCTGTTTGTCGTCTTCCCGGCAATGGGGAAAACCTACGATGCTGCGGTAGTTTGTGCTGGTTTCGGTGGGATCTCCCTCGGCTCTACTCCAACCGCCATGGCGAATATGTCGGCAGTCTCTCAGCGTTACGGTGCCTCGCACATGGCATTCATCATTGTTCCGCTGGTGTGCGCTTTTTTTATCGACTTGGTCAATGCATTACTCATCCCGTTTTTTCTGGCAAACTTTTGATTCAAGCCCACCATACTGATTGAGGGGATGTGACTCCTGAATGTCACGACTTACGAGAAGAAAAACGGCTTCTTATTGATAGGGGTATTCAGTAAGCCCTTTAATCCGAATAACGATGGTCACCTGGAGCAACTCTGGGTGGCCATTTATTATTTATCAGGGTTTAATTTCTTGCTCTTTACAACCCTGCACTGAAAAAACCTTTCCGCAAAATCATACCAACAGCAACTGCCTAAAACATGACTTGACAGGTCATGTTTTAGGGATAGTGTTTCTTCATAGGCTAACGCGAATGGCTATTATTGTTTATCACTTGAGTCCTTTTGCATTGAAGGTCTCGACGACCCGCCTGGTGTCATGTTGTGTATATGTCAGAAGATCCCTTGATGAATTAAATTTAGGATGGTTGTGTAATTTAGATATTGTAATAGGAGATTTAAACTTTACGGATATTGTTTGGTTTTTACTCTCTCATAATTTTTAAAAGGTAGTTATGTTGAAGTTTATCATTCGAGCTCAAATAATTTTCATATGCATTTTTTTGCTTCTACCAAGCCATGCTTTTGCCCTCGTCTCCGAAGGAAGGCCAGGGAACCCATATTTTGACCAAGTTTTGTTTCTGCAAAAAAAAGTCATCGAGGACAATAAGGTAGTTGCTGTATCTCTTGCATTCACAGACCCGAGAAGTAATGAAGACCTTTGTCTTAACCGTATGGATGTTTTTGGTGGGCTAGAAATGTTTAGGGAGATACCAGAAAAAAATTGGGTTCTAGTAGACTTCAGACTTCAAAGCCTGATCATTGCTGAAGGCTTTGCAGGTGATGCAGATGTATCTTGGGTTGAGGCTTGTCCTAATGTTGATACCTGCACAGAGTGGGGCAAACAACGCTCTCTTGATCCACAAGAACAGGAACGGAGAGCAAACATTTCTCGACCCAAAGCAGTTGTTAAATCAAACCTTGAAGACATTTCTCAGCGTTTGGAGCTAGGCAGAAAGCTAGTGAAAGTAGCTCGATGTCGTGGATGCCACAATATAGAAGGCACAGGGCCTAGTCACGCGCCAAGCCTGACTTGGAAGCGCATAAAATACGATAGAGGCTGGCTTGAAAATTACCTGATGTCTCCTTATCGTATGCGGCCCGCAATGGATAACTTGATGATGCTCAACTACACTTCCCCCAATGCTATGCCGAGCTTACAGAGAGAAGAAGTAAAAGTTATTGCCCAATATCTTGAAAGCGTTGCTATCTCAAGTGCACCCAGCGATGACTGGAGGAAAGAGCTATGGGATGACTACGACTGCTTGGGTTGCCATGTAAAACTTTACAAGTCAGACCCCCTCGTATATCAACCAACGGTATTACCAGAAAACACGAAGGCTAAGCTGGAAGCCTCCTCAACATTGAGCTTATGTTTAGGATGTCACACCTTTGGGGACATGCGTACAATAGAAAAAGGTCCGCCTGAAATTGTGCACCCTTTCGCTCCAGACTTATTTCTAGCCTTTGAAAAGTTGGATCTTAATTTTATATCAAACTTTTTGGAAGAGCCCACGCACCTTGTACCATTAACAAAAATGCCAAACTTGGGACTTAATAATAATCAGATTATTGAGATTAAAGATATCGCGCAGGAAATTAAAGAGGAAATTGAAGCGGGACGAATTAAACCAAACCACATGTATTACAACTTAGAGAAAGGTAGTACTAATAACTAGACATGATTCTGTCTCATAAGTCACGACTTCTGAGAAGAAAATGGCTTCTTATTGATAGGGGTATTCAGGAAGCTCTTTAATACACAAAATTATGGCCGCCTGGTAGCGGGTGGCCATTTATTATTTGTCAGCACATTATAGGAACCAGCTTTTGACATTTTACACCAGCTGAACTAGGCTAATAGTTCTTTATTTACGCAGGTATTTGCAAAATCGGCGGGTGCGGAGCTTCGAGAAGAAGAGCACCTTCGGTATTGAGGGTGCTTTTGCTTTTTATGGAGCCAATATTCCAAAAATGATTAGTTCGCTTAACAGAGCATCCTTTCTTTTGATTCTGATAACAATGTTCCTGTACGGCTGCTCAATCGGCACCCAGAAATCCATCGATCCAAACACCTCACCGCCATCGCCAACAGGTACAGTCTATTACAAGGGCGACACTACTATCCCAGACGCCATCGTGCTTGATTTTGAGGGTGGCTTGGTGATGACCTCCGATTTTGGATGGGTGATAACCAATGAATCACAAGCAGACACATTGCTATCACTCGTCATGTCTGGCTACGACATGGAAGAAGTGGTAGTTAAAAACGGCGGCAAGGAAGCGGCTGAAGGTGTCCTTTTTATCCAAGAAGAGCCTATTCCTGTGCAGAAAAGAACATACTCGTTCTCTGCAGGTCCCGATAAAAGAACATTTCGTATTTACGAAACGACTAACAGTGACGGTAGGGGCCGCGGGGGGTCAAGTTAGCGCTAAAGCGTAAAGCCAACCTTGATGGTCTTTTCTTGTTTGTCACGACTTCTGAGAAGAAAACCGGCTTCTTATTGATAGAGGTATTCAGTAAGATCTTTATTCCACAAAACCATGGCCACCAGGGTTCAATCCTTGGTGGCCTCTTTTATTTTCATTTACCTGTTGACATACCTGACAAAATCAGTAAGATATTAATCACAGAGCATAGTTCTTCATTGTTACCTCCTAAAAGCAAAACCCATAGAACCCGTTGCCCCATAGTTCCCCTCCTGGACTGTGGGGCTTTTTTTTATTAAATATCAGGGGTAACAATAATTTTGCATTTAATTCAATCTGACTGTGGCCAATCAATGCGAGAGGAATTATAGTAATTCTGCCTTCTCATCAATCTCTAGTCACTTATCTTCCTGATAGTTTCCTTTCTTATCGCTCATAAGAGAATTGTCGGACATAATCATGGCTTAAAGTGATTCCGTTGCCGCATCGACCAGGTAAAGAATCGAGCGGTAGGGGATGTCGGCATGCAGTGATAAGCCGATCTCACAGGTTTTGCTGGTAGAATACCCTGCGTTGCAACCTTTGGCCTGTTGTTTAAGCCCCTCCAGCGCTGAGGCATTCAATTCGGGATAGTTGAACCCGCGATCGCCGGCAAAGCCACAGCAATAAATATCTTCCGGGACAACGACCTCCGTTGCGCAAGTTTTGGCCAAGGCTGTGAGTTTGTCATCAAGCCCCATTTTACGGGCACTGCAGGTCACATGCAGAGCCACTTTGGTTTCAAGCGGGGTGAACTTCAGTTTGTCCAGCAAAAACTCAAGAACAAATTCAATCGGCTCATAGAGTTTCAGCTTGGGATCCAGGTTCTCTTTCATGCGCAGCAAGCAGGGACTGGTATCGCAGAGAACAGGAATCATTCCATCGCCACATGCTTTAATCAGCGCGCGGTTCAACTCATCACTCTTATCGTTGGCTTGGTTGAAAAATCCTTTACTCTCAAACGCTTGCCCGCAGCAGAGATTACTGAGATTTTCGGGGTAGATTAACTGATAACCGGCTTTTTTCAAGAGTGAAATCGTTTTTTGTGGCAAGTCCGCAAGCTCTGATTCAGCTCGCGCTGGACCGCTCATACAGCGACTGGCGCAGGCTGGAAAATAAACCACCTGTAAAGGGTTGTCAGGATCAAAGGTTTCTGATTTGATTTTTGCCACCCCTGAGGGCATTTCCCTGTTCCACAGCGGCAATTTATTTGCTGTCAGGGTGCGGGCTGTTGACGAAACTTTTTCCATAAACCCTGTGCCGGCCTGTTGATGAACCTTATCGACCGTTTTTAGGGTTGTGTTAATTGTTCCCGCAACGCCCTTGAAATTTCTTGCGACCCAATCAGCAACCAGGTTGGCCAGATCGCCATTGGCTTCTTCACGGAGGGCTTTGACCAGCTTGCCGGTGTCAATACCCACTGGGCATTTAGTACTACACAAACCATCAGAAGCGCAGGTTTCTTGGCCTGGATATTGATAAGCCTTCAATAGCTTTTTGAGCTCGGCGGGATCTGCGTTTGCTGCCATTTGACGGCTGATTTCACGGCGACTAACAATACGTTGACGAGGGGTAAAGGAGAGGTTGCGCGATGGGCAAACCGGCTCACAGAATCCGCATTCGATACATTTGTCAACCAGCTCATGGGTCGCTGGGAGTGGCTTAAGATTTTTGATGTGCGCTTCGGCGTCGTCGTTGATAATGACGCCCGGATTCAACAGTCCTTCCGGATCAAACAGGTTTTTGATCGCTTTCATCAATGTGTAGGCCGCTGTGCCCCATTCTTTTTCAACAAAGGGTGCCATGTTTCGCCCGGTGCCATGCTCAGCCTTGAGCGAACCGTCGTACTTTTCAACGACCATATTGACGACTTCATCCATAAAATCACGGTAGCGAACAACCTGCTCTTCATGTGAAAAATCCTGTGTAAAGACAAAATGCAGGTTACCTTCAAGGGCATGACCAAAGATGATCGCTTCCTCATAGTGATATTTTTTAAACAGATTCTGCAGGTCGAGCGCGGCAGCGGCCAGATGCTGATGGGGGAAGGCGACGTCTTCGATAATGACTGTGGTTCCGGTCTCGCGCATAGCACCAATTGCGGGAAAGAGACCTTTGCGGATTTTCCAGTAAATTGTGTATTCTGCAGGATTTTCAGTAAATTCAATCGGCCTGACAGTTTTTATTTTTCCCAATGCTGCGCTAATTTTTTCAATCTGGTCCTTCAGCTTTTTAGCACTGGTGGCTCGGGTTTCGACCAACAGTGCGGTGACGTTTTTTTTCAAACCGGCTAGATAATCGGGCATGCCCGTTTCATTTTCGACCGATGACAGGGCGGCACGATCCATCAATTCGGCTGCGGCGACTGGTAACCCATCCCGAAGAATAGGGATGGCGCTACAGGCCGTGGGAACGTCGGGAAATAGAATCAGCGCGCTGGCTTTATGTTGATGTTCAACGACAGTTTTATAGACCACTTCAGAAATGAAACCGAGAGTTCCCTCTGATCCGACCATCAGTTGCTGCATGATATCAAAAGGATCGCTGAAGTCGATCAGGGCGTTCAAGCTGTAGCCAGTGGTGTTTTTAATTTTGAACTTGTAGCGAATGCGTTCATTTAATTCATTGTCAGCCAAAATGTTGTGACGGAGATCAGTGAGGCCCTTGAGGAGCTGTGGGTGACTGCGTTTGAAATCTGCCCGGCTTTTGTCATTGCTGGTGTCGACAATGGTGCCATCGACAAGAATCAGCCGCAAACTGTCGAGGGTCTGATAACTGTTTTCGGCCACTCCGCAACACATCCCGCTGGCATTATTGGCAAGAATTCCGCCTATCTTTGCACTGTCGATGGAAGCTGGATCAGGGCCAATTTTTTTACCGAACTCGGCGAGGAAGCGATTGGCCTGGCTGCCGATAATTCCAGGCTGCAACTGTATTTTTTTCGCATTGTTAAAAATTTTATAGTTCTGCCAGCCTTTGCCCAGGCGCACAAGAATACTGTCAGTGATCGCTTGACCGGAAAGACTGGTTCCGGCCGCCCGGAAGGTGACCGGGAGCCGACGTTGGCTTGCCTCATGAAGAATAAGCTGAACCTCATCTTCTGCTTCAACATTGATGACAATCTTTGGAACCAAGCGGTAGAAACTGGCATCACTTCCGAATGCTACAGTTAAAAGTGGATCAGTGATCAGACTCTGCTTGGAGATCTTTTTCAAGATTGTTTTATAAAAATCCTGATATACGGTTGGAAGCATCATATCTCCTTGAGGACTGATCAGGATTGTTCGGTTTCATAAATTCTAACAGAAATACGACCGAAACGGTAATCTTAGCAGCTGAAAGAAGCTTCTTATCGATATAGGGACTTAGGAAGCTGGAACTATGGCCACTAGGGTTCGATCCTTGCTGGCCTTTCTCGTATGTCATCTATTTGAGGGATTTAAAACCTCGCAACGACTGAGAGTAACATCTCACATTAAACAGCCCTTTCCAGATCAATATTTGACCTCTTCCTCGGCTTCCTCCTCAGTCATGCTGGATTTTTTCTTAACCTCATTGGCAGGCTCTTCATTTTTACAGGCGGCAAGTGAAATGGTCACGCCTATAACCAATATATATATGAAGATTGGTAATGAGAATTTCATTACAGGTTCCTTTCACATCGAGACTCGTTTTTTGATTTGGAATCCTTACAAGAGCATTATAGCGCATCTGAAATCCCTAGTTGACTAGCCTGCAATTTCTTGTCACTTCACCCTGATTTCCTATAAGTCAGGGTTAGTAATAATTTTGCATTTCGGTCAAACTCAGACATCTTAAACGATGTGAGAGGATAAATAGTATACCTTTGACAAGCCCTCTATTAGAGATAGGTTTATAAACATTAGGCGAAAGATTTCCCGACAAAGCCAACCTTTTCGCAAGAGAGGGGCGGAAAGCGGCTTCGCCACTGAGCAACTCATACCTACACAAGGGTGGGAGATGATCATGACAGAATTGGGTGAGCAGAGACGCAAAGGGTGGTATCCTATACAGGTGGTTATGAAAGACGGCTCTCAACACTTTTTTTCCCCATTAGTGCTCGACATTCTGCTCGAACATAATCGTGTGAAAAAATTTAAAAGAAAAAGCGGTTGGGCCACGGTTGGGATTGACCCTATCCGAACTGCGTCCAGACGTGTATCCTTTTCCTCTTTTGATGGTCCTGAGCGGCGGAATCGCCACTGAGTAATTCATGTCTACCTGTCTTTAAAATTAATAAGACACCATACTCAGTCTATGTCAGCAGTTATGCCATGACCAACTGTTTACTGATAAATCACCATCAATAAGATACGAAAATGGCCCTTCCGTCATGGAGGGGCGATTCTTAAATTGCAGGGTTAGTAAGAATTTCGCATTTCTGCCAATCTGAACAACCTATAGCAATGCGAGAGGATAAATAAGAAACCAATTTTTGACCTATACTTCCTGCCGGTAATAAGTTAAGACAACTTAAGAAGCCGGCATATCCCGGAATTGTTTGACACAACCCGTCACCGGATTACGCTGTGAGATGTTTTCTATGCCATCCTATCCGGGTGAAGCCTATGCATTCAGGTAGTTGTCTTTTTGGTGTGCCATTTGCAATATACTGAGTAAGATTCCAAGGAGGTTCACCATGAAAGTAAAACACATCACGGGTTTTGTTCTTACCCTTCTGCTAATTGCTGGTTCGGCCTGGGCCGATGAAATCGTTTCTTTTAAGGCTGGCTACATCTCTCTCAACCCTGACGGTATCTTTGCCGTTAACAGTGGAGACATTTCCGGAACCAAAGTCGATTTTGATGATGACCTGAATTTTGATGATAGTGAGGAGCTATTTGCCGAGATCGCAGTTAACCTCGGACAATTCCGTCTGGCCGCCGGATTCTTGCCGATCGATTTCTCAGGCACGGGCAACTTGAATCAAACCCTCATCTTCAACGGCAAGCCCTTTTTGGTCAACAGCGAGGTATCAAGTTCGGTCGATATGGATATCTACGATTTAGCCCTGACTTGGAACATCCTCAATATTGATGATCTGCCGGTAAGGGTACAGCTAGGTCCGGAACTTTCAGTCAAAGTAGTCGACGCCAATGTGTCGATGACTGATCACACCACCGGCCTAAAGGAAAGCGACTCACTGACCGCTCCCGTACCAACTATCGGTGCTCGGGCCAGAATTGGCCTGGCAGATTGGGTGGCCCTGGTTGGTCGTGTCGGCTATATGGAGTATGATGGCAATAGCTTCCTTGATGTCGATGGTCAGATCGAGTTCTCACCGATTCCGCTTGTCGGGATTTTTGCCGGCTACCGCTACCTGGATCTTGAAGTCGATGAGTCGGGTGTCTTTATCGATGCCACGCTCGATGGTCCTTACGCAGGAGCATTCGTCCGCTTTTAGGGTGTTGACGTCTGGAAGGTAACTATATTTATAAAACACCAAAGCCCTCAATCTTCGGATCGGGGGCTTTCTTATTTGTCAGGGGTGGTGAGAATCACTCATTTAAGTCAAATTCGCTCTCGACAAAACAATGTAGGACAATAAATAGTAATCCCTGTCTTTCTTCGGTCTATTCCAGCCTCTGGTCACGTAACCCTTCTTAAAAATCAAGGATTCTAGTAATACCCGGATTTCGACCTTTCCTACACTCTAATTACAAACAACGTTATTTCTGAGACAATTTTTGGCACTTTTAAGTTTGGTTTGGTTATTCATCTCAGTTAAAACTTGTGATCCAGAGTAAAAAATAAAAATGATATTAATTTATTCGAATAAAATTTCACTAAATATATCAGTGGTTTATCTCACTCAAATATGAAGTCATAAATATTCCCTAAAAATATGGAATGAAAAATGTATTTAGTGATTATATGTTTCTTCTGGGAGGGGGGCAAGAAATGCCCACTTTGTTCTGACGAAGATGGGCGTTTCTTTTTAGCCAGGACATTTAGGGATATGTACCGATGACATCACTGAATAAGTGTTGTGAATGGCCCACATTCGTAATGCCAACCTAGAAAGGGGTTCTCATGAGCGCAAATGAGTTTGTTGATTACTACGATTTGCTGCAAATTAGCTCTAACGCAGATACCGAGACCATTAAACGCATCTTTCGGAATCTCGCCAAGAAGTTACCTCCTGATCAGTCCGACCAAATAAACAATGATCAATTAATAAAGATCGTCGAGGCTTACGAGGTACTCTCAGATCCTAAGACCCGCGCCGGTTACGACGCAAGGTATCAGGATTACTGGAACCGAAAATGGAAGCAAGAGTACCAGTGGCTAGCGACATGTCTGAGATAGTCGACGACAAGGTCGCTCGTGAGCGTATTCTTCCATTGTTGTATGTTCAACGTAGACGCACCACGAAAAGCCCGGGTTTGGGGGAAACTTAAATATCACCGCTTCTTAACACTCCGCTCGAATTGGCTGAGTTCCATCTGTGGTACATCAAGACTAAGGGGTGGGTCGAACGACTCGATACTGGCCATCTGGCAATCACCGCACTGGGCGTTGATCAGGTTGAGCAGAGCCATTCCCTCAGCCCGGAGAAGTAGATCGAAGCTCATGTCCCTTTACACGACGCTGCAGAAGGTTGGCAGGCAAGCGAGGAAGATTTGTGGGCAGTGAATGAGTAAGCAAAGCCGCCAGTTGGATGAAATCTGCCTTCCTGTTGATGGCGATGTATAGAAAGCTCTTTAATCCACAAAACGATGGCCACCTGGATCAACTCCAAGTGGCCATTTATTATTTATCAGGATCAGTAAGAATTTCGCATTTCGGACAATTTCACGCACTCAAAACAATGCGAGAGGATAAAAAGTAAACTCACTTCTGTGAACTTAACTTTTACTAGGCATTGTTGGTGACGATCTATGTGATCTTTTTATGGAGTATAGAGAACCTCTTGCTTACACGATTTATGTTCGATAATTAACATAATATATAACTTTAGGCATAGGGCCACTTCTCTTTTGACCTATTGTATACAAGTTGATCACAACCTATAAATTAATATGCATTTAAAATTTAAACAGTTTCTAAGAAGGACAAACCTGTGCGATGCAGGGGCGCAAAGCAAAGAATCACGAGTGGATGGTCGTGCTACCGAAGAGAGCGTCATAATTGTAG
>Ga0316194_10000859_pt1 | contig 20709 bp, 17 predicted proteins | sample CroRivsedime1_MG_FD_204936 | JGI IMG/M metagenome (GOLD analysis project Ga0316194, IMG submission 204936) | Coastal sediment microbial communities from Maine, United States - Cross River sediment 1 | ecosystem: Environmental > Aquatic > Marine > Coastal > Sediment | place: USA: Maine...
ACTGGATGCTGGGCGCTGATACGGAAAAACTGGACTCATGGGTCCGTTATCATCGGCAGAATATTCGCGTCACCATGGTGCACGGCTGGGCCAGCTTTTTACTGGGTGGCCTGCTGGGACTGGGCGTGCTGGTACTGGCTGACAAGTTGTGGATACTGGTGGTTGCGGCACCCTTGCTGGTGCTCGGCTATCTCTACAATTCGGGGCAACGTCCCCTGTCCTATACTTACCTTGGCGAATGGGTGACCGGTCTGTGTTATGGCCCCGGTGTCTTTGGTTGCCTGTGGCTGCTCTCTGGTGAAGACCTCGATATCCGTGCCATCACGGGCGCTGCCGCTTTTGCCGCCCTGGCCGTCTGTCTGTTGCTGTCGCATCAACCGCCACAGATGGCTACTGACCGCCTTGCGGGCAAGCAGTCTTTTGCTGTGCGCTACGGTATCCGGCGCACCCGACAGGCGGTTTATGGGTTGTTTATGGTGTTTCTGCTCAGTTTCGGTGTTGCGCTGTGGGCCGGCGACAACAACGCGCTGGTGTTGCCGGTGTATGCAGGAATATCATTGCTGGCCCTGGTCTATGTCAGCCGCCGGCCACCAAAACCGGCCACTGTTTTAATAGCGTCTACGCTGGTGCAACTCGTCACGCTGCTTGCCGGGCTGTTTTGAAAATCCGGCATAATTTAACCCCGTTCACTCCCTGCTGCGTTTATAGAGGTGTACATCACCAAAATGGAGAACGCACCCTGGACAGCATCAACTACCAGGCCATTGTTATCTTGGCGATTACCATCCTGCTGGTCGGCGTCTGCGCAGGTGCGTGAATTGCAGGCGGAAGACCGGATCTCGATGGTTGTTTACGCCGGTGCTGCCGGTGTCGTGCTTGAGCCTGCACCGGGTGACCAGGCGGTTACGATCACTGCTGCGCTGGACGGGTAAAGCGCAGCATAGCCGTCGGCGGCGCTGAGCCCTGCTGTCACAAGGGTGTCACATCAGCGGGGGCGGGTAGTGTATTATTGCGAAGCCCGGCAAGCAGCCTTGTCGTGGAATCGATATTTATACGAAACGATCAACACAAGGAGAGGTAAAGGAGTATGGCAAGCACTGAAGAAGCAGCCACTACAGAAGTCTTGGGTGTTACCGACATGATCCCGACTGACCTGGACCAGGTTGGTCAGATCTGGACACAGGTTCAGGATATTGTTGCTGTATGGGGGCTCAAGGTCGTTGCCGCCATCGCGATATTGATTATCGGTCGATGGATTGCCATGGCTATACGTAAAGGAATCCACCGCATGATGGGAAAGGCCAATGTCGATCCGATTATCATCGGCTTCGTCGGCAGTATTGCCTACATCGGCTTGCTGGCATTTGTCATCATCGCCGCACTCGGGCAGCTGGGCATCCAGACCACATCCTTTATTGCCATTCTTGGTGCGGCTGGTCTGGCCATTGGTCTGGCCCTGCAGGGCTCACTGGCTAATTTTGCAGCGGGTTTCCTGATGATTATATTCCGCCCGTTCAAGGTCGGTGATTTCATCGAAGGCGCCGGGGTTGCCGGAGTTGTCGAATCCATTCAGATCTTTACGACAACACTGAAAACAGGTGACAACAAGATCATTATCGTCCCGAATGCAAAACTGTCCGGTGACAACATTGTCAATTACTCGGCCCAGACGAAGCGTCGTGTCGACATGACTGTCGGGGTTGCCTACACTGCAGACCTGTCAAGGGTCAGGGACGTGCTGAAGGATATTATCAGCAAGGAAACACGTGTGCATGCCGATCCCGAGCCACTGATCGCCGTGGCCGAACTGGCAGACAACAGCGTGAATTTTGTTGTGCGGGTCTGGACTGACACGGGTGATTACTGGGGTGTCAAATTTGCCTTGACCGAAACGATCAAGAACCGTTTTGACGAGGAGGGCATCGGCATACCGTACCCGCAGCGCGACATTCACATCATTAGCGGACAGCTGGCGTAATTGCCAGCCATGAACGGTGGCGGCCCCCGGCATCATTGTGGCCTCCACCGTTCACTGCTTGTCCTGAATAATTTATGAGTGCCGATCCATCAGCCCTGGGTTACGTCATCAGTCACCCGGGGCGCTTCCTGCTGGATGTGTTAAAAGGATTCAGGCGCAACCAGGGTTTACTGCTCGCCGGTGCGGTCGCCTATTACACCCTGCTGTCGATTATCCCGGTGTTTGCCCTGGTACTGATAATGCTGTCCCAGTTTTTTGAACCGCAATTGCTGCTTGATACGGTGTCGACCATACTCGTGATGGCTGCCCCGATACGCACGGAAGTGCTTTCGATGCACCTGGAAGCCTTTCTGTCACACTGGCGGGTGATCGGCACGATGGGCGTATTGTTGCTGCTGTTCTTCAGTTCGCTGGCATTCACGGTGCTGGAGAACTCCATGTCGATAATTTTCTTCCATCGGCAGCTGGGTCAACATCGTCACTATCTGATCTCGGTAATGCTGCCGTACCTGTATATTCTGCTGCTGGCCGCGGGTTTTCTTGTCGTGAGCCTGATGGCGGGCTGGCTCAACCAGCACAGCGCTGACACGCCTTCGCTGATTGGTATCGATATCAACATGACCAGTACAACGGCGATGATTCTTTATCTGCTCGGTGTACTCGGTGAGGTGTTATTACTGACTTCCGTTTATCTTGTCATGCCGGTGGGGCGGCTAGCCTGGTCCCATGCCCTGATCGGGGGCATGGCGGCTACCCTCTTGTGGGAGATCACGCGCCATGGCCTGGTCTGGTATTTCACAAAACTTTCCTTCGTGAGCGTTATTTATGGATCACTTGCCACCACCGTCATCATCCTGCTGAGCTTTGAGTTCGCGGCCATCATACTGCTGCTCGGAGCCCAGGTGATCGCCGAATACGAACGTATCGACCACGGCGGTGTGACCCCCAGGAAATTGAATTTCGATAGCGGGCGAATCCGGTGAGCGACTTAATCCTTGCGATTATTGTGGTTATCCACAGTGCTCTGTGGGTAAGTCTGTGGATAAGTTGGTGTAGAGTTTTCCGAGGGTTGCATGGTGGGCACATTTTTCACAGGACTTATCTTGCAGGTGGTTTTAATAAAACACTATGAAACAGTAAGATAGATAATTAATGGGGCCGCATGAGGATGACGGCTCCGCAGCCAAAAATTACTTATACGTCAATTAGTACGGTGAATAACTCTGTTTGCTGAGTCCAGGGTATCTGGTATGCGGGTTCGATTTCAGCGGCGCTGCCGGTGTCTGATTTTTAATGACAGTAATTCCAGGCGTCTCCAGAACCACTCCAGCGCACGCAAATGCCAGCCGCGCTGCTCCCATTCCCCGGCGTTATATTCGAGACTACTGGCAAAATCGTTGTTGAACATGGCTGCGACTGATGCTGCGAGATTCCGGTCATCAATCTCCTGGTTGGCCTCCATGTTCCATTGCAGGTTCCAGCGATCGTAATTGCAGGAACCAATGGTTACCCAGTCGTCGCAAAGTACCGTTTTGGCGTGGAAAAAACGTGGTGTGTATTCGTAGATGCGGATGCCGCTTTGCAGCAGCCTGCCGTAGTAGCGATGGCTGGCGTGGCGCACCCCCGGGTGATCGGTGACGGGGCCGGGTAGCAACAGGCGCACGTCGACCCCGGCCCGGGCGGCGCGTTTCAGTTTCCGCCGTATGTTCCAGGTAGGGATGAAATAAGCCGTGGCAAACCAGATCCGGACTCTGGCACCCTGTAATTGCTTGAGTAGCGATCGCTGTATGCCTGTCCTGCGGTGTGCCTCGTTAACGGTCACCCGGCCAGTCTGGTCACCGGCATCGGCAGGCGGTGTCGCTATTGGCAAGGTCAGTGCCTCTCTGGCGTACCTGTTCCAGCTTTCTGTGAAGAGTTGCTGCCAGTCTGCAACGATCGGTCCCTGGATCTCTATCATGGTTTCGCGCCAGCGCAGCGCGGGTTCACGGGGTGAATCCACTGCATCGATTATCCCGGCGCCGCCGGTATAGGCAATCTGACCATCGACCAGCAATAACTTGCGGTGATTGCGATAGAGGCCATGGTGGATGTGTTGCCAGGCTATCCTGTACAGATTGTAGAGGGTGCTGTGCGAGGTTAGCGGGTTGTAATAAACGATTTGAATGTTCCGGTGTGCCAGCCGATCGCGATCGCGTGCCCCCAGTTGCCGGGCGCCATAGTCGTCGAGCAGCAGGTAACTCTGTACGCCGCGTTCAGCCGCCTCCAGCAGGGCGTTTATCAGGCGGCCTGCGACCTCACCGGATACGATGAGATACATCTCCAGCAATATGTACTGCCGGGCTGATTCGATGGCGGCAAACATGGGCGGCAGGAACGCCGTGCTGTCGACGAGAATTTCAAAGTGATTGCCTGCCCGCCACGGGAACCGGTAACTCCGGTGCGGGGCTTTTTGCCTGGCCGGCATGATGGCTGACAGGCCGTGTGTTCAGGCCGTTACGGCAACTCTGGCCCGAGGATGAACTCCACAGTTTCGAAGCCGTGATCCTCCAGGATAGCCAGGATGGCATCACTGTCACAGTTTGGTTCCTGTTCTTCGGCGGCGGCTATCAAGCCGGTCACGTGACGGAAGACCTCGTGTGATCCGAAGTCTTCAGGTATGCGGACCAGGCGGATGCCGGTGGCATCGCTGGCGGGCAGGATCATTAGTGTGTCACTCATGGTTGGCTCCGTTTGCAGTTTGTTTCGTGCTGGTGTGAATAGGGTATCCTCCGGTGCAGTATACGTAATTCAGCAGGTTTTTTACCGCCTGAATGATTATCCCGGGGTTTATTCCAAAGCTGCGCTGCTGCCGGAGGTTGTATTTCTTGCAGGTGCATTCCGCAAGCGTGCTTCAGGTGTTGAGTATTTCGCGGATGTGATACGCTCCTAGTACTGCCTCAATCTGATAAAGACGGATATGATTGCCACGGAAGCACACGGAAAAACACGCAACAACAAATACCATAAAATACTTTTTTCCGTGTCATTCCGTGTGCTTCCGTGGCTATTAAATAAATTGGGTGCCCAGCTAAATATAGTTCAGCATACGTTATTATCAGGTTGAGAGAGCACTAGTACTTCTTCAAGATGATATTGAAGAAGTACTGGAGCCTCATTGTTAAATTACAACGGCAGTCCACGCGCCAGTTTTGGCGTGCGCCCCGACCGGCCCATGGTCATGCGGGTTAACCAGCGTTTGGCCGGTGGCAGCAGATCGAGCGCCAGCAAGCCGGCACTGCGTGCCATCCCTAACGCCGGTAGCGGCAGGGTAAACAAACGTGCCAGTCCGTCAGTAAACACCATGACATTCCGATGATCTCGATGGCGCCACTCGCCGTAACGGTTCAGCACGGCAAGCGAGCCGGGATCTTGCCCTGCCCGCAAGGCATCCACCAGCACTTCTGCCAGCACGGCAACATCACGCACCCCGAGGTTAAAACCCTGTCCAGCCACCGGGTGCAGGGTATGTACGGCATTACCCACCAGTGCCAGCCGTTCACGTACCGACTCCCTTGCCTGCACCAGACGCAATGGCCATGCCTGCCGCCGGCCCACCTTTTCCAGCCGTCCCAGCCGGTACCCAAATCGTTCCTGCAACTGCGCCAGGAAATCCGCCTCATCCAGTGCCATGACTGTCCCGGCCTGGTCCGAGGCCACGGTCCAGACAACGGCACATCGCTGCCCGGTCATCGGCAACAGGGCCATGGGTCCGGTTTCCGTAAAGCGCTCATAGGCGATATTGTTGTGTGGCAGTTGCGGCGTGATATTGGTGACGATGGCAGTCTGGCCATAGTCGCGCTGGATATGCCCGATACCAAATTGTTCACGCATGAAAGAATCCGCACCGTCTGCTGCAACAATCAGACGGGCATCCAGACTCACGGGGACACCGTCACAGCTGAGGTCCAGCTGGACACCGTCAGCTGCCCGGTGTACAGCGGTCACAGTGGCCGGACACCAGCTGTCCACGCCTTCGGTTCGGGCAACGGCCTCTCCCAGCACCTGACTGATCACCCGTGCAGGCACGACATAGCCAATCGCCGGCAGACCTTCTTCGGTACGGTCCATGCGCGCCATCCCGAAATGCCCGCGATCAGACACATGTATCCGGTGAATAGGGGTTGCTTCAGGTGCAAGCCGGTCCCACAACTGCAAACCACTGAATATTTTTTTGGTGCCGTATGCCAGTGCAATGGCACGGTCATCATAGCCGGCCTCACTGCGCACCGCCGGCTGCACCGCCTCAACCATGGCAATACGCAGCCCTCGCCCGGACAGGGCACAGGCCAGGCTGGCACCCACCATGCCGCCACCAACGATGACTACGTCATACTGTCCCATAACTAGACTGTAGCACCCGCCGCCATCAGCGCCTCGATTTCTGCCACTGTTCGAGGTACGGCCTCGCTCAGCACTTCCGGCTCATTAGCGGTGACCAGCACATCGTCCTCGATGCGGATGCCGATATTCCACCATTTTCTGGCCACACCACGGCTACCCGCCGGGATATACAGGCCCGGCTCGACCGTCAGCACCATACCCGGCTCCAGTTCCCGCCAGACGTCGCCGACCTTGTAGTCGCCGACGTCATGAACATCCATCCCCAGCCAGTGGCCGGTACGGTGCATATAAAAACGCCGGTAGGCTTCCTGCTTGATTAATTCAGCCGGATTACCCTTGAGGATTCCCAGCTTGACCAACCCGCGTGTCATCACCCTGACGGCAGCGGTATGCGGTGCATTCCAGTGGTTACCCGCCCGCACCTTCCTGATGGCAGCTGCCTGCGCTGCCAGCACCACTTCATACAATGCCTTTTGCGGCGCACTGAACCGTCCGTTCACGGGAAAGGTACGGGTCACATCCGAAGCGTAGCAGTCATACTCGGAACCGGCATCAATCAGCAACAGATCGCCGTCATTAAGCACGGCATTGTTGCTGACATAATGCAGGATACAGCCATTGGAACCACCGCCCACAATACTGGAATAGGCCGGCACCATGCCCGCACGCCGGAACTCATGCAACAACTCTGCCTCGATTTCATATTCATACATCCCCGGCTGACAGACCTGCATGGCGCGCCGGTGTGCCTGACAGGCGACCTTTGCAGCCGCCCGCATCACACGAATCTCGGAGCGGCTTTTGTACAGCCGCATGTCATGCAGCAAATGCTCCAGTGACACAAACTTGTCCGGTGTACGCATCCCGGTGCGCGCCCCTTCCCTGAGGCGGTTAACCCATCCCATCACCTGCTGATCAAATTCCGGGCGGGAGCCCATGGTATAGAAGACCCGTTCACAGCTTTCCATCAGGCCGGGTAGAATCTCGTCGATATCGCTGATCGGGAAGGCATCATCGGCATTGAACTCAGTAACAGCCCCGGCCGTACCGATGCGGCGCCCGGTCCATATTTCCATTTCAGGATCACGCTCACGACAGAACAACAGGTATTCCCCGTGCGGACGCCTGGGAATCAGTACCGCAATCGCTTCCGGCTCGTGCAAGCCGGTCAGATAATAAAAATCACTGTCTGGCCGGTACGGGTATTCCGCATCACGGTTGCGTATCTGTTCAACCGCAGTGGGAATAATGGCAATCGAGCCCTTGCCCATCATGCGCATCAATTGATTTCTGCGGCGGCTGAATTCCTTTTGAGTAATCATAAGGGCTCCTGGTGTAGTGCAAGCGATACTATGCAGCTATCCGTTACGCCACACCAAATATCATTGCAGGCGTGTTGCCGGTACCGGCTGTAATTCTTCATACAGAAGCAACACACCCATGCGCACATATTCCACAATTTCCGTGTAGGCTGCCTCGTCAGACTCGTCCATCAAGTCATAGTCAAATCGCGCATGGGATATCTCATAAAAATCCTTCACCACTTCACTGACGCTGTCCGGCATCGCTACGTCTTCACGAAAGCCGCCAAGGGCCAGTCCGTAAAGAAATCCCGCACACCATTGGCTCAAGGTCTCGGTGCGCAACGACAACGGCACATCATCCAGCGGCAACAACAATTCAAATCCGAACGCATCGTCATTAAGCTGACGCAAGAGTTCGGACTGCAGCGTTAACAGCATGTCACTGCTGTCACTGGCTGCAGCACTGAGGGTATTACCCTCACCCAGCAAGTACTCGAGCCAGAGCCCCGGCGCTGTTTTCCCCGCAGCGCAGATTGTGCCGCTTAACATGCCATGTGCCTCACTGGCACTGCTCTCTGCACCGGCTGACTGCAGCATCTGCTCCAGCTCCTCATGGCTGCATTGTTTGATGTTCGGCAAGACATTCCTCTCCATCTGTGTCTGTAAAGGCTGCATTACCAGTACCTTGCAACAGCCTGGAAACCGATTATCGCACACTCGGCAGCCGACTTCGTGACAGAAAACCCTGCACCACGCTGGACACCGGCATTGACCGTGTCTTGTAACCGCACTATATTGAAGCCATGACAAACAAAACTACACCAATAATGACCGAACCGGAGGTCACCCGCCTGGAAGAACAGGTGAACAGCCTGCTGGAACTACTCAACCGCCTTACCAAGGAAAACCGTTCCTTGCGTGTGCAGCAGGAATTACTGGCAACCGAACGCGCCGGCCTGCTGGAGAAGCATGACCAGGTGCGTAACCGTGTCGATGCGATCGTGACACGCCTCAAATCTCTGGAGACAGGTATATGAGCAAGGACGCCAACGCCGTCAAGATCACAATCCTCGACAAGGATTACCTGGTATCCTGCCCGGATGATGAAAAAGAGGCCCTCGAGGCATCGGTAAAACATCTCAGCAAAAAAATGGCGGAAATCCGCAGTGGCGGAAAAGTCGTTGGCATCGACCGGATTGCAGTGATGGCAGGATTGAATCTGGCACATGAAGCGCTGCTGTCAGGCACGGCAAACAACAGCGTGGAAACTTCGATCGCAGCCCGGCTCAGCGAACTGAACACCCGTATTGAAGATGCACTTGCCAGTTACCGGCAAGCAGCACTGAACTGAGGTAATACCCGTAACGACTGATTAAATATGGGCATCCCCTGCTGTATACGATAGCGACTAGGATCTCCTTGAGCCTAATCTCCAATCCAGGGGACTTAATTCTGGTACCGGTGTGCATGTCCGCCATGCGCGGAAAGCCTGAAGGGCCACTACTGTCCCCCTCTTGAACCTCTGGTTCAGGGGCAATAGTTGCAACGGTACAAGCGGAGGATGCCCTCCTTAATTCACCCCCCTCACCCTTGACCATCAATGACCAGTCGCACATTGCGTCAGAGCATCCGCCAGCAACGACGAGCACTCCCGCACAGTGAAGCAACAACATGCGCCGAACAATTGGCACAGCAAGCCCGCAAACACCCGCTCATGCTGCGCAGTCACCGTATCGCGGCCTATCTTGCCGCTGACGGTGAAATTGATCCCGCCCCGCTGCTGAAGTATCTCTGGTCTGCAGGCAAACAAATTTACCTGCCGGTGCTGGTGCCATTTTCGCCATACAAACTCTGGTTTGCCCGCTTCAATCCCGATGACCTACTCGCCTTTAACCGTTTCGGAATTCCCGAACCGGTACAACGCCACCTGATAAAACCGTCTGCACTCGACCTGGTATTAACGCCGCTGGTGGCCTTCGATATTGCAGGACATCGCATCGGCATGGGCGGTGGTTTTTATGACCGTACGTTTGCGTTTCTGCAACGGCGGCAACACTGGCACAAACCGGATATGGTCGGGCTTGCCTATGAATTCCAGAAACAGGCAACGATCAAACCAAACAGCTGGGATATTCCACTGGACGCCGTCGCAACTGAATCACGAATCTATGAAGGCGCATGCTCACGAACAGAACACGTGAATTGATATAACGGCTGGAACCTGATTCGCCGTGTATTTTTTGTGTCTTTTTAACAACATCAACAGAGCGTTTTCAATGCAACGCTCACGCCCTGCATACCAAAGTGTGAACCGTCTTGCGTTTCTTCCAGGCCGATAACGTTTTGGTCCAGCCACCTGCACAGCAATTCTCCGGCAAGAAAACCGGATAAACAGGAAATTATTTATTACTCTGCAAAAGATTTTTTCCTGACTCAATGCACACGCAACTCATAAAAAACTTTTTTCCGCAGCATGACGCCGGCTATCCACACGGTTACATGATCACCATTCAGATCACACTGCATGATAATGCATCATGACCTTGACCGGCCGCGATGGAACCTGCTGCATCAATACTTCATGCGTCAGTGGCAACTCTCAATTGCCTTCACTGACATTACAAGGACAAGCTCTATCAGCGTGCATCATGTGAACAGGCCTTCATAACAACACACCCGACAGCAGTCTGGATGTCGATTTTCAGGACGCCCTGAAACTTCCGGTATTTCTTCATAACAAACAAACACGGCACGCGCAGAGCTCTCATAAGTTTTTGTTTGAAATAAACAAACTGTTTCATTACCAGCAGCTGTTCTGTGCCTGCCAGACAGTATCCAGGGTTCAATTTCATTAATCACATTGATAGCAATGACGCATAACGCCTGCTACGTGACACTGCACGTCACATCAAGACACTCGCACAGTTAAGGTGACTCTTCACAACAACATCACTGCATGTGTTTCCAGAATGCAGACCATCACTGCGATGAAATTATTTCACTGCACACACACAACACGTCCGCCACATGAAACAAAAAAACAAGGAAACAAAAATGCAGCACGCGATGTTATTTATTGTCCGTGCAAATGAATGTTTGCGCATTACATACAACTTAAACATAACTGTTTACATGCCGCTAACACATCCGTGTAACAGGTACAATTTTCCACTAAATAAAACTGGTAATTTGTTACTACTTGTTTATACTCACATTGGGCTAACACTGTAAGGAGTTTTGGTATGGCTGCAACAAAGAAAACCACTAGTAGGACAACCGCGAAAAAGGCGACCGCCAAGAAGAAGGTCGTTAAACGCAAAGTAGCTGCCAAGAAGAAGGTAGTGAAACGCAAGGTAGCTCCAAAGAAGAAGGTCGCTGCCAAGAAGAAGGTAGTGAAACGCAAGGTAGCTCCAAAGAAGAAGGTCGCTGCCAAGAAGAAGGTAGTGAAACGCAAGGTAGCTCCAAAGAAGAAGGTCGCTACCAAGAAGAAGGTCGCTACCAGGAAGAAGGTAGTAAGGAGAACAGCTACACGGGCAAGATAAGCCGGTAGCCGTCAGTCTGTCAGGGACGCAACACATCGCTCCCTGATAATGACAAAAAAGCCCGGGTCATAAGCCCGGGCTTTTTTTATGCCGCAATACCGCAGCAGCAGACGGGGCTAGCCCGCCCCCAGAAACAGCTTGTAGGCAGGGCAATCAGTTTCCTCCCGGTACACATAACCCAGCTTGTCCAGTGACGCCCGAAAATCCCGGCGACTGTCCGCAGGCACCTGTATACCCACCAGCACACGCCCGTAGTCCGCCCCATGGTTACGATAATGAAACAGGCTTATATTCCAGCGGTTGCCCATAGATAACAGGAAGTTCAGCAATGCCCCGGGGCGCTCCGGGAACTGAAAGCGAAACAGCAGCTCATCCTTGAGTCCGGACACCCTGCCACCCACCATGTGACGAATATGCAGCTTGGCAAGCTCGCTATCAGTCAGGTCTTCAACAGGATACTCCTGCGCACGCAACAACCTCACCAGCTCATGCCGCTCTTCATCGCCATCCTGCAATTGCACACCGGCAAAGACATGCGCCTGCTGCGCACTCGAATAGCGATAATTAAATTCGGTAATGCCACGCTTGCCGATAGCCCGGCAAAACTTCCTGAAACTGCCCGGCTGCTCCGGAATCGTCACCGCCAGCAGCGCTTCACGCTGCTCACCGATTTGCGCCCGCTCGGCCACGTGCCGCAGGCGATCGAAATTAATATTGGCGCCGCTGTTTATTGCAACCAGATTTTGACCACGCACACCTGTTTGCTCCACATATTTTTTTATGCCCGCAATCGCCAGTGCACCGGCCGGCTCAACAATCGCACGGCAGTCATCAAAGATATCCTTCATCGCCGCGCAAATCGCATCGGTACCCACGATAACAATTTCGTCAACATGCTCGCGCGCGATCCTGAACGGCTCCTTGCCGACCTGGCGCACAGCAACACCATCTGCAAATATACCCACCTGCTTCAGCTTGACACGACGACCGCGCTTCAACGCCTCATGCATGCACGGTGCTTCGTCGGGCTCCACACCAATCACTCTGATTTCCGGGCGCAGTGATTTCACCACGACGGCAATCCCGGCAATCAGCCCGCCACCACCCACCGGTACAAAGATGGCATCGATATCACTATGCTGCCGCAGGATTTCAAGTGCAATCGTTCCCTGGCCGGCAATGACTTCCGGATCATCGTAGGGATGAATAAAGGTCATGCCCTTTTCTTCCGCTTGCGCAGCCGCATAGGTGTAGGCGTCATCATAGGTATCACCCGTCAACTTGATACGCGCGCCATAATCACGCACAGACTCCACCTTGATGGATGGCGTGGTGCGCGGCATGATGATCAACGCCTTCACACCCAGTTTGCGGGAGGCCAGCGCCACGCCTTGTGCATGATTGCCGGCCGATGCCGCGATAACACCACGCGCGCACTCTTCCTCGGAGAGACTCGAAATCCGGTTATACGCGCCGCGCAGCTTGAACGAATGCACCGACTGCAGGTCTTCGCGCTTCATCCAGACCTGGTTATCGAGACGAATCGACAGACGCCGCGCCTGGACCAGCGGCGTCTCGACAGCCACATCATAGACACGGGAATTTGTAACCATCTTCAGATAACGTTTCAGCATGGCAGATACATTAACAGGTCAAATCCGCCTTGCCCAGATGCGGCCCGAAATGACAGCCCTCATGACATCCGCAAGTGGCACGCGTATCATCGGCACCATTAATTACGATGGAGCAAGCGCATGACACAGGATGAAATGAAAAGAATGGTCGCCGAGGCGGCACTGGAATACGTCGAACCCGGCACGATCATCGGCATCGGCACCGGCTCAACGGCGAACCACTTCATAGACTGTCTTGCCGGCATCAAGCACAGGATTGACGGTACTGTCGCCAGTTCCAATGCCAGCGCAGAACGCCTTGCCGCCCACGGCATACCCGTTCTGGACCTGAATTCAGTCAGCGAATTGTCCGTCTACATTGACGGCGCCGACGAATCCAACCACTACCTGCATCTTATCAAGGGTGGCGGCGGTGCACTGACCCGCGAGAAGATTGTGGCTGCCTGCAGCCGGAAATTCGTCTGCATTGCAGACGGCAGCAAACTGGTTGATGTACTGGGCCGGTTCCCGCTCCCTGTCGAGGTTATCCCGATGGCGCGCAGCATGGTCGCCCGCGAGCTGGTAAAACGCGGCGGACAACCGGTCTACCGCGAGGGATTCACCACTGACAACGGCAATGTCATCCTCGATGTGCACAACCTGGAAATCATGGAGCCGGTCAAGCTTGAACAGGATCTCAACGACATACCCGGCATCGTCACGGTAGGGCTGTTTGCAGTACGCCCTGCGGATGTGTTGCTACTGGGTACGGAAGAGGGTGTGAAGAAACTGACGTAGCATATAGCTCAGCCACGGTCGTAGGATGCGCGGAGTAAAACGAAGCGCATCGATCGCGAAATGATGCGCTTCGCAAGCTCAGCACATCCTACGGATTAACAATCAACATTAAAGGCGTATCGAAACCATAAATTCACTCACCCAGCACCCAGATCCGCACGCTGGCATCATCACTGGTGGTCGCCAGGTAACGGCCATCCGGGGAAACGGCAATATCGGCACCACACAGGTCATGCCGCTGGAAACGTCGCATCACCTCACCACTGACCGGGTCCAGAAAGTAGACAGAACTGTCGGTCTGCCGGCTGATGCTCGCCAGTGACTCACCCTGTCCGGTGTACTGCACAGACTTGATAATGCCGTAGTGTTCGGTGGCTATTGTCGTCAGCGAACCAGCAGCCAGATTCCAGCGGTACAGGCGGAACCATGATCCGCCTGACAACCATTGGCCATCGGGTGAAAATGCCAGCGTCCAGGCATCCATCGACGGCTCCTCCAGGTACTGCACATTCCCTGATTCAGCCCAGACGGCCACACTGCCATCCGCACCACTGGATGCATAACGGGCCCGCGCCGGATCAATGGCAACTGCCTTCACCTCACCATCATGCAGTTTTTTCTCCACCAGCAGAGTAAAATCCGAGGCCCTCCACAGACGCACCGAACCATCTCTGTGCCCGGTCACCATGCGGTCAAGCAGCGCATCCGCATCCATATGAGTAACCGCTATCAGGCCAGGGAGTTGCTGCAGCAACGCACCATCCAGTCCGCGCCGCTCCAGGACGCCATCATAGCCGGCCGTCACGACCTGTTGATCGGCGTCCAGAAAGGCAATCCCGTTCACCGAATCACTGTGTCCGCGCCAGCGTCTGACTGCCGACCCTTGCGGTAATTGCCACAACTGCACCGTTCCCGACCAGCCACCGGATGCCAGCAACTCGCCGGAGCGACTGAACGCAACCACGGTGCCACCACGATGCGCATCTTCATGGATAACCATTGGTGGCTCATGCGGCTGACCGGCACAGGCGGTGAGCAGTAATAATGCCATGCAAATGAGCAAATAACGTATGTCCAATTCGGATATTTCCATTCGTGTTATAAAAAACGGGGCCAGCTGGCCCCGTTTTGCTGTTACTTTTTCCAGTAGAGCTCAGAACAAGTGCTTCATACCGAATGAGAGTTTGTCGTCCTCGCCACCCTTGGAGTTCACTCTGGCACACACATTATTATCCGTGCTGTCACAATCGATTTCACTGAAACCGCCATAAAACATGGTGCGCTTGCTCATATTGTATGAAGCCATCAGCTGCCACACATCATACTCGGAGGCGATACTGCCACTCCCGCCATCGTCAGCCCGCCCGTAACCAAAGTAGGCCATGGCGTTACCCAGTGTCGCGGTCGCGCCCAGCATCCAGGTATCGGCGCCATCACCCTTGCCCGTGCCATTCACCTGGTTGGCACCGCGCGCACTGATCAGGCCATCATCAACCTCGTACTGTGCCATGAATGAAAACATACCCAGCTCGTACTTGCCACCGACCTTGTAGGCACTGTCATCGCCACCTTCATCACTGGTGATGTAGTCTGCAAAGACCAGGAAGGGGCCATTCTTGTACTGGGCACCGACACCCCATGGACTGTCGGTACTGCCGCCGGTGTCTGTCTGTATGGTGTAATGCGCACCGGCCTGCAGGCCATTCCAGTCCGGGCTGTCATAACGAATCGTGTCTTCTGCACGACCCTGGCCCTGTTCGCCGGCACCACGGTGCAGATCAGACTGCAGTCCACGATCGCGCTGCTGCTGTGCCGTCCGGTAATACGGATCAAGCATGGCACCGTGTGACTTGTAGAGCGTTGAAATGGTACCGAAGCGGACCTGGCCGAAGTTACCGGCAAGACCCAGCCACTGGTCACGATCAGTGATGGACGATGTGTCGCTGACGTTGGTGACACCTCTTATAGTCGTCGTGCCGAAGTTAGTAACAGTAACACCCGTGTTTACAACACCACCAGTTGTGGTAGTGGTGGTGTTAGTAATCTGGGTGACCGTATTGATCGTCCTGGTGCTGGACCTGGAGCTGGCCTTGCCGGTATTTCGCTCGGTGGTGTCGTACTGGAAGTCAATCTTGAAGATCGCCTTCAGACCGTTACCCAGGTCTTCACTGCCCTTGAAACCGATAGAACAGGTCGTACAATTCATATTGGTAGTATCACTACCACCGTCCTGATCCGCAAAATCAACACTGGTATCGATATGGCCGAAGACGGTGACATCTGCTGCAGCAACCGTCACGCCGCCTGCAAGCGCAGCCCCTATCATGGTCGGCAAGATTTTCTTGATCATGGTGCTCCCCCGGCAGTTTCAGGAACCGGCATGAACTGCCCGCTCCTGCAAAAACAAACTTGCTATTGCAATCTGTGCTTTCCCAAGTGCCGTCAACCCGCAAACAACACTTGGGAAAGCAGGGCCAGACGGCCCTGCTCCCCGGCTCTTCTCGATACTGCTGATCAGAACAGGTGCTTCATACCCACGGTGACGATATCCTGGTCACTGAAGTTTTTCTTCTGGTCATTACTGTTGTAGTAATAGCCGTCAAATGACCGGTTGATGTAGCCGCCATAGACCAGAGTACGCTTGCTCAGGTTATGAATGCCGACGATCTCAATCGTCTCAGTCTTACCAAAATCTTCGCCAAATTGTTCTGCAACGGCTGCTTCACCAACACCGCCACTGGTGTTGTCCTTCTCACCATAGGCTACAACCAGCGTGTTGTTGCCCCAGGTGCCGGTAGCGCCGAGTTCCCAGACATCAGCACCGTCACCCTTGTTTCCACCAAACTGGGCACCATCCAGGTAACTGAGCATACCATCATCAAACTCGTACTGACCGTACAGGGAGTAGTTACCAATGGTCCATTTACCACCCAGCTTGTAGGCAGTGTCGTCACCACCGCGATCATTGGTGATGTAGTCAGCAAAGACCAGGAAGGGGCCATTCTTGTACTGGATACCGGCACCCCATGGACTGTCGGTACTGCCGCCGGTGTCTGTCTGAAGGGTATAATGCGCACCGGCCTGCAGGCCATTCCAGTCCGGGCTGTCATAACGAATCGTGTCTTCTGCACGACCCTGGCCATTCTCGCCAGCACCGCGATGTGCATTTGACTGCAGACCATGGTCACGCGCCTGGGCAGAGGTACGGTAGACCGGGTCGATCATGGCACCGTGTGACTTGTAGACCGTTGAAATGGTACCGAAGCGGATCTGGCCGAAGTTACCGGCAAGACCCAGCCACTGGTCACGATCGGTGATGGACGATGTGTCGCTGACGTTGGTGACACCTCTGATAGTCGTCGTGCCGTAGTTAGTATTAACATTTACCGAGCCACCAACTGTGGTAGTAGTAGACTGGGTGACCGTATTGATCGTCCTAGTGCTGGACCTGGAGCTGGCCTTGCCGGTATTTCGCTCGGTGGTGTCGTACTGGAAGTCAATCTTGAAGATCGCCTTCAGACCGTTACCCAGGTCTTCACTGCCCTTGAAACCAATGGAGCAGGTATTGCAGTTCATGTTGGTCGTACTTTGATTCTGGTCAACGTAGTCGATACTGGTATCGATATGACCGAACACGGTCACGTCCGCGACAGCGGGCGCCATACCGCCGACCAGGGCGGCACCGATCATTGTCGGTAAAAGTTTCTTGATCATGATATTCCCCTTAACACAGTTGAAAGTTGATTAACCGAAGTTTACTGCCATTGCACACGCGAGCACTATACAACAATGCCGTGCAAAAACACAACAGTTTTTTCAAAAAAACCACAGTTACCCTGATATGTTGCAGAATAACAACAAAAAGCGCACAAGATGCCGTTTTATAACTCACGGTGACAGCCATTATTTATAATAGATACATAATGTTATATTAATAGACCACCCGACAGGAAAATACCCTTATACCGGGACACCCGTCCAGGAAATAGCCGGGGTTTACGCCTCCCGTGTTGTTTTCTGCAGAAAACACCCCCACAGGCAGCCACGTGTTCCGGACATACAGCCCGACCTTGGTAAAAATGACACAATCCAGCGCGCTGTTACGGCTTGCGCCGTGAACAGGCCGGAGCAGCAGACAGGCGCACCAGACAGCACAATGGCGACACCACAACGCCCGCCACTTATATCGCAATCTGCCCACCATCTTGAGTACAATGCCCACGCGCAGGATGCCCTGCAGAAGCAAACAACACCGGGTTATCAAACACACGGGTCCCGAACGCATGCAAACCGCACCCTCGAGAAATGGCCCCTGCCCCTGTGGCAGCGGCAAGAAATACAAACGCTGCTGTGGCCAGGGCAAACAGGCCACCGGCACCGCCCCGCCCGACAAGCTCCAGCGGGTCATCAGCCTCTACCAGCAGGGCAACCTGCAGGCGGCAGGCCACATCGCCGAACAGCTGCTGCGCGACAGTCCGGATGATGCCGGCCTCATTGAAATCACTGCCGTGATCGCCATGCAACGGGGCAATCCGGCACTGGCCATCGAGCGCTTCAACCGGCAGCTTGAGATCCAGCCCGCCCACGCCCTGGCACACAGCAACCTGTGCATGGCGCTGCATTCGCTTGACCGCGACGAAGAAGCCTTCCAGCATGGCCAGCAGGCGATCCTGCTCGATCCGACACTGGCAGACGCCTGGAACAACCTCGGTAACATCTACAAAACGGGAAACAGGCTCGACAAGGCCCTCGAATATTACGAAAAGGCACTGGCACTCGACAGCAGCGACCCGCGCGTACACGTCAATGCCGGCTCTGTCAGCCAGTTACTCGGGGACCTGGACACCGCCGAATCACGTTATCGCATGGCACTGCAGATCTATCCGGGCTTTGCATCGGCATACAGCAACCTGGGGGCCGTACTGCAACGCCAGCAACGCCATGAAGAAGCCGAAGAGGCCTACCGACAGGCCCTGAAACTGGAACCGGACAATCCCGAGACACTGGTCAATTACGGGTCATTCCTGCTGGAACGTAACGTCATGGACAAGGCGCGCGCACAACTCGACCAGGCCATCCGGATCGACCCTGACAATATCGGGGCACATGTCACCCTGGGTAACCTGTATGACCGCTTGCGCGACCGGGACAAGGTTCAGAAACACTATGACAAGGCACTGCTGCTCGATCCCGACAACAGCACCGTGCACTGCAACCTCGGCTACCGCTGTTATGAACTGGGAAAACAGCAAGAGGCCATTGACTATTTTTCGCTGGCACTCAAGGGAGACCCGCACTCCGCCAAAAGCCTCGCCGGCCTGGGTAAATGCATGCTGCGTCAGGACAAAACCGCCGAAGCAGCCGAGTGCATTGAGAAGGCCCTGCAACTGTCCCCCTGGGACGTACACGCCCACATCGCCAAGGCTGAACTGGACACCTGCCAGCGCAAGCCGGACAGCGCAGAGGCCGAATGGAAGTACGTCATTGAGCAACAACCCGGCATGGTCGAGGGCTACATCGGCCTGGCAAAACTGTACTCGGATAACGGACAGTACGAACAAGCACATGCCCAGTTCCGGGCTGCCGAGGAGCACGATGCTATCAACCTGCGGCTCTATCATGCCTGGAGCAACCATGAAGAGAAGATCCACAACCTCGATGAAGCAGAACGCCTTGCAGCCAAGGCGGTGGCAATCAATCCCTCCTACCCGGGGCTGGCCATCCTCAAGGCCAAACTGGCAGGCCGGCGCAAGGACTTTGCCGGTGCCCTGGAGATACTCGAACAGGTTGACAGCGCTGCCATTGAAAGCCAGTTGATCAGGGCCGGCTACCTGTTTGAACTGGGTGGCGCCCTCGACAAACTGGGTCGCTATACGGAGGCCTTTGCCGCCTATGACGAGGCCAACCAGACCAAGAATGGCTATATCGGCAGAGTCTATGAGCCAGAGGCTGATACTGCTCGTTTCAAACACTGGCAGCAGTTTTTTTCACGCGAAACTATGACAACCCTGTCACGCATACCGGTAACTAAAGAGCCAGACGGACTCACACCGGTCTTTATTGTCGGCTTTCCACGTTCGGGTACCAGCCTGCTGGAACAGATCCTGGGGGCCCACCCGCTGGCCGCACCGGCGGGCGAACTGCTTTTTATCGGTGATATTGCATCCACCAGGGCACAGGCAATCACCGGCAGCGAACTACCCTACCCGGACCTGTTGCTGGATGAGGCAGCACCGCTGGATACAGAGAAGTTACAGACCATGCGGGAATACTATCTCTCCGGCGTGGAGTCACTGGGTATTACCGACAGCAACACCCGCTGGGTGACCGACAAGATGCCGCACAATGTACTGCATGCGGGATTGATTTCACTGCTGTTCCCGGAAGCACCCGTCATTCACATTTCGCGACACCCGTTCAACTCCTGCCTGTCGGCCTATTTTTCAAACTTCAAGTCGGGACATCGCTACACCTCGAGCCTGGAGAGTACCGCGCAGCATTACAGACAGGTCATGGGCATGCTGGAACATTACCGGTCAATCGGCGTTGACTTCCTCGAAATACACTACGAGGACCTGGTCACCGACCAGGAAAACACCACCCGCAGGATACTGGAATACATCGGCATGCCCTGGGACGATGCCTGTCTGCAACATCACAAGAGCAAGCGGGTCGTCAAAACCGCCAGCTACGAACAGGTCACACAGAAGATTTACACCTCTTCCCTGTACCGTTACCGCAATTATCATGAGGCCGTACAACCCCTCATTCCGATCCTGAAATCAACGATCGAACACTTTGGTTACACCACTGACTGAGAAACCGGCAACAGGGCGAGCTGCGATACAACCCGGATGAAGCACAACACAATCCGGGCCACATAACCCAAAAACCCGCCTTCCGGCGGGTTCTATTTTTGGCTGGCGGACCAGGATGACTACGGGCCTCCTGCCCTCCGCCCTGCGGGCCGCCGCCGTCCCGGCAACGTTCAAAATCGCTCCCGGCGATTTTGTCGAACCCGAGGTTCTCATCCCAGTCCGCCTAAAAAAAACCCGCCTTCCGGCGGGTTCTATTTTTGGCTGGCGGACTAGGAT
>Ga0316194_10000865_pt1 | contig 20619 bp, 14 predicted proteins | sample CroRivsedime1_MG_FD_204936 | JGI IMG/M metagenome (GOLD analysis project Ga0316194, IMG submission 204936) | Coastal sediment microbial communities from Maine, United States - Cross River sediment 1 | ecosystem: Environmental > Aquatic > Marine > Coastal > Sediment | place: USA: Maine...
GGCAGGGATCGCGGCGATCAGGAAGGGTGCCAGCAATCCGGCCCGAAGCCGACCCGCAATGCCGAAACGCAGCAGGGCGGCGCTGGTGACCACGATATTGAGAGCAAGAGCCGTGGAGGGCATCGTTTCGGTATCGACGCCGAAGAGCGTCATCACCGCCAGATAGCCGGTGCCCCCGCCGAGCCCGACCGCCGCGTACGCCGCCGCCACCAGCGCACACAGCGGAACCAGCAGCAGCAAGGTCGTTGTCGCCACGCCCCGATTGTGCCACGACCCGTCGCAGGCTTGGGGCTTGGGACCTGGGGCTTGACCCCCACCCACCCAAAAAACCAACGCACCGTTCTTTCAAGCCACAAGCCACAAGCCACAAGCCTCAAGCCAATGAATCGCTATACTCCCCCAATGACTTCTACCGGCCTCAAGGCCCTTCTCCTCGATCTCGATGACACTCTCATCGACAATTCCATGGACACGTTTATCCCGGCGTACTTCCGCGCTCTCGAGACCTTCGTGGCCGGTGTTGTGGAGCCCGGGAGATTTATCGAGGAGCTTCTGAAGGCGACCCGGGCGATGGACGGCAACGACGGTGCCGGACCGAGCAATGAGGATGTCTTTGCCGCCGCCTTCTACCCGGCACTCGGGGTGCCACGGGAGGAGATGGAGCCGCTCCTGGCCCGGTTCTACAGCGAGGCGTTTCCACGGCTCGCGCCGCTGACCGGACGGCGTCCGGCGGCGCCGAAGATTGTCGAGTGGGCGAAGAGTCGCGGCCTGCAGGTGGTCATCGCAACCAACCCGCTTTTCCCGCGCACCGCCATCGAGCAGCGCATGGCGTGGGGTGAGGTGGGGGTGGATCGCTACGACTACGAGCTCGTGACCTGCTATGAAAACAGTCGCGCGACCAAGTCGAGCCCGGCATATTTTCGGGAGATCGTCGATTTTCTAGAGAGAGAACCCGAGGAGTGCCTGATGGTCGGTGACAACTGGGGATGGGACGTGGTCTGCGCCGGAAAGGCTGGCATCCCGAGCTACTGGGTCGCGGCGGATGGCGAGAAGCCGCCGGAGCCGGTGATCGAAGTCGTCGGCCGGGGTGATCTCGACGAATTCCTGACCGCCGCGGAGGCGGGCACATTAGAAGAAAACTGGACCCAGCATGTGGCCCGAGGGCTCACTGTATGAAGGTCGATGAATTGAAACGGCGCCTGTCCGAGCACGTCATCGTCGGTGATGGCGGCACCGGTTCAGAGCTGCTCCAACGACTCCCGGAAGGATCGCGCCTCGATGTCGCCGCCCACGAGCACCCGCAGGAGGTGCTCGACATTCATCTGGCCTATATCGAGGCCGGAGCCGGGCTCATCGAGACCGCAACCTTCGGCAGCTCGCGGCCGCGTATGGTTCGCGGCCGGGTCGGTGATCTCACCGAAAAGACCAATGCCGCCGCGGTCAAGCTGGCGCGTGAGGCGCGCGAGATCTCGGGCCGCGATGTGTTGGTGGCGGGGTCGATCGCACCGCTGGCCGGGGTTCTCGATCTCGACGAACCCGAAGGCCGCGCCATGATTCCAACCGCCCACGCGGAGCAGGCCGCGATATTGGCGGGTCGTGGCGCCGACCTGCTCATCCTCGAGACCTTCTTCCGAGTTGACGAGCTCGCGATTGCGGTGGCGGCGGCCCGCAGCGTCACCGACCTGCCGCTCATCGGCATGATGACTTTCGCCAATGAGCGGCCCCCCCATCCCTATCTCGAGCAGGCCGAAATGGTCGACGAGTTGGCCGAGCTCGACCTGGTGGCGATCGGCGTCAACTGCGCCCCGGGACCGATGGGGGCGATCGAGATACTCCGTCACCTGAAGCAGGACAGGTTGCCGTTGGCGACGTCGCCCAACGCCGGGATGATGGTGCAGCGCGAAGGCCGGATTCTGATGCCGCCCGCAACCCCGAGCTATCTGGCGCAATTCGCCCGCCAGGCGGTCGGTCTGGGTGCGGCCCTGATCGGCGGTTGCTGCGGTACTGGGATCGAGCACATCCGCGCCATCGCCGAGGCGGTTCGCGAGCTCAAACCAGAGCCGAGGACCGGGACCTCGGTGGTTGTGCCGGAGAGCCCACCGGCGCCGGAACCTGTGAAACCCACCTCCTCGCTTGCGACCAAGCTCGAGCGCGGCCGTTTCGTGCGCCTGGTACAGCTCGACCCGCCGAAGGGGACCAATGTCGAGGCCATCCTGGAGGCTGCAGTAGCAATTGGCGCTCACCCCGATGTGGACGCGGTGGATGTCAATTCCAATCCCCTGGCCCGTCTGCGCATGGATCCGCTCTTCCTCGGCCAGCTCATCCAACAGCGCACGGGTCTCGAGGCGGTGCCGCACGTGACTCCGCGCGACGCCAGCCTGATGGGTCTGCAGTCGCAGCTCCTCGGCGCCTGGACCGGCGGCATCCGCAACCTGCTCGCGATCACCGGTGATCCGTCACAGCTCGGAGATCTCCCCGGCGTGCACGATGTGTATCACGTCGATATTTTCGAGCTCGTTCGGGCGTTGTCGAGGATGGCCGAGGGCTTCGACTGCGCGGGCAATCGGATTGGTGACCCCCCCGGTTTTCTCATCGGAGTGGCCGTCAACCCTGCAGCGGATAACCAGAAAAAGGAGGCCGATCGCCTGCAGCGCAAGGTGGACAACGGTGCCCACTTCGCGATGAGCCAGGTCGGCTTTGACTGGGAAGCGTGGGATCGATTCACCGATTACTGTGGTGGCGAGCTGCCGATCCCGACCCTGGCCGCGGTGTGGCCCCTGCGGTCGCTCAAGATGGCGCTGCGGCTGCACCACGAGGTGCCGGGGATCGTTGTGCCCGACGATCTTCTCACGGCCCTCGAGGCGGCCGGCGCCGACGCCGCCAAGGTCGGCTACGAGCGAGCGGTGCAAATGCTCCGGCAGGCCCCCGATCACGCCGCCGGGGTCTATCTCATCGCACCCTTCAAGCAGCCGCAGGCAATTTTGCCGGTCATCGATGCCGCCAGCGAGTAAAGAGTTAAGAGTAAAGAGTTAAGACATCGCCGCACGATGTGTCGTTATCGGAAGTTCTGCAGGGGCTTGACTCTTAACTCTTAACCCTTAACCTCTTAACCTGCACAAGAAGGAGCTGAAGTGAGTGATGGCGCCGTAGAACCTCGTCTTATTGCAGCCGGTTCCGACCGGACAGCCGAGCTGCGCGCGATCATGGCCGAGCGCATCCTGGTCCTCGACGGTGCTACGGGCACGATGCTGCAGGCGCAGGAGCTCGGGCCTGACGATTTTGGCGGACCCGAGCTCGAGGGCTGCAACGAGATCCTGGTCCGCACCCGACCGGATGTGATTCTCGACGTCCACCGTGCCTATCTCGCGGCCGGGGCCGACATCATCGAGACCGACACCTTTGGTGGCACGCCGCTGGTCCTCGCCGAGTATGGGCTCGAGGCCGATGCGCGGGCGCTCAACCGGTTGGCCGCCGAGCTCGCGGTCGAAGCTGCGCGGGAGGCCTCGACGCCGGCGAAGCCGCGATTTGTGGCAGGGTCGATGGGACCGACCACCAAGGCGATCTCGGTCACCGGGGGCATCACGTTCGCGGAGCTGGTATGGACCTTTCGTGAGCAGGCGCGAGGATTGATCGAGGGCGGGGCCGACCTTCTCTTCATCGAGACCTGCCAGGACACCCGCAACACCAAGGCGGCCCTGATTGCAATCGAGGAGGTGTTTGCCGAGGCCGGCGTGCGCCGCCCTGTAGTGGTGTCGGGGACGATCGAGACATCGGGCACGATGCTCGGCGGCCAGGCCGCCGATGCCTTCCTGGCCTCGATCGAGCACGCCGAGCTGCTGGCGGTGGGCCTCAACTGCGCTACAGGCCCCGATCTGATGACCGACCACCTGCGCACCATCCACGAACGCGCACGCGTCGCAGTGTCGTGTTTTCCCAACGCCGGTCTGCCGGACCAGGATGGAATCTACCCAGAGACCCCCGAGAGCCTTGCGGCCGCGCTCGAACGCTTTGTCGATTCCGGCTGGCTGAATATCGTCGGCGGCTGCTGCGGCACCAGCGTCGAGCACACGGCGGCGATGGCGGCGATGGTCGAGGGCCGCCAGCCGCGGGCGCTGGATGGGGTCCGGAACAGACGTGCCGTCTACACCGGCATCGACCTGCTCGAACCGGATGAGGACAACCGGCCGCTGCTGGTGGGCGAGCGAACCAATGTCATCGGCTCCAAGAAGTTTCGCGAGATGGTCGGCGTCGGCGAGTGGGACGAGGCGACCGAGATTGCCCGCCGCCAGGTCAAGGGTGGCGCCCAGATCATCGATGTCTGTCTGCAGTCGACCGAAGGCGACGAAAAGGCCGCTGTGAGCGAGCTCTACGACCGGATCGGCCGCGCGGTCAAGGTACCAGTCATGATCGACTCTACCGACGCCGAGGCCATCGAGGTCGCACTCACCTACTGCCAGGGCAAGTCGATCGTCAACTCGATCAACCTCGAGGACGGCGAGGAGCGGATCGAGGCCGTGGTGCCGTTGCTCAGACGCTATGGCGGGGCGGTGATCTTCGGTGTTATCGACGAGGACCCGCAGCAGGCGCAGGCCTTCACCCGCGAACGAAAGCTCGAGATCGCCCGCCGTGCGCATCAGCTCATGACCGGGAAGTACGGAATCCCGGAAACAGACATCATCTTCGACCCGCTGGTCTTTCCGGCGGCGAGTGGTGACGAGAGCTACATCGGCGGCGCGGTCGAGACCATCGAGGGTCTGCGGCTGATCAAAAACGCTTTTCCAGCCTGCCCGACCGTGCTCGGCGTTTCCAACGTTTCCTTCGGCCTGCCCCTCCGCGCCCGCGAGATCGTCAACTCGGTCTTCCTCTACCTCTGCACCAGGGCCGGCCTCGATCTGGCGATCGTCAACACCGAGCGTTTGGAGCGCTACGCGGCGATCCCCGAGGAGGAACGACGGATGGCCGAGGCCCTGCTCTTCAACCACCCTCTGGTGACGGGTGAGACAGACGATGAAGCGCTGACGGAGGCGCCGCAGGACTGGCGGCAGCAATCACCGGAGCAGCGTGCGGCGATCCATCAGCACCGTATCGCCCGCATCAGCGACCACTTTCGGGGCGCCAAGCGCGAGGCCGTCGTGCGACCCGAGCAACCTCTCGACGAGAGGCTTGCCGGCTACATCGTCGACGGTAGCCGCTCGGGGCTGCGCGAGGACCTCGATCTCAAGCTGGCCGAGGGCCTGGCACCGCTCGAGATCATCAATGGGCCGCTGATGGCCGGGATGTCCGAGGTTGGGCGGCTTTTCAACGCCAACGAGCTGATTGTCGCCGAGGTCCTTCAGAGTGCCGAGGCGATGAAGGCCGCGGTATCCCATCTCGAGCAGTTCATGGACGCAGAAACCTCGGCGGCACGCGGCCGGGTTGTCCTCGCCACCGTCAAGGGAGATGTCCACGACATCGGCAAGAACCTGGTCGAGATCATCTTTGCCAACAACGGCTTCGAGGTCATAGACCTCGGGATCAAGGTCGTGCCGGAAACCCTGGTGCAGGCGGTGCGCGAGCACCGGCCGGATGCCGTCGGTCTGTCGGGTCTGTTGGTCAAATCCGCGCAGCAGATGGTTGTGACGGCCGGAGATCTGGCCGCTTCCGGGATCGACCTGCCGATCCTGGTCGGCGGTGCAGCCCTCTCGAAAAGATTCACCGATGAGCGCATCGCTCCGACCTATGGTGGTTCGGTCATTTATTGCTCCGACGCGATGGCGGGGCTCGACACCATGCTTCGCATCGCGGAGGGCGGAATCGTCGCAGTGCCATCCGGAGCCGCGGAGGCGACGGTTCAACCCGCCACGCCGGCTCCCCGCGTGCGGTCACGAACCGCGACCGCGTCCAACAGGCCGGCCATCCGCACGGACGTCGACCCTCTGCCACCGCCGCGTCCGGAGCGCGTCGTGTGGTCGCCGGTGGAGGATCTGCGCGACGTCTGGTCCTACATCAACCCGCAGATGCTTTACGGCAAGCACCTCGGTCTGCGCGGCAGCTTCGCCCGGCTCCTCGAGGAGGGCGATGTCAAGGCGGAGAAGTTGCAGGGTGTGATCGAGTCGCTCAAGGATGGGGTGGAGAGCTGGATGCGGGTCCGGGCGGTGTGGCGCTTCTACGAAGTGGTTCCCGACGGTGATGCGATCACCCTCTACGAGCCGGGCTCGGAGAAGGTGGCCCATACTTTTGTCTTCGGGCGCCAGGCAAAGCCCGGAGGCCTGAGTCTTTCGGACTTCGTTGTCAGGCCTTCGGCCGGGATCCGTGACTCGGTGGCCCTCTTCGTGGTCGGTTCCGGCGACGAGGTACGCCAGCGTTCGACGGCTGCCAAAGAGGCGGGGGAGTACCTCGAGAGCCACGCGATCCAGGCCCTCGCCATCGAGACCGCCGAGGCTGCCGCCGAGTGGCTCCACGCCAGGTTGCGCGAGGAGTGGGGCTTCCCAGACCCGCCGGAGATGGCGATGAAAGACCGATTTACCGCCCGCTACCGCGGCAATCGCTTCAGCTTTGGCTACCCGGCGTGTCCGGATCTCGACGACCAGGCTGCGCTGTGGCGGCTGCTCGACCCGCAGGAGATCGGGGTCAGCCTCACGGACGGCATGATGATGGAGCCGGAAGCATCGGTGAGCGCTCTCGTTTTTCATCACCCTGATGCACGCTACTTCTCGGTGAAGGGGACGCGCTGATAGGGCTTGAGGCTTGTGGCCTGAGGCTTGAGGTAGATTGGAAAAGGAGGGGGTCAAGCCCCAGGTCCCAAGCCCCAGGCCCATGCGCTGAATTGAGCGATCTCTTGACCCATTTCCTGTGACGCTGCAAACTGACACCACCATGAACGAACTGATCTTGATTGTTGACGACGAGACTGGAATCCTGACCACGCTGTCGCAGATCCTCGGCGACGAGGGTTACCGCACAGTCGTGACGACGAGTGGCGAAGAAGCCCTCCATCTGTTCCGCGAACAGCGGCCGGACGTGGTCTTCCTCGATATCTGGTTGCCCGATTGGGACGGCCTCGAAACCCTTCAGGCCCTGCGGGATGTCGATCCACACGCGATGGTGATCATGATGTCCGGCCACGGGACGTCGGAGACAGCGGTCAAGGCGATCAAGATGGGGGCCCACGACTACCTCGAAAAGCCGCTCTCTTACGACCGCACCGTCAAAGCTGTCAAGGATGCTCTGGCGACGAGGCGAGCAAAGGTCGAGGCCGCTGGCGCGGGAGTTCTCGAGGAGAGCCGCGAGCGGATCGAGCCGGTGATGAAGTTCGAGTCGCCACCGGAGTTGCCGATCCTCGAGACCACCGATCGCAACCAGAAAACGATCCGCGACGCGAGCGTGATCTACGGGCTCGGCCTCCACTCGGGTGGTCGCACCGGCATGGTGATCCAGCCATTGCCCCCGGATACCGGTATCCATTTCATCACCCTGCCGAGCGGCGTCACCATGCCCGCCCACGTGAGCTCGGTGGCGGAGACCGACTACGCGACCACCCTGACCTGCGAAGGTGAGAGCATCCGCACGGTCGAGCACCTGCTGTCAGCCCTGCACTCGTGCGGCGTCACCAACCTGCTGGTCAAGGTCCACGGTGAAATCCCGGTGCTTGACGGATCGGCCCTGAGCTTTCTCGAGCGCCTCGAAGAGGTCGGAATCGTCGAGCAGGACGCGCCAGTCAAGGAGCTGGTCATCGACCGTCGCTACGAGGTTGGCGAAGGCGACAAGTCACTGATCATCGAACCATCCGATACATTTTCGGTCTCGTATCAGCTGCGATATCCGCCGCCGGTGGGAGAACAGTTTTTCGACTTTGTGATGGAGGACTGCGAGTCCTTCCGCGAGCAGATCGCGCCCGCCCGGACTTTCGGATTCATGCGGGACCTCAAGATGATCAACGAACTCGGCCTCGGCACCGGCGGCCGCCTCGATAATTTCATTTTGGTCGGCGAGGACAACGTCATCAACACCGAGCTCCGCTTCCCGGATGAGTTCGTGCGCCACAAGATCCTCGACATCATCGGTGATCTCTACATGCTCGGCTATCCCGTGCGTGCCAAGGTCACGGCCAACCTCACCGGCCACCGCGACAACATCGAGATCCAGAGGCAGATCCTGGCAGCGAATAGCTGAATCTCTGCGGCCAATCGGCTATACGGCTCTACGGCCCGACGGCTCCCCCGCCCACCCACTTAACGCAAAGACGCAAAGGCGCAAAGACGCAAAGTTGTCTTGAACCTGGCGCCAGAGTTACCACCGTTTATTCCAGGGCAAAGGTCAATGGATCTCTTCGTGATTTCTTGGTGATCTTGGTGTCTTTGTGGTTCAAACGGGTGGGGGGAAGTCCGTAACTCTCAGCGTCTCACTCGATGTAGCCGAGCGCCCTTAACTGATCGAGCAGCTCCTCGTCGACGTCGGAGGCGCGGCCCTCGCCCTCCGTGGGCGCGCCCCAGGTAGGGATCGTCTGCAGGGAGTGGGTGGTACGGAAGCTCTCGGTGAAGAGCTCGGTCCGCGCTCGGCCGGCAAAATCTTCGCCCACCGGCAGACCAATGGCGTAGAGCAGCGTCGGCGGGACGTCGATGACCCGCACTCCCTCTGGTCTGGCCTTCGGGTCGATGTCGGGGCCGGCGGCGACAAAGATCCCCGGGGTCTTGCGACCATGAGTGCCGGTGAGGTGGTCGAGCGATCGAATGGCATCGCGAAAGGGAACACCGGCAACCATCAACGGTTTCTGTGCGTTGTCGGTGAGGACTTCGACCACGAAGTCGGCACCGCGGTCCCGTTTTTTGGCGGTCGCGTCGCGGACGGTGAATACGGGCGCGCCACCGGCGTAGGTGACGGTGTCGAGGGCCGTCTCGAGCCGGTCGCGGATCGCCTTCTGTTCGGCAGCCGTTACCCGCCCTCCTTCCTCCCTACCGGTGAGCGCAAAGCGAATTTTCTTGGCCAGCGACCGCTCCGGCGAGGCGTAGCTGTAGAGCTCCGTCCGACTGAAATCCACTCCCTCGCCGGCCTTCGTCAGGAAGCCGAGGTGTTCGAGGACGGCGTCAAAGTTGAGACGGATGTGGGTGGTTTCGCCGTCCATTGCGTCGAAGCCGTGGTCGGACATGACGATGATGTTGATGTCGGGTCCCGACGCTGCCAGCAGCTCGCCAAGAGTGCGGTCGACGAGCTCGTACTCGCGGGCGATAAGCTCCTTTTCCGCCTCGAGCTCGGAGGGCTCAGCGGCGGGAAAGGCCTCCGGCTCGAAAGCCTGCCAATGGAAATGACAGGAAATGTCGACGCCGCGGAGATAGAGCAGGATCAGATCGTAGTCCTCACCGGCGAAGCCGACCGCCAGGCGGCCGAAGATACGATCCGCTTCGAGCATCGAGCTCGGCTTTGCGCCCTCCTCCTCCATCCGCAACTCTTCGAGGCCTGTATCGAAGACTGCGAGGCGTTCGGGCGGCCACACCCGGTCCGGGATCTCGTGGATGGCGCGGTCCGAGATGATGGTGCCGTTGACCTCTTCGACCGGCCACGATGCCCACCAGCCCAGCACCGCGACCCTACCGCCAGTTGCGGTCACCATATTCCAGAGGGCGGGAACCCGGCGCAGGGTGGACGACACGGGCTGGTCACCCTTGCCGGTCGGCACGACAAACTCGGTAATGCCGTGAACATCCGGCATCACCCCGGTTGCGACCGAGGTCCAGATCACCGGCGATGCGTGGTGAAACGTCTCGAGCGGAGCCGCGACGCCGCGATCAGCAAGACGTTTGAGGTGCGGAAGTCGATTCTGTTCCCACATCCATTCGATGACATCCCAGTCGGCGCCGTCGACGCCAAAGAGGATGAACGGGTGTATCGGCGCCGCATCCTCCACGCCTCGGCACGACACCAGCGTGCTGGCGACCGCAACGACCAGGATTGTCAGCAGCGCGCTGCGAACGGGGGGTGGGAGCTGAAACCGCATAATGCCTGTATATCTCACCAGCATTCTGCTGCGAGTGCAAACCTGCCGCGATCACAAGCATTTGCGGTCATCGGGCACGGAGACGGAGACGGGCACGGAGACGGGTTTAGAATTCCATGCACTCCGGCTCGTAGTACTCGCGCGGGTGCTTACAGCAGGGGCACTCCTTCGGCGGTTCTTTGCCTTCGTGGATGTAACCGCAGACCGCGCATTTCCAACGGATGGGTTCCTCGCGCTTGAAGACCGTGCCGTTTTCGACCATCTCGAGAAGCTTCTTGTAGCGGTCGCGATGTTCCGCTTCGACCCGGGCGATCATATTGAAGAGGATCGCTGCTTCCTTGTTGCCCTCCTCCTTGGCTGCGGCTGCAAACTCGGGGTACATGGTCGTCGTTTCGTAGTGCTCGCCGGCGATCGCCTCCTTGAGGTTGGCGACGGTGTCGCCGATGCCGCCGAGCAGGGCGAACTCGTCCTTGGCGTGCCGCATCTCGTTGATCGCCGTCTCTTCGAAGATCTTGGCGATGTAGTGATACCCCTCTTTGCGTGCCACCTTTGCGAAGTAGGTGTACATATTGCGTGCCTGGCTCTCGCCGGCGAACGCGGCCTTCAAATTCTCTTCAGTCTTGGACATGGATGCCTCCTCGGTTCGTCGGATCCGAGTCGCACGTCGGTGCGGAACGACTCCTCAATCGTAAAGATAACTGTTACGAGGTGGATGTCAATGAATTCTGAGATTGCGCAGATGTTCAAGATATTTTGTCGCGATCGCGTTCGATGAATTGGACCTTCTCATGGGTTCGAGCTTTGCGTGCGGAGCTATACGGCTATACGGCTTTACGGCAAGACGATTGGGCTGGGCGTTGGCGTTTTCAACAGCATGCGCGGTCTAGCCGTGGGTGGGCGGGTGGGGGAAGCCGTATTCCCGTATAGCCGCTTTTTCGTTGACCCAACACTCATCAGGTGCTACAACTGCGCGCCCGCGTCCGCGGGAAGATTAGGATCCTATTTATGACCGAATTCCGAAATCTCGCCATCATTGCCCACGTTGACCACGGCAAGACCACGCTGGTGGACGCCATGCTGTGGCAGAGCGGCACGTTCCGATCGAACGAACGGGTCGCAGAACGGGTCATGGACTCGGGCGATCTCGAACGCGAGCGCGGCATAACGATTCTTGCCAAGAACACCGCGGTGCGCCACAAAGGGGTCAAGATCAATATCGTCGACACCCCTGGCCACGCAGACTTCGGTGGCGAGGTCGAGCGCACCCTGCAGATGGTGGACGGGGTGCTGCTGTTGGTCGATGCCGCCGAGGGTCCGCTTCCGCAGACCCGATTCGTGCTGCAGAAGGCTCTCGAGCTCGGTCTGCAGCCGATTGTGGTCCTCAACAAGATCGATCGCGGCGACGCGCGGCCGGCCGAGGTGCTGGACGAGGTTTACGATCTCTTTATCGATCTCGACGCTGACGAAGACCAGCTCGACTTCCCGGTGTTCTGCACCGATGCCCGCAAAGGTCTGTGCCGGCGTGGGATCGAGGGTGACTTCAGCGATCTGCAGCTGCTGCTCGATGAGATCGTCACCACCCTGCCGCCACCGCAGGGTGACGAGAAAGCGCCGTTACAGCTTCTGGTCACCAATCTCGACTATTCGGACTATCTGGGGCGGTTGGCAGTGGGCCGTATCGTCAACGGCACCCTGCACGCCAGCCGCACGGTCTGCATCGCCCGCGAGGATGGCATCGGTGAGGCAAAGGTCGGCGTTGTCTACTCGCACGAAGGCCTCAAGAGGGTCGAGGTTGAGAGCGCGGTGGCGGGGGACATTGTCGCCCTTGCCGGCCTCGACGAGGTGAGCATCGGCGATTCATTGGTCGATCGGGATGATCCGCAGCCGCTTAAGCGGATCGCCGTTGACGAGCCGACGATGTCGATGGTCTTTTCCGCCAACAATTCGCCCTTCGGCGGCCGCGAGGGTCAGTACGTGACTGCGCGCCAGATCCGTGCGCGGCTCGAAAAGGAGGCCCTCCACAACGTCGCCATCCGGCTCAATATTCTCAGCAACGATGCCTTCGAGGTACAGGGCCGGGGCGAGCTGCAGCTCGCCATCCTGATCGAGACCATGCGCCGCGAGGGCTACGAGCTGTCGGTGTCGAAGCCGGAGATCGTTATCCGCGCAATTGACGGCGTTCGACACGAGCCGATGGAGATCGTCCAGGTCGACTGTCCCGAGGACTACGTTGGCGTTGTGACTCAGAAGCTCGGCGGCCGAAAGGGCCAGATGACCGAGATGCACAACCCCGGTCATGGCCGGGTGCGGCTGGCCTTCCGGATCCCGTCGAGGGGGCTGATCGGTTTCCGCTCGGAGTTCCTCACCGACACCCGGGGCACCGGCATCCTCAACCACCTCTTCGATGGTTGGGAACCGTGGCAGGGGGAGATTCCGGGCCGCGCCACCGGTGCGCTGGTGGCGGATCGTGCCGGTAAGACCACCACGTACGCTCTCTTCCACCTCGAGCCACGCGGCACGCTCTTCGTCCACCCGGTGACCGAGGTCTACGAGGGGATGATTGTTGGAGAGAATGCGCGCGACAACGACCTCGATGTCAACATCACCCGCGAGAAGAAGCTGACCAACATGCGCGCTGCAGGCGCCGACGAAGCCCTGCGGCTAGCGCCGCCGCGCAGAATGACCCTCGACCGTGCGATCGAGTGGATCGATGACGACGAGCTGGTCGAGATCACGCCCAGTGCTATTCGCGTGCGGAAAAGGGTCCTCGCCGCCAACCAACGCCCGAAGACAAAGAAGAGCAAGTAGGTTCCCACCCACCCAGCACAGGGTTCACCCGCCCACCCAACCTCCCGGATTCAGGGTTCAGGATGCAGGGCCCACGCAACCGCCCGTGCGCGGGGTAGACTCCAGGTGCATCCTGCATCCTGCATCCTGCATCCAGCATCTGGTATCTCGTATCTCGTATCTCGTATCTCGTGGCGATCGTGAATCAGTAGTCCGACCCGTATTTGAGGGGTCTGGCCTTGTAGCTCATGATCGCGGCCTGGTGGCGACCGATCATTGCGTGGGCCGCAAGGCGGCCGCAGTGGCCGTGACCGTCAATTGGCTCGCACAACCCGCGGCAAAAAGAGACCTGGTGGCCGTTGTAAGGACACCTGATGACTGTGTATGAGCGGAAGCTGGTGTTACGGCGTTGGTTCTTTGGTCGAAGCAGAGCCATCGAGGACCTCCGCCGGCTATCTTAGCAGGATTGATTCCTGATGTAACCCGCGTCCGCGTCTGCGTCCGTGCCCGTAACTGCGTCTCTTCAGGTGTAAACTCGCCCCATGAAAACATCACCGATGGACGAGTCCGCCATCTTTGCCATCGAACGCCCCGCCTCGAACCTATTCAACTACTACCTGCTGTCGTCGTTCGTGCTCGGACCGCTCTTCTTCATCCTCCTGATACCGCTCTACTTCCGCTATCACACCCTGCGTTACCGTTTTGACGAAGAGGGCATCTCTATGCGTTGGGGAATTCTCTTCCGGCGCGAAATCAACCTCACCTACGCCAGGATCCAGGATATCCACCTGCGCTCGAACTTCGTCGAGCGCTGGCTGAATCTGGCCCGGATCGAAGTGCAGACGGCGAGCGGCAGCTCGGGGGCTGAGATGACCCTGGAGGGTCTGCTCGAGTTCGAAGCGATTCGCGACTATCTCTACACCCGCATGCGGGGGAGTCACGATCGGCGGGGTGCGACTGTTCGGGTTCCGGCGGCGAGCACCGGAGTCGATTCAGCGGCGGTGCAGGACTTGGCCCACACGCTTCGCGAGGTCGCGGCCGAGCTGCGAGGGGTGCGTGAGGCCCTTGATAGCCGCGAGAGGGGCGAATTGCCGTGATCGCGTCGTTGAAGCGCCTGATGCTGCGGCTCCTCAAGGTGCCACCCGAGCCGCATCTGCCGGCCGGCGCGGCCGCCACAGCGAGGGTGTTTCGTGCCTCGAAGCGCTACCTCCAGCTCAAGCTCTTGAATTGGGGAGTGGGACAGGTCTTCACCCTCATCGGCCTGGTCGCCGCCCTCGTCGCGATCAACCTGGTCGGGACCGGCAAGCTCGATATTCTGACCGAGGTGCCCCACCGGGCGATCATATTGAGAGTCCTTGGATGGTTCGAGGTCTTCGGTGTGCTCGGCTTTCTGGTGCAGCTCCCGCTGTCCCTGGTGCCCGTGATCCTCGACTGGGAAATGCGGTGGTACATAGTCACCGACCGCAGTTTGCGCATCCGCGAGGGGGTGTGGAAGGTCAGCGAGATGACCCTCACCTTCGCCAACGTGCAGGAAGTCTCGATCCGGCAGGGCCCGATCGAGAGACTCTTCGGGATCGCCAACCTCCGGGTCCGCACCGCGGGCGGTGGGGGCCGGATCAACCCGCACGAACCTCAGAGCGAGGAGAAGAGCGGACACATCGGCTACTTCCGTGGCGTCGACAACGCGCCGGCGATCCGCGATTTGATCCTCGAGCGGCTCAAAAGGCTGCGCGACGCGGGTCTTGGTGATCCGGATCAACCGCAGACCGAAATCGAGGACCTGAAAACAACACAACGTCCCGATGTCGCCGATGCTGCCCGAGAGCTCCTGTCCGAAGCCCGCGCGCTCCGCCACGTAGTCGGATCGTAAGCCCTGCAGGTGAGCAGGGAAGTAGAGGAGAACAGGGCGTTCTTCGGAGGTGCCATCTTTTGCATTGTCTGGACCACCGCGCCCAAGCACCCACGGATTTCCAGCCAGACAATGCTAAAGGTGGCTCCTCTCGGGAAGCGCGATCAGAGTACAGCGCGTTGAACGCGCTCTATCATGACGACCCTGGAGGCGCTGCCAACGAGGTCTCGGACGATTTGGAGATCGGAGGGGAGCGAACCGGCGACATCAGCCTTGGCGGGACACTCGAGACATGCCAGGGCGCCAGCATTCAGCAGTCCGTCCTCGAAGAGCTTTGCCACCACCTCGAGTCCCTCGTGCCAGATCTCAAATGGCGGATCAGCCCACGCGATGTCAAATCTGTCTCCGCGCCCAGTCAGCTGTCTGATGGCAGTGGCGGCGTGACTGACCACCAGCTCTGCTCGATCGGCCTTGAGATCAAAGGACGCGCAGTTTTTCTCGATGAGGTGGGCAGCGGATCGGTGTCGCTCCACGAAAACCACCGACCGGGCGCCTCGCGAGAGGGCCTCGAGCCCTACCGCACCGGTGCCGGCAAAAAGGTCGAGGAAGCGTGAACCGGTGACCCGGTCTCCGAGAACGGCGAATCCGCGTTCGCGCATCGAGTCTGGAGTCGGTCGCAGTCCCTTGCCCTTTCCCGGCCCCTGCAGCCGCCGTGATCGCCACTCTCCGGCGGTGATTCTCACAGCTCGTCTTCCACGACCCGGAGGATGACCTGGTCACGCATGTCCGGCGGAACCGACTCGCGGACGTAGGTCAGATCGTGCTCGAGAATCAGCAGGCCTTCTTCCCAAACCTCGACCACCGTCGCGGTCGCGCCGTTGATCAGCTCGACCCGATCGCCCTTCGCCGGTTCCCAGATCCGCATTGCCTCCGCCGACGGACTGGCCTCGAGCACCTGGAGCTGGAGGTCGTCAAGGGCCCCTTGAATTCTCGCCAGCGGCAGTTTGACCACCGACATCGGTGAGAAACGGATCAACCGTGGCGCGTCCGGTCCGACGTGGAGGGAAAGCACGACTTCAGCCTGCGACGTGTCGACCTGTGAGGAAACAGGTTGTTTGTCGAGTTCTTCCGCAGCAGTTATGAAAGACGCCAGATAGACCATGTACTCATTTTCTGGAAGCGTGATACGCCGCATGAATTCCAGCTCGTCGCTGCGGTGGATTGCGACCACAATGACGCGGTTCGAAAACAGCGAAACACGGGTCGCGACCTCTCCCTGGGTTGTCGTCCGCTCCACGACCGGCACAGGCGTTTGGCCCGAGGCCGTGGTCGCGACAACCGAAAGAACCATCAATAAAACTGAACGGGCGATCATGGGTGTGTTTCCGTCTCCAAAGAGCGGGCTGTCTCCAGGGCCCACGTCAGGGCTTCGTCGGCCGCGATCATGTCATCGATCAGTGCATCGCGAGTCAATCTGAGGGCTCGGCCGATGTGTGGTCCCGGAGAAACTCCGGCATCGATGAGATTCTGCCCGGTCACCGGCAGCTGTACGCGTGCTGCGGCGACTGCTGCGTTTGCCAGGTTCCGTCGAGACTGCAGGGGCAGGTCGGACATCGCCAGAAGAAGGGCCTCGGCGGTGTGTTGTTCCACCACCTGTGCCTGTTGGGAAAGTGACAATCCGGAATTGGCCGCTGCTTTGATCTCGTCAACCGCCGCGGGTAGGGCGAGGAAGAGCTCGCGATTCGGACCTCCAAGCTGGAGACGTTCGGCGAGTTCGTTTATCACCTCGCTCCCTGTGGTAAGGGCTAATCCGCCGAGAAACAGGATCAAGGGCTCAGGAGGTACGCCGAGCTCTTCGAGTTGATGCCAGGCGAGCTGGCCCTCGACCTCCATGAGGTAGCTCCGTACCTCTTCCGACCACTTCAGGCCGGAACAGATCGCCGGCAGCAACCCGAGGTCGGCGATCAGGGCGAGTGCGGCCGTCGGGTGAGGCTCTGCGAGGAGGATTTCGAGCTCGCGCCGCAGGCGCTGTCCGGAGAGGCGTTCGAACACGCCCTCCTCGAGCGCGGTGGAGATCAGATTGCGGGTGTCGGGAGCAATCGTGAAACCGAGCCTGCGGGCATAGCGAACTGCCCGCAGGGCGCGGGTCGGATCGTCGATGAAGGAGAGCGAGTGGAGGACCCTGATCTCGAGCCGCTGAATGTCCATGCGGCCGCCGAAGAAATCGACCAACTCGCCGTAGCGTTCACCGGAGAGCACGACAGCCAGGGAATTGATGGTGAAATCGCGACGGTACAGATCCTGGCGGATGAGCGAGGTGGCGACCTCGGGAAGCGCCGCCGGGGTGCGGTAAAACTCCGTGCGCGCCGATGCCACGTCGACCCGCAGACCATCTGGAAGCGAGATGACCGCGGTCAAAAACGGTAGGTGCGGATGGGCGCGGCCATCCAGGGCCTCGGCGAGTGCCTCGGCGAAGGCTATACCGTCGCCCTCAACCACCAGGTCCACATCCTCGTTGGCGCGCTCGAGGAGCATGTCCCTCACCATGCCTCCGACAAGGTAGACGGATGCGCCGAGCCGGTCCGCGACCTCCCGTGCGGCAGCAATCAGGCGCTGCACCCAGGGTGGCGATACCTCACGCAGAATCCTGGAGATCGGCTGACTTATCGGGCGGGTGCCGGCCATGCGGTGATCGAGGGAGGAGCCCGCGGCGTGTTGTTGCTCGAAGAGACGGCGGAAGAGCTCCATGCGGGTGATGATTCCAGCGGGACGCCCGGCCTCTTCGACGATTACAAAACGGTAGGAACGCTCGAGGAAGATGTCGCGGAGATCGTCGAGCGGGGTTACCGCAGACACGATGGGGAGTTCGGGTTGCATGATGGAGCTCACCGGTCGATTGCCCATATTGTGACTGAGGGCGCGGTCGAGGATCTGGCGGGTGACCAGGCCGGTCAGTTCTCCGGTCTCACTGTCGCGAACGGGCAGCGCGTTGACCCGCAGGTGGTTGATCCGGTCCTTCGTCTCCTCGACGTCGTTGGTGTCGTCGACCGAAAAGATCGTGCGAACGGCGATATCAATGGCTGTGGTTGGAGGCGGCATTTCGACCGCAAGAGTCTCGAGGAGGGTCTCCCGGAGTTCGACCGGCATCATTCCGGTGACCCTGGCCGAAGCGGCAGTCGGGTGGCCGCCACCACCGAAACGCTGTGCAACGCGTCCGATGTGGAGGCCGGGGAGGCGCGAGCGCAGGATGAGGTTGATATTCGGGGGATCAACCAACATCACCGCGCCGACGGCGATTTCGAAGATCTCGATCCAGCGGTGGACGACGAAGGCCGCTTCTTCGTAGTAGTGGTCGACCTCGATCATCGACAACGCCACGGGGGAACCGGCGACCATCACTTCTTCGGTTGCCTCGACCATCCGGTTCAGGAGTTCGAGCTGCTCGGGCTGGAGGGCCTTCAACACCCATCGCCGGACCCATTCAAGCGACGCGCCGTTTTCCAGGAGCCAGGCGCTGATTCGAAGATCGTCCGGGGTCGTCTCATGGTAGGAGAGGCCGCCGGTGTCTTCGTAGATTCCCATTAAAAGAAGGGTTGCCTCCTCGGCGGTCGGCTCGATGCCCCGTTCGTGGAAGAGTTCGGCAACGATCGTGCAAGTGGCGCCGACCGGACGTTCGAAGATCTCCTCAGCCTGGATGTCGTCCGCGTCTTCCTCCATGTGATGATCGATCAGGGTCACCGGGCATGTGTCCCTCTGGATGAGATCGAAGACTTCTCCGAGCCTCGATGGGCTCCTGGTATCTACCACCACCGCGTGCTCGATCGTCTCCGCGCGGGCTCGGCGAAGCTTGGTTTCGGGGTAGCTGACGTCGGACTCTGCGAGGAATCGGCGGACCGCCACTTCCTGGGAACCGGGGAAGAGAACTTTGGAACCGGGAAAGAGCCGCACCGCACACACCGCAGCAGCAAATGCGTCGAAATCCGCCGAGAGATGGGTTGTGATGATCCTCACGCGCCCATTGTATTGAATTCGCGCCTCTTGCGAGCATCGTTTTGAACCCGTGCCCGTCTCCGCTTGTCACGGCGAAGCCGAAACCGGAGCCGGATCTCCGTGCCCGTGCCCGAACTCTGCGTAGCGGAAACCCGGGTCGTCGCAGTGCGTACATCCCCCATGCGCCGTTTCATCATTGTTCTGTTTGCCGTCTGTGCCGCCGTTCCAGCCGCAGCCCAGGTACCGCCGCTTCAGGTTCCGATCGGAGAGATGGTCGAGGGTATCGCCTGCCACTTCGATCCGACTCAGACCTACACTCTCTTCATCCCGTCGACGTACACCAGTGGTCAACGGTTGCCGTTGCTGTTGGTCTTTGATCCGCGTGGGCGGTCCTTGCTCGCCGCCGAACTCTTCCGCGACGCGGCGGAGACATACGGTTGGATCCTTGTCAGCTCCGACAACACCCGTTCCGACGGGCCCTGGGAACCCAATTCAGTTGCGGTTCAAGCCCTGTGGCCGGAGATCCACTCCCGCATCCCGACCGACTTCAGACGTATTTACGCGACCGGATTCTCCGGCGGCGTCGCGGTAGCGACCGTGCTCGCGAGATCGACCGGCGAGGTGGCTGGGATCATAGGTTGTGGTGGTCTGAATGTGGGTAACCAGTTCGAGGACAGCAAGTTGCCGTTTTTCTCGACGGCTGGCAACACCGATTTCAATTTCAGCCAAATGCACGGGCTGGACGAGTTTCTGGCTGAGCAGGGCAACCCGCACCGATTGGTGATCTTCGATGGACCTCACACCTGGATGCCGCCGGCGGTGGCTCGAGAGGCGGTTGAGTGGATGGAGCTCATCGCCATGCGGCAGGGGACCCGAGATCGTGATCAAGAGTTGATTGACACGCTGTGGTCCGCCGACCTGGAAAGGGCGCAATCTGTGGCGGCGGAAGGTCACGCTCTTGAGGCAGCCAGGCGGTTTCGAGAAATGGAACGCACATACGTCAGTCTGCACGACAGCTCCGAGGCGAAGGTGGCTGCCGACCGGATCGAGGCAGGTGACGAGCACCGGATCCAGCTCAAAGAGGCCAGAAAGGGGCGCGGCTATGAAGCCAAATGCCAGGAGAGACGGAGCGTCGAGATTACACGGCTGAGTAACTCCGATGTTCCTCCTCCGACAGCTCAACTCGCCGGCAACCTCCATATCAGGGACCTCGAGCGGACCTCTCGAAAACCTGGCGAGGAGGGCCTGGCGGCCCAGCGTTGTCTCAACCGTCTGTACGTTGCGCTGTCATTCTATCTGCCGCTGAATGACCTGCCTCAGGGCCGCCACGCGCAGGTCGCCACATCGTACGAGCTGTCGCTCATGATCCGCGACGACAACGCCGTCGTCTGGTACAACCTGGCCTGTGTCCGCGCGCAGCTCGGCCAGAAATCAGATGCGGTAGAGGCTTTGGCGAGCGCGCTCGAACACGGTTTCAACAGATACGAATTGCTGGAGACCGACACCGATCTCGATCCGCTTCGTAAGCGCGACGACTTCAAGGCGCTGATGGCGTCGATTCCGGCGCCGTAACGGCCGAATAACCACAGAGACACAGAGAGAGGGACAGAGCCAGCAACCGACCCAGACTGCCCACAGATCACACAGATGAGTACGGATCCGTTCATCCGGAGAAACCGCAGATCACGCAGATCCACCCGCCCACCCGACAACGCAGAGGCGCAAAGACGCAAAGACGCAAAGGGGCGGTGACTGAGTCGGTAGGGCGCTTCCGTTTCTTTCCGGCAGAACGACAGGCGATCCGGAATCGCCTGTCGCCGGTGAGAAGCCCGTCAGCTCCGAACGCGAGCGTTCGTCGCCGCTACGCTTCTCACCGGCCGACGCGCCTTCGGCGCGCCGGTTCTGCCTTTCTTCTGTATTTGTGGGGAGGGGGGGTGCCCCTTCCATCTATTAAATGAAGAAGAGAGGTGGCGAGGCTTGCGCTCCCAGAGCGCAAGCCGCTGGGCCGGGACACCGGGACGAG
>Ga0316194_10000872_pt1 | contig 20537 bp, 17 predicted proteins | sample CroRivsedime1_MG_FD_204936 | JGI IMG/M metagenome (GOLD analysis project Ga0316194, IMG submission 204936) | Coastal sediment microbial communities from Maine, United States - Cross River sediment 1 | ecosystem: Environmental > Aquatic > Marine > Coastal > Sediment | place: USA: Maine...
ATTTTTTATGTGTGGATTTATATAGCAATATTTATAAGTTACGCCGAATGCCGTTTGAATTGTTTTTTTCTGTTTTCCTCTGAACCCCCTCTTCTAAACACCGAAAAGTTCAAAATTTTGAACCCAAATTAAAATTAAATAGTATAACCTATTAAATTGATAATATATTTTTTAAATTCCCATGGGTTCAAATTTCTGAACCACCCCATCCTTTAAACAGGATAACCTTTTAATATTATAGAGATATAAATGATTTCTCTTTCATTCAAGTTTTTGAACCGATGTCCAATTTAAACTTTTTTATTTTCCAATTAAGTCCACTTTTGCCAATGCCAAGCAGCGCTGCAGCCTGGGATTGAACATTATCTGTTAATTTCAGGGCTCTTTCGATCATCTTTTTTTCTATCATCGCGAGTGTTTCATCTAATTTGGCATCTGCAGGTATTCCTTCAAAATGAAGAGCATTATATACATTGTTCTTAAATTCCTTTGGGAGATCCGAGATCTTTATTTTATTGCTTTGGCATAAAACCATGGCCCGTTCTATAACATTTTCCAGCTCTCGAACATTCCCGAGCCAAGCGTAATCATAAAAAAGACGTTCTACCTCCGAATCAAGACCTATTATTGAAATGTCAGACGTTCGTTCATCTTTATATTTATTGATAAAGTGGTCGACCAACAGGCGAATATCTTCTTTACGCTCCCTTAAAATCGGCATGACGATATGTACCACATTCAGTCGATAATAGAGATCTTCCCTGAATCTCCCCAGCAACATCTCATCTTTTAGCCTCTTGTTTGTGGCGGTTATAATACGAATATCTACAGATATTTGCTTAATTCCCCCAACCCGTTCAAAAACTTTTTCCTGAAGGACTCGCAAAAGCTTTACCTGAAGATTTTGAGAAAGCTCACCGATTTCGTCAAGAAAAAGAGTGCCTCCGTCAGCAAGCTCAAAACGACCTTTTTTCATCGCAACAGCACCGGTAAACGCGCCTTTTTCATGTCCAAAAAGCTCACTTTCAAGGAGGTTTTCAGCAAGCGCACTACAGTTAACGGCAATAAAAGGCTTGTCACGCCGTAAGCTATTAAAATGTATTGACTTTGCAACCAATTCTTTTCCGGTACCGCTTTCACCTTCTATCAATACCGTTGTAGTGGCCGGTGCAACTTTTCGTATGGTTTCAAAAACATCCTGCATTATTTTGCTTTTTCCAATGATATTTCCGAAACTATACTTTAATTTTACATCGTTCCTGAGTTGCCGGTTTTCTTTGACAACCCGAGACATGCCCAAAGCCTTATTCACATATACAATCAACTGATCATTATCGAAAGGTTTGAGTATATAACTGTAAGCACCTTTCTGCATGGCCTCAACAGCCTTATCCACAGTACCGTGGGCTGTCATCATAATGACCGGAAGATCCTGATCTTTGTCTTTTATTCTCCCCAAAAGTTCAATACCATCCATGGATGGCATTTTCATATCGGTAAGTACAAGGTCTATGTCGGTATTTGCCAGTATTTCAAGCGCATCACGACCGCTGTTGGCGGTGAAAGTTTCGAATCCTTCTTCTTCAAGAATAGCACTCAATATGAGCGGATAATTTTTTTCATCATCTACAATCAGGACGGTTTCCATTACGACACCCTTTAATTAACAGGTAATGTGACCTTAACACTGGTTCCGGTAACCGGTTTATTACCAATTTTTACACTTCCTTCGTGTGATTCGATAATGTTTTTCACGATACCAAGCCCCAGTCCGGTTCCTTTTGTTTTGGTTGTAAAAAAAGGATCCCATATCTTTTCCATTATATCCTCGGTGATACCTTCACCTTCATCTTCAAACACGATTTCCACTGTGTTATTTTCTGCACTCACTTTCACATAAATTATGCCGCCTTCAGGCATCGCCTGCATGGCATTTATTAAAATGTTAAGAAAAGCCTGATAAAGCATATCCGTATCAGCGTTTATCTCCGGGAGGTCATTATCGTAATGTTTTTTTATAATATAACCTTCCTCTTTGATCTGTGTCGCTAAAAAATTGATGTTTTTTTCGAGAACATCTTCTATTTTACAGGCTGTAAGATATGGGCTCTTGGGTTTCGCAAAATTTAAAAAATCTGTTATAATATTATTTAACCGAACAGATTCTTCAATGATTATATCCGGAATAGAACTTGAAGGATCGCGGCCAGTCATTTTTTTCTTTAAAAGTTCAGATGAACTCCTTATAATACCCAATGGGTTGCGAATTTCGTGGGATATTCCTGCCACCATTTCACCCAATGTCGATAAGTGTTCTGCACGATTCAGCTTTTCTATGAGCTTAAGTCTCTCCTGGGCGCGCCTTTCTATGATACTTTCACCCCTTTTAACCACAAACAAAAGAGCCAGGAAGAGAGAACCCATAACCACTGAAGTGGTGATAATAACACGTATTTGAAAATCGAAAATCGCTTTATAATCTTCGGTTAAGTCTTGTACGATTTCTACAACCCCCAACACCGGACCGGATATCCTGGAAAGCGGTCGCTCTGCACGCAAAGGGGCAAATGAAATTAATCGACTGTTCTGTGGAAATCCGAGTAAAATCTTAAACCAGTTTCCGTTTTGAATCAGTTTTGAAGTTGATTTTCCCAAAACTGCATCTTTATACCCTTTACCTCCAATATTTTCTTTGCCAATCACCGTATAGTCGAAACTGTATGAAATTGTATTCTCCATATCATATATGTTGACCATATCGATCTTGAAACTGTGAAGTGTACTTCTGACGACCTTATCCATGCGTTCAAACTGTTTTTCGTCACTAAGTTGAATCTTGCCAAATTTCAATGCAACAGGGATGATAAACTGTAAAAAGACCTGATGGTTAAGATTTTCGATCAGAAGGCGGGCGTAGTCGTCACTTTTTTTTTTCTGCATGGCTTTCGCCCAGTGCATGTTGAGTAAAGAAAAAACCAGTGTCCCGATAAATATTACGATCAGGCTTGTAAAAGTAAAGTATTTGACCAACCTAAAAGGCTTGACTTTTTCTTCTGCTGAGTAGCGATTCATAGACAAGATTAAAGTTTTGAATGTTTGATGCCGATATTTCAATTGTATTTAAATACAAAAAAAATGCCGGCGGTTTCAAATAAGAATGATTAAATTGTATTTTTTCAATCATATACGAAAATCGATCTTTAAAGTCAAGATAATGCTTTATTTCATCCAAGCTAAAGTGGTACATCATTTTTAAAATAAACAATCCGGTCCACGGATATATGAGGCTTTATAACAGAAACTTCCCGAGGGCTCATTTAGTCAGAAGGTACTTCAGCATGAATTTTTATAGCATTATTTCATTGTAATTAATTTATCTTTAGTTATATAACACCATATATAGTATTATTATTTAAAAAACCACAAAATAAACTAATTAATTAAAATTTACCTATAATTATACATAAAAGTTCTTGAGCTTGACAATAATATAAGGTAAAATATTTGATATTGTATTTGGGTCTTTTGTTAAAAAGATATGTTGGATAGTGTTGAATACTTTTATTACAAAGGTTTTTGAATGAAAGGTAATCGTGTAAGAAAAACTCGGGAATCTTTGCTGATGAGCAAGACTGAACTTGCCAGGAAGGCCAATGTATCTCCTATTACAATTGCACGTATAGAAAAAGGAATGCCCTGTCGTCTTGAAACTCAGCGAAAGATTATTTTAGCCCTTGGTTTCAACCTTTCTGATAAAAAAAAGATTTTTGGTGATTAAGAAAATATTATGTTTTTTTTGAAAAAAAACCGGCTTGTTGGCCTGGACATAGGATCCCGGACATTAAAACTTGCTGAAATTATCGACACAAAAGCCGGATCTACCCTTAAAAACTTCAGTTCAATCGATATTGAACCCGGCCTCATCGAAGAGGGGTCTGTTAGAGATCCTGAAGCTGTTTCCGGGTATATTCGTGAACTCTTTAACTCAATCAAACTAAAGGATAAAAACGTCGCCATATCCATTGGAGGATACTCGGTTATTGTTAAAAAGATCAACGTCCAGACCATGACGGAAGATGAATTACACGAGACGATCCATTTTGAAGCGGAACAATATATCCCATTCGACATCAGTGAAGTTAATTTAGATTTCCAAATACTTGGAGAAAGCGAACACAATCCCAATCAAATGAATGTGCTTCTGGTTGCCGCCAAGAAAGAGATGATTAGTGAATATATCAATCTCATGAAAATGGCAAAACTTCACCCCCGTATAATAGATGTAGATGCTTTTGCTCTTCAAAATATTTTTAAATTTAACTATTCTCAGGAAGACGAAAATATCGCCCTGATCGACATCGGAGCCAGCAAAACATCATTAAATATTCTAAAAGATAATGTTTCTGAATTTATGCGTGATGTTTCACTTGGATGTGAACAAATTAATGATAAGATTGCTTCTACAGTCGGTTGCACAATTGAGGAAACAGAGGCGATTAAACTCGGTGAAGAATCAGATCTTATATCCGCTGAAGATTTGAAAGAAATTGTTGTATCCGTGGTAACTGATTGGTGCATTGAAATAAAACGCGCCCTTGATTTCTTCTATTCTACATATCCTGAGGAACAAATTAGCAGGATTGTGCTCAGCGGTGGTGGCGCCAATATTAAAAAATTTCTTGAACTTCTAGCGGCCGAAACATCAGCTGAAGTTGAAGTTATAAACCCATTTCAAAATTTTATTGTTGACAGCACCCGGGTTGATTCTTCTTACCTTGAACAGATCGCCCCACAAGCCGCGATCTGTATGGGACTTGCAGCACGAAAAATTGGTGACAAATGATACGAATCAATCTGCTCCCTTATCGCGAATCAAGAAAAAAAGAGAATATTCTCAGACAGATAAACATATTTCTCGCGTTTTTCTTTATTGTTTTTGTGGCCCTGCTTTACTATAACATATGGCTGGGCAAAAGAATCGATGATCTAAATACAAAAATAAAAAACACTAAAATAATGCTGACCCAAGCTGAAACACAATCAAAAAAGGTGGATAAAATAAAAAAGGAGCTCGAAAAATTAGAACATAAAACAGATGTTATCAAAAGTATCGAAACGAATCGAAGGGCTCCGGTCATCCTTCTTGAAAACATGACAAAAATGGTGGCTGAGAAAACATCCATTTCGACACCCGATACATCAGCAGACAACGATAACAAACCCGTTAAAAGATTATGGTTCAAAAGTTTTGACGCATCTGGCGGAAAGGTAAATATCAAAGGGATTGCATTGGACAATAAAACCATTGCCGATTTTATGAGTCGCCTGGAAGAATCAAAACTTTATAACAATATAAATTTAAAGACCATAAAACAACAAAAGGTGAACAAATTAAATCTTAAAAGCTTTGAAATTGGATATGTAAAAGCTTCTTTGAAAAAACCGGAAAAGAAAACTGTTGTCGGCTCAAAACCGGGCAAAAAATAATGAAAAAAATCGACACCTCTAAAATAACCAACTTGTTTTTCGAAACCATCGACAAGATCGGAAAATTGTCCAAACTATACAAAATCTTATTGTGTTTGGGTCTCTTTATACTGCTTGTCGGACCTTTTGTCTATTTTTCCTTTCTTCCTAAAATCAGCAATATCACCGCGTTAAAAAAGGAGCACACAACACTGGAAACCCGGCTTGCCACGGCAAAAGCAAAGGCGAACCGGCTGAAATATTTTCAGGCTAAGCTAAAAGATGCAGAACTGGAATTTAAAATTGTCATGAAAAAGCTTCCTGAAAAAAAAGAAATACCAGCACTATTGTCAAGTGTATCCCAATCCGGTCGTGACGCAGGTCTGGAATTCTTGCTGTTTCAGCCGGAGCCTGAACAAAACAAAGATTTCTATGCTGAAATTCCCGTATCAATTAAGGTAACAGGGAATTATCATAATGTTGCTCTTTTTTTCGACAAGGTGGCAAGGTTGTCCAGAATCGTAAATATAGACAACATTAAGATGAACTCTACAAAAGGCAACACGAACCTAATAACTTCTTGTAAGGCTGTCACTTATCGGTTTGTTGAAACGAAGCCTGAAAAAGCTTCATCATCAAAGAAAAAAAAATCGAAACCTTAAATCATGGATAAACATTCTGTTTTTATACGCTATATCGTTTGTATTATCTGTTTTTTCCCTCTGTTGTGGGGTTGTGAGAAACCATCTGAACCCCCTTTAAAATCAAGGCAAATTACGAAAAAAATCATTGTTGAAAAAAAGGAAGATCAAAAAACAACGGCCAAACCGAAAGGGACAGTGCCTGCTGGTATTTCAAACTCGAAACAAAAGTTAGTGGCTGAAAAATCGCTGACAGCCAAGAAAACCAAAATACCGGAAATCACTGATTTCTATAACCCTGAAGGGAAGCTGGATCCATTTGAACCACTTTTTAAAAAAGAACGTGTCTCGCTGGCTGTTGGGAAGAAAAAAATCAAAAGACGTAAACCCCTCACACCCCTTGAAAGGGTGAACCTAGGCCAGCTAACCCTTGTGGGAATAATACAGGCTCCGAGCGGCAGCAGAGCGTTGGTTCAGGAGTCTTCCGGAAAAGGGTATGTCGTAAAAAGGGGGACTTATATCGGAACAAATTCGGGTAAAATTATTCAGATATTAAAGGACAGGATCATTATCGAAGAAGAGAGTGAAGATATTTATGGCAAAGTTTCTATCATAAAAAAACCACTTAAACTTCAGAAACCTCCTGGAGAATAGCATGAATTTCAAGATAAAAAAATCGTTAAAATTGAGAACACTATCCTCTTTTTTGGTAATTTTACTGCCCCTGTTTATCGGGTGTGCCTCAAATACCAAGGCAGTTAAAGAAACCGAAAAACTTACTGCAGAATCTTCTATCCCTAAGCTTATCACCCATATTATCGCGGTGGAAGATTCCGAAACAAGCAACGTTCGTGTTAGCGGAAATCAACTGCTGACCTATACATCCGTTAAACAATCTTCTCCTCTTGGCGTTCTGCTTTATTTCCCTGAAACAAACTTTGACAATATCGATACGAACTACCATCCAGAAAATGATCTTGTTGCCTCAATCAAAACTTCTGAATTAACCGCCAAAGGTCAAACAACCCGTATCGATATTCTATTAAAAGAAGATGTTTCTTATGAAGTCATCCGTGAAGATAATGACCTAATCATATCATTCAAAAAACCAGCCACTGCTACACAGACCTTGGCAAAAACAGAAAAATCGAGTGTTGAACTAAAAGATAGTGCCAAAAACCCCACCTCGTTGACCCAAAAGACAACACCCGTTAAAACCTTAACCCCTCAATCCTCCCAATTACAATCGGATGAAAAAAAGCCTGCCTGGGTGAATCGAATAGATTTTTCAAGTGAAAAGGAAGGTAAATCGATTGTTATTATTGGAACTACAATTCCAGCCAAATATGACTTGAAAAAAATCAATGAAAAAAAGCTGTTGCTTCATCTTTATTCTTCAATGTTACCGGATTATCGCAAGCGACCCTTAATTACCACACGTTTTGAAAGCGCTGTGGACCGCATCATACCGTTTCAGACATCTGCCATGAAAAATAAATCCGGATTTATTATCGAGCTGCGCGAATCCGTGCCTTATTTTATCGAGCAGACTGACAATCTTCTTTTCTTACATTTTGAAGCATCTTCAATCTCCCCCAAACCTCTTGATAAAGCCAACCTTCCGCCCTGGGAGCAAGTGATAACTCAGACGGTTGCGCCATCAGAACCCACAGAACTGGAAACACCTGCCAAGAAAAAATTTATAACTAAAAAAGGAGAATATACCGGCGAAAAAATAGCGCTCAACTTTTTTGAAACAGATATAAAAAACGTGTTTCGCATTTTAATGGACGTCAGTGGAAAAAATTTCGCCATTGACAAAGATGTTTCCGGAAAGGTTACGTTATCGTTTGACAAGCCTGTACCCTGGGATCAAGTCCTTGATTTGGTTCTGAGAATGAATCGTCTCGGGATGGCTTTCGAAGGAGATATTATACGCATCGCCACCCTTAAATCACTAAAAGAAGAGGAAGTGGAACGGCAGGAAATGTTGGCCGCGGCACAAAAGCTAAAGGAGCAGAAAAAAGCGCTTTCACCATTGATAACGGAATACATCTCGGTCAGCTATGCAAATGCAAAAGATGATGTCGCGCCTCATATCGTACCAACCCAAGGACGCGGCAGCATCACCGTCGACGGAAGAAACAATCAAATTATCATCACAGACATTGCTGAAAAAGTAAAAAAGGCTAAAGAAATCATAAGAAAAATCGACAAGGTCACACCGCAGGTGATGATTGAAGCCAGGATCGTCGAAGCCTCTGACTCCTTTAACAGGGAAATCGGAACTGAATGGGCAATCTCAGGCACTAGAATAGATGGCAGCTTAGGGGGCGTGGGGAGTTACGATATGAGTGCAACAAATCCCCCAACGACTACTCTTGGCACAATCGGACTTCAATTTTCAAGACTGATCGGCAATACATTCCGCGTGGTGGATGCAAGGCTGTCAGCATCGGAATCAGAAGGCACCGTTAAGATCATATCCGCTCCGAAAATATTAACCCTTGACAATAAACCCGCAAAGATCAAACAGGGACTGGCTTATCCGTATAACAAGCTGGACGCGGATGGCAACACCACAACTGAGTTTAAAGACATCGCCCTTGAACTGGAAGTAACCCCGCATATTACGCCAGACGAACGCATCACCATGAAAATTGTCATAAAAAACAATGAAATCGGGGAGGTTATCAACAACCAGATCTCTTTTACCACCAAGGAGGCCTATACGGAACTCCTGGTGGACGACGGGGATACCATCGTTATCGGCGGGATCAGAAAAACAAGGAAAAGAGCCGGTGAAGAAGGCCTTCCGTATTTAAGAAAGATACCGGTTCTTGGCTGGCTCTTTAAAGTAGAAGAAAACGATGACCAAACACAGGAGTTGTTGATATTTATCACGCCCAGAGTCGTTCAGTTGGCACAAATCAATGCCTCGGATTGATGCGCTGTCATTTTTCTCATTGTGTTTTAATATCTCTTTATTCTAAGGGCCGCCTTTTCCGCTTCCTTTGCCATAGCACTGTCGGGAGCAAGTTCGATGACTTTATGATAGGCATCAAGGGCTTTCTCATAGTCGTTCGATAACACGTAAGCCTTGGCGAGGTCATTATACAATAGAGCAACTTTCGGATAATTTTTAACAGCACTTTCAAGAATCTCTACAGCTTCATCAATCCTTCCCATGGCAATATACGTAAGGCCGAGACCACGTTGCGCATTAATAAATTTCGGTTCTAAATCAAGGGCCTTAAGATAGTATGTTTCAGAAATCGTATATTTCTTTTTGTTATAGTAAGCCCATCCCAAATTTGCCAGCGCTTTTTGGGGTGTACTATAGAGCACGTTTTCTGAAACCTCTTTGAAATATTTAATGGCTGTATCCCATTCCTTTTTATCGAGATAAACAGTTCCTAAATTATTTTTTGCAGGCGCGTAATCCGGTTTGATTTCTAAGGCCTTATTAAAATGTTTGATCGCAAGATCCAGTTTCTTTTTGGCCTTATAGGTAAGGCCAAGATCGTTTTGAAGAAAAGGATCGTCTGAATAAAGGGCTTCAGCTTTTAACAATTCCCTTAATGCCGAAGTATAATCTCCCTGTGAATAGTATGCTTCTCCAAGGTTTCTAAATGCCTCTCCCTGCTTTTTTTGCTGTTTTTGAACTTCCATATTTGTTGTCGCACACGAAACAACACAAAACAGTATCATCACCAAGACTGTCCAATCCAACCGATTTCTACTCATTTTTTTTGCCCTGAAGGTTAATCCAAATGATTCTTATATCATTATCTTTTAAAAAGTGAATGACCCCATGATGCAGCGGAGCAAGTGTTAGAAGGACCCCGGACATACCTGCATGGTCCATTAAAAAACCCGGAATGGTCAGCCGGGTGTTATGATCGGCAGGCCTTTTAGCAGCCAGAAATGTCGGATTTTTTACAAAAGAAGCATTCATCGCTCCGAAAAGTTTCTTTATGATATCATCCGGGCTGTCATTGTCTTTTACCTGTATGATAGAATAACCGCTTTTTTCGATGGCATGAACAGCATCGCCATAAAAATTTCCAAAGTCGATATAAAACATGTTGTCGTTGCTTTTGGTGGCAAGGTTTGAAGCAGCGTTAATCTGAATGCCTGCATACTGAAATGAAATATTTTTGTTGGGAAAATATTGATATCCCATGGCAATTAGAAAATCCTTCACAAAAGTCTCGTGATCAGAAGCGTCAATGATGTCCAGGTTCTTGTCTGCGATATTGAAGCGGGACGCATTCGATTTCGGCTCCTTAATACTTTTACCTATGAGGATCTCTTTGATAATAATATTATTTTGGTCCAGATAGCGAACGATTGACTGCGGTGTTCGCTCTTTAAAATCATCGATAACCGTTATACAAAGATGGCGTATGGCTTCGCCCTTCTTATGGGATTTCTCGATGATCCATTTTCCTTGAACTTCAACTTCTACACCATGATCTGAAAATGACAAACGATGTTTTACAACATCCCCTTCAAGGCTTCCAAAAACTGTATTAAAAACCTTTTCCATTGAATCGTCTGGAGCGACGTTTACAATAAGCACATCTTTCCAAAAAGATTTAAGCATCTTGATATCAGAGTCCTGCTCTTCATCACCCGAGATAAAAAAGACTCGTTTTCCATCTTCAAGTTTTATAAAAGGCGTCTGTGAAAGATCGACCTTATAATCTTCCTGTCCAGGCCTGGGAAGGTAATAGTTGCCTTTATTAAAGAGTTTGGCATCTAATACCGAAGCAACTTTCGACAGCGAAGAATCTGATGGCTCCTGCCGGTTATTTACATCGGAAGACAACGATGTTTTCTCATCAAATGCCACTGAACTGTCAAGACGGTCCCTTTCCGGATTCTTATGAATGGCCTCGCTGTCGAGAGGGGGCTGGAACTGGTTTTGACTTTTCGGATCAGGTAAGCGGATCATCTGCCCTGCATAAATGAGATTCAGGCTTTCAATCTGGGGATTCATCTCCCGGAACAACTTTTCGCCTTTCAGATATGATTGAGAGCCGTAATTTCCGTATCTTTCAGAAATAAGAATGGATACGCAATCTCCTTTTTTGACGCGATAGTCTGTGGAATCTTTTGTTGCATCGTCAGGTAAGGTAACGTTGGATAAATATGGAATTGTAACGACGCCTGAAGATTGTTCGGACAACTCATCTTGATCGACTTTCTTTAAAGGAATAGCGATATGCTGTCCGGGACGAATCCTGTTTATGTCATGGATGTGCGGATTTAATCGTTTGAATATCCGTAAAAATTCCGGAAAATCCCTGTTTGAAATTTCTCCTTTTTGCCTAAAGAGTTTAAATACCCAATCATCTTTTTTAACAACATATGGATCACATAATATGTTCCGGCCCCTATCGTACCGAATAACGTAACTTTTGTAAAAAAAAGCAGCATAAGCACAAGGAAAGGTCATCATACACACGATAGTGATGATCACAAAATAAATGAATGCTGAACGTGTTCCTTTGGTCTTCATGCTTTAGGAACCTTTTTGAGGCTCAAACGTTTTGCGATCTCTTTTGATGTTTGTTCCACAAACTGATCAAAATCATCGCCTTGTAAGGGTTTGCCCGGGGCAGGAACTTTTGCCAGACTTTCTGGATGGATATAAACGGGAGTATTGACAAGTTCCGGATTTGAAGATATTTTGAATTCTGCTGGAAAGCTTTTTTCAAAATACTTTTCCTGAAAACCCGAAAACTTAATGGCATGAGCTGTTGAATCGACGATAGCAATATCGTTTTCCCCGACGATTCCCTGTCTTCGGGCCTCAACCAATCCGGCAAGAGACTCGCCGCCGTGTGTACATGCGATATGTCCGTTTCTGTTGGCCAGAAGCTCCCAGTCCATGATAGACTGTTCGGTGACCTCTACAAAAAAAACATTCTGCTTCCCCGACATGCTGTTATACACATCAACCAGATGGATCACTCTCGGCATTGAAACAGGGTTGCCGATCATTGCCGCTTGAGCAACGCTGGGCTTGACGATGACCGGCTCAAATCTCCGTTTTGCTGCATCCGGTTCAAGATAATATCGGTATACCGGGTTGGCATGTTCAGATTGAACGCCCAAGATTTTCGGTAAAGAAGCGATGATTCCGGTCTCATAAAACTTCAAGAACCCGTTCATCACAGCGGTAATATTGCCGGCGTTACCAATCGGTACAACGATCACTCGATTTTCCATGTCGTATTCAAACGCTTGTGCAATCTCATATGAATAAGACTCCTGTCCAAGTATCCGCCATGCATTTTTAGAATTGAGCAAAGCGACATTATAGTTTTCAGAGAGCGCTTCAACGACCTTCATGCAATCGTCAAAAACACCTGGAATCTCAAACACAGCAGCGCCGCTTCCCAAGGGCTGAGCCAGTTGCTGAGGTGTTACTTTCTTGTGGGGAAGAAGCACTGCCGATTTAACATCCGGTTGAATAAAGGATGCATATAAAGCAGCGGAAGCAGAAGTGTCACCGGTAGAAGCACATATGGCCAGAACATCCGAAATATAACCTTTTTGAACCAAACAGTTGATATAGCTCAAAGCACTGGCCATACCCCGATCCTTAAATGAAGCACTGGGGTTCTGTCCATCATTTTTAAAGTAGAATCTAACGCCGGCTTTCTTTTGTAAAAAATTGTTGGCTTCAATAACAGGGGTATGACCTTCTCCCAGGCAGATGACCGTATCCAGAGGAATCATTGGCCCGATGAATTCATGATAAAGATATATCCCTTTAAGTGCAGGGATTGTGAGCATTTTACGATAATCAAATATCTTTCGCCATATAGTTCCAGAAATCTTTTTTAAATCTTCAAATTTCAGATCATAAATCAAAAGTACTTGCATGCAATCCGGACAGGTATAAAGCAACTTTTCAATACCATACTGTTTACCGCATCCTAAACATCGATAAATCAATTCGCCATCATGGTTTGGAAGTATGAAGGGCTTTATTTCTTGTGGAAAGTCTTCGGGTTTCACTTTTCAATTTTCTCCATTCCCCCCATATATGGTCTCAAGGCCTTGGGAATGAGCACAGACCCGTCAGTCTGCTGATAATTTTCGAGCAAAGCGGCCACGGTTCGTCCAACTGCGAGACCGGATCCGTTAAGTGTATGAACAAATTCAGTCCCTTTTTTTCCTTTTCTTTTAAATCTTATATTGGCACGTCTGGCCTGAAAACTCTCAAAATTACTGCATGACGAAATCTCTCTGTACACACCTTGTGCGGGCATCCATACTTCAATATCATAGGTTTTTGCCGCGGAAAAGCCAAGGTCTCCGGTACAGAGATTGATAACCTGATACGGAATTTCGAGATAACTTAAAATGGTTTCTGCATTATTTAAAAGGGTCTCGAGCTCATCATAAGAAGTTTCAGGCTTGGCAAATTTGACCAATTCAACCTTGTTAAACTGGTGCTGTCTAATAAGGCCCCTTGTATCCTTTCCATAAGAACCCGCTTCGGAACGAAAACAAGGGGTATAGGCTGTATAGAGAATCGGCAGTACTTCTTCATCCAGAACTTCGCCTTTGTGGATATTGGTCACAGGAACTTCGGCTGTGGGCACCATGAAATAATCCCATCCTTGAAGCTTAAAAAGGTCTTCCTCAAATTTAGGCAGCTGGCCGGTGCCTGTCATACTGTCCCGGTTTACAATAAAGGGAGGAAGGATTTCTTTATAACCGTGCTCCGTCGTATGAATGTCAAGCATAAAATTGATGAGTGCCCTTTCCAGCCGAGCACCAGCCCCTAAATAGAGGGGAAAACGTGCACCGGTGATTTTGGATGCGGCCTCAAAATCAAAAATCTTGAGATTTTCACCTAAAGTCCAGTGTGCCTGTGGTTCAAAATCGAAATCAGGCACAGTACCCACCTTGTTAATAACAGGGTTTTCGGAACTATCCTTCCCTATCGGCACTGAATGATGGGGTAAATTCGGTATCCTGAAAAGAATATGGTTTATCTTATCTTCATTTTCGGATAAATGATGATCCAGTGCCTTGATCCTGTCGGCAACCTGGCGCATCTTTGCCACAAGATCATCTGTGTCTTCTTTGTTTCTCTTCATGAGTGCGATCTGTTCAGAAACAATATTTCTACGGTGCCTTAAGTCCTCTATCTCGAGCAAAAGGGATTTTCGTTTTGTATCACAATGTTTGAAGCTTTCCAGATCTGCTGTTTCACCTCTGTTTTCAAGTGATTTTTCAATTTGTTTAAGGTTTTGTCTTACAAATTTAATTTCCAGCATAACAGTCCCCATATTTTTCTAATGCGCAATTTGCTCGGATGATTACCGACTCTTGACGGCTATATTTGTTTCTCATTTTTATCTGATTTCCAAGCTTAATATTGCAGTCTTTCACGTTCAAAAAAGGTTATTGATCAGTATCATGAGCATGTTATATAGTCAATGATTATTGCGAGTTGACATTATTCCTCAAGTTTGTATAATATAAAATAATTTCAAAATATTCGCGTGGGAGAGAATGTCTATGGAGGAAATCCGACAAACAAAAGGTGAAATTCGTGGTAATGTTGAAAATGCATTGGCCGCACTTTCTGATAAAGAGATTCAAGATAAAACCCAGAGAATAGAAAAGCGGCTCTTTGAATTTGCCAATTTTCTGGAGGCTAACATTGTTTTACTTTACATTAACAGTAACTGTGAAGTGAATAGCCGAAAGATAATCAAAAGATGTTTAAACTACAAAAAAATAGTTATTCTTCCTGCTTTTGTTACAACAAAATATGAAATGAAATTGATGAAAATCGATAACCTTGATACAGACTTAACGATAGGGCCCAGGAAAACGTTGGAGCCGGATCCAAACCAATGTAACATTGTACCCATTGAATGCATCGACATTGCAATCATTCCCGGTGTTGCTTTCGACGAAAAGGGTGGAAGGATAGGATCCGGTGATGGATATTATGACCGGCTTATCCCAAAACTGCCAATTACCACAAGAAAGGTTGCTCTGACATTTGAAGATCAGATCGTTCCTCAAATACAAATGGAAGCCCATGACAGGCATGTGGATATCATTATTACAGAAAAACGAATCATATATAAAATATAGAAGCGGCTTTTTTGTGTTTAACGATCGCGCACATAGATTTTATCTTTAAAATTTATTTCAGCCTTCTACGCTGTATTGGCGTTGCTAAAACTAAAAGATGCGAAACTTGAGTGAAAACTATTAAACCCTTATCTGTTCGTTGGATTCAATATTTTTTCCAGCTTCTTAAGATTCTCTTCCTGCCCCACAGCAATAACGGTATCACCGCTCTCGATAACTGCCTCAAAAGAAGGGTTAAACAGCATACTGTCGTCTGGTTTTTTTACTGCAATGATGATCAGATTAAACTGCTGTCGGATACCTGAATCTTTAAGCATAACATTGACAAGTTCCGAAGAAGGGCCCACCGGTATCTCTTCCATTTGAATATCTTTACGTTTTTGAGCAAGAGCAAGATTCAGAAAATTTGTCACTGTTGGACGAATGATCCGCTGGGCCATACTCACGGCACCCATATCATAGGGCAACTCCACCCGGTTGGCACCTGCAGCCAGTAGTTTGGGTTTTGACTCGTTGCGAGAAGCATTTGCCATAATATAAAGATCAGGGTTAAGCTGCCTGGCGGTCAACACCAGGAAAACATTATCCGTATCCGTAGCCAGAACTGCTATTAAACCTTTAGCGTGCCGTATTCCAGCTTTAATCAGATTGGTTTCATCTCCGGCGTCACCCGATATATAGAAAATTTTATTCTCAACCATAATCGGTATGATGTCTTTATCTTTCTCAATAACAACCAGATCAACCGCCTTTCTTTTTAGCATCGTGCAAAGTGTTTTTCCGATACGCCCATACCCACAAATAATATAATGATTTTTCAATCGATCAATCTTTTTATCCAAGCTTCTCCTCCCTAGTATGGTTCTGATTTGGCCTTCGACCATAAACTGTACAACGGCACCGGCAATATACAAAAAATAGACCACACTGATGATGATAAATAAAATCGTGAATATCCGTCCTAAATTGCTCACTTCGTGCACTTCGCCGTACCCCACGGTGGTGAGCGTTGTGACGGTCATATATAAAGCATCTAAAAAATCCCAATCTTCGATGGCCATATATCCACTAACACCAAACAATATAACAAGTATCAAAAGTAAACTACACAATTTGAGATGTCTTATACTCTTCATTGGGCTGGTTCGTCCGATCCGATTCAGAAGTTATTCAACATGAAAAGATACTCTGTTGCCCCGTGGAAACGAAATCTCAAGTTTTGTTTTGACAAACAGCGAGGAATTCGCTTGATAACTCCGGATAAAGGGTGCAGAATATAATGTTTCTGGTTTTGTTGTACATTTTGTAACGATTTCCAAAACGTTGTGATAGATTATGTAATATTTTAATAAAAAATCAAGAGCTTTATTTATATAAGTGTTTAATATCAATTTTTCAAAGGATTATGCGATTTGGAAAAAAGCATTGTCTGTTGAGCGATGTGTCAAAAAACCACTCCTATTTCTGAAATAAACCATTCATGAAATGATTTAACACCATATTAAAACGCTCGATGAAAGAAAAAATGGATTTATTGTAAAACTATTTGATTTCAGACTCTAAATTCTTGACGCAATTCCTCTGATTTGATAGGAAATTTTGGTGCCACAATTCAGTTATCAGTACACAAAGGCCTGACAAACATTCGTACTAGAAAAAAATTCTGAACCAGAAGGTCCGACTTTCAATGCTACAATAAATGTTCTGGAGAAAATGGAGGCTTTATATTTTGGATGAAAACTCCATAAAATACGAGCGCCAGCGTCAAGAAATGGTCAGACGGCAGATTGAAGCTCGAGGCGTCACCGACCCAAAGGTCTTGGCAGCTATGCATAAGGTTCCTCGACACCTTTTTGTTAGTGATGCCCTAAGAGATCAGGCCTATGGTGATTTTCCGCTCCCAATCGGAGAACAGCAGACCATTTCACAGCCGTATATCGTCGCCGAAATGACTCAGGCGCTTCAACCCGGGAAAGACGACAGGATTCTTGAAATAGGAACAGGATCAGGATATCAGGCTGCAATTCTGGCTGAAATTGTGTTTCGCGTTTATACCATTGAAAAAATTTACCCGCTCTACACACAATCCCGCAAGTTATTTGATAAACTTCGCTATCATAATATTGTCACCAAGTATTCTGACGGCACTTCGGGCTGGGAAAACGAAAGCCCCTTTGACGGAATTATTGTTACAGCCGGTTCACCTATCATTCCAAAACCCCTCGTCAGTCAGCTTGCGGTGGGAGGCCGTATGGTAATACCCGTGGGAGATCTGTATTCCCAGGAGCTCATTAAACTTTACAAGGATGAACATGGAATCCGCAAAACAAATCTAGGGGGTTGCAGATTTGTCAAACTCGTGGGTGAATATGGATGGAGGGCGTAATCAATGCTTCGTCGTTTATATGACTGGGTTCTTCACTGGGCGGAAACACCCTATGGATCCTGGGCTTTGTTTTTGCTGGCCTTTAGCGAATCCTCTTTTTTTCCCATACCTCCGGATATTCTCCTTATCGCGCTGGCTGTTGCCATACCCAAAAAATCACTGAAATATGCATTGATTTGCTCCGCAGGATCTGTCCTTGGAGGATGTTTCGGTTATCTTATCGGGTGGCAGTTTATGGCTTCAGTCGGTACCCGTATCGTCGATTTTTACGGTCTCACCCCAAAAATTGAATATATTGAAGTGCTATACAATAAATACGATGCATGGGCCGTCGGAATAGCAGGATTCACGCCCATACCCTACAAGGTCTTTACGATTGCCGCCGGTGCCTTTAAAATCAATTTTTCTGTATTCGTTATGGCATCTTTGGTATCTCGATCTGCACGTTTTTTCCTTGTGGGAGGGCTTATTTACATATTCGGCCCAGGCATTCAGTCCTTTATCGATAAATATTTCAACATTCTTGCCATTCTATTCACGGCACTTTTAATAGCAGGATTTTTAATTATTAAGTATCTATTATAACCCAGGTTTCGCATCCGCATTTATATATAAATTCATTTTATGATGGTTTTTTTATCTGATTTCAGCAGTAAAGGATAATCACTATATATTTTGAAAGCGCTCTTTATCAGCAAGCCATGTTTCAGCTGTTTCATGGGTTTTTTGAAATTGTTTTATATTGACAATTAATACCACATCGTAGTAATAAAATAAACATTGTTAATGAATATCAAAACTTTGGAGACATACCAATGAAAAAGGATATTAATAAAATTGACCCTTCCTGCCGAATCGATGCGGAATCTTTGAGCAGATTCAAACAACAACTTCCCGATGTTGCCGAAAGCATTATCGACAGCTGTTACGACAAAGAGAGTTTTACCCATATCGACTACGAGCCGATTCCTTCTGAAGGGTACGTAGTGGATATCATAAACAAATTGAGAGAAGTCCTTTTTCCGGGATATTTTACACGGGAAAAAATCGATCCGGGCAACCTGAAATACTACATGGGGCAAGCGGTTTCGGTTTTATTTGACATGCTTTCAATTCAGATCGCCCACAGCATTCGGCACGATTGTTTCAGATACGATCTCCCTTGCACCGAGTGTGATGAACAAGGACAAAAAATGGCCCTTTCTCTTTTGGGATCGATTCCATCCATCAGAAAAACACTGGCCACGGATGTTCGGGCTGTATATGAAGGGGATCCCGCAGCCAAAAGCCATGATGAAATTATTTTCAGCTATCCCGGGATCTTTGCCATGACCGTATTTCGGGTGGCCCATAAGCTTTTTGAACTTCAGGTTCCGCTTCTGCCCCGCATCATGACGGAACATGCTCACAGTTTAACCGGCATCGATATTCACCCCGGCGCCGATATCGGAAAAAGTTTTGTGATCGATCACGGAACCGGTGTGGTGATCGGAGAAACCACCGTTATCGGCAAAAATGTTCGAATCTATCAAGGCGTCACTCTCGGCGCCCTTTCACTTCCAAAAGATGCCGGAGAAAAACTGAGGGGTAAGAAACGCCATCCAACCATTGAAGACGATGTCATTGTGTATTCGGGTGCAACAATTCTGGGAGGCGATACCGTTATTGGTGCGCGTTCCGTAATCGGAGGAAATGTCTGGATTACCAAATCGGTGCCTCCGGATACCAAAGTGATTATGGAAACACCGAAGCTGGTTTATCGGTAGTCAGCAATGAGCAAAGGAAGGAATAAGACATTATTATACATAACGTTCTGGCTCAAGACCTAAAAAGCGGTTGATTATCCGAACGAGACCTTACTGCAAAGCCCTTCGCCTCTCAAGGCGTGCCTTTAATTTGGGAAACTGGTCCATATCGGTATGCGGCAGAAAAAGAGCAGCCACATAATTGTCCATAAAAGACGGGGTCTCCGACAGTTCGAAATTTGTCATCCGCTTGGTAACCTCAACAACGTCCTTTCTGATACGGTTGGTTAGACAGCTCATCTTTGCACCCATTAAAGATCCATTGCCGACAAACCGAATCCGATCCGGATCTATTTCCGGCAAAAGTCCGATAACCATCGCCTTTTCAAGATCCACAAAACTGCCAAACCCGCCTGCCAGATAAATGCGGTCAATGTCTTGAATCTTTAGGCCCACTTCCTCGAGAAGGGTCATGCAACCGCTGTATATAGCCCCTTTTGCCCTGATGAGATTATCAAGGTCCGGTTCTGTGAGCGTAATATCCCGGTCAATCCGGGTTTCATGCTTCCATGCAAGCACATACTCATAAATACCCTCGGTTTCCCGTATACGAGACGTATTAAGGTCACGATTGAATTTACCCCGGTTATCGATAACACCCATTTCAAACATGGTGGCAGCAATAATAATGAGTCCGGAACCGCAGATACCTTTTGGTCTGACATTACCGATGGTGATATTCATCGGCTCAAACGATACAGGATCCATGGAAAAATCCTCGATGGCTCCTTTGGCAGCGCGCATTCCAAATTTAACCCCACCACCCTCAAATGCCGGACCTGCGGAACAGGAGGCACAGGCCAACCAATCTTTATTTCCGATGACAATTTCGGCATTGGTTCCGATATCCATAAATAGCGTCAGTTCTTCCGTACGATACATTCCTGATCCCATGACACCGGCCACGATATCACCTCCCACATAACTCGAAATCGCCGGATACACCAAGGCCGTTACATGATCTCCCAAGGTAAGATCCAGATCGATCGCCTTGATAGGCGGATAGAGGGTTGAGGCGGCCACATAAGGTGAAAGCCGGATGTACTTGGGATTTACCTTCAGCACGAGTTGCGTCATTGTTGTATTTCCTGCCATCGTAAT
>Ga0316194_10000873_pt1 | contig 20520 bp, 18 predicted proteins | sample CroRivsedime1_MG_FD_204936 | JGI IMG/M metagenome (GOLD analysis project Ga0316194, IMG submission 204936) | Coastal sediment microbial communities from Maine, United States - Cross River sediment 1 | ecosystem: Environmental > Aquatic > Marine > Coastal > Sediment | place: USA: Maine...
TGTGCGCCATCAGAAGCGGCGCACCAAGCAGCATGGCATTGGCAAAGATTTCGTCAAAGGCAATGGGGGCTTCGGTCGGGGTATCCTGATTGAGGTGATAGCGAGTATGGACCGACGTCAGTCGATCGTAGTTTGCAGCTGCCTTTTGGGCTGAGAACAACTCGTAGCTGGTGTTGCCGATGGCCATGTAGGCTACGCCCGCTCCAACGCCCAACGCGCCCTGGCGCAAGTCCTCGTCCAGGATCTGCATGACCTGGTTCATCTGATCGATTGAAGATTTAGTCATCGACCAGCCGGCAACGCCATCCTCGGCGGCTTTGGCGATGATCGGGGTCGCAACCGAGAAATCCGCAGGATCACTCAGCCCGGCTTCAGGGTCGTGGACTGCAATACGCGCCATATTCAGGCCAGTCGTAGTTCCGTAGTTGACCTGCCAGCCACTCTCTTCCTTTTCGTCGTACCACCCTTTCACATTGAATGCGCCAAGCTCCAGGTCCATCCCGGTGGTGACACCATCCCTGAGCGCCATCTTGGTCGCGAAAATATCTACCGCATGATAATGGGTGTCGATAAAGCCCGGTGCCACGATATGGCCGGTCGCATCAATGGTCTCATCTCCAGCGATGGGCTCATTGGTGATGGCAACAATGCGGCCATCCTTGATAGCCACGTTGGCAATCGCATCAAACATCGTCTCGGGGTCGATGACTCGGCCATTCAGGATGACAATGTCATTTGCAAAAGCAAGGTTGCTACTGAGTAAGATAGCAAGAAGAGAAATAGAAAAGTTACGCATTATTTGATTTCCTTCGGTAGTAAAAGATTTTGTGATCATCGTTGTTCATTAGTAAGCACGATACGAAAAACAGCATCGGCTGCTGTGTGTTGAATGCAGGCTGAACGCACAGTCTTCGGGTTCACAGGCCGGGTTCCGGACGAACAATTGTGTAGCCAACCAATATTCCAACCAAAATGGTCAGGGCAACCACAAACATCTGAAAAAACTGCTGTGCACCGAGCAGCAAATCCCCTCCCGCCATGGAGGCAAGACCGCGAAAACCAATGCTGCCACTGACCAGCATGACAATGGCGGGAATGAGTACGATCGAGCTCGGCCGTCCCGTTTGCCTTGCCCAGAGATTGGCAATGACCACGGCAATGATGGTACCGACCAGGTTTCCAAGGTTGCTGTCCAGGACCGAGCTTCCCGCCATAATCCCCAGGTACGCCAGGCCGCATACCAGAACAGCCCAGGGCAGATCCCGGCGCGATGTCTGGAATGCGAGACATAGCCCGACAAGGAGCATGGGAAAGAGCAGTTGCACCCAGAATGGGTCAACAGGCGTCGTTGACGCAGTCGCCACCCCGGATACCGCAAAGCTTGCCACGGCGATTCCGAGCCAGCCGCCAGCGATCTGTTTGACAAGACAGACCAGGCCGCTCATCAGGTTTGCCGTACCCGACACGACGTGCTGAGCCACCAGTTCCCCGGCGCCCAGGCTGATTGTGTATCCCGGAAGGATGATCGCAACGGCGGACAGGATAACCAGCACGAGGTTAAGCTCCGGCACCCATAGCTTCACGATGGTTGCCAGAAACCCCACAACAAACGCGGAAGAGAGTGGCAACCAGTCTGCCGCGGCAGCACCGATACGCCCTGAAAGCAAGACCAGACCATAGACCAGCATACTGAGAAGCGTTGCGTAAATAATGTCAGACCATCCACCACCCAGCAGAGCTGCCAGCCCCACGCCGGTGAAAGCGTATCCCAGCATGCTCGCAAACTTTCCCCACGGCGGCGGTACCCGGTCGATGGCATCGAGACCCGCAGATGCGTCTGCGAGCGACAGGGTCCCGGCTTCCAACTCGTTCAACAGATCGCCTACCCGGGCCAGCTTGTCCAGATCGACACCCGGGGCCGGCGTGTCGATGACCTCGACGCGCTGCGGCGATTCGGGGCTTTCCCGCAAGCCAAAGACGATTTCCGATGGAGTCGACCTGCAGACGCCCTTGTAGCCAAACCTTTTCGACAGACTCACCAGAAACGACTCCAGCCGGTTTGCGGTGGAACCATATTTGTGGGCCGCGAGTCCAACTTTGATAATGAATCGCCAGGCATCCTCGAAAGGAGCCTTCGAGGATGCCTGGAACTCTGCTGCGTCGAATCCGCTACTCATTGCCCGCCTTAACTACCGGCAGGCTTCTTGGCCGCGGCTCGCAGATAGCCCGGCGAGTAATCGACTCCCGCGATTTTCTCGTCGTTGGTGGCAAGGCCCACCAGGGCTTCAAAAAGCACTGCCGGCCTCGGACCAATAACGCTCTGGCGTTGGTTATCTGCGTGGTTGATTGTCATGGGGCTAGCGCCAGACCTGGTTGAATACACGATACATATTGCCTCCGAGGAATTTTCCACAGTCCTCTTCCGAATAGCCTTCCTCAAGCATCTTGTCCACCAGGGCTGCTACGATCTGATACGGAGCTGGTGTTGGAAATCCTTTCGCCCCAACTTTCGTAGTGTAACCGCCGTCGGGGAAGACTGACTGACCCATTGGGGTTTGAATGACTGAGGCTGTAAAATTGACATTTGGAATGTAATCCGAACCAAAACCTACATGATCAATACCAACCAGATTAGCCATGTAATCAATATGACGAAAAACCATATCAGTAGTTACAATATCCGGATTTGATGTATCGATAAAAGCACCAACCATGTTGATGGAACAAACACCACCACTTTTGGCAATAGCTTTGATAACTTGATCGGTAAGACTTCTCTGGTATTCAGCAACTGCCATAGCCCCAGAATGTGAAGAGATTACAGGTTGGCTGCTACGCTCAATGGCATCAAGAGAGGTTCGCTCACCAGTATGGCTTACATCTACCAGCATTCCATAACGATTATAGCTATCAATCAGCTTTTTACCGTAGTCGGTAAGGCCGCGATTTTCGCTTTCAAAACAACCATCACCAACATCGTTACGCTGGTTGTACGCTAACAAACAGTATCCATATCCCATCTCACGCCAAAAGCCAACACGATCAACGTCGCCTCCAAAGATTTGGGTACCCTGGTGTGTAAAAAATATACCCAGTTTATTCTGTTTGACAGCCTCATCGATATCTTTAGTCGTGCGAACGAGCATGTAATTGTCCGGGCGCTCATTCATTTTTTTGAGATAGAACTCAGCGCCTTTGATGATGGCCTCGATGGAGGCATCCAGTGAATCCACAGTAGGACAAGCTGCCAACACTTTGAAGCCAGCGGCTTTACATCTATCCATTTCATCGTGAAATTCAGGTGCTTCAGGAGAAGCCCACTGACTCGGCCAAACGGCGGAGAACAGTGTGTCTATACTCATGGAGTTATGTACTATCTTGTTTGCTCGTTCTGAAGCTGGATACTGATGTGATCGCTGTGGGATCTTCGTGTAATCTTTCATCTCAAATTCTGGTATCACCTTAGCTCCAGTGTTTTTATCTTTGACCATGATGTGATCTCCTTGATTGGTTTGATAATATGGGTCCAGCTCTATTTCACTTTCCTTAAAGTTCTATTTTCGCGGCTCAAGCCAGGTTTCAAATGCAGACTTTTTTGATCACTTAATGACTGTTGTCTTCATCACCTTCCAGCAAGCACCTTTGCGGCAGCGCGCAGGTATCCCGGAGAGTGATCGACCCCTGCAACCTTTTCATCGTTTGTAGCCAATCCGAAATAAATCGCGCAGAAGTCACGCGCCGGATCGACATAGATGCCCTGGCCCATGTTGCTGCTCAATAGAAGAGCAAGAAGTGGTAAAGAAAAGTTACGCATTTTTTGATTTCCTAAAGAAGTAACAGATTTTGTCATCACGGATGTGAATCGTTAAGCAGTATACGAACAGATGTATTGATGTCGCCTCACAACCCTTAAAGATAATGAATACCGGTGACTAAGAATATGATGAAAAGTTGATGAAGCCGTTCAACTGTAAAGCGAATGCCAGCGCTTGTCGTCTCGCAGCGCTGCCAGCCGCGGGTCGATTCTTACTCCATGAAACCAGGGGCAGTGCTCCTCGCGTGCTTCATGCAGCAGGGCGAAAGCCCGATCCGTTTTACCCAGGGCCAGCAGTGCAGGAACCATCAATGGTCGAGGACATCTCGGCAAGCGGGCCGCATAGGCCTCCTTGACCAGGCGCAGGGCTTCTTCGGGTTCGCCGCAAACCGCCATACACCAGGCAATTGCACCCCAGGTCGAAGGTACATGTTGCGACAGACCCAGGGCCTGATAAGCGGCATCCAACGCCTCCTCTTGACGTCCGAGACTGGCCAGGAAAATGCTCTGATACCCCGGTGCAATATCATCACTTGGGTAGTTTTCAAGGACCCAATTCTCCTGCTTCAACGCCTCGGCGCTGTTGCCGGCGAAAAACAGGGTGACGGCATGCGCATGGCGGTTGAATACCGCATGGGGATCCAATTCGACCGCTTTCAGGGTACATTCCAGGGCCGCTTCAGGAGCTCCCTGGGCGCGATGGATCCACGATTGGTAGGCGTAAGTCTGCGAGAATTTCGGGTCCAGTTGACGCGCATATTCCACCGATTTTATTCCCTGCTCCAGGTTGCCTCCGATCAGTGCCGTGAACCAACCATGCGCGCCGAGTGCCCGGACGGCATGCGGGTCTGACCTCAGGGCCGCATTGCAGGAATCCAGGCCCATTCGGAGCGCATCATGCGGATGGATGTATCCACGAAGACTTTGGAACAAACGCACTTCGGCCAGAGCTGCGTGTGCAGCTGCATAGTCTGGATCAGCTTGTACTGAGGCCTTAAACCAATGTAATGCGCGCTCGAGCGATTCAGCCCCGGGATTGCTGGCGCTGGCCAGCCCCGCCTGGTAGTGAGCGCGGGCGAGAGGCTGAGTCTGAACAGTGCTTTTAATAGCAGAGAGGTGATCTTGTTCTGCGCGGCGCTCTGCGGGCACAGCTAGCTTATAGCCGCGCTTGGGAACCGTTTTTATTAAGTCATTACCCTCGGGACCCAGGGCCTTTCTGAGGGAATAGACGCACCGGGCCAGCGAAGGGTAGCCGACTGACTGGCGTGGCCAGAGGTATTTGTAGATGGCCTCGTGCCTGACCACTTCACCGCGGCTTTGCACAAGCAACTCCAGCAGAGCCATTTCTTTGGGGGGTAGCAGAAGCTCATCATCGTGCCGCCACAGCCCCGTGCCGACTTTCAGCCGGAAAGGACCAAATTTCACGTACGAATCACTTTGCATCGTAGAAACACAACTCAATCTGCCAAAGTCGCCTCATTCTCCGAAAAACCTTATTCTGAATTCAGATTATTACCCAATCATGACACACCGCCATATGCCACTCCTGTGAGCTGGGCCATGTCGCTTTTGAAAGTCGTGAGATCATCAATATTGAACTCGCTCAGGTGATGATGGCCGGCTGCGCGGGCCATGACGCCCATCAGTTCCACCGATGCGGAAAAGAAGGTCGCCAGTCTCTGGGCTGCAACATCAACAGGAAGACGGGCACGCAGATCAGGTTTCTGGGTCGCAATACCCACCGGACAGTTATTGGTGTGACAGGCGCGCATGCCCAGGCAACCCAATGCCTGTAATGCAGCATTGGACACCGCGATTCCATCAGCACCCAATGCCATCGCTTTGGCGAAATCAGCCGGAGTTCGCAGCCCCCCCGTTGCAATCAGCGTCACCCCACCTGCTTTGCTTCGGTCAAGGTGGCGTCGCGCCCTGGCAAGGGCGGGGATTGTGGGTACAGAGATGTTGTCCCGGAAAATCAGGGGTGCCGCACCGGTGCCACCACCACGGCCATCCAGGATGATGTAGTCCACGCCGATTTCCAGGGCTGCGTCGATGTCTTTCTCAATGTGTTGTGCAGAAAGTTTGAACCCAATCGGAATGCCTCCAGTCTGCTCACGCACTTCAGCCGCGAAGTCCCTGAACGGGCTCAGCCCCTTCCAGTCAGGAAATGTTGCGGGTGAAATGGCAGGCTGGCCTTCCGGCAACTCACGAACTTCAGCAATCTTTCCATTCACTTTGGATCCGGGTAAATGGCCGCCGGTGCCGGTCTTGGCACCCTGCCCGCCTTTGAAGTGGAACGCCTGGGTTTTCTGGACCTTCTCCCATGAAAAACCAAAACGCGCGGAAGCCAGTTCGTAGAAGTAGCGGGAATTGGCCTCCTGCTCTTCCGGCAGCATGCCGCCTTCGCCTGAACAGATGCCGGTGCCGGCCAATTCCGCGCCTTTGGAAAGCGCCACCTTGGCCTCTTCTGACAACGCCCCAAAACTCATATCCGAGACAAACAGGGGAATATCGAGTGAAAGGGGCTTGTTCGCATTCGGACCAATAATAAGTTCCGTGCCGACGGGTTCATCATCAAGCAAGGGCTGCTTATGTAGTTGAGCCACGACAAACTGCAGGTCGTCCCACCTGGGCAGCAGGTCTCGCGGTACGCCCATAGCGCCTGAGGGCCCATGGTGGCCAACTTTGCTGAGACCGTCATTAGCGAGCGTTCGGATGAACTTGACATGGGGCTCATCAACGGTGCCGGTGGGGTCCTGGTAAAGCCCCTGGTAGCTGTCACGATTGTAGGGTTGCGGGTAACTTGCAGCCCAGCCTGCGATTTCATCTTCGTCCACCAGGACGTCATCGCCTTCAACCCATGCGTTGAACCTATGCAGTGTTTCTGAGTTGTTGTATTCACTGATACCTGAATCGAGGCGGTAGTCCCATCCGTGCAGACCGCAAATCAGGTTGTCGCCTTCGACATGGCCATCCGACATCAGTGCGCCGCGGTGTGCACACCGCCCATAGAGCACGCTGACCGAATCATCAAACCGGATCACTACCAGGTCTACATCACAAACCAGTGCGTACTCCGGGCTGCGGTCCTTCAAATCATTCCATTTTGCGATTGCGGTTTTCTTCATTACTTGCGTTCTCCAGTCCCCGAGGCGAAAAACCATCATTGTACCCCCGAAGCAACCCGCATTATCAGAGAGAACACCAGGAAACCAGACGGATAATACGTTATGTTTATTGTAACCCGTAACGTTACACTATACACTTCTTCTCATGATCAGAAGTTTCAAGCACAAAGGCCTTGAAATTTTTTTTCTCAAAGGAACTAAGCCTGGAATTCAAGCCAGGCATGCGCCGAAACTTCGTTTGATACTTGGAAGGTTGAACGTGTCAATTAGTGCAAAAGATATGAATTTGCCTGGCCTGTTTCTTCACGCACTAAGCGGTAACAAGGATGGGGTTTGGTCGGTCAGAGTGAGTGGCAATTGGCGGGTTACGTTTCGCTTCGTTGATGGCAATGCGGAGATTGTGAATTATGAAGACTATTACTGAGGTAAAAATATGTTGATGTATAACCCCCCGCATCCCGGAGAGGTCCTAAGAGAGCTGTGCCTGAAACCGCTCGGCATATCGGTGACCGCTGCAGCCAATGCTCTGGGTGTGAGCCGCAAGACCTTATCCTCAATCCTTAATGGGCGTTCTGGTATTAGCCCGGAAATGGCCGTTCGGCTTTCAATCGCATTCGAGACATCTGCGGAAAGCTGGCTCAATCAGCAGTCGCAATATGATCTATGGCTGGCTGAGCAGCACCGGGATTCGTTGTATGTAAGCAAGCTTACTGCAGATTGCTCTTTGACTCGTTCGTAAACCGCCTCAGTAAAGCTCTGTCCCTGTTAGTCGTCCACAAGCTCACTTTTGATCAGGCTGAGCACATGAGTCGTGCGTTCACGCACCGATCCACCACACTCGAGTATGAACCTGGCCATAACCCATCGGTTCTCTACATTGCCAGCTGAATTGACCGTTTCCACTTACAGACAGAGTCGGACCTCATCTCCACCGCAAAAGAGGGATTCTACATCAGGCCAGGAGCATTCGTTTCCGGTCGTTCAAAACGGCCGTGGCCGAACCCAGAACCAGCTCGCGAGGACCAAAGCGCCAAAAGCCGTGTAACACAGCACGAAAACCCAGGCAGGCGCATCGTAATAGAGCAGTGTCTCCAGCCAGTGGCCGATGAAGGAACCCGGGTAAACCGCATCACCGGCCCGGCTGCGGAAAGTCATTTCCAGAGTCGTCAAAGGACAGATCGCGGCCAGCCACGACTGGACCACTACTACTGCAATCGCGCCGACGTGAATTAATCGGAACCAGGGATTTCTGACCCAGTCCCACCGAAAGGCATGTCCGGCAAAAATCGCCACCAGGCCGAGCACCACGAACGCAACGAATAGCGCATGCACCAGCAAAACAGCATCAGCTGCCAACAAATACGCACTTGACGAGTCCATCTTCACCACGAGGATCAAAGCCTGCACACAGACTAATCTATTGACACGCATCAGGGAAACGCAACCCGCGCAGGTATACAGTGGAATTGCGAGGTGGGGAATCCGCCGGTTCGCGCGTACGTTAAAAAAAGTTTACGCCTCCGAGACGGCGGGAGTTCCATCCCGCCAATGTCACATTCCACGATCAGTGGAAAGGAGGAATACCATGACACTGAAGGATATTGTCCCCTGGCGCTGGGGAGGCCTTCGGCACTGGGATGAAGAAGATCGTCCGTACGAATCTTTCCTCCGGGAGATGGATACACTCCACAAGGAGATGGACCGTCTGTTCGAAGATTTCTGGAAAGGTTCCGGATCTCACACCTTCATGGCCAGGCCATGGCACCACGGCAACCTCACACCGCGCGTCGATGAGACTGAAGACGAGAAAGCCTTTCACGTCAAGGTCGAACTGCCCGGAATGGATCAGGACGACGTCGACATTAACCTGTCCGGCGGCGTACTCACCATCCGGGGTGAAAAGAAGCGCGCAGAAGAGGAGAAAGGCAAGGACTATTACAGGAGCGAACGCAGTTTCGGCTCGTTCCGCCGTTCATTGCCGGTTCCCGTGGACGTAGATGAAACAAAGATCGAGGCGAAATTCGAAAAGGGAATTTTGTACATTGAACTCCCGAAGACCGAAGAAGCCAAGAGCAAGATCAAGCACATTCCGGTGAAAGCCGCTTAAAGGCAGAAACCTGTCGGGGAGCATTTCGTTCCCCGACTTTTCCGGGGAAAATGCTCCGGATCAATCATGCAGAGTGTCACGTCCCTATACTTTCCCAATGAGGATTAAATCGCTAATTGCCTTGCTCATTGTGGTCGGCATTCCCTTCACGACCATGATCTGGTTTCGCATTCATCAATCCACTGGATTTGCGAGCACCGAGCTGATTATTTACCCGCTGCTGTTCGGCAGCCTCGGAATCGGCGGTGTCTTGCTGATCAAGTCTTACTTCCTGAAAGAGCCGTTGGCAGATTTCAATTCCGGAAAAGGGTCGATGTGGTCAGATGTGCTATGGGGGATCTTTCTGACTGTCATCTACTTCGTCCTGTTTTACATCGAAAGAGCATCATTAATGGGATTGCTCGAGTTCAGGTCGAACACGGAGCTGTTGGGCCTGATGCTCGACATGCGCGAAAGTCCCTGGATGGTGCTCGTTTGGTTCGGGCCGGTGCTTTGGATTGGCATTGCACTCTTTGAAGAAATAACCAGGACGTTCCTTCTAACCACCCTTTGGTCCTTCTCAAGCCATGCTGTCTGGACAGCCATGGCCATTGCAATCGCGGCAGCAATTGTTGGGCTGGTTCACTGGAGCCAGGGGCCTTATGGCATTGTTACCATTGCTATAAAAAGCATCGTTATCGGCGTTTTTTATCTTAAACACAGGCGATTGCTGCCATTGGTCATTTCGCACGTACTTTATGATGGCCTTCAGGTCGGCGCTCTGATGCTGACCTACCCTCAGTCACAGGGATAACCCGGCTCGCGGAAAAGACAATTACCGGAGTAAACGCAGTTTCGGCTCATTCGGGTGAAAGCCGCTTTTATCCTTCCCGCCTCATGTTGGCAAATTGCTCCAGCGCCGGTTCAAACTCATATTTGCTCACCAGGTCATTTATCACCTGGAAGCGAGTGCTGGTCGCATCGTCTTCAATTCGCGATGCAATCTGATCGCCAAGTTCCTGGGCACTTGCGTCGCTGTCTTTTAGCATCTGCTGGAATCGATCTAATAATTTCTCGAGTTCTGCACCGTCACCAGGCAGTTCTACGGGAGGTTCGGCTTCGGGCAGTTCCCGCAGGATTTTTGCAAGATCGTCCAGATAGTTTCCTAACAGATCCAGCGCGGGCAAAACATCCTCTCCATTATCGAGACCGAGTTCCACCGATTTTGCTGCTGCAAAAACCGCATCAGCGCCAACATTTCCCGCTACGCCTGCCAGGGTATGCGCCGCCAGTCGGGCGCCGGCATGGTCGCCCTGCTCCACCGCCTCACGAATTTCTCCGGCGGCATTCAAATGTGTCTCTCGAAAGCGTTTCAGAATTTTTTGATAGAGCTGCTCATTGCCGCCGCATCGCGCAAGACCGGCTGACGAATCCAGGGTTGCAGTTGCAACGGATTCCGACGGTTCCGGCTTAGGCGCCGTGTTAGTCAATGATGGCGTCTGCCGAGCAGGAGGCACCCGCACCCATCTCGCCAGGACATCGAAAAGATCGGCAACATCTATGGGTTTGGCTACATGATCATTCATCCCGGCATCCAGGGCCTTGTCGCGATCCCCGACCATCGCGTTAGCGGTCATCGCAATAACTGGCAGATCGCTGAAGCGGTTGTTTTCTCGGATTTTCTGCGTTGCCGTGTAACCATCCATCACGGGCATCTGGATGTCCATCAGAACACCGTCAAAGCCACCCGGATCATCGAATAATGTATCCAGGGCCTCCTTACCGTTTTGGGTAACGACCACCTTCATACCGGCCTGCTGAAGCAATTCCTCAGCCACCTGCTGATTGATGTCGTTATCGTCTACCAACAGGATTCGCGCTCCCACGAGCGAATCTTGAGGGGTTATTGCAGCACTTTGCTGACTGGCACTGCGCACCGCGTGGCCAGTCGTTTCCAGGATGGCGTCGAGCAACGTAGAGGGACTGACAGGCTTCACCAGGAAACCCATAACCCCAACGGCTTCGGCTTGAGCCCAGACCTCGTCGCGGCCATAGGCGGTGACCATGATGATGTCGGGCTGCTCACCGGATTGGGACCGCGCCAGAATGCGTCTACTCGCCTCTACGCCGTCCATCCCTGGCATCTTCCAGTCCATCAGAACCAGCCGGTAGGGCCGTGCAGCACTCTCGATTTCATCGAGCGCTTCGGCGCCGGACGCAGCTTCCGCTGTTTCAAACCCAAAGGACTCGAGGTGGCGTGCCAGAATCATTCGCGAATTGGGATGGTCGTCCACGATGAGAACACGCTGCCCAAGCAGTTCCTCAGGAATTTCCTGTTCCTGCCGTGCCGGTATCTCCTCGGCCGTACCAAAACAGGCGGTGAACCAGAACGTCGAGCCCCGCCCGGACGCCGACTGCACACCTATCTCACCGCCCATCATACCGGCGAGGTGTTTGCTGATGGTAAGCCCAAGGCCCGTGCCACCGAACTTGCGCGTCGTGGAGCTATCAGCCTGCGAAAAAGCCTGGAACAGCCGGGACTGTTGCTCGGGCGTCATGCCGATACCCGTATCGTGCACCGCAAATCGCAGTTTGACTTCTTCGTCGGCTTCGCCGTCCAGTTCAACCGCTATGGTGATTTCTCCCTCTTCGGTGAACTTAATGGCGTTATTCGTGAGATTGAGCAGGATCTGGTTGAGACGCAGAGGGTCACCCTTGAGACCGAGCGGAACATCCGGCGACAGATCGATGATCATCTCCAGTCCCTTCTCGGCAGCCTTGATATTGGATACGCTGGCCAAGTCATCCAGTACCTGGGTCAGGCTGAAGTCAACAGACTCCATATCCAGCTTGCCGGCTTCGATCTTGGAAAAGTCCAGAATGTCGTTGATGATTCCCAGCAGATTCTGGCCGGAAGCACTTATTTTTTGCAGGTAGTCCTGTTGCTTACGATCCAGGTCGGTTCCCAATGCCAAGGTACTCAGACCGATGATGGCATTCATGGGCGTGCGGATTTCATGAGACATATTGGCCAGGAAATCAGACTTGGCCCGCGTCGCCGCCTCGGCTTCATCGCGAGCGATACGAACCTCCTCAGCAGCCCTGCGTTGCTCTTCTGCTGACTCACGCTCTTTCAGCATGCTGGCCTTGAAGACTCTGGCCGCAGAGGCCATCTCCCGGATTTCCTTACTGGCGCCCTTCTCGTCGATCTCGACATCCATATCGCCGCCAGCAAGCTCTCTCATACTGTTGGCTGTGGCGCGAACCTGCCGGGAGACTCCAAAGCCAATCCCCCAGGCTGCCAGCATGCCAATCAGGATCGAGACGATGGAAACCAGCGTGACCGTATTCACTGCCTGGTCAATCTCTTGTTCCGCCAGCGGGCCCAGGGTGTCCTGCTCGTTCTTGATCGCCAGCTTGAGCTTCTCGATATTGTCCGCCACTTTCGGCCCGATGGCGTCCAACTGGCTGGTAATGATGCTGTTGCGGGTGGTGATCAAGTCATGAACGCTTTCAAAAGCCCGGGCATAATCCCTGCTCTCATCACGAAACTTGGCGGCAAGCTCCAGCCGCGTGGGGTTATCCATATTCGCCAGCAGCAGGTCCAGGTTCTGCTGCATGTCCAGGAATTCTTTTCCCACGCGCAGAAATGAATCATTGTCATTCTGGATCAGGAAGCGACCGGCATACAGCCTGGCCAGCAACAGGTTTCGCAGAGTGATACCAGCGCGATAGGCAGCCTCGGTATCACCGTCAGCAAAAGCACTTTCCATGATATCGGTCAGGTCCTGCTCCATCTGCGGGCCGATGACATTGAGCGTCTCATTGACCAACTGGTCGCGTTGCGCCTGCATCAAGGTGACTTGTTCAAATTGCCGGAGGTAGTTGTTCAGCTCACGGTCGAGATTGTCCAGGATCAGTTGAAAGCCGGCATCGGGTGTCAAGTCCCGGGCCTCTGCAATCATCTCGATAGTCACCCTGGCGCGTTGCTCCACACCCTCAATATTGTCCGGACTGGCTTTGATGACGAAATTCTTGGCGAAAATTCGCGTCATCAGCATATTGGCCTGGACGCGGCCGTTGGCGTTGGTCTGGCGAGCCAGGCCGCGATATTCCTTGAAATGCCTGTCTGCACCCCACAGGCTGAAAAGGCTCACGGAGGAAATGATGATCAGCAGAAGAAGAATCACCCCGAAGCCAATAGTGACCTTTGTCGAAATACTCGATGACTTGAACATGCTCATGGCTTGCAAAAACCGCCCCGTGCCAAAGAAAGTTGGATAAGTATATCTGAATGGCCGCTTGGGTCCGATGAGATCCGATGGGCAGTACTAACGACCCGGGTTGCGCTAGAATGGTCAGCATATGCGTTATCCACGCTGATTGAAGGTACCGCTCATGAACCTGAAGATGTTTTTCGCCGGCATTCTGTCCCTGTCACTGGCCGCCTGTGCCTCAGGTCCCACCATTGATACCAAGCCAAACCCGGAAACCGATTTCTCCACGTTCAAGACTTACAACTTCGTGCAACCCCTGGGAACGGATAATGCCGAGGGCGAACGCACGAAGCTCAGTTCCCGCCTGGTCTCCTCCATGAACCGCAAATTGATTTCAAGAGGGCTGTCACTGTCTGATGAGCCCGACCTGCGGGCGGATTTCATGCTCAGCACGGAGGCCGAGCAAGACAGTGAAGGCACTTTAGTCATCAAACTGATCGACCCTGCAACCAATGCCGTGCTTGGCGAGGGTACTGCCCGGAGCAATACCGACAATAAGGCTTTTACCCAGATGCAACTCGATGAGATCGTTAACAGGGTCATCGATGAACTGATGGTGCCTTAGTGTATTGAGACCGAAGAAAGTGACTAAGATCAGATAGTTTTCACAGGTATGGAGAGATAATCAACGTATCCGAATAAACCTCGTTTCGCCCATGACAATCGTCATCTCCGAAACAGAAACGCAGGAAGGATACCCGCCATGCTACAGGAAATTACATTTCAGTTGCCAAGCTCGACCGACCCCGTTCATATCACCCAGAGAGGCCTGGAAATACTCAACGACCCCTGGCTGAACAAGGGCACTTCTTTCAGCGACGAAGAACGCGAAACCCTTGGCTTGCGGGGACTGCTGCCCCCCTATCGCGCCGACATGGAAGAACAGGTTCAGCGCGTGATGGAAAACTACTGGCACCATACCGACCCGCTGGACAAGTACACGTTCCTGATCGGCCTCGCCGACCGGAATATTACGTTGTTCTACCGCGTGCTGATGGAACACCTGCTGGAAATGACCCCCATCATGTACACGCCCACCGTGGGCTATGCCTGCCAGCAGTTCGGGCATATCTACCGCAAGAACCGCGGCATGTATATCAACCTGAATCACAAGGGTGTCATCGCGGAAATTCTGGATAACTGGCCACAGGACGAGGTCGACATCATCGTCATATCCGACGGCAGCCGGATCCTGGGGCTGGGCGACCTGGGCGCCAATGGCATGGGTATCCCGATCGGCAAGCTGGTGCTGTATGTCGCCGGCGCGGGCCTGCATCCCGACCGAACCCTGCCGATTCTTCTGGATGTGGGAACCGACAACGAGGAACTCCTGAACGACCCGCTTTACCTGGGCATTACCCAGCGCCGCGTCCATGGCGAGGTATTCGATGAGATGGTCGAGGAATTCGTACAGGCTGCTACGGCCCGCTGGCCCAATGTCTTGATCCAGTGGGAGGATTTCACCAATGACAAGGCTTTCCCCATTCTGAACCGCTACCGCGACAAGGTCCTTTGCTTCAATGACGATATCCAGGGCACCGGCGCCGTGGCGTTGTCCGGGTTGCTGGCATCCATGCGGGTTCGGCAAGAACATCTGTCAGACCAGAGGATCGTGTTCTGCGGCGCGGGATCAGCTGCCGTTGGCATCGCAGACATGATCTGCGCCGGCATTGCCGACGAGCACAATATGACCACTGAAGAAGCGCGCAAACTGGTCTGGATGTGCGACTCCAGGGGCCTGGTCACGACAACCCGCGAAAGCGGCCTCGAAGACCACAAGATTCCTTACGCCCGGGATGAAGAGCCTGCAGCCGAATTGCTCGAAGTCGTCAAGCGGGTCAAGCCTACGATCCTGATCGGCGCCAGCGGTCAAGCGCATACCTTCACCGAGGACGTGGTTAAAACCATGCACAAACATTGCGAACAACCGATTATCTTTGCGCTGTCCAACCCCACGACAAAAGCCGAATGTACCGCCGAGGAAGCCTATAACTGGACAGATGGTCAAGCCATTTTCGCCAGTGGCAGTCCCTTCAACGCAGTTCGGCTCAATGGCAAGGTATTGGTGCCCGGTCAGGGAAACAACATGTTCATATTCCCTGGCGTTGGCCTCGGGGCAGTGGTCTGCGGCGCCACGAAAGTCACCGACGAAATGTTCTTCACAGCTGCGAAAACGCTGGCCCACATGGTCACCGAAGAAGAACTCCGGTCCGGCACCATTTATCCTGATCTGGGAAAGATCCGCCAGATATCCCTGGCCATTGCAGCGGCGGTTTGCCGCCTGGCCTGGGACGAAGGACTGGCCCGGTACGTCGAGCCACAGGACATCAGGCAACACGTGCGAGACTGCATGTATCACCCGGAATACCGGCCGTACATCGCAGCCTGAAAAAATGCTATATTAGTGTTTTCTAACATATTAATGACGCTCACCAAAGGATGGATTTAACATGGCTATCGCAACAACCCTGATCAATTACCTGGAGGAAAAAGGCGTCAACTATGATCTCGTGGAACACGAGCATACCTCCACTTCATTCGCCACAGCCCGTGCTGCTGAATTGCCACCTCACCAGGTAGCCAAGGCTGTTGTATTACGGGACAACGACGGATATGTCGTCAGTGTGCTTCCCACCAATCATTCGTTGGAAATCGACTGGGTCAACGAGGAACTGGACCGGAACCTGGAACTGGCCTGTGAAGACGAATTCAAAACCCTTTTCAAGGATTGCGAGCCCGGGGCCGTGCCTGCGTTGGGTGAAGCCTATGGCATCCAGGTTATCTGGGATGATGACCTCGCTTACACCGCTGATGTCTACATCGAAGCAGGCGATCATGAACACCTGATCTGGCTTGACCGGAAGGCTTTTAAAAAACTGATGTCTTCATTGCCTCACTCGGTCATCAGCAAGGACGAAGAAGTCGGCTGCTGGAAATACTGATCAGCCGACCTCGAGAAAGCCGCAGGGACAGACCTCGATGCATTTGCCACATTCGTGGCAATTCTCGAGGTTGAGCGTGAAATAGTTGCCCGGACCGGGGTTGTCTTCCCGGACAAAGCAGCCGGTCGTGCAGTACATGAAACACTGCTCACAGCCGAAACATGAACCGCAGGAGAAGCACCGGTCGACCTCGGCCAGGAACTGTTCCTCGCTGATTCCCTGCTCGACTTCCGCCATACCCTGCCGGGTCCGCTCATCACCGGCCAGGCGTGAAGCATGGACGGCATCGCAACCGGGCTTGGACTTGAACAAAACCTGTTCCGGGAATATCTCTGCATGGTCCGGATCTTCCCTGACAGATCCCGCTGTGACACTGTATTGCTCATGAAGTTTTTCAGCTGCCCGCCGGCCCTGCACAATGGCTTCACCGGCAATTCCCATCCCAAGAACATCCCCTCCCGCGATGATGCCGCTGTCTCCGGAAATGATCGACGGCGCGAGCGCCCCGTTTCCATCACGCGCCAGTGCTTCCATACCGTCCATTGAGGGAAACTGGGAAACCGCGAAAATAACCGAACTGACCGGAATCCTGAATTCGGAATCGGAAACAGGCAACGGCCGGTACCGTCCGGAAGAATCCGGAGCACCCAGCTGCATTCGTTGCACAAGGGCTGACTCCAGTGAACCATCTGGTCGTCTTTCGAGCGCCACCGGAGTGGCTAACAGTTCCAGTTTCACACCCTCTTCCAGGGCATCTGTTATTTCATGTTCAAACGCAGGCATTTCGTTGCGGGACCGGCGGTACAGAATGGTCACGTCAGAGCCGGTACGCCGTGCACACCGGGCCGCATCAATGGCTGTATTGCCACCGCCAATGACGATAGCATGCTTGCCTGATTCCAACGGATCTCCGCTGTTCACCCGTTCCAGGTAGTCCACCCCGGTCCAGACGAAAGAACCGTCGGCGCCGGGGATGTCGAGTCCACGACTGGCTTGAGCACCAATTGCGACATAGAGTGTGGAATGGCGGGAACGAAGGGCTTCCAGGCTGATATCCCTGCCGACGCGGGTGTTCAGTTCGAGCCAGACCCCCAGGTCCAGGATTTTCTGAATCTCGGCATCCAGCACCTCCTGGGGCAAACGATAGTCGGGTACGCCGTAACGCAACATCCCACCTGCTTTTTCACGCGCATCATAGATCGTTACCTTGTAACCGCGACGCGCCATTTGGTAAGCAAAGGACAATCCAGAGGGTCCGGCGCCAACCACACCCACCCATTCATCGGAATCTGTCTTTGCAAGTCTCGGCAGCGGTACGTTTTCCCGGATGCCAAAGTCACCGAGAAACCGCTCCATTGCGTTGATGGCCAGCGGTTCGTCCAGTTCGGCGCGGTTGCACTTATTCTCACAAGGGTGCGGACAGATTCGCCCGAGGGTTGCGGGGAATGGGTTTACTGCTGTTATCACGCTCCATGCCCGGGCAAACGCCTCAGCCCGAGAGAGACCTGTCTTGTTTCGCTGTGCAACCGTTCCGATCCAGCCCCTGATATCCCCACAATTGGCACATCCGACCTGGCAGGGTGCGGTTTTCTCAACCTGTTTTGGTCTGTATGAGGGTGTGATCCGGTTCATGGCTTACAGGTGTGTTTTCTTGTGGCGAGCGATTTCATGGTTCAGATCCCGGATTCGATGCGACATGGTCTTAAGCAGATTGACCGCCAAAAGCGGGTCCTCCCTGATTCGGGTCAACAAGGCTTTCTTATCGACTTTCAATACCCTCGCCTCGCCCGCAGCCCGCACAGTTGCCGACCGCACTTCCTTTTCAAACACGGCCATTTCGCCGAAGAAATCGCCGGCTTCAAGATAAGCCAGGTGTTGTTCCCCTCCTTTCTTCGAGTTCTGCAACACCTCAACGCGGCCCCCCTGCACCACGTACATACTGTCCCCTGATTTGCCCTCGTGAATGATTTCTTCACCGTCCTTGTATATCTTCCCCAGTGCTCCTCTGACCATGATCAGGCTACCTTTTTCTTGATTGGCGTGTTGCGGGATTCGGGAAAGAAACTCGATGCAACACTTTTTAGCAGGTTGTATATAAACCCCGGGTGCATTGTGCCCCGGAACATCTCAACGTAAGGTGCACTGCCCGTGAACATGTTCCACAACAGGGAACTCATGTGCGGCTTTGCACCGGCAGTGTCCTGTTCTTTTCGTGTCATGCGCAGCATCGCATTGCGCGTCAGCCGCGAGTTTTTCATGATCGTGTTGGTGGCAAACATGACTTTTCCCACGCGGTTGTCGTTGACAATCCGCTTGCACGTTGGCCAGTAGTGCTTCTCGAAATCTTTGCCGGACACGCCGTGAAACAACGCCGCAGTAGCTGCCGCTTTACCGGTCCTGAAAGCGGCTCCGATTCCATCCTTGTATAGCCGGGTAATCCCACTGTCCCCTACCATCACGATGCGGTCACCGTACGGCCTTTTCCTGGCCCCGAGGTTGATCAGCGGAGAGCAACTGCAGACGCAGGGAATCTTATCCGTTGGAAAAGTACGCCGGACCACCGGGTCATTCAGAAAAGCATGAACGAGTTCCTGGTCGAGATCCTCCCCGACCATAACGACGGTCGCGAACTCGCCTTTTGGAATGATTGCGGCAAATTCAAAGCGCGGTATCGATAACAGGAACACATGCACGGATCTTCCCAGTATGCGCAGGATTTCCTCTTTGCTTGAATGGAATTCGCAGATGTAACCGCGCGTGGTTTTGGGTGGCTCGTAGTCCCCGGGTAAATCGTCGAGCAGCCTGATGAAATTGCTGTTCACCCCGGCAGCCACGGTGACCAGGTCATAGGTTTCGCCGACACCGTCGGCAAAATCCAGGAAAGGCAGACCGTCGCGGAACTCCACCCCGGTGATCAGTTTCCTGACGATATTCACACCTTTTTCTTTTACCATCCCCTGCAGGAAATCGTCAAAGCTTACGAGGTCCGTTTTGCAGCCTTCGCGCGGTCCATTGCCCCGATACAAAGCAGCAATGCGTTGTTCGTGGACGGGGCTTTCAATAGAAACATCCCCCACATCCATGTGAACGACGTAGGACTCGACACCGCGTTGAACGACGCTCCTGGGTAGAACGATACCCTCGGCTGCAAGAATCTGCACCAGGGATTCAGAAACGATCCCCCCACAATGATTACAGCCGGCAGGGCCGCAGTATTTGAAGGCACGGGGCTCAAAAATGTCTACCGTGAGGTCGAGGTCGATGGTTTCGGCCATCTTAAGGAGAAAATAAGAAAAAAAGGAACCCGCCGGACCACCGCCCACGACGGCGATCCGGGAACCATCCCGCAGGGTGAACTCCTTTTCTTCGTCTTCAACCAGGTGTGAAAACGAATCCGCTACGGACTGCTGACCAGAGAGACCCATAACCTGCCTTCTTCTGTGTCCGTTGTTCTGATAGTCTACGTTGTCAGACCAATAACAGAGTCAGACATAGGTCAATTTATAAGGGATTTTTTGTTGCAATGCGAGCACTTACCGAACGCGTAGAAATACACGCGCCCAAAGAAGCCGTGTGGGAAGCACTGGCTGATTTTGGCGGGGTTGCTGATTGGGCGCCCTACATGAAAAGCTCTCATCTCATCGGGGAACTTGAATCTGGCATTGGCACCCGGCGGGGTATGCGTCATGCCTGGGGGTTTCGGTTTGAAGAGGCCGTCACGCGCTGGGACGAAGGTACTGGCTATTCATTTGACGTTTTCAGGGCGCCCTACCCCATGAAGGACGTAAAGGAGTCCTGGGCAACCGGCATGGAAAACGGCTTCCCAACCGTCACTACCCGGGTGAAATACGATATGAAACTGGGACCTTTAGGGGCGCTGCTCGACTGGGTGCTGGTGCGCTTCGTGGTGAAAAGGGAGATGCGCGCCGGGCTTAGGGGCCTGAAGCAATATATTGAACGCTAACAGCAGTGCAATTTTTATACTCGGACTGATGCCGAGGTCCGGCACCAATTTCCTGTCCAATCTGTTGCAACTCCACCCTGAATGCGGCCCTGCAGACCCGGTGTGGGAGGATTTTCTGGTCTCGCACCTGGACCAGCTCGCAGCTTACAGTGACTCCGTAGCCGGCGAATGGGACGCGGCCTGGGGCGTGAATGAACAGACCGCCACCGATCTGGACATCGCACTGGGCAATGGGTTAGCCGATTTCCTGGAAGATCGCTGTCCCGGCACACGAGTGGTCAGCAAGACACCGCGTGTGGACAACCTGGG
>Ga0316194_10000874_pt1 | contig 20515 bp, 15 predicted proteins | sample CroRivsedime1_MG_FD_204936 | JGI IMG/M metagenome (GOLD analysis project Ga0316194, IMG submission 204936) | Coastal sediment microbial communities from Maine, United States - Cross River sediment 1 | ecosystem: Environmental > Aquatic > Marine > Coastal > Sediment | place: USA: Maine...
CCAAAGCTCAATGGAATATCGAGGTTCATGGCCATATCCAGTTGTGGCAGGGCTGGCTGTGGTGCACTGTGCAGGTCGAGTTGCGGCCGCGGGGGGGGCGCGGTTCTTTCCGGCGGTGGTGGTGGCAGACGCTCCTTGAGTTGTACTTGCTCATCACGCTTGAGCCGTACAAAGTCGATCAGGCGTGTTGATTCGACCGTCGGCAGTCTTTGTGATGGCGAGGTAACCAGCAGTTGCATCATCCACAGCATGATGATTGCCACAGTCGCCCCCGCCAGCGCGGAAAGGGGATAGCGCAGTCCCGACATCACTGGCCTGTTGTCGCCGCAATCGACACGTTGACAACTCCTGCCTTGCGTACCTGGTCCATGACCTTTACCAGCAAGCCGATCTGCGCCTCACGGTCTCCCTGGATGATGACGCCTCCTTCGGGATTTTCCGCAACCAGGCGTTCCACCACGGCACGGACCGCGCGGATATCGACGGCACGTTTATCGATCCAGATTTCCCCGTTCGGGGTAATGGCAATCAATATGTTGCCGTGATCGCGCCGTTCAGCCGTTTGCGCGGTTGGCCGGTTCACCTCGATACCGGATTCCTTGACGAAGGATGTCGTCACCACGAAGAAAATCAGCATGATAAACACGATATCCAGCATCGGCGTGAGGTTGAGTTCGGTCTCCTCATTGCCATGGTCGGTGTGTCGGCGTCTTCTCATGAGGCAACCTGCCGGAAACGCAGACGGTCGGCGAGCCGCTCGACCGACACAGCGACACGCTGTTCAAGTTGCAGGCAAAAATACAGGCCGGGGAGGGCGACTACCATGCCGGCCATGGTCGGCAGGGTGGCCCGGGAAATACCCGAGGCCATGGCCCTGACATTGCCGGTGCCCGATACGGTGACGACATCAAAGACCTCGATCATGCCGGTGACTGTGCCGAGCAGGCCCAGCAACGGACACAAGGCAACCAGTGTTTTCAGAAAGGGTAACCACTGTCCCAGCTCGATGCGCGCCTGTGAAATCAGTGCACTGCGTATCGGTCTGGCAAGGTTCTCATCGCGCTGACGCAAAGACTGCCATGTTTCCTGGTAACTGCGCACGCGCTGCGGGAAGATGCCGAGGAGGAACCAGTAGCGTTCAGCAACCAGGAAGCCGATGAGTGCCGCGAGGACCAGTATCGCCCACAGTACCGGCCCGCCCGCGTGCAGAAAACCGCGCACATCTTCAATTTGCCAGAGTATCAGATCAATCACGATGGCAGACCTGGCGCGCGATGAGCCCGGCCGACTGCTCGTCGAGAATCTGTATGAGCGTACGGCTGCGGCTTGCCAGCAGGGTGTGCGAGAATAGCAGCGGTATGGCGACGATCAAACCCAGCACCGTGGTGACAAGGGCCTGGGAGATGCCGCCGGCCATGAGTTTCGGGTCGCCGGTGCCAAACAGGGTGATCGACTGGAACGTCAGAATCATACCGGTGACAGTGCCCAGTAGTCCCAGTAGCGGTGCGACGGCTGCCAGCAGTTTCAACAGCCCGAGCCCGCGCTGCAATGCCGGTGTCTCTCTCAATATGGCTTCATCCAGCAATAACTCAATGGCATCGATGTCACGATCCCCGGTATCCCCGGCTGCCAGCAGCACTCGCCCGAGCGGGTTGTTATCACGGGCTTTCCCGGGGTCGGCCAGTTGTCTTTTCATGCGACCGGCCACGCGTCCGAGAGCGGTGAGACGCAGTAGCACCAGCAGTAGTCCGAACGCGCCGATGGCGAGGATGATGTAGCCGATCACACCGCCTTGCTGAACCCGTTCGGGCAGGGTAGGGGTTTTTGTCAGCATGCTGAGCAGGCCGCCACGCGTCGGGTCAATAATCATCGGCGCATAGCCGCCAGTCTGGTTGGCGAAGGACGATGCCAGCTTTTGCAGCTGTCCCCCGGGTTGCCTTGATAGCATGGTAAAGCGATTCTTGTCAGGCCGGAAATGCAGGTACTGCCCATTCGCAATCGCTGTAAACACGCTGATACGAATGACTTCACGCGGCGTCGTGACGCCGTCGGTATCGGTGACTTGTGCAGTGAAGCGGCTCACCTGTCCTGACTGATCGATCTCCTGTTGCAGCAGCAGCCAGAAACGTTCCAGCTCGGTGATGCTGGGTAGCTGCTTGCTTTTTGCCAGGATATCGAGCCACTCCGCACGCTCCGGGTATTGTGCGCTTACGAGTGAATCACGTAGCAGTGCCTGCAGATCTCCGGCGCTGTGCCTGACCGTCCCAAACAGTTCGCCGAGGTTGCCGGAGCGGGCGTTCAGCTCTTCCTGCAGTGTCTGCAGCGCCTGTTCGTTGTCCGCATGCTGTTGCCTGAGTTGCTCTCCGCGCTCGCGTTGCGCGGCAACCTCGGCCCGCAGTGCCTGCAGAAGGGCCTTTTGATTCTCGTTTGCTGAGAGGAAGCGCTGCTCTCGTTTCTTGCGAGTGAGCGCATCCTGTTGGTGCGCGTCCTCTACCTGGCGCAGCAGGTGATCCAGACTGCTGGGATGCTCGGCACTGGCGCCCGTGCCAACAATGGCCAGCAGCAGGAACAGCGCGATTTTCAGCCTATTCATCGCCATCACCGGCAGCAGCGACTGGCAGCTCGAGCAGTTCCGGCGCCAGTTGCTGACTGGCGATGCGCAGGCCTCGCTGTATGGCCCGCCGCTGGGCGCCATCGGCCGGAATCCATGTCTTTTGCCGGTTGTCCCAGTAGGCCGCGGCCTGCCGGTCAAGCGTCTGGTAGTACAAACCGGTGCGACCGACCCTGAGGACATCGACGGTACGCAGCACGCCATCGACCTGCAGTTCTTCCTGGCTGGCTTCCAGGGTGCGGCTGTAATCGAGCTCGATCTGGTAGGCTTCCAGAATGCGTCGGTATTTTTCCGCCAGCGTTACGTCCGAACGATCCATGAGATCGGTTAACTGTTGTACGCGGCGACTGCGTTCGGCGAGCAGAAAGGGACGATCGCTGCTTATAAACGTCTCCAGCTGGTCGATCATGCGTAACATCAGGGGTACGATCTGCTCCCGGGTGAGATCGATGTCCGCTATCTGTCGTGCGATCAGCCGCTTTTCCTCTTCCTGGGAGTCGACCAGTCTCTGCATCTGGTCGTTGTAGACGGTCAGGCTATCGAGTTCCCGACTCAGTGCCTGGTATTCGCCGAGCAGGGTTTGCGTTTCTTCACTGAGCTGGTCGATGTGTCTTTGCGTACGCTGTTCACTGTGGATGTTGTCCTCGCTTTGGGACAGCGCCTTCTCGACCGCGTCTGTGGCGGCTGCCAGCTGCATTGGCAGCGTGGCAGCACAGAACGCAAGTACCGGTACGGTATGCCGCACAGACAACAGCTTCATGCGTACCGTAGTCACTTGCATCGACCTGGCTAGTTGAAGCGATATTGCAGGGTGGCGTAGAAATTGCGCCCGGGTCCGGGTACCCGTTCGCCAACGGGAACATCCGAGTCTGCTACCCGGTTGATGCCGGACAGGTGGTTCTGGTATTGCTTGTCGAAGATGTTCTCGACGCCCACGTTGATTGCCAGGTCGCGCATTAGTTCGATGCCACCGCGCAGGTTCGCCAGTCCGTAACCGGCGGACTCGCTTTCATCGTTGGTTTCCGAGACGTCATCCTGCCGGGCGTAGGCCACGCCTTCGAGGCCGACCCACCAGTTGGCGCGATTGTAGGACAACGTCGCGCTGCCGTTGAGCGGTGCAATGCGGTAGAGGTTATCATTGATGTCGTCGCGTTTACCGCGCACATAGCTGATTACGCCATCGAGCGACCAGTGGCTGCCCAGTGAAGCACCCCAACCCATATCAATGCCATAGAGCTTGGCATCGACGTTGCTCCACTGCAGCGGATTGGGGTCACCGCCTGCGGTACTGACCATGATCACCGTGGGGTCGGTAGCGGGTGTCCCCTGGATGTAGTCGTTGACGTAACGGTAGAAGATCCGTGGTGTGAGGTAGCCCCTTGGTGTGTACCAGTCCAGCCCGAGACCAGCCTCGTAGGCCGTTTCCTTGTCAAGGTCAATATCACCGACATAGTTGTGCCCGTCCGCCAGGCCATTGGTGGCTTGCAGCGGCACCCACAGGTAGAGCTGCTGGTAGGAGGGTGCGCGGTTCTTGATGCCGGCTTCGATGTTGAAGCCCAGCTGCGCTGAGTAGGCGTGCTCCAGCTTGCCTACCAGGTCGAAGTTGTTCTGGTTGTTGTCCTTGTCTGCGTCGTTGAAACGCGTCTGCAGGGTGTTGATCGCCGGATTCATGCCGGCCATAAAATGGGAAACGTCTCCGGATGAACTATTCACCCGGGTATAACGGCCGCCGAGCTGCATCTCCCAGTCGCTGGCAACGCTGCCATCCCACTCGGCAAATGCGCCAAAGGCATTGCGCTTGACGTTGTTAAATCCCTCCACGTAGAAATTCGGGTTGTTGATCGGATCGGTTATGGTGGCATCATGTTTATCGAGCTGTCCATCCGTGCCCAGCAGCAGGCGCCCCGTGCCCAGTGCAAAGCCGACATCGGCGCGATACCCCAGACCGTCACTGGTTGTGTAGTTCTCGCGGGTCATCATCGGCATGGGCGGATTGCGCAGGCTGTAGTTATTCATCTTGTGATCGACATCATTATAGAACACCTGGCCGTGCACATCGTAAGCACCGAAGGCCCCGTTGTATTCGGATTCAAAAATATCGGTGTCGATATATTTGATATCCATCGGTAGTGATGGGGTGCCGGTATCGTTGGTGCGGTTATGTCGATAATTGAGACCGATTTCCTGGCCGTTGTCCTGAAAGCCATAGCCGATACCGCCGTTCTTGCGATCGTACTCAGTGGGCTTTACCTTGCCGTCAGGGATCTTGTAATCATCGCCTTTTTCCTTCGATCCGTAGACATGCATGCGGTGGTTCCTGTTGGCCAGCGCGCCAAAAGCGCCAAGCGTGTAGGATGAATCAACCGTTGCGCCACCCAGTGAGACATCCGCACTCGGGGTGAAGCTGTCTCCGCTGCCAAAATGGCTGGTTCGTGCAGTGGCCTTCATGGTGCCGCCTATAGTTTCCAGTCCGGTACTGACCGGGGCGATGCCGCGTATCACTTCCAGTGATTCAAGCTGCGCACGGGGAATATATGACAATGGCGGGTCCATGCCGTTGGGGCCGCCCGTGTTGATATGAATGCCGTTCACCAGCACGTTGACCTGGTCGGCATACATGCCGCGGTACTGGGCGAGACCGGTCAGCGGGCCGTTGCGGTTGACGTTTGCGCCGGGTGCCCGTTCCAGCAGCGCGGCGCTATCCGCAGTGGTCAATGGTGCCTGTTGCAGGTCTATCGGGAATATAGCAGGGCTGTCTGGCGTTTCTCCCTGTACTGTCATTTCCGGCAGTTGCTGGGTTTCTTCGGCCCCGGCGACGCATGGAGACACCCATAGTAATGTTGCCAGCAGCAGCCAGTTGATCTGCCCGGATGTGATTTGTTCTTGGTCCCGCATGATAATCTCCCGTGTATCGGTGCTTTATGTTATTTATTTGCCACTGTAAAAAGCCTGCAGATGCTAGCAGGATGTTGCATTACCGAGCATGTGACGAATCGTCGCACCCTGACGCAAAAGGTTCGGAAATATGGATTTGATGACGCGATGATGTCGATGGCACAGCAGGGCATTGCCCGCCAGCAACATGCGATGGGTATTTTGCTGCAGCTGTGTGCCCGTGACCGCTTGCGTATCGGTCGGGTTATGCCATGACGGTTCGCGTGGCCATGCACCACCGGACCGAGTACCGTTTTGACCGGCTGGTGACACTGGGGCCGCATATCCTGCGGTTGCGTCCGGCGCCGCACTGCCGGACCTCAATCCTGTCCTATTCGCTGAAAATCGAGCCGCAGCACTATTTCATCAACTGGCAACAGGATCCCTTCGGTAACTTCCAGGCGCGCGTGGTATTCACGGACAAGACGCGGTTGTTGTGCATCGACGTTGACCTGGTGGCTGATTTGGCGGTCATCAACCCTTTCGATTTTTTTGTCGAGGAAAGTGCCGAGTACTGGCCCTTCGAATACGAGGCGAAACTACACCATGATCTGGTGCTCTATCTGGAGCGCGAGAATGCGGGGCCAGAGCTGCGCAACTGGCTGGCGCAGACACCGCGTGAGCGTACCAATACTATCGAGTTTCTGGTTGCCCTCAATGGCCGCCTGCAACAGGCTATCCAGTACCAGCAGCGCATGGAGCCCGGATTCCAGAGTTGCGAGGAGACGCTGGCACAGGCCGCGGGTTCCTGCCGCGACACAGCCTGGTTGCTGGTGCAGGTTCTGCGCCATCTTGGCGTCGCCGCGCGTTTTGTGTCCGGCTATCTGATCCAGCTGGCCCCTGTGATTCAGTCTATCGATGGGCCATCCGCTCCGCAACAGGATGTCACCGACCTGCACGCGTGGGTTGAAGTTTACCTGCCCGGTGCCGGCTGGATCGGACTCGACCCGACCTCGGGGATGTTCGCCGGTGAGGGACACATCCCGCTGTTCTGTACCCCCGATGCCGGCAGTGCCGCGCCGGTCAGTGGTAGCGGCGATGCATGTGAAACAGGGCTTTATTTTCACAATCGCGTTACCCGCATCGATGCGGGTACGCACGACAGCAAACCCGGTCGTTAATACCCTGCGATAATGCATGTCCCGTCAAGAACTTAGCGGGTGGCTAAAACATGTGTTGACGGCGGCTGTCCGCACTTCCTACCATACAGACAGCTTGCGGCGCTGGCCGCGCGAGGTTGTTGAATATGACGTATTGTGTTGCAGTTAGAGTTGACGAAGGCCTGGTGTTTGTCTCGGATTCACGCACCAATGCCGGTATTGACCGTTTAAGCACCTATAGCAAAATGTTCACCTTTGGATCTGAAGGAGAACGCTCGTTTGTGGTGCTCACGGCCGGTAACCTGGCCACCACACAGTCCGTCATTTCCCAGATCAAGCGCGATATCAAGCAAAACAACGCCCCCAATCTGATGACGGTCGATAACATGACCGAAGCCGCCGAGTATGTCGGACAGCTGAGCGCATCCCAGCAGCAGAAACACAGTACCGCGGTGGCCGGGGGCGGCTTTGATGCCAGTGCCAGCTTTATACTCGGTGGTCAGATCAGCGGCGGTTCACATCGTGTGTTCATGATCTACCCGCAAGGCAATTTCATCACGGCAACTGCAGAGAATCCCTACCAGCAGATAGGTGAAATCAAGTACGGCAAACCGGTCCTGGATCGCATCATCACGCGCGACACCAGTCTCGAGGAAGCGGCGCTCGCGGCTCTGGTATCAATGGATTCCACGATGCGTTCCAATGCCACTGTGGGACCGCCGCTCGACGTGCTGATTTATACGAAAGACAGTTTAAGCCTGAATCGTCATTTTATCCTGCAGGCCGACGACCCCTACCTGCTTGAAATCAAGGCGGCCTGGGACGAGATGCTCAAGGAAGCCTTTGCGGAACTCAGACGGGTCAACTGGAACGAGCCGACGTCCGTGTCAGTCGCCACAGAAGAATAAGCTGCCGTTATACTGCTTCATCCGCTTCCAGTGAGAACCAGGTGGCAGATATCTGCTGGTGCAGATTGCCGAATTCCATCTGCAACTGGTCGATAAATTCGTGCAGGCCCCCGGTGTGAAGTTTTTCCGTATCGGCTTCCGCGACCAGACGCTGCAGACGCAACACTGCACGCAGTGGTTCCTCGTTATGCGGCAGATTATGTACGAAACAGGCGGCGATCTCGCCAAGCGTGTGCGCAACCGCACGTGGAAACAGCATATCCTGCAGCAGAAACGCCAGTACCTGGTCAGGCTGGATCCGACGGCGCACATACTGGCGGTACATCTGGTGCGCGCTCAGCGAACGCAATACATAGGTCCAGAGGCGATTCTCCAGGCGCTCCAGTTCCACACCGGGCGCGATCAGTGTGGCCGAACCCACGTCGATCATGCGCGTGGTCATGTCGGCACGTTCCAGGTTGCGTCCCACGCGCACGAACTGGTAGGCCGGGCCGTGGCTCATGGTGCCGGCTAGTAACCCGGTGATCTGCTGGCAGCGCATGACAATGTCTGACAGAAACTCGTGGCGGTCCTTGAGGAGAGTCTTTCCGGTGAGTTTTTTCCTGGCAAACAAGTACAGTTCATTGACGTGCTCCCAACCCTCGCTGGGGACCAGGTCGCGGGTGGTGCGTATGTTTTCCCGCGCCATGGCCAGGCTGGAAATCACCGAACCCTGGGTGTCCATGTCGCTGAGCATGAACTTGATGACATTGCGCTCGCCGGAAGAGCGGTAGTTCCTGTCGAAGTGCTCATGGGCGCCGCTGACATCCACCAGCTGACGCCAGTTAAGGCCTACACCTTTGGGCAGGTCCAGCATCATGGAGGAGAATACCCTGACCAGGCGACCGGTGTTTTCGGCGCGTTCCAGGTAGCGCGCCGTCCAGTACAGTCGTTCTGCTACGCGCGATAGCATTTCAGTTGCCTCCCGTGTCCACGATCCAGGTGTCCTTGCTGCCGCCACCCTGCGATGAATTGACTACCAGTGAACCCTTGCGCAGTGCCACTCTGGTCAAGCCGCCGGCCGTCACGTAGGTACGGTCGGACTGCAGGATAAACGGCCGCAGGTCGAGGTGGCGCGGTTCGACATGCTGCCCGCAGATGGTCGGGGCGGTCGACAGGCCCAGGGTCGGCTGGGCGATGTAATTACGGGGATTGCGCTTGATAAGATTGACGAACTTGCCGCGCTCGACGCTGGTCGCATGCGGACCCACCAGCATGCCGTAACCACCCGATTCGTTGGCCGGCTTGACCACCAGCTTGTCAAGATTGGCGAGCACGTGTTCGCGTTGCGCCTTGTCTTCGCAGCGCCACGACGGGACATTGGGAATGATCGGGTCCTGGTCAAGGTAGTACTTGATGATGGCAGGCACGTAGGTATAGAGCACCTTGTCATCCGCGACGCCGGCGCCGGGTGCATTGGCGAGCGCGACGTTGCCGGCGCGCCAGGCGCGCATCAGGCCGCGCACGCCCAGTGTGGAGTCTTCGCGAAAGACTTCCGGGTCGAGGAATTCGTCGTTTACCCGCCGGTAGATCACATCGACGCGCTGCAGACCGTCGATGGTTTTCATGTAGACGCAGTCATCGGCGCCGACCACCAGGTCGCCGCCTTCCACCAGTTCCGCGCCCATCTGCTGTGCAAGGTAGGCGTGCTCGAAATATGCCGAGTTATAGATGCCGGGCGTCATTACCACGATCTCCGGATAATCCAGCGGCCGCGGTGACAGTGAGGCCAGCATATCGAACAGATGTGCGGGGTAATCATCCACCGGCAGGATGTGGTGCTTGCGGAACAGTTCCGGGAACACCCGCTTGGTGATGCCGCGGTTCTCAATCATGTAGGAGACGCCGGACGGTACGCGCAGGTTGTCTTCGAGGACATAGAAGGTACCGTCTTTGTCGCGAACCAGGTCAGACCCGCAGATATGCGCCCACACGTTAAATCGCGGGCTGGAACCGACGCACTGCGGCAGGAAGCTTTTTGATCCGCTGATCAGCTTTTTCGGCACGATGCCGTCATTGAGGATTTTCTGCTCGTTGTAAAGGTCATGGATGAACATGTTGAGCGCGGTCATGCGCTGCTTCAGCCCTTCCTCGATACGTGTCCATTCCTTTTGCGGAATAATGCGCGGGATAATGTCGAACGGCCAGGTGCGGTCAATGTTGGTTCCTTCGCTGTAGACCGTAAAGGTCACACCCATTTCGGCGATGGCGAGGTCGGCCGCGTGCTGGCGGCGCCCCAGCTGTTTGGCGCTGAGTCTTTGCAGGTAACTCGCAATGGCATGCGCGGCACGGCGTGGATTACCGGGCGAGCTGATCATCTCATCATAGAATTCGCCCGGGTCATAGGTGGTCCACTCAATTTGCATGCACTTGGCTCCAGTTCACCATTGAATCAGCCCGGGATCGCTGCGCCCTGTCTGCATCACGCTCGGTAACGAGCCGCGCGTGCGTGGTCGAGTCGACGGACAAATTCATCCGTGATGATACGGTAAAGTTCATCGCCGAGTTGGGGAAGGGAATGGAGCCCATCGATCTCGCAAGGGTGCCACGTTCAGTGCTCTGCTGCACGCGGGGGCACAGGTCACAGGGTTATCACAACTCCGGGAGGTCCGGTGATGGTCACAACCATTTTTTTCTGTAGAAAATGGTCAGCAATACCACCACGATGGCGAACATCAACCCGAGCAGGATGAAATAGCCGGACTGCGAATGGAGTTCCGGCATGTTCTCAAAATTCATGCCATAGATACCGGCCAGAAAGCTCAACGGCACGAAAATAGCCATCACCACTGTCAGGACTTTCATGATCTGGTTGAGTCGATGCGAGGCAACCGATATATAGCCGTCGGCAAGGTCCGATGCCATTTCGTTATACAGACTGGCGAGGCTGCTGGCACGTTCCTGTTGCTCATAGACATCGACGATCTGGTGATCATGTTCGGCAGTTATGGCGGGGAAAGTGCCGGATTTGAGTTCACCGAAGACCTGCTGGTGGTATAGAAATGCCCGTCTGAATTTCTTCAGCTCGGTTTTGTAATTGAGCAGCTCGGCGAGTATCGAATCGTCCGGATGCTGCATGATCTCGGCTTCCAGTGATTCCAGTCGCGGTTCCAGATTGAGCAGGATGCCGAGATAGCGGTCCACCAGTCTGCGGCACAGACGCAGCGCCACGGTTGCCGGTCTGTCAGCCAGGATTGCTGTGTTCTCTGTTGCCTGATCAAACAGCGTATCGGTAATGGGTGATTTTCCGCTGCGCCGGGTGACCAGGAAGCGCTCACCAATAAAGAGCGCCAGCTGGATAGTGGAAAAATGCAGGTCCTCAGAGTCGCTGCTTAACGGTTTCAGCAGGATGAAGGTGCAAGCGTCGAAGGCCTCGATCTTGGGCGGATGACGCAGTCGCTGCGCATCCTGGATTGCCATTGGGTGCAGGTCGAAGCTGTCCTGCAGAAACTGTGCTTCCTTGTCATTGGGCTCGTCGCAACAATCACACCACAGGCTGGTGTCCTCATTCTGCTGCCAGATGGTCACCAGTTCCTTGCCGCCGCTGGTAACCTCGTTGGTTTTCCGGTTGAAAAGAAGTGTTCTGATCAATGCAGTTTCTCCTTTGATTGCCAGATTGTCACATAGTCGTCCCTGCACACGCGAGTTCCGGGATCTACGGTCACTTGGTAGTATACTTTGACTGGTTGAATATAACTGTTGTAGTGCAGCTGGCGTCAAGCCAGAATTCCAACCTGTGACAACTCGGCCATGTTTGTTTTTACAAGACGTAACCACATAACCTCATCGCCGTGGTAATCGATTAACCCATGATCTGAGCAGCGAGACATCAATATGGACACCTTGCTTTCCAGACACTGGCATCACCTGCCATGCGACGAGATCGCAACGTTGCTGGAATCGGACGCTGCCAAAGGGCTCGATACGTTCGAGGTGGCACATCGGCAGTCGCATTTCGGGCTGAATCGCCTCACACTGAAGAAAGGCAAAAGTCCACTGCTGTTATTTCTGCTGCAGTTTAACCAGCCGCTGGTTTATATCCTGCTGGCCGCGGCGCTCATTACCTTTGCACTGCAGGAATGGGTTGATAGCGGCGTCATCTTCGCGGTCGTGCTGGTCAATGCCATTATCGGTTTCATCCAGGAATCGAAGGCATTAAAGGCCATCGAGGCGCTGGCGTGTGCCATGGAAGGCATGGCGACAGTCGTCAGGGCCGGGAAAAAGGAAAAAATTGCCGCCACCGAACTGGTTCCCGGGGATCTTGTGTTGCTGCAATCCGGAGACAAGGTGCCCGTGGACCTGCGCCTGCTGCGTGCCCGGGAACTGCAGATCGATGAGTCGGCGTTGACTGGCGAGTCCGTGCCAGTGCAGAAACAGCCGGAACATCTGCCACAGCAAACGCTGCTGGCTGACCGCAGTAACATTGCCTATTCGTCGACCCTGGTGACCTATGGTACCGGTGCCGGGATTGCGGTTGCGACGGGTGACGGCACCGAGATCGGCCAGATCAACGCGCTGATCGCCAGTGCCGCGACACTGGCAACACCGCTGACAAAAAAGATCGCGCACTTCAGCGGTATCCTGCTGTGGGTCATCCTGGGGCTTGCCGGCCTGACCCTGCTGGCTGGCTGGTACCACGGTACCCCGTTGCTCGACAACTTCATGGCAGCGGTGGCGCTGGCAGTCGGCGCGATACCGGAGGGCCTGCCGGCGGCAATGACCATTATGCTGGCAATCGGCGTGGGTAAGATGGCGCGGCGTCACGCGATTATCCGCAGGATGCCGGCGGTTGAAACCCTCGGCAGCACCACCATCATCTGTTCCGACAAGACCGGCACCCTGACGCAGAACCAGATGACAGTACAGCAGGTCTGTGCCGCGGGTAACTGTTACGAGCTCACGGGCCTGGGTTATGCACCGCAGGGTGAGGTTCGTCTTGACGAATCCGCCATCGATCCGCCATCACATCCCGCCCTGGTCGAGTGCCTGAAGGCCGGCCTGCTATGCAACGATTCCTCTTTGATCCGCAAGGGTGAACACTGGGGCATCGAGGGTGATCCGACCGAGGTCGCCTTGATTACCGCAGCTACCAAGGCGGGGTTATCACGGGAAGCGCTGGAGCAGGAGCTGCCGCGGATCGATACCTTGCCATTCGAATCACAACACCAGTACATGGCCACGCTGCACGCTGCGGAAACAGGCACCGCAGCGGTCATCTACATGAAGGGTTCCGTGGAAAGTGTGCTGTCGCGCTGTCGCGACGTCTATGCCGCGGGACCGGAACCCGGCGTGCTCGACCCGGCAATTGTTCATCGCGAAGTGGAGGAGGTGGCCACGAGAGGCCTGCGGGTACTGGCCTTTGCCCGCAAGCTGGTGACTGGCCCCGCTCAATCAGTCACACATGCGGAAGTGGCAGAGGGTATGAGCTTTCTTGGTCTGCAGGCCATGATGGACCCGCCGCGGCAGGAAGCGATTGCGGCCGTACGTGCCTGCCAGGAGGCCGGCATCCAGGTCAAGATGATCACCGGCGACCATGTGGCCACAGCCGCGGCCATTGCACAGCAGATTGGTCTCAAGGGGGCAGCGGGAAGTGATCCTGACAGCTTTGCGGTCAGCGGCAAGAGGCTGTCGCAATTAAGTGATCTCGAACTGGTGGAAGTTGCCCAAAGAACCGCGGTATTTGCACGGGTGTCACCCGAACAGAAACTGCGTCTGGTGGAGGCACTGCAGGCCAGTGGGCATATCGTGGCAATGACCGGTGACGGCGTCAACGATGCCCCCGCGCTCAAGCAGGCCGATATCGGCGTGGCCATGGGGGTGGGTGGCACCGAGGTAGCCAAGGAAGCAGCGGACATGGTGCTCACCGACGACAATTTCTCGACCATCGAGGCGGCCGTCGAGGAAGGCAGAGCGGTGTTTGACAACCTGGTTAAATTCATTACCTGGACCCTGCCGACCAACATCGGTGAGGGGCTGGTGATTCTGGTTGCCGTGTTCGCTGGAATCGACTTGCCAATTACACCGGTACAGATTCTCTGGATCAATATGACGACAGCCGTGCTGCTGGGCCTGATGCTGGCCTTCGAAGGCAAGGAACCGGGGATCATGAAACGTCCGCCACGACGTCCGCGGACGCCGGTTATCACGCTGGAGCTCGCTTTTCGAGTGGGACTTGTTAGCCTGATGCTGTTGATTGCTTCCTTTGGTCTTTTTAAATGGACGTTACTGCATGATGGGAGTCTCGAGATGGCACGCACTGTCGCCGTCAATATGTTTGTCTTCGGGGAACTCTTCTATCTGTTCAATTGCCGTTCGTTGCGCTATTCGATGTTCAGGCTGGGTGTATTTTCGAACCGCTGGCTGATTCTCGGTGTGTCCGCAATGGTCCTGCTGCAGCTCCTGTTTACCTATTCCCCGACAATGAACCATCTGTTCGGAAGTGCACCCATGGCACGAACCGAATGGCTCTGGGTTCTAAGCGGCGGCCTGACGATCTACGCGGTGGTGGGCATCGAAAAGTGGTTACGCTGTTGCGCCAATCGCGGCAAGGGGAACTGAATGGGGACGATAGCGTTACGCCGATGCGGAGTGGTTAATCGCTGCATCCCTGAAGGATTCCAGAGGAGGTGAATGAAATGAGACGATTCAAGGATATTCTTTGCGTGGTGGGTGATGTAATGTCAGACAGGCATGTACTGGAGCGCGCTGTCACTCTGGCCGGGAATAACCAGGCCAGCCTGACGGTGGTCGATGTGGTTGAACGCGTCACTGCCGGTATCGGGATGCCTGAGGGTGGTCCGATCTCCGCCGATTTGCAGGCAGCACTGGTTAGCGCTCATGCAGGCGGGCTGGAAACCCTGGTCGACCCTTACCGTAAACAGATCGAGATCGAAATCAGGGTATTGGCAGGTGTGCCGTTCCTGGAGATCATTCGTGAGGTACTGCGCAACGGACATGATCTGGTAATCAAGAGCCCCGAAAATCGGGATTGGCTGGAGCGCTTGTTTGGTAGTGAGGATATGCATCTGTTGCGCAAGTGCCCGTGTCCTGTCTGGTTCATCAAACCCGGCAAACGCAAATCCTACCGACACATCCTGGCGGCAGTCGATGCAGGCGATGCATACCCGGAGGAAGAACTGGCATCACGGCGTGCACTGAGGTGGCAGATCCTTGAAATGGCGACTTCCCTGGCACTATCCGAGTTTGCCGAGCTGCATGTCGCGCATGCCTGGGAGACCATCCCCGAGAGCACCATGCGCGACTCATTGCACATACCAGAGGAGAAAATTATTGCCATCCTCGAAGAGGAGAGACGGGTTCACGCGGCCAGTCTGGATGCGCTGATGCGAGAGGTGACTGGCGATCTGGGAAAGGATGCCCTGGATTATCTCAAACCGCAAACACACCTGGTGAAGGGAAGCGCGCGCCAGCAGATCCCGGTGCTGGCTAAACAGATCGGGGCCGACCTTATCGTTATGGGGACCGTGGCCCGCACCGGTGTTCCCGGATTTATCATGGGCAATACAGCGGAGTCGATTCTGAATCAGATCGATTGTTCTGTGCTGGCAGTCAAGCCACCCGGCTTCACAACACCGGTTACGCTGGCAGGTTGAACGCATGCGAATCCGTTACCATGGATTGTCGCGCTGACTGCTGCAGGAAACAGCTGCCGAGGTGTGACGCGTACATTACAAAGCCTTGATACCTGACGCTATGACATGATGTTCCGGTCTGTGCTCCAGTCAGTGGAGTAAAGTGCCAGGCGGAGCTTAACCCGGTAAATTTCACGAAGACTATAATAGCGATATGCAACAGGGGCTAGTGACCATCGGACTACTGGCAGGTGGGCTGGGCCTGTTCCTGCTGGCGGTGAACATGATTACCGATGGCCTCACGCAGGTCGCCGGTCATGCCTTGCGTGACATGCTGGGTAAATGGACACGTACCCCTGCACGCGGTGTTCTTACCGGCTTCTCCATTACCGCCATCGTGCAGTCATCCAGTGCTGTTACGGTTGCGACCATCGGTTTTGTCAATGCCGGCCTGATCGGCCTGTATCAGGCGCTGGGTGTCGTCTACGGTTCCAATATCGGTACCACCATGACCGGCTGGCTGGTCGCGGCGCTCGGCTTTCAACTCAAGGTGGACGCCTTTGCCATGCCAATGGTCGGCATTGGCATGCTGTTGCGTCTCACCGGTGCCGGCAGCCGGCGCGCACCTGTGGGTATGGCACTGGCGGGCTTTGGCCTGTTCTTTATCGGTATCGATGTGCTCAAGGATGCCTTTGAAGGGCTGGCGGTTGCCATTGAACTGGAAAAATTCACCCTGGACGGTATTGCAGGCGTGTTTATGTATATGGGTATCGGGTTTCTTATGACCGTGCTGACACAGTCATCCAGCGCGGCCATTGCCATTACACTGACGGCGGCAACCGGTGGCATTGTCGGCCTGTATGCGGCAGCGGCCATGGTCATCGGTGCCAATGTGGGTACCACATCGACAGCAGCGCTTGCTGTTATCGGTGCAACTTCAAACGCCAAACGGGTGGCTGCTGCACATATCATTTTCAATGTGGTCACGGGAGTGGTTGCGTTGATGATTATGCCGTTGCTGTTCTGGACGGTGAATGCCACCGGTCAACTGCTGGGTCTGCAGGATGTCCCGGCCGTCACCCTGGCGCTGTTCCATACGATATTCAATGTCCTTGGAGTGCTGTTGATGTGGCCTGTGAGTAGCAGGTTGACGCGATTTCTGGAAATGCGTTTTGTTACCCAGGAAGAACTTGAGAGCCGTCCCCGGTTTCTCGACAAGACCGTTGCCGTGTCGCCGGAACTGGCACTGCATGCACTGGTACTGGAATTGTCACGTATCGCAGACGTCGCAAGACGCATGGCACTGGAAGCATTAAGTACCGAATCCGCTCCGGGCAAGCGCATTGCAAGCGACCACATGGTGGCGAAAAAGCTCGCCTACGCTGTCGCCAGGTTTGTTATGCAGCTGGAAAAGCGGACGCTTGGCGGAGTGGTAGCCAGACAACTGGCAAAACTGCTGCGCGCGGAGCAACACCTGTTGGCCTGTGCGGACCAGGCGCTGGAAGTGGTCGGCATGCAGTCCGAACTGGAAGGTGTAGATGATGCCGAGTTAATACAGGACCTGGCCGACTACCGGGTGGAGGTGGTCACGCTGATGGAACTGGCCAATCCTGACGTTGAGGGCTTTTCTATCACGGAATGTGAAGCACAGTTGCAGCAGGTGCAGATTGCCTATGAGGATGTCAAGGAGAAACTGCTGCTTGCCGGTGCGGAGTTGCGCATCCCCATTCCCGATATGATCGATATGCTGGAGCAGAACAGTCGGATCCGGCGCATGGCACGACAGATGTTCAAGGCAATACAACTTATTGGCAGTCCATTTTCTGTTGCTGAGGATCAGGTTCCGGAGATAGCCGAGCCTGTTTTACAACAGGATAGCGTTGCCGAGTAGGCAGTAACACCTTCAGTGTCTACAGGACCGGGCAAGGACTGTTTTATCATTGCCTGTCGGGCCCATCTCTCCCAACCGGCCCGGTGGCCGGATTCCCGGCAGCGATATCAATAGTCATTGATTGAAGATACAGTACACGCCACTCAACACGATAATCGGAACACTATTCATGGAAACTGTCCCGGTCACTGCCCTGACATGGGCAGGTATTCTATTTTGTGTCAGCCAGTCTGCGATGTTTTCCGGTCTCAATCTGGCATTGCTTGGCATCAGCCGTTTGCGTCTGGAAGTGGAAGCCACGGCGGGGAATCCCGCTGCTGTGAAGATCCTGGCATTGCGCAAGGATGTTAATTTTCTATTGACGACCATTCTCTGGGGCAACGTCGGTATCAATGTATTATTGACCCTGCTGTCCAATTCCGTGATGACCGGACTGACCGCCTTCTGCTTCTCAACCATACTTATTACGTTTGCCGGTGAAATAACGCCGCAGGCATATTTCTCCCGCCATGCCATGCGTATGGGCTCGTTGCTGGCCCCGGTGCTGCGCTTTTACCAGATGCTGCTTTACCCGGTTGCCAAACCCAGCGCGCTGGTGCTGGACCGCTGGCTGGGTGAAGAGGGTATCAGCTATTTCAGGGAGCGCGACCTGCACACGGTGATCCGCAAGCATATCGAGGCGGATGAATCGGATGTGTCGCAACTGGAAGGCATGGGGGCCATGAATTTTCTGGCGCTGGATGATATCGCGGTCACCCGGGAGGGAGAACATGTCGACCCGGACAGTATCATTCAGCTGCCGATGGACAATGGTTTGCCGGTGTTTCCGGTATTCGAACATCACGCCCTTGACCCGTTTTTGCTCGATATAAACAGTTCCGGCAAGAAGTGGGTGATCATTGTCGATGAACTCAACGAACCCTGCCTGGTGTTGAATGCCAATGACTTTCTTCGCGATGCCTTGTTTGGCAGGGAGGCATTTAACCCTTACAGCTACTGTCACCGACCCATCATCGTCAGGGATTCCGCTACTCTGCTCGGAAAAGTATTAGCGCGCCTGAGTATACATGGCGATACAGAACTGGATGATGTCATCGATCATGACCTGATTCTGCTGTGGTCCGATGAAAAGCGTGTGATTACAGGTGCTGACATACTTGGCCGCCTGATGCGGGGGACCGGCGTGCAAGACATCAGACGGTCGCAGTCTAATCTATCGAAGCACTAGTCAGGATGTTGAGTAGGTGCGGCCACAATCTGTGTGACGCCGCTTGCTGTTTCATCGGGCTGTTTGCCGGGACCTGCTGCACTGTTTCCTGAATGGACCGTGACCTGGGTAAACGGTATCACCCAGCCTTCGCGGTTACAGGTGTCCACGCAGGCCTGCTGTACCATGCGTTGGGCCCTGAAATAGGCCTTCGCCGCACGACCATTGAGGATCATGTATATCTGGTAGTCCAGTGAACTGGCGCCGGCCGACTTGAATTCCACCAGCAGGTCCTCGATATCATCTTTCATACCGGCCTGTTCGAATCGCTCGATAATCGCCTCCCGGAAGCGGCCGGGCACCGTGTCGAGGCAGATTGCCTGGTGCTGGTAGTCGATACCAAAGGTACAGGCCACACCAAAGCCCTCGCGTGACAGATTGCGGACATTCTGACCCAGAAAATCGCTGGTGTGGATCTGCACCTTACTGTCGCGCACCATGACCTCGACCAGTTCGATCGTCTGGCGCATTACCAGGCCAAAACTGCCGTCGGCAAGCAGGATAAAATCTCCCGGCTGGCAGGGGAACCACGGTTCCTGGCTGGCAGGTCGTGAGGCGAGGTCATTCATGTCATGCAGGGGTACGCGCAAAACCCCTTCGAGGGCGGGATTCTTCAGTATCGTGTAGACGCTGAGTGATTCCACGATGAACGGTACGCCATCCAGTACCAGGCGTTCTTTCTCGCGTACGGGACCGACGCCAAGCAGTAGCCGCACCTCGGCCGCATAACGTGGCAGGGTCTGTCGCAAGGTGAGTGCGGCACCGGCCAGCGCGAGCAAGGCGAGGGTCAGAAACAGCACATCACCACGAACATAAAACACCAGCAGTATGGCGAAAACGATGATGATCGCCGTGGCGAGGCGATAACTGTAATAGATCAGTGGTGCCCGTGTGATTCCGAGATCATGTTCGGCTCGAAACAGCCAGCGCCAGTAAGCCGCGAGCAGCCACTTTGAGAGTAGCCAGATCACCACGCTGACCAGTATGGCCAGCAGCAGGGTCAGGCCACGGCCACTAACAAACTCCGTGAGCGCTTCCCCTGCCGATGTATACCACGCGGTGCTCTCCGTTTTAATGCTGCTGAGCTTGAAGCGTGTGATCTCCAGCGCGCGCTGTACGTCATCCCTGCGTTGTTCCCATTCAAGCAATAACTGGTCCACCGGTCCGGCTACCATGGGTGGCAATGCCTGTTGCTTGAAGTCGCTGATCGAGTCAATTGCTTTCTCAATCACCTTTAGCAGGTCTTCCTGTCGCGCGGCTTCCCTGCGCAAGCTGTCTATCTGGCGCGGCTTTGCGGTCAGTTCCTTGAGCGTGGAAAGCAGCGGCCTGCTCACCTGCTCGAGCTCAACACGCCAGTTGATTTGTTGTTCAGGCTCGTCAGTTAGCACCGAAAGATCAGGGCTACCCAGTGCGATATTTTCAAAAGCCAGCTGCAGACTCGTTATATCCTTGTTAATGCGTTCAATCTTCTGTTCCAGTGCCTGCTTCTCGGATACATCCTCCAGCAGTTTCAGTTGTTCCCTGAGCTCGCGTATGGCTGTTCGTTTTGCTTCCAGGGATTGCTGGATATTTGCCAGGTTCTCAACTGCATTCGGCGACCTGGCGTTTGTCCCATTGCCGACTATCGGACTGGCCGTGCCCTGCTGTGCAACTGCATCACAAGGCGCACACGTAAACAGCACGGCAAGCAGGGTCAGATTCCTGATCAGTGTAATTAGTGTGCGAGACATTATTTCAGGTGCAAACATGGAGCAATATTTTCGCTGTTGTGGGTATTCAGCCCTATTTGTTTCAGGGTCGCTGCAGTACTTTTCACAACAGCGTAGAGAACAGAGTCGCCAGCCCGAGGAAACTGAAGAAACCGACCACGTCGGTGACCGTCGTGAGCAGGATCGAGGCCGACTGCGCCGGGTCCTGGCCGAGACGTGTCAACAGCAGCGGGATTGCAGCGCCGGAAAGCCCCGCCAGTGCCATCGAAATGACCATGGCGACACCGATGACCGCGGCAAGACCGACTGACTTGCTCCATAACAGCACGCCCAGCCCCGTTACAATGGCGATGGCGATACCGTTCAGGGCGCCGGCCAGTACCTCCTTCAACAGCACGCGTTGCCAGTGGCGTACCTGGATCTCGCGCAATGCCAGGCCGCGCATGATAACGGCCAGTGCCTGC
>Ga0316194_10000876_pt1 | contig 20505 bp, 20 predicted proteins | sample CroRivsedime1_MG_FD_204936 | JGI IMG/M metagenome (GOLD analysis project Ga0316194, IMG submission 204936) | Coastal sediment microbial communities from Maine, United States - Cross River sediment 1 | ecosystem: Environmental > Aquatic > Marine > Coastal > Sediment | place: USA: Maine...
GTAAAACAAACCCGGCTGCGAAACAAGCATAAAACCGCGCGCCTACCGGACGGATTCAACCTTGCCGCCAAAAGGGTCTCGGTGCTATACTCGATACACAATGCGTATCCGTCGATGTAAAGGAGAAAGCATGTCCGATTCGAGTGGCACCAGCACGGAGCGGAAATACGACGTCATCATCGTGGGCGGCGGCCCGGCCGGAATGTTCGCAGCCTATTACCTCTGCGAGCATTCGGACTTGCGCGTGCTGTTGATCGAAATGGGCAAAGAGCCCCTGAAAAGAAAATGCCCAATGACTGACAACCAGGAGTGTCTCGGGTGCAAACCCTGTCACATTCTATCCGGGATCGGCGGTGCGGGCCTTTTTTCGGACGGAAAGCTCAACTATATTCACAAGTTGGGCAAAAGCGACCTGACCCAGTTCATGCCGCGTCCCCAGGCAGAAGCCCTGATCGATGAGACCGAAACGATTTTCAATCGTTTCGGAATGGACAGCCCGGTCTATCCGACGGACATGGCCGAAGCCCGCAAAATCCGCCAGAAGGCCAAGCGATACGGTATCGACCTGTTGATCATTCGGCAAAAACACCTCGGAAGCGACTGCCTGCCGGAGCATATCATTGCCATGCGTGATTACATCAAATCGAAAGGGGTGGTGTTTCACACCTCCGAGGAGGTCAAGGATGTCATTGTAGAAAAATTCCAGGTGACCGGCGTCGTGACCAACCGCGGGTCATACCGTGCCGGAAAGGTCATACTGGCACCTGGCCGGGTGGGCGCCAACTGGATCGGGTCGCTGGCGCAAAAATACGACATCGGTCTCAAACAGCGCGGCATCGAGGTCGGCGTGAGGGTCGAGGTGCACAACGACATCATGCAGGATCTTTGCAACGTCATCTACGACCCGACGTTTTTCATCCAGACCAGCAAGTACGACGACCAGACGCGCACTTTCTGCACCAACCAAGGCGGCTTTGTTACCCAGGAAAACTATAGCCGTTTCGTGTGTGTCAACGGCCACGCCTTCCGCCACCGAAAGTCCGAAAATACCAATTTCGCCTTTCTCTCGAAGGTGGTCCTGACCGAGCCGGTGACCGACAACCAGGCCTACGGGGAAGCCATCGGCAGTTTGGCATCGCTGATCGGCGGCGGCAAACCGATTCTGCAGCGCTTCGGCGACCTCAAGCGCGGCCGGCGCAGCACCTGGAACCGCATCAAGAAAAGCTATATAGAACCCAGTCTCATCGACGTGGTCTGTGGCGACATCGCCATGGCCCTGCCCGAGAGGATCCTGACCAACATCTTCGAGGGTCTCGACAAGCTCAACCTCGTCATTCCAGGCGTTTCCAATGACGAGACCCTGCTCTATGCGCCCGAGATAAAGTTTTTTGCCACCCAACTCGAAACCACGGGCAACCTGGAAACCAAGATCAAGGGAATGTACGTGGCTGGAGATGGTCCGGGGGTGGCCGGCAACATCGTTTCGGCCAGCGCAACCGGTCTGATCCCCGCCAAGGATATCGTCTCGCAAATGGCGTTATCCTCTCACTTACCGCCTGGGGGTTCATTTATGCCATGATTGTTTGGATGTTCTAACCTTATCGCCCGCACTCTCCTCTCGGTTTTTCACAGTCTTGCAATCCGGCAATCGTTTACTCCCGAGGCAATTTCAATACGAATGGAACGGCCGCCAGACCCAAAAAAGCGCTGACAAAATAGGTCGACTTCAGTCCGATCTGATCGCCGACGAATCCGACCACCACAACGACGGCCGACCGGGCGATGAAAGAGATCATGAAGAAAAAGCCGTTGGCGGCCGATGGGCTGCTTCCGGCATGCTCCTGGACCAAAGCCAGCATGACCGGAGTGGTTGACAGGAGAGTAAATCCCACCAAAATCAGGGCCGCCAACCCAATCCAGCCGCCGGTAGCCGTAAAAAGAAACAGGCTGGCCGGTGCACCGAGCAATGAAATCAGCAGAATCCGGCGGCGGCCGAACATGTCGCTCAGAAAACCGGCTGTGAGCACCCCGGCCACTCCGGCGGCTTCAAAAACGGTCAGACCGATTCCGGCCAGCCAGAGGTTACCGGTTTGCTGGTTGATGAAGGTCGGCAGAAAGGCCGTGATGGATGCGTGCATGAATCCGCGGAAAAACAAAATGACGCTAAGGGGTCTCAAGACGTGCCGCATTTCCCGCCATGTGCCGAGGACGGATGTGCGCTGTCCGGTGTCGGTCCGAATCGGAATGTCTTTGAATCGCAGAAAAAGCCATAACGAGGCCAGGATGCCCACCAGCATCACCGGATAAAACCCCTCCAAACCCAATAGAGACACTGCACCGACGGCTGCGAGCGGCCCCAACGAGCGCGCCAGTTCGCCACCCGTCATGAAAAAGCTCATTCCGCGCCCCTTTTTCGACCCGGACAGGCGTGCCACCATGACCGGTGCCGGGACGTGAAAAATGGCAACGCTGAAACCGGCGATCAACAGCAGGATCAACAGGACTCCGTAACTGGGTGCCATCCCGATCAGGCTCATGCTGACGGCTGTTATTCCAGGCGCCAATATGATGAAATAACGAACGCTGATGCGGTCGGCCAGAGTGCCGAGGTAGGGGTTCAGCAAGGCCGGCAACTGCATGACGGTGGTAAGAAATCCGGCTTCGGTCAGAGAAAGTGAAAGTTTTTTTATCAGCAGCGGCAGCAGCGGTGCCAGAAAACTGGAGTACACGTCGTGGATGAAGTGGCAGATGGACAAGGAGACGACCTGACCGGTCTGAAAGCTTTTCACCGGGCGGTCGTCGACGGCTGCGTGCGCGGAGACCGTTGTCTTTGGTGGCATCGCATTCATGAAGGCTCGCCGTTAATCCTTATGGCCGGTCGGCCGGTTAAATAATGACGGCCGAGTGTTCCCTTAACAGCCTGAAGGTTTTCGATGGACGGTGCCGTGAACCCGAACACCAAATCGAGAAAACTCATGGTGATGCGAAAAGTGGCTCCCCAGAGCCGTTCGGTTTGGCCATCGCGACTGTGCAGAAAACAGGGGAATTCCTTGATGTCTTGAGCGTGTCGGTTGTCGTTGGAAACGGCGATGTTCATAACGCAGCGGGCGTAGTTGGTCGGTTCCAACAGACGGCTCAGCGGCACGGCGACAACCTTTTCAACCTCCCAGTTAGGAAAGAACCGCACCTGACCTGAAATCCAGCACACCATGGGGTAGATGACCCGCTGAAACATCACCAGCCGCGCAGGAGGCAGGAATCCCAGGAACCGGACACCGAGGGGATTCAGCCGCATCTCCTCGAAACTCTCGCGCAACCCGGTCGCCAACAGCAGGGACAGGCTGAAAGCCTCCTGCGGACGCCGGTTGCGCCACTCGGACCAACCGGCCCAGCGCGCCAGCGGCGAACCCCGCAGCCGGAGCAACCTGGCCAATGTCACATCCAGTCGCGGAACGATGCTGCCACCCGGGCAACAAAGGTCTCCCGGCTGTTTCACCTTTGCCGAGCGTTTGTTTAAAATGAGGAACGGTCCGGTATCATCACCATGATCACGGGGGCATCGTCGCCCGAGAAGAAAGAGAACGGCGGATGCGCGCGGGGAATAAAGGATGTCGTCATTAAACACCACAGACCCGCCGGCGTGTTCTTGGAGTTTATGCTCCACATATTTCGACAAACCTTCGACATCGTTCAGTATCTTCACTTTTTTGTCCAAGCGCGGCGCCAACACTCCTGGGAAAAACCACTCTTCGTCGAGGCACACGGGAAGGCGCTCGCAAAGCGGGTGCCCGCTCGCGCACCGTCCTGTGATTGGCGCAAGGGGCATCAGGAGAGGGTCTGTCAGTCGTCTTTAGATGAACTTGTCTATCTTGGCATTCTTGCGCAGGCCTTCCAGGTAGCTTTCGATCTTTTCACGCGTTTTTTGCTGCTTCAAAAACTGCTCAATTTTGTCTTTCTCATCGCTGAAGGCAAGGGTCGCTTCCGGCTTTTTTTCGTCGACCTTGATGATGTGATAACCGAATCGGGTCTCCACCACGTCACTGACCTTGCCGGGCTCGAGTGCGAAAGCCGCTTCCTCAAAGGATTTGTCCATCTGGCCGCGCTGAAAGAATCCCAGGTCACCGCCGCGACTCTTGCTCGGCCCCTCGGAGGACTCCTTGGCCACCACCGCAAAGTCCTCGCCTTTTTTCAGTTTCTCCTGAACGACCGTGATTTTTTTCTTGGCCTCGGTTTTCTTTTCGTCGTCGGCATCCGGTGCTACCTGGATCAGGATATGGCTGGCCTTGACCTGCTCGGCCTGCTTGAACTGATCGGTGTGCTCGTCATAATACTTTTTGGCCTCCGCTTCTGTCACCTGGATGTCTTTGACGACTTTGGTTTTCAGCAGTTCGTCGATGGCCAGGCCTTTCTTCAGCTGTGACCGGATCTCTGCCTCTGTAACATCCATTTTCGCAATGGCATCCTTGAATTCCTGCTCGGTTTTGAACCGCTTCTTGATTTCGTCATATTTTTCGTCGACAGCCTTCTTGTCGACCTGCATGTGTTGTTTCTGGCTGTCCTGGTAAAGCAGTTCCTGGTCGATCAAACTGTCCAGAATCTCATTTCTGAGGACCGGCACCTGAACGTCCGGCACCTGCCGCCCCTGACGTACCATGCGATCGGTAAACAGTTTTACCTCGCGCTCGAGCGTCTGTTTGGGAATGACGGTTCCATTGACGGTCGCCGCTTTATCCGGCGAGGTCTTTTCAGGCGAGGCTTTCTGGGCACCTGCCGGAGCGGTGGCAACGAACACAATCATCGCGAGCGAGGTCGCCGCGACATAAAATCGGTTTTTGGTCTTCATGATAATTTCCTTTCAATAAAAAATGCCCGTTTACGGGGCCGGTAAAGTATTCTGCGCTCTGTTCTGCAGAACAGAGCGCTGCGCTTAATTTTAATCCCATAATTGTTGTGAAGGGCTGGTTTGTGGTATACCATAAGCTCAAAATATAAATTTTACAATAATACATCGAACAGAACTGTAAAATGCCGATCCAGGGTTTTATTGAGAGCATGGATCAACTTCCGATCCAGGAATGTGCAAAGGAGTTTACATCATGTGGGTTTTCACCCGAGAAGGATTTTTCTCGGTGGTCTGGGATAAAACCTGCCGCGCGGACGAACTGGCGGTGAGATCCCAGTCCAAAGAGGATATCTGCCGCTTGGTCAAGCGGTTGAGCGGTTATTGCGATGAGGGGCAAATCACGGAAAATTTCGGCACCGCCTACCGCTACAGCGTCAAAATCGCCAAACAAGCATGGTCGGCTTATCTGGCTGACTGCGCCCTCCAGATCGACTATCCGTCTGTAAAAGAAGCCATCGTGCCCGTGGAAGACCGCTTACGGAAGGATGCCTATTACCAGATTTGGGAAGCGCTTTATCGGTGGCGGTCGAAAACAGATGCAATTGAAAGCGGAAAAAGACACCATGAGCCATCGGGGGTCGATGTTCCCGGTCTGCCCGTGCGTTGGAAACCCTGATCCGCAAAAAAAATGTAACGCTCTGGCCTCGATCTTCTCATAAAGCACTAAAAATAAAACTGAACCCAGTTGAAAGTGAGGAAGTGCCCAATGCCGATTTATGAATACCAGTGCAAAAGCTGCTGCCACTGTTTCGAATACCTGTCCTTGTCGGCCGATGATACCGCACCGGTGTGTCCCCAGTGCGCGTGTCCGGATGTCGAAAAATTGATGTCCGCCGGTTGCTTCCGGGCCAACGGCATCCCCAAGGGTTCGGGTGGCTTCGATTCGAAAACGGCCTGCCGACCCTCCGGCTGATCGATTTAAACAAGCGCCTCAGTTTGAGGCGCCTTTGGCGCGATTCATCGAAATGGCTCCGACGCGTTCTTACCGCCGTCACCGGTTGACCTCCCGAAATATCCGCCGGTTTGACAGGATATCCTCATGATTCGCGCGTTGCTGCTGCAGCTTCCGATTCCACAGCTGAACTACGGAAAACAGACCGGAAACATTCCGCTGGCCGCTGCTTGCCTCAAACAGGCGGCGGTCGACATTCCCGGCACGGTGGTGGAGATTGTGCCTGAGAGCATCGTCTCGTATCTCGGCGATGCCGCCCTGTTGTATGAGATCCTGTCCAGGGAACCGGCTATTGTCGGTTTTTCGGTCTACAGCTGGAACTTGCGGCGATCGTTGCATCTCGCAGAAAAGATTAAAGAAGCCGGTAATTGCCGCATCGTGTTCGGTGGTCCGGAAATCACCCCCGATAATCGGTTGGTACGATCCGAATCCGTCGATTTTCTCGTGTACGGCGAAGGCGAAGCCGTGTTCCGACACTTGCTGCAGGACGACACGTTCTGGCAGAAAAAAACAGCCGCAGCTTGCGCCGACAAGCTGTTCCAGTCAAACCCCAGCCCCTATCCGGCGAGGCTGCTGGAGCCGGAAATCGAAGATATGGTGCTGTTGGAGACCCAACGCGGCTGCCCCTTCCGTTGCGGCTACTGCAGCTATGGCAAGTCCCGCCAGCACCTGACGTTCAAGTCTGCCCCCCTGCTCCTTGAAGCCGTCGAATGGGCGGCGGTCCATAAGCACTCCGAGCTCTATTTTCTGGACCCGACCCTCAACACCCGGCCCGGGATCGAGACGTTGCTCGAAAAAATCATGACCATCAACCACCGTAGAAACCTGGCCCTGATCAGCGAAATCAGGGCCGATCGGCTGGACGCTTGTCTGGCCGACCGATTTGCGGCCGCCGGATTCAGTTGGTTTGAAGTCGGCTTGCAGACGATCAACCCGCAGGCTCTTGACCTGATGAACCGCTCCACCGATCCCGCACGCTTCCTGGCGGGCGTATCGCTGCTCAATGAGCGCGGCATCTCCGCCACTATCGACTTGATTGCCGGCCTGCCGGGCGACAACCTGGACGGGTTCAAACGCTCGGTCGATTTCATCGTTGAAAATGGCCTGCAGCAAGACGTGCAGGTCTTTCCTCTGGCTGTTTTACCGGGTACCGACTTCCGAACGCGGAGCCGGGCGCTCGGCCTGATTTTCGAACCAGAACCGCCCTATCCCGTGATGGCCACGCCGTCCTTTTCCGGCGAAAATCTGCTGGAGGCATTCGATTACGCCGAAGCCCGCCTCGACGTCAATCTGTATCCAATGCCGGGGCTGGACATTGCCTGGCGCAATCCCCACAAGGCCGGCAAATGGTTGAGCCCGGACCATTATGTTCGCCCGGGAAAACGCCTCGGCCTCTCGAAGCTGATCCTGGAATCGGTCCGCTCGATATCCGACCTCCAGGAGTTGGCCCAAAAACTGACCCACCCCTATCAGGTCTTTATCGGCCCGAACCTGAACGATGCGGCCTTCACGGCCCGAGCACTCGAAATTCTGACCACCGCTAACCCGTTCACGCCATTAGAGGTTGTCTTCATCGAACCGCGAGACGTGCCAAACACCGACAAGCTGCTCGAGGCCGTTCAATTGAAACGCCCGCATTTTCTCGATCTGGATTACCGCTATCTACTTCCGGCACCCGGCAACCGCTGCGCCCTCTTCACACTCGTCACGCGACGGCAGTCGCCGCGTTTCACCGGTGATATGCAGCGGCAGGTCTTCTGGTGGGACCATCCGAACCTGCCGGAACTCTCCGATCTTCAACGGCTTGCGGAACTGGACGGCATTCTCGTCGATTCCCCTTGCCCGGCAACGCAACTGAAGGCTTGGCAGGATTTATTCCTCCCACATGCCGCCGAATACCTGTCCATCGGTTTTGCGGACGTGTCCTTGCAGCAACGCTGGCTGCTGTTGACCGAATCCGAATCATTTTACCCCGGCGCATTCGAGGTCGCCTGATCGGCGAACCGGCCTCGGATGGAAGAGTGAGTGACGCAGGAAACCGCACCCCGTGCTGTCAAGGGGTGCGCTTGTCCTGGAAAATGTGGTTGGAGATGACGATGCGCTGAATTTCCGAGGTGCCCTCGTAGATCGTGAAAACCCGTGCGTCTCGGTAAAACCGCTCAACCGGGTACTCGCGGATGAATCCATATCCGCCGTGCATTTGGACTGCCCGGGCCGTCACGCGGTTGACCATTTCGGAGGCGTAGAGCTTGGCCATCGAGGCCTGCATGCTGAAATTAACGCCGCGATCTTTCATGGCCGCCGCTGAGAGCATCAACTGCCGGCCGGCCTCGATCTCGGTAGCCATATCGGCGACTATCCAGCGCAGCCCCTGAAACTTGGAAATACTCTGACCGAACTGTTCACGCTCCTTGGCGTATTGAACGGCCGCATCCAGTGCCGCCTGGGCCACCCCGACGGACTGGGCCGCGATGCCGATACGACCGCCGTCAAGCGCCGTCATGGCGATTTTGAATCCCTCGCCTTCGCTTCCCAGAAGGTTTTCGGCCGGGACCCGGCAATCCTCGAAGATCAAGTCGGCGGTGTCCGAGGCGCGCAGGCCCATCTTGTCCTCCAGATGACCGACGGCGAGACCGGCCGCGCCCTGCGGTATGATGAAGGCGCTGATCCCGCGATGCCGGGCAACCTCGTCGGTCTTGGCGGTAACGATGATCAGACCGGCGTTCTTTGCGGTGGTGATAAAGCGTTTGGTCCCGTTCAACACGTAATCATTACCGTCGCGGACGGCCTTGGTACTCTGGCGCAGGGGGTCGGATCCGGCATGGGGTTCGGTCAATGCAAAAGCCCCCAGGAGCTCGCCAACGGCCAGGCGCTTGAGCCACTGCTGTTTCTGCGCCTCACTGCCGTAACGCAGAATACTCTCGCAGACGATTGAGTTGTGCACCGACATGACCACAGCGGTGGCGGCACACGCATAGGCCACCTCGGCAAGTGCCAGAACATAGCTCACGGTGTCGGCGCCCGAACCGTTGTATTCCGGCGGCACCATCATACCCATGAAACCAAGCTCGGCCAGCCGTTTCAGGTTTTCGGCCGGGAAAGCCTTGTTTTTGTCTCTTTCGGCGGCTGTGGGGGCAATGACTTCCCGAGCAAAATCCCTGACCATCGACTGAATCATCAACTGCTCATCGGTGAGCTGTATCGACATAGACCAGACCCTCCCCTGTCGGTGGAACTCCCTTAAGGTTCATACGCTTTACTTAAAAAGCTCTCATCAGAGAATCTCCTGGCGATCGTCCGGCTTCAGTGGCCGTAAACGACGACAATGAGTTCGGCATTTTCTTTACCGACATTGCGCATCTTGTGCCGGATCCCCGAGTTGAAATGCAGGGAATCGCCGGTTTTCAGCCGGTTGACGTGATCGCCGACGATGATCTCCATAACGCCTTTCAACACGTAGACAAACTCCTCACCCTCGTGCTGGTAGCCGACGCCCTTGTGGTCCTGCTGGGCGTCGACAGTGACTTTGAAAGCCTTCAGGTGTTTGTTTTCCGCCCCGGGCGTCAACGTCGTATAGGCATAGTTCTCGGTTCGTTTGGTGAATGCCTTGATACGCTTTTTCAGATTGGCTTCCTCTTCCCGCAACAGAAAACCGGCGTCGAGTTCGAGTGCGCGCGATATCTGCAGCAGCGCACCGACCGGCGGAATCTCTTTGCCGGATTCGATCTGTTTCAGATAGTCGACTGAGAAGCCGGTTTCGTTTGCCAGCCGGTCGAAGGTGACTTTTTTGGCTATCCGTGCTTTTTTTATTCGCTTCCCGACCGGTTCCAGTTTGTCTGGTTTTTTCCTTGGCATAAAACCTCCTCTTTGACGGCCGCAAAGTGATGTCGTGCGGTCGCTGTCGTTCACGGTCACTGCCGTGTGCCTGTCCCCCGCAGCAGGAAGGCCTTCGTCTAAAGACCGAATCTCTTGGGGTGGTGGCACCATTGTCGGATACATCAGGTTTTTAAATTTTATATCACCGGAACGGACTCCCCGCAATCTTCTTTCCACAGGGGGCTGTTTACAGCCGTGTCCCAACGGATTATTTTAAAGGTCATTTACGAACGGCACATTTTGTTATGATTTACATTTTCTCACATTTTCTGGTGAACCCTAAACGATAACAAGCGGCAAGATGACAGGAGTGTAGTATGCAGGATGATACCTTTTTGATCAATGCGATCTTCGGTGTTCTCGATATCGGACGGGTGCGAAACTATAGTGATATTGCTGCGGACGAAAAAACACTCGAGCTGATCCGCCGATTTCAGGAAATCCATGCGGAATTCCCGGCAGCCCAGCTGGACAAAATGGGTGTCATACCGGAAGCGGCAATGAAACGGCTGAAGCAGATCGGTTTTTTCGGTCTCAACATTCCGGCGGCGTATGGCGGGATGGGACTCAGCCTGCAACGCTACCTGAGAGTAACCGAGGAAATCGTTGCACTGAATATATCGCTCGGTTTCACGTCCCTGGCGCACCTGTCGATCGGCACCAAGGGCATTTTACTCTTCGGAACCGAGGCCCAAAAAGAAAAATATCTCAAACCGGCTGCATCCGGAGAAATGATATTCTCGTATGCACTGACCGAACCGCGGCACGGTTCGGATGCCAAAAGCATTGAAACCACCGCCGTTCTCTCTCCCGATGGTCGGCACTACATCCTCAACGGACAGAAATCCTACATCACAAACGCCAATTATGCCGGTGGGTTGACTGTATTTGCGCAGATGGATCCTTCAGCGCCCGGCTTCATGGGGGCTTTTATCGTCGAAACCGGCTGGCAGGGTGTCACCATCGGCAAGGATATGCCCAAAATGGGTCTGAAAGCCAGCTCCACCGCCACCATTCAGTTCAAAAACGTGCACGTGCCGCGCGAAAATCTTCTGGGAAAGCCGGGCGACGGGTTCAAGATCGCCATGACGATCCTCAATCATGGACGGATTGCATTAGGGGCCGGGTCCGCCGGAACGATCAGGCAGTCACTTAAGGACATGAAAAAAAGATCCGCCACCCGGAAGCAGTTCGGCGTCCCGATCGACAACTTTGAGCTGATCCAGGAAAAAATGGTCAAGGCAAGCGTCAACGGGTATGTGGCGTCGGCCATGACGTCTTTCACCGCCGACATGCTGAATGATGATCCGCTTGCCCCGGTGGCCATCGAAAGTTCCCACTGCAAACTCTTCGGCACCACCCGGGCCTGGGACACCCTCTATGACGCACTCCAAGTAGCCGGCGGAGCTGGCTATCTGGCCACTCAGCCATACGAGATGCGGATGCGGGACTTCAGGGTCACCACCATCTTCGAAGGAACGACCGAAATACATTCCATTTATCCGGCGCTCTATATGATTCGCCGATTGGCCAAACGCTTGCAAGCTGTGTCCCATTCGAAAGGCGCCCAAATCTCTTTTCTGTTCAAAAGCCTTTTCTCTCGCCCCCGCTGGCGGTTGCACTTCAACCAGAAAGAAATGGACCGAGCCTTGCGCGAAGCCGCTTCGAACGCCCGATGGATACGCGTGATGGTTCATGCCGCCACGCTTATCTACGGCAAGAAAATCTATGCAAAAGAGTTTCTGCTGCGCCGAATCGCCACACTCAGTCTTCACCTTTACGGTATTATGGCCGTTCTCGCCCGCATAGAAGCCGCCCGCCGCGTCGGTCGAGAAGTGGCGACGGATCTGCTGTTGCTCGACTACTTTGTAGAGGAATCCCGCAGGCAGACCGCGAAAGGAATCAGCTGCCTTTTCTCTACCCCCCAGGAGCGGCTCAACCGTAAAATTGCTCAGAATATCCGTCGTTATCCCCTTTCGGCAAACCCGGGATAAAGGGTCATCCCGCTCCGGACTGCTGTATGAGCTTGGCCACCAGACCGGTCCAGCCTGTCTGGTGACCGGCCCCCAGGCCGGCGCCATTGTCGCCATGAAAGTATTCGTTGAAAAGAATCAGATCCCGCCAATGAGGATCATTTTGCAATACCTCTACCCCGCCATAAATCGGCCGCAAACCGTCAGCGTCACGCAAAAACAGCCGGATGAGGCGCCGTGACAGATCTGCGGCCACTTCGCCAAGTGTCATCAGCCGGCCCGAGCCGGTGGGGCATTCCACCTTTAACGAGTCGCCATAGTAGTGGTTGAACCGCTGCAGGGCTTCGATGAGCAGGTAATTGATGGGGAACCAAACCGGTCCGCGCCAGTTTGAATTGCCGCCGAAAAGACCGCTTTCCGATTCGGCCGGTTGGTAGCTGATGGTGTGATCCTGGCCATCGACGCGAAAGGTGTATGGGTGGTCCCGATGGATCTTGGAAAGGGAGCGGATACCAAATTCGGAGAGAAACTCATTTTCATCCAGCATGGGTCCAAGTAACCGAAGCAGGTGTTCGCGATTGACGATCGACAGCAGCCGCCGTGCATGCGCACCCGGCGCCTGAACGCAGGCGACGTGGCCTCGATCTCTAAGATAGCTGCGGTTTCTGAAAAACCAATTCATCCGGCGCTTGAAGACGGGCTGACTCTCCACAAGATCATGTTCCAACGTTTCTACGGCCAAAAGCGGCATCAGTCCGACCAGGGACCGAACTTTCAAAGGAATGACACGGCCGTCGGGCAGATGCAGGGCATCGTAGAAGAAACCGTCTTCCTCGTTCCAGAGGCTCAAACCGTGCCGGTAGTTACCCGTCATGGCGTTGGCGATCCGCAGGAAGTGCTCGAAGAACTTGGAGGCCGTGTCCTGATAAACCGGATCCTCCCTTGCGAGCTCCAGGGCAATTTTCAACATTTCAAGGCAGTAGAATCCCATCCAGGAAGTGCCATCGGACTGGTCGAGGTGACCGCCAGTCGGCAACGGCTTGCTGCGGTCGAAGATGCTGATATTGTCCAGACCGAGAAATCCTCCCTGAAAAACGTTCTTGCCCTCCTCGTCTTTCTTGTTAACCCACCAGGTGAAGTTGAGCAGCAGCTTGTGAAAGATGCTTTCCAGAAATCGGCGGTCGGCCGTGCCCCTCTGTTTGGCCTCTATCTTGTATACCCGCCAGGCCGCCCAAGCATGAACCGGGGGATTCACGTCACCGAAGCTCCACTCGTAAGCCGGCAACTGCCCGTTGGGGTGCATGTACCATTCGCGGGCCATCAGCACCAGTTGTCGTTTGGCGAAATCGGTGTCGATAAGCGCAAAGGGAATGCAGTGAAATGCCAAATCCCAACTGGCATACCAGGGATACTCCCATTTGTCGGGCATAGAGATAATATCGAAGTTGTTGAGGTGGTCCCATTTATTGTTGCGCCGATAAATATCAGGATCGACGACCGGAAGGGCCGGATCGCCATGCAGCCACTGCTCGACATTGTAGTAATAGAATTGCTTCGACCAGAGCATCCCGGCCAAGGCCTGTCGTTGAATACGCTTTTCCTCACGACTCAGCCCCGTCTTTTGGACCGTCGCGTAAAACGCGTCTGCCTCCTGCCGGCGGCGCGCGACCGTTTCATCGAAGTCTTCAAATGGCAGCGGCTGCGGATTGGCAGTCAAGCGAAGCCGAAAACGACGGATGTCTCCGGGCCGCAGATCAATGACATAATGGGCGGCAGCCTTGGTCCCGTTCTGGGCTGGATTGACCGCTCGGGCCTCGCCGGCGACAACGAAGCGATGAAAAGCATCTTTGACATATGGCGAGCCATTAGGCTTCTGATAGAGTCCTTCGGTGTTGGTTTCGTTTTCGGTAAACAGAAGCCCCGGGGCACCGTCGGCATAGAGATGATAGGATTCGATGGCAGGATGGACTGCTTCAATCGTCGATACCGCCACAGGTCCTTCGATCTTGTTTAGAATCGGTTTTTCGGGCACGTCCCCCATGGGGCCGCCGTCGTAACCCCAACTCCAAGTGTTCCGGAACCACAGTGTCGGCAAGACATGACAAACGGCGGATTCCGGTCCGCGGTTGGCCACGGTAATCAGAACGAGGATATCCTCCTGTCCGCCCTTGGCGTATTCGACCCCCACATCAAAATAGCGGTTTTCGCCAAAGGCCCCCGTATCCAAGAGTTCGTATTCGAAGTCGAGAAACCCGCGACGCCTGCTTTCTTCCACCAGGTCCGTGTATGGGAATCGCGCCTGCGGGTATTTGTAGAGCATTTTCATGTAGCTGTGGGTGGGGGTGTTGTCCAGGTAAAAGTAATATTCTTTGACGTCTTCGCCGTGATTGCCTTCGGCACCGGTCAGACCGAACAGACGCTCCTTCAATATCGGGTCGTTTCCGTTCCAGAGCGCCAGGGCAAAGCAGAGGTACTGGTGCCGGTCGGAAATCCCGGCCAGGCCGTCTTCTCCCCAACGGTACGCTCTGCTCGCCGCATGCTCATGGGGGAAATACTCCCAGGCACTGCCGTCAGCGCTGTAGTCTTCCCGTACCGTTCCCCACCCTCTCTCGCTCAGGTAAGGTCCCCATTTTTTCCAGTTTGCACGGCGTCGGCGATGATCGTCAAGGCGCCGGTCTTCAGCCGTCAAATCCATGGCGTTTGTCTCCTGGTGTATCAGCCCTCCAGATCACATCTGCGGTCAGAGCTCAATCGTGTCGCCGGGCTTCATAACTGTCACAGCGGCTTTCGTTTCTCCGCGCACCTTTTCAGCCCAGTCGTCCGGGTCTTGTTTGATGATGTCGAAGGTGTTGTAATGTATCGGCACCACCCGGGCTGGTTCGATCAACTTGACGGCCCTCAAGGCGTCGACCGGGCCCATGGTAAAGTTATCACCAATGGGCAGAATGGCCAGATCGATCCCCTCTTCTCCGATGAGTTTCATGTCGTAAAACAGGCCGGTGTCACAGGCGTGATATATTTTTTTGCCCTGAATGTAAAAAAGAAATCCGCACGGGTTGCCGCCGTAGCTCCCGTCAGGCAGCGCCGATCCGTGCTGGGCCATCGTCAGCTTGACACGCCCCCAGGGATAGTCGAAACCACCGCCGATGTGCTGGGGATGCCCGTTATCCACCCCCTGCCCCGCAAGCCAGTTCTGTATTTCAAAGTTGGCAATCACGGTGGCACCCGTTCGCTGGGCGATTGCGACGGTGTCGCCGACGTGGTCGCCGTGGCCGTGAGACACCAGGATGTAATCCGCGACAACACTATCGGCCGTGACCGGGGCCAGCGGATTTCCGGTCAGAAATGGATCGGTCAGCAGTTTTTCATCTCCCGTGTCGATCAGGAAACAGGCGTGGCTATACCAGGTTAGTTTTACGGTCATTTTATCCTCCTTTGGTTAAAAAATAGCGGGCATGGTGGCACCCGGAGGTTCAGCTAAATGTTATTCGCTCATGGCAGCTCGAGCCATAACGGAGGCTTGAAAAGTCTATCTACGTACTAAGCGGTTATGCCAGTTGAGTCCCGCATGCTTTGAAGAATGCCGCCGGCACGGGCACCATCTTTTGACGGTTGTAGTCAAAAAAAACGATACCTGTTTTGGCACGGGCCACTTCCTTGCCCCCGTTTTTTCGAATGACTTTGTAAAAAAAATCACAGCCGTATTTGTTGAAGTCACCCACGGCCGCAAGTATGGTCAACAGGTCGCCGTGAAATCCCTGCGATTTATACACGATGACGGCATCGGTCAGGATCAATCCGCAGCCGTCGATGTCCAATTCCGAGAATCCCCGACTTTGCAAGAACTGCAATCGGGCCTCGTGGACCAACGAAAGAAGGGCGTCATTGCCGAGATGGTTGCCGTAATTGATGTCGCTGATACGCACGCGAACATCGGTAGAGAAAGCAAAGGTCTTGGGCAGGTTCAACTCGATGCGTGCCACGTCGATTCACTTACTCCCGGTTGGCTTTCAGTCAAAGTGATTGACAGAATCCAATGCATAGTTAAGTTAAATTTAATAGTTCCGAACAGTGCTATCCAAGGGGGAATGTCATGCAAAACCTGAGTCTTGGTGAAACATACTGGAGCAGAAAAAGGGCCGAATTCTATCTGTGGACGATTCGGCGTCAAAATCATATCTCGGCCACCATTCGAACCCAACTGATGTCGGTCGTGTCGGTCGTACTGTTGCTCAGCATCCTGCTGCCGATTCGGCTGGAAACGGCACTCCACGTCATCTTATACACCGGTTTGACAGTCATCGGGCTTTTGTGGGTCCTTATCGAGAGGAGAAGATCCTGGCTGCTCGGCATTCAGGATCCCGTCTTGAAAGAAACCGCCCACCAGGCAATGATCTTCTATTTGGAACAAAGGACGACATACGGCCGACCTCAGAGCCACTGCAGTGACGGTGACTTTGCCTGCGCCGATTGATGAGCCGGCACCACGCGTCAGCAGCCCGCATGTTTTTTTTGCCATGCTGCGGTAGATAGTGTCCATCCGCGGTTTCATAAAGAGCACTGATAAGTTTCCGATCCAGAAATGTGCAATTTTTCGCAAGTTCAAGGAAATCAAGGAATTGCGCGGAGGCATACTTCTGTATGCCGCACAAGCGATTCCGCCAATTGACGCCGAAATTGCGGAAAAGGGCCATTTATGGACGGAAACTAGATAGTATTTCACGGGCTTCATCGACTGCTCGACGCATTCTCGCGAGTCAATCAGAGATAACGCCCTTGATTAACTTTCCCGGCAGCGGCTCCTTAGTTTTTCTCTGTACAGGCAAGTTTGCGGCCTCCCAGACGAGCCACCCGCCATTCAAGACGCGTACGTTTGTAAAACCTTTTTCAAGAAGGCTGCGAGCCACATCGAGACTGGTCTTCTCCTCCGGCGTGGAACAGTAGAGCACGATAGCCTGATCAAGGTCGTAGTTCACAAACCAGGCGGCTGTATGCGGATCTTCATGCACGGCATTTTTGATCTTCATGGTGCTCGTTTCCCAGTTCAAGCGAAGATCGATCACCGTAAACCGCTCATCTTCGAGCATTTTCGCCAGTTGTTCTTTTGAAATGCGCGAAACCGGTCGGCTCATGACCACCTCCTTCTGACAACAGCCAGTCAACGGTTATCTTTAAATACACTTGAGAATTGATGCCTTATTGTTCTTTAACTCGGAATGACAACCCCAATCGTGTGATGACTTTAGCCTATCTAAAGATGGCATTATTCGTCCGCCTTTCAACCGGCAATGAGCGACCGGCGTAAAAGGAGCGTGTTGGCGCAGCCCGCTGTCTAACCCAAAATTTCAACGATGGCACGGGCGCAATCCGTCTTGGCATCCTCAGGACCTTCAAGGTTGATGATCTTTTTATCGAAATCGAAATCTGTGATTTTACAGCCGTATTTTTCAACCACGTTTTGAACAACTGTCAACAGCTGGGCGTCGTTGAGCTCTGTCATAGGTCTTTTATTCCTTTCAAATTGTGCTTATTCGTCTTAAAATAGTGCAATTAAAGATCCGTTTGGTTCTCTAATAACGATTCCATTCTATAATAGCCATAAATCCCTCTTTGACAAGCAGGACTTGTACCGGGCCTTTAAACGCATTAATGTTTAATTTAACGGGATAATAAGGTGGGCGCCTCAAGCGGCCATGAACGTTTAGTACGAAAATAGAATTAGACCCGCAAATAGAAACTTGAAACTTGAAACTCGAAACTCAGAACCCGGAACCAGTGGTGGCTTAAGGGACATGAGCGTTTAACATAAAAATAACCTTTTCGGAGCGAGAGTTGTCGGGCGATGCAACGACACGGTTCTCGCGTTATGAAGGCGAACGGAGTTCGTGCAGAATACGAACCGTTGGAGATGAAAATGGTGACGGACTGGATACCATTTGAAGATGGTCGCTATAGTGTGCCCGAAGCCTTTCTTGTGACTTCCGGCAATGCGGCGGTGGAGCTTCACAGCCCCTATATCGAAATATTTACCGGGCGAAACGGGAAACGCTGGCTCAAGGGCGGCAGTCTGGTGCAGAATTTGCTGATGGTCGAATTGATGGAAGAGAGCGACGATCTGAACATTCTTCTGAACGCGGGAGAAGATTTCGGGTTCCTGATGCAGTCACCCGAAATTCAGGCCGGCAAGGTGTTTTCACCGTCGGTGAGATCTTCCCTTAAGTTCATGCCGACCGAGCCTTGGCAACCGTTGACGCCGGCCGAGTTCAGGCAACTGAAGTCTGTCATAAAGCTCATTTCGCCCGAGACCCGCTAAGAATGCAAGTTAGATATAGCGTGGCGATCCGACTGGATCTATCTTTGCGGTTATAATCGGGATTTGCAGCGGGCCATCGCCCCCCCGTCAACGATTGATCGACTGGGCCACATCGTTGAGCCGTTCCCGCACTTCAATCAGGTACCGTGCCATCTTGCCACGATGATCGGCCATGACGGAGTCATGGTCACCCCGTAGCACGATCAGCGGATCGAAGTCGCAGATTCGATCGATTCCTCTCATTGCAATCCGTATGTTTTCGGCCCCACCTTTTTCGCTGATTTCCGGATAGAGATGGAAGAGTGCCGTCAAAACATCGCGCAGAACCAAAACAACTCCCTGGGTGTAATAAATTCTGTCATCTAGATCGGAATACGGCACTTCGCTGTTGCTCTGAACCAGAAGCCCGAGGGGCTGATCGAGGAACTGTTTTCCGGTGATAAAACTCAAAAGATCGTAGCGGTCGTCAGAGCGCATGTTGAAAACTGCGTTGTTGGTGAGAAGAGCGGCCTCGTACTGCTGCATGAGCGCAATGCCTTTGCGATACTCACTTTCGGTCGACGGAAACCACCAACTGTCCTCGCTGAAGGCAAATCGTTTTTCCCTGGCCTCCTTGAGCAGGGGATTTTCGGCATCGACAGCGCCGAGTTTGGAAAGGTGGGTGGCGGAAAAACCCAAGAGCATCCGGAGTGCAAAGATCGTCCCTTTCTGCCGGTTGGCGCGGTTGTCGAGCCAGCGCGTCGGAGAAATCCACAAGTCGTTGACAGACCAGCCGAATGTCGACGTCATCTCCTGATTCAACCGGTTTCGCAGCGCCATGGAAAGCGCCACACCTTTTTCTGCTTCCGGCGCATCGGGTGGCGTTTGGTCGAGCGTCTCCTTCAGTTTGGTATCTAAGCTCGGAAAGGTCGTGCGGTCGATAAGTGTGTAGCCTTTGTAAACCAGTGTGTACACGCCGACCGTCAGGGGCCATATGAGCATGAAGGCAAGCAACGACAGGATGATGCGCTTTCCGAGGATCGTGATGCGGGGTAATTTTTTCTTTTCCATTGTAATGAATTTCCTTTTAACGGCAGCGGCAATCTTACTACGTACACAAAACCAAATAATTCTGACGCGAACGAAAATTACGGATCTGCCTCTGTTTGAATGTCGATAGTGCCGGCATGGTAAGCACATCGTGACCAAACGTCAATGCCGCACCGGCGCCTACTGTCGGATACCCGTCAGAATGAGATAAAAGTGTCAAATTTTGGTCAGAAAACAGGCCATTCGGTCCAAAGAAATTGCGCTGCGGGGAAGCCCGAAACAGCGAGCCTACTGCTTAAAGTCTTCACCGACGGCGATTCCGGCGTCATACCGTTTTACCTCGATTCACATGGCATATAATTTGCTTTTTCGAACCGGTAAAAACCGCAAAAACTTTGTGTAAAGGGCTCACTCCATTATGTTTGTCAGAAAACAGCAGTACCGGATGCCGAAGACCCTGGACGATGCGGCTGAAAAGGTTATTTCGGACCTGCCCGGCGGCCATCAGGAAATTCTTTCAAGAATGACTGACAAACAATTCCAGCGATTCTACGAGAAGGTCGCAAAATTCATACTGGACGATTTCGACCTTTGGCTCGGCAACGAAGAGCTGCTCCGCTCTTGCTACAGCACCCATCCTGACGAGACTTCCACCTGTGATCCCGCCAAAATCATTCTCGACCGGGTCAGGGAAAAGCTGCAGGAAATCGCCGGCATCGTGATTATCACGTAACGGTTTTAGTGCAGTTTCGATTCCGCCGAGGCGACGGATTTCATTTCGACAGACGACCCTGCACGATCGTCGCCGACGCGTCGTCATTCCAGACTTTTCCCGATGCTGTCGGCAGCAGATTCATCCCCATCCCTCCGCAATGCTTGTTTACGATTCGGTTGTCCATGTGATATTTCATAGCTCGTTTCCGTCCATAAATGGTCCTTTTCCGCAATTTCGGTGTTAAACACTCATCGCCCTTCGGGCCGCAACGGTGCATGAAAATGATGCGCTGGGGCCCGGATGAGCGGTTGTGCCCGTTGAGCCGGTTGAGCCGGTTTAGCCCGTTGAGCCGGATAAACTGTTGCGAAAAGCGGCTGACTGTTTGAGCCGTCTACGGGGTCTTGGACCGGACCCAATGCCGATACCGCATGAAAGAAAAACCATTGGGAACAAACCCGACCTCTTTATTTAAGGACGGGAAAGGTCCGGGCTTAGAACCCGTTGGCGGCGAGTTTCAGCCGCCTTTCGCAATCGCTTATCCGGGCGGAGGCGCCCACCTTTTTATCGTATGACATTCTATTTTCATACTAATGTAATATTGTTGTTGAGCGGAACCTTTATAAAAAACTGAAATCGTGTCTGAAAGAACCGCTGTTCGGCAAAGGGACATTATAATAAATGCGGATCCCCAAAAGTCTCGGCATTTACTGGTGGACAACCGCCCTGATAAGCTTTTGCGCCGTT
>Ga0316194_10000878_pt1 | contig 20472 bp, 19 predicted proteins | sample CroRivsedime1_MG_FD_204936 | JGI IMG/M metagenome (GOLD analysis project Ga0316194, IMG submission 204936) | Coastal sediment microbial communities from Maine, United States - Cross River sediment 1 | ecosystem: Environmental > Aquatic > Marine > Coastal > Sediment | place: USA: Maine...
TGTTCCTGCCGAACCTTCCTTATCTTGCTATTTCACATGCCATTAACGGCTCACTGGTGCGACCCGCCAACAACGACCGGGGCTGGCAATACGATCTGGCCGTCAGTCATCACAATATCGACGAACAAGTCTGGGAGTTTCGCCTGCATCAAGGAGTCCATTTTCAGGATGGTAGTCCGTTCAATGCGGATTCAGTCTTGCTCAACATGGATTATTTTAAGCAGCAGCCCTTCAGCTTCACCAAACTCAGCAAAATTCTTGATCGGGTCGAGAAAGTTGACGACTACACGGTTCGGTTCCATTTGACTGAGCCCTACGGCGTATTTCTGCATGATGCCAATTGGTTGCAGTTCTATACGCAGACGTACCTTGAAAAACATGGCTGGAATGGAAAGCCCACTTGCCCGAACCTGGCCGAGCCGGGACCCTATGGGCTGGGACCATACATCCTGGTTGAGGGATACGTTGAGGGAGACCGGAGTACACCGGAGGTTGTTCTAAAGGCTAACCCGCGATACTGGGGGGATGACAAGCCCAAGGTCGAAACCATCACCATCTATACCGGTTTGGCGATAACCGAGGCACGTGATCTGGCCCTGTCCAGTGAAGGTGAAATCGATATTACCCCCATACCTTTTGCCGACGAGGTGGAGACGGTGCTCTCTCCCTACGCCAAGCTCGCCGTATCGCCGTCGATGAATAACTATGCCATGCATTTCAACATGCTCAACGGCAATGCAGCTATTCGGGACGAACGCATTCGCTATGTTATCAATCACGCTATCGACCGGGAGTATTTGCTGAACCTGTCCATGCTCGGTGAGGGCACGCTATCACCCACCATGGTCTCGCCGAACTTCTATCGTGTGGCAGATGCCATTGAATCCCTGGATGAGTACTTCGTTGAGTATGCCAAAGACCACAACTTCAGCACCGAGCGGCTACGTGCACTGGTGCAACAATACCAGCAGGAAAACGGCCTGGATCCTGAACAGCCGCTGCAACTGACTCTGCTGGTCCAGGAGAGCTTTCTTTTCCTGATCCGCGACATTCAGTACTTCCTGGCACAGGTAAATATCGATCTGAGAACCGAGGTGACGGCCAGTGAGAAACAGGTATTCCGGCAGTTGTTCGATACACTGGAAAACAAGAATCAAAAGCCCTGGGACCTGCTCCTGTGGGGAAACTTCGACTGGTATAAACATCCGTGGGCAGCATTCTTCGTCTATCTCCCCGGTACTTCGTGGTCGACTATCCCGCCCAACCCACAGCTGGTAGCGCTTACCAATCGATTGTTCAGAACCAACGTCGAATCCGACCAATATGTGCCTTTGCTGGCTGAATTTATCCGCTATGTCTACGAGAACAACTACATGGTATTTCTACCCAACCCGAATAACGTCTACGCGGTCAACAAGGAAGTTGTGTTCAAGCCCGGGCGGTCGGCCTTCGTCTACCTGCGTGACCTTCAGGTAACTGACCAGCATTGGTCCTTGCGAGGCAAACTGCCCTACCCGGAAGAACGACGAAAGCCGCTGCGTATCAGCCGGGAGCACATTGAGGAACCGTTACCATGAGCGGCGTTACCGAATCCCAGTATGATTTGAAGCAGGAACGTTCTCTGTCACGACGAATCGTCATCCTGCTGATTGTTGCCTCTTTGCTGCTGATCGGCCAGAGCCTTTTCAACCTGTCCAATCTGAACCATGTAGATCAATCCATCGATACCATGCGCAACACTGCCAGTAGCCTGGAGGAGCTGGCGCGAGAAATCGCCACGCCTGTTGCTGACATCCGCATGCTGTCTATGGAGACCGTGCTGGCCCCTAACCAGACGCTGATGGAGGCTACCAAACGGCGCCTGGACCTGCGCGTCGAGGACGTGGCGATGCGTCTCGAGAACTGGCACAGGCGTCTCTACGCCCACGATGATGGTGTAAGCGGTCGCGAAGAGTTTGAAGCCATAAGAACGGCCTGGGAGCGTTTTCGAGAGTCTCTATCCAGGACCAGTCATTACATCGGACAAGGCATCCGCGTTGCCGCCTTCATCAGCGTGACTCAACAGGAAAAAATTCATTTCGAGGCACTGCAGGAGGTGTTGGCAGCCTATGGCAGTACCCAGCTCGCTCGCAGCCAGGAAGTTTATGACGTCGCACACGATAATTCCAAGGTGGCGTTTTACACACTGGTAGTAACGGGAATCGTCCAGATACTGATCCTTATCTTTATTCTCTTCTTCGTCTACCGCATGTTCCGTACCTATATGCGGGCATCTCAGCTCCACGAACAGGAAATGGCTCAGGCCAAGGAAGCTGCTGAGGCAGCCAACCAGGCAAAGAGCGCTTTTCTGGCGAATATGAGCCATGAACTGCGCACACCCATGAATGCCATTCTCGGTTACAGCGAAATGCTGATGGAAGAAGCCGAAGAGACCGGGCAGGAGGACTTTGTTCCCGATCTGAAGAAGATCAACCAGGCCGGCACTCACCTGCTGGCGTTAATCAATGATGTACTTGATCTGTCCAAGATCGAATCCGGCCACATGGAAGCGATTACCGAATACATCGATGTCGATGCGCTGATCGACCAGGTCGCCGAGACTGCACAACCGCTGATGAACCAGAACAACAACCACTTTATAATTGAACGCGGCGAACAACTCGGCCGTATTTACCAGGATGTCACCAGACTGCGCCAATCGCTGTTAAATCTGATTTCCAATGCCGCCAAGTTCACCCATGAAGGCAGCGTCACACTGCACGTAACGCGCCGGACACAGGCCGACGGCGACTGGCTGGATTTTGCCGTGAAAGACACCGGCATCGGTATCGCCTCAGACAAGCTGGACCATGTCTTCAAAGAGTTCTCCCAGGCGGATAACTCGACCACACGCGATTATGGCGGTACCGGCCTGGGGCTGACTATCTCGCGACGCTTCTGCCGGATGCTGGGCGGTGATCTTAGCGTTTCCAGTAAGCCGGGGGTTGGCTCTACCTTTACCATCCGCCTGCCCACCGTGCTTCCGGGCGTCGAAGTGCCGCCGGAAGCTGCCCTTGAAGCAACCGCTGAAGCTGTCCCTGTAACGCATAATGTCGATGAGGCGGGGACCAAAAGCACAATACTGGTCGTTGATGATGATGTGGAGGCTTGTGAAATCATCCGGCGCACCCTGGAAAAAGACGGCTTCACTGTCGTCACGGCGCTCAGTGGCGAAGAAGGGCTGCGCCTGGCACATCAACTGCAACCAGCGGCTATCACCCTGGACGTGCTGATGCCGGACATGGACGGCTGGTCGGTGCTGCGCGCACTGAAAGTTGATCCGGTTTTGCAAAATATCCCGGTGGTGATGTTGACCATGCTCGATGACAAGAGCAAAGGCTATGCCCTCGGGGCCACCGATTACCTGACCAAGCCAGTAGCCCACGACCGGTTGCGCAATGCCCTGGTGCGCTATCGTACTCCGGGTGAGTCCTGTTCGGTGTTACTGGTGGAGGATGACCAGCCAACACGCGAGATGATGATGCGCACACTGGAGAAAGCCGATTGGGCGGTCGCTGAGGCCGGCAACGGCCGCGAAGCGCTCGACCAGTTAGACCGGCAAAAGCCGAATCTGATTCTGCTGGACCTGATGATGCCGGTCATGGATGGTTTCGACTTCCTGATTGAGATGCGCGCCAACGCCGAGTGGCAGGACATCCCGGTGATCGTACTGACCGCCAAGGACCTGACTGACGAAGACCGGCGCATCCTGAGCGGACGGGTGGAGCAGGTTGTTGAAAAGGGCGCTTCTTCCCGTGAACACCTCATGGCGCTGATTCGCAGGCTGGTGAGGGACAGCGGTATGAAACACACCAGTCCGCCGCAACAGGCTGCCGAGTGAAGTTGCGGGAACGGGAAGTTCTGCGGCTTTTTCACCGATCGCCGGTCGTCCGGGAAGGAACAGAGACTCCGATGGGTGTATTGTCGGCACTGGAAAGAAAAGAAGGCAGGGATGGCACCAGGAAGCTGGAATATTCACTCGCAGGAGATCCCGTGAAACCACGTCTGTTGGCGACTATCTTTTTGATTATCTTGTTGGCGAGTTGCGCTACGACTCACCAGACGCAGGACCTGGCTGACGAGCGAGCTTCTATTGCCACGCTTGAGGCAGGGTCAATTAAAGGGAAACATGGACCGGCTGACAAGCGGGCCTACAGTGATGTCAAAGGCTGGCATAAAACCAAATGGGGCATGCCTCCAAGTGAGCTTGAACAGGCATATCAAACAAATTTAAGGGAGTCTTGTAAAGATGAAGGTGGCAGATGCATCTACACACTTCAACCGGTTGAGCTATATGGGACGCCGTTCAGTGTTGAATTCCATTTGGCAAAGGAATCGAAGCTATATCGCGTACGCGTTCTCAACAAATATAAAAAGGGGAGCCAGCTGAAGTTGGCTGAACAAATCGAGGCAGAACTAAAGGAGAAATACGGCACGCCCCAGGTGCTAAATGATGAAAGAGAGCATACAGAGCCGCGGATAACAGGGGACGGACGGACAATTACCGGATTGAACGCCTTGGAGTTACAGTGGATTTTCCCATCCACCACTATTACTTATTATCGTTCCATAAGGAAATATCCGACATCTAATGCAACCGTTGTCCATAGTGTGATTTCGTTAGATTACCAGGCCAGCGATCATCCCCGGCATTTAGATGCAGAGAGATAAATACCAGGAAAATTCGCGGCGTAGCCGGTCGTTTGGAAAACTTGTTCCGTTTCTGGTTTTTCTGGCGATTGCCTTTCTTATTGCCCGGGAAGAAATACCAGCAGTCGGTGATGCCTGGGAACGTATGGTCGCACCTGACAAGTGGCTGGCGAAACAGGCCTGCCAAAATGCGGCCATTGAACGTTCCGAACATAAGGAATTTTCACGTTTGCTGAAACCGGGCAAGGCTAATAAGACGACCGACGGCACGTATATTGACCGGCTGGTTGTTGGCGAAATGGGGCGAGCCGGTGACGAGGTCTCAGTTGAATACACCTGTTATGTAGACAGTGAAGGAAAGCTGGTAAAATTGAATCGCATCGAAGATTCGAAATAAGCATGTATCACGGGGAACGATTTAACAGCATCAGCCACCTGGTCGGCGCCGCGCTGGCTCTGGCAGGTCTGGTGGTGCTGGTGATGTTAGCCTCCTGGAAGGGCGATCTGTGGAAAATCGTCAGTTTCAGTATCTATGGCGCGTCCCTGTTCCTGCTGTATACCCTGTCGACGCTGTATCACTCGTTCCGTGGGCGCGCCAAGGAGATATTCAGGAAGCTGGATCACATAGCCATTTACCTGCTTATTGCGGGCACTTATACGCCGATTTCCCTGGTTACGCTGCGTGGCGCCTGGGGATGGTCCCTGTTCGGCATCATCTGGGGGCTGGCTATCACCGGCATCATTGTGGATAGTCTGCACAAAAAAGGGTCGCGCAGTATACAGATGGTCATCTATCTGTTGATGGGCTGGCTGATCCTGGTTGCCATGTATCCCCTGATCCAGGCCTTGCCCAGTGGCGGTCTGGCGTTGCTGGTGCTGGGTGGTGTGTTCTACACCAGTGGCATGATTTTTTATGCCCTTGATGACAGAATGAAACACGCCCACGGTATCTGGCACTTATTCGTGCTGGCAGGCAGCATTTCACACTTCCTGGCGATGCTGCTTTACGTCTTGTAAACATTGATCACCGGTATGTTTTCCAGCTCCAAACGGACCCTGAATATCCTCGCTGCCGCTCTCTGGTTGAGTGGCGGTGTCGTCCTGTTATACAAGGGCATGACTCTTCTGCTGGAAGCGGATTCACTGCAACCGGGGAGGGTATGGACATGGCTGACCATAATCCTGGGCTTGACTATCGGGTGGCTGAAGGCGAATTACATTTTCAGCCGCAGTTGTAAAAAGAACCTTGCCAGAATATCGCAACTCAGTGCGCCGAAGATATGGCAGTTTTACCGACCTGGATTCCTGCTGTTTCTGGCGGCCATGATTGTTCTCGGTTCAACATTATCCAGGATGTCGCACGGAAACTATCCGTTTCTGATAGGTATGGTGATAGTGGATTTCAGTCTTGCCACAGCATTGTTCAGCAGTAGCTACGTGTTTTTGCAACAGAAGGCTTTTAAGAAATAGGCTTTCCCTGTAACTCTGTGTGCGTTTATTATTGCCTGGTTGGTTCTGAAAGGTTAAAACGATGAAAGCCCTGGTAAAAAAACACGCTAAAGAAGGTTTGTGGCTGGAAGATGTGCCTGTCCCGGAAGTGGGCAATAATGATGTTTTGGTCAAGATCCGGAAAACGGCCATTTGCGGGACGGATGTCCACATCTATAACTGGGATGAGTGGGCACAGAAAACAATTCCGGTGCCCATGACAATCGGCCATGAGTTTGCCGGTGTTATTGCCGGGATCGGAGCCAACGTCGAAGGTGTAAATATTGGCGATGTGGTTTCCGGTGAGGGGCACATTGTCTGCGAACGCTGTCGCAACTGTCTGGCTGGTAGACGCCACCTTTGCCCGAATACTATTGGCATCGGCGTTAACCGTACAGGTTGCTTTGCCGAGTACCTTTCAATTCCTGCAAAGAACATTTTCAGGCCCAGTACGGAAATCCCGACCGACGTCCTGGCCTGTTTTGATCCCTACGGAAATGCGATTCACACCGCGCTGTCTTTCAATATGGTTGGCGAGGATGTATTGATCACTGGCGCAGGTCCGATCGGTATTATGGCTGCGATGGTGGCTGCACATTGTGGTGCGCGTAATATTGTTATCACCGACCTTAATGATTACCGGCTGGATCTGGTAAAGAAAATCGTGCCGAAAGCAATCCCCCTGAATGTCAATGATGGCGACATTAGCAGGGAGTTTATGCGCAGTTTAAAAATCTTTGAAGGCTTTGACGTGGGTATGGAAATGTCGGGCTCACCGCACGCATTCAGGGATATGCTTGGCAAGATGATTAACGGCGGCAGTATTGCGATGCTGGCCATCATGCCCAATGGCACGGGTATCGACTGGGACCAGGTTGTCTTTAAAGGACTGCGCATAAAAGGCATTTACGGTCGTGAGATATTTGAGACCTGGTATAAAGGGGTAATGATGGTGCAAAGCGGCATCCCGCTGGAGAAAATCATCACTCACCGTTTCCACTACACTGATTTCCAGAAAGGATTCGATGTGATGCGTTCAGGTCAGTCCGGCAAGGTTATCCTGAACTGGGAAGCGCTATGAGTTTCAAGAGTGCCAAAGAGAGCCTGGCAAGGGATCTGGCGGAAATAAAAGCGGCCGGTTTGTGGAAAACCGAGCGTGTTATTGTTTCCGATCAGAAGAATGATATCACCCTCGCTGATGGCAGTGAGGTCGTTAATATGTGTGCCAACAATTATCTTGGGTTGGCGAATAATCCCGAGGTTATACAGGCGGCAAAAGACAGCTATGACAGGTGGGGGTATGGTCTCTCTTCGGTACGTTTTATCTGCGGCACCCAGGCTATCCATAAAACGCTTGAAGGCAAGGTTAGCCACTTCCTGGGCATGGAGGATACCATCCTGTATGCAGCCTGTTTTGATGCCAACACGGGTCTCTTTGAGACGATTTTAACCGCGGAAGATGCAGTCATCTCCGATGAGTTAAATCATGCCTCTATTATCGATGGCGTACGTTTGTGCAAGGCTGCCCGCTTTCGATACAAAAACAATAATATGGAAGATCTTGAGGAAAAGCTCAGAGAGGCGAAGACCGCTGGCGCACGCCGCATATTGATTACCACCGATGGTGTGTTTTCAATGGATGGAACAATAGCCCGGTTGGACAGGATTTGTGATCTTGCAGAAAAGTACGATGCGATGGTTCATCATGATGACTGTCACGCTGTCGGTTTCATGGGCAAAAACGGCCGTGGAGTACACGAATATTGTGGAGTGATGGATCGTGTAGACATTATTACCGGCACCTTCGGCAAGGCGCTTGGCGGGGCCTCTGGAGGCTATACATCCGGACGTAAAGAGATCATAGAGATGCTGCGCCAACGCTCACGCCCGTACCTGTTTTCGAACACACTGGCGCCGGCAATCTGTGCGGCATCGATCAAGGTTCTGGATATGCTGTCAGCGTCGACCGTTCTCCGTGATCGACTGGAGGAAAATACGCGCTATTTCCGAACAGGGATGCAAGCTGCAGGTTTTGCGGTCGCCCCGGGCGACCATCCGATTGTGCCGGTAATGCTCGGGGATGCCTTGCTGGCGCAGAAAATGTCGCAAAAATTGTTGGAGCGCGGGATTTACGCTATTGGTTTCTTCTTTCCGGTCGTGCCGAAAGGCAAGGCGCGGATACGTGCCCAGATCTCGGCGGCCCATACCAAAGAAGATCTCGACAAGGCTATTGCGGCTTTCGCTGCAACTTACGCAGAGCTCAAGGATAAATAGATCAGCCATGCCGGTTTAGGGGTCTCAAGGAGCTGAAGGCTCCGTACATGCCGCTTCGAGTGGCTCACAAAACTAAAGATGCTGGCCTACTTGCGCCTGAGTAGTACGTATACTGCGCCCGTGCCGCCGTCATAAGCCCGTGCAGAGCAGTAGGCGAGCACCTCGTCCCGTTGCTGCAACCAGTGGCCGACTTTTTGTTTCAGGACCGGACCGCGATGCCTTGATCCGAGTCCCTTGCCATGAATGATACGCACGCACTGAATGCGCCGCCGCTGGCATTCGTGCAGGAAACCCGCAACCGCGTTGCGGGCGATCGGAACTGTCATGCCGTGCAGGTCCAGTTCAGCATCCACCATAAACATGCCGCGCCGGAGTTTCTTCAGCGTCCGGTGCTGCAGGCCGGGACGGATATAGAGCAGCTCTTCGCCGGTCTCCATGTCAGCGGGATCAAAGTGATCGGAGAGCATGTCACGCAGTGCTTCGGCCTCGTCCATTTCACGGAATACAGGCCTGGGGCTGACGGGCCGCCGTGCTGGTAATATGCGGTCATGCGCCACCCGTTTGACCTTGCCCACGCTGCTGCGGAACAACTGGATGTCCTCTCTGCTGGGTTTTTTCATGCCCTGACGGTAAGGATAAATTCCCGATCATTCAAATCATTTTTAGCGGGAAAGGTAATGGGCGGCACGGCTTAACTCCGGTATTATGCGTTTTCCATGTATATTCTGATCAGTAATGATGACGGCTATCGCGCCCACGGTCTGCGTTGCCTGGCGGACGCACTACAGGCGGTGGCTGAAGTTGCCGTGGTGGCCCCCGACCGGGATCGCAGCGGCGCCAGTAATTCGCTGACGCTGGACAGCCCGCTCAGGGCGCGCAAGGCGGAGAATGGCTATACCTGTGTGGAGGGCACGCCGACAGATTGTGTTCACCTCGCCATCACCGGATTGCTCGAGCAGGAGCCGGACATGGTGGTATCCGGGATTAATGCCGGCGCCAACCTGGGTGATGATGTCATCTATTCCGGTACTGTGGCGGCGGCGATGGAAGGGCGTTTCCTGGGCTTTCCCGCTATTGCGGTGTCCCTGGTTTCAACCCGCGTGGCCCACTTTGATACGGCAGCCAGTGTCATTCTGGCGCTGCTTGAACGGCTCAAGTGCGAACCGGTCCCGCCGGACACCATTCTCAACGTCAATGTCCCGGACCTTCCGTTCGAAGAGCTGCAGGGCTGGCAGGTGACACGCCTCGGGCACAGGCACAAGTCAGAGCCGGTGATTCGCGAGACCGATCCGCGCGGTCGGCCGATATACTGGGTCGGTCCGGCCGGCAGCGAGCAGGATGCCGGACCGGGTACGGATTTTTACGCGGTGCGTAACGGCTATGTATCGGTGACACCGATTCACGTAGATCTGACCCGCTATGACGTGCTGGACCAGGTCAAGGCCTGTCTGGGTGAAAGTATCGGCACATGATGGAGTCTCAGGGTATAGGCATGACCTCGCAGCGCACGCGCGACCGGCTGGTGCAGCGCCTGCGTTCCGAGGGGATCGAAAATCCTGCCGTACTGGAATCTATTGGCACAACGCCACGACACCTGTTTGTCGATGAAGCACTGGCAAGTCGCGCCTATGAGGATACCGCGCTGCCGATCGGCTGCGGGCAGACCATATCCCAGCCTTATATCGTGGCACGCATGACTGAACTGTTGCTGGAAGTAGCGCCTTGCAAAGTGCTCGAAGTGGGGACGGGTTCCGGTTACCAGGCGGCAATACTTGCCACGCTGGTCGACAAGGTCTATTCAACCGAGCGTATCGGAACGCTGGCCAGCCAGGCGCGTCAGCGCTTCCGCAAACTGGGTTACCGGAATGTGCGCGTGCAACACAGTGACGGAACCTGTGGCTGGCCCCAGTTCGGACCTTTCGATGCTATTATCGTGACCGCCGGGGGTGAAGATATTCCCAAGCCCTTGCTGGAACAGCTGGCAGTGGGTGGTCGCCTTGTCATGCCACTGGGTGGCAGGACACTGCAGACCCTGGTAACCGTCACCCGCACACCGACGCAGTACGAACGGGTGGACCTTGAACCCGTAATTTTCGTTCCCCTGATTGGAGGCGCCGGTTGATGGGCCTGTTTACGCGCCTCTACGATACAAGCCTGCGCTGGTCACGCCACCCCAGGGCAGTACGTTATCTCGCTGCCCTGAGTTTTGCGGAATCGTCGTTTTTCCCGGTGCCACCGGATGTCATGCTCATGCCAATGAGCCTGGCCAGACCGAAGCGGGCCATGTACTTCGCAACTATTACCACGCTGGCATCGGTAGCCGGAGGTGTGGCGGGTTATGCCATTGGCCATTTTGGCCTGGAGCTGATCGCACCTTTAATCCAGGAAGGCGGTCGCTGGGCCTCCGCCTACAGCAAGGCCACCGACTGGTTTCAGGAATGGGGCTTCTGGGCGATATTGATCGCCGGATTCTCACCCATCCCGTACAAGGTATTTACCATCTCAGCCGGTGCGCTGTCGATGACCTTTGTGCCCTTTGTGCTGGCGTCAGCCGTGGGGCGGGGGGCACGCTTTTTCCTGGTGGCAGGGTTGCTGTCCTGGGGCGGCGCGTCGATGGAGCAACGTATTCGCCTGTATGTCGAGCGCATTGGCTGGGGATTGGTCGGGCTGGGAGTTGTAGCGTATCTGGTCATTCGTAGCTAAGGGCGCGTCCAGCTGGATCTGGCCGCTGTTATTGTGCCTGTTGTCGTCCTGCGCTTCGGAACCGATAAAAGCACCGGTCGGTGATCACAGCCAGCGGCCTGTCAGGCACCCCGACAGCCATCGTGTACGGCACGGTGATAGCCTGTACTCGATCGCCTTTCTCTACGGCTATAGCGTGGACGAGCTGGTTGCCTGGAATCATTTACACAAGCCCTACACCATATTCAAGGGTCAGACGCTGCGACTCAGTCCGCCACCCGTTAAGGCTAAAAAATCACCGCCCAAGCCTTCCAGACCGGCTCCGCGAGCCAGCCAGCCAAAACCTTACAACCCTCCAGCCAGGCCCAAAACGGCACCGCCTGCCAAGGGCAGGGTCAGGGCGGAGCCCTCTGTTACCACCCGGGCCCTGCCTGCCACCAGCAAGCGTGTGCTCTGGTCCTGGCCTGTCAATGGGCGGCTTGTCAGTAAATACAATGCTAAAAGTGCGGGTAAAAAAGGGATTAATATCGCCGGAAAAACCGGTGATCCCGTGCGTGCGGCGGCGGCCGGCAAGGTTGTTTACTCCGGGAGTGGACTTAGCGGCTATGGAAGGCTTATTATCATCAAACATAATAAAGACTTTCTGAGTGCTTACGCGCATAACCGGAAGTTGATTGCCAGGGAAGGGCAATGGGTAAGGAAAGGCGGGATCATCGCCCAAATGGGGCGTAGCGGTACGGACAGGACCCAGTTGCATTTCGAAATACGCAAGAAGGGCCGCCCGGTAGACCCACTACGCTATCTGCCCAAAAGGTAGTTGCCATAGCACCCGGAAGTTGATTCATTGATGGATCAACCAGAGGAGGGGTTGTATATGGCCAGAAAATGCCAGAACCTGGACGGGGCGCGGAAGGTATCCAGTATCCATGCTGTAACTCCGTTGCTACATTCACAGCGAACCGCTGCAGCAGATTCCCGTGAACCACCCGAGTCGAAGGCACATTTCGATGCAACCCGCATGTATCTCAACGAAATCGGGTTCTCTCCGTTACTAAGCGCTGAAGAGGAAGTCTATTACTCGCGCCTGGCGCAAAAGGGTGACGACAGTGGTCGTCGCCGCATGATAGAAAGCAACCTGCGGCTGGTGGTCAAAATTGCACGGCGTTATATCAACCGTGGTCTGGCATTGCTGGATCTGATCGAAGAAGGCAACCTTGGCCTGATCCGTGCGGTTGAAAAGTTCGATCCCGAGCGCGGTTTTCGATTTTCCACCTACGCCACCTGGTGGATCCGGCAAACGATTGAGCGCGCCATCATGAACCAGACGCGCACCATTCGTCTGCCGATACATGTCGTCAAGGAGCTGAACAGCTACCTGCAGGCCGCACGTCGGCTGGCCCAGTCACTGGACCATGAACCCAATGCCGAAGAAATAGCCGACCTGCTGGATAAACCGCTGAAGGATGTCAAGCGCATACTCAAGCTCAACGAGCGTGTGACTTCAGTTGATATCCCTGTCGGCAGGGATTCCGACAAGACGCTGATCGATGCAATACCGGACGAAAACAACCCCGATCCCAGCGATCTGTTGCAGGATGCGGACGTGCTCGCCAATCTGGAAATATGGATCACACAGTTGTCGGAAAAGCAGCGCGAGGTGGTAGAGCGCCGCTTTGGTCTGCACGGCTACAAGATTTCAACGCTGGAAGAAGTGGGCAAGGAAATAGGAGTGACCCGTGAACGGGTGCGGCAGATACAGATGGATGCCCTGAAACGCCTGCGTGAAATACTGGAAAGCGAAGGGTTCTCATCCGACGCGCTGTTTGGTTAAGTTAGCCTGCTATTAACAGAGCGGCAACCACACGGCGATTCTCGGACAGCAGAATATTATAGGTGCGGCAAGCCGCTGAAGTATCCATGACTTCAAGGCCGGTACCGGTAGCCAGCACGTAGGCTCGCAGCTGCGCAGACGGGAAACACAACCGGGTCCCGGTGCCAAGCAATATAATTTCCGCTTGCAGTGCCAGGATGCTGTCAAAATCCTGCTCGGTGATGTCCGTGACCTGCTGTGGTTGCCAGTCCGGGATAACGCGTTGCGGTGTCAGTATCAGGCTGCGTTGGTAGCTTTGCGGGCCGATAGTGACCTGTCCGTCGTCGCAGGCCCGGATCATCAGTCCGCTGTTGCAGTCTTCTCGTGCGAAATGCATGCCCCGCAGCATACGTGCGCGGCTTGTTACATTCCAATATTTTCAGTACCCTACGTGCTTTATTTTTTATATTTCACAATTACCAAAAGACCTTTCCGTGGACGATTTTCCCAGAATCAAGCGTTTGCCGCCGTATGTCTTCAACATTGTCAATGAGTTGAAGGCAGCCGCTCGTGCGCGGGGAGAGGATATCATTGATTTTGGTATGGGAAATCCGGACCAGCCGCCTGCAAAACACATTGTCGACAAACTGACAGAAGCAGCCCGGCGCAACGACACACACCGTTACTCCATGTCCAAGGGCATTCCGCGCCTGCGCAAGGCAATTTGCGACTGGTACCGGCGACGTTATGACGTGGATCTGGATCCGGAGACGCAGGCGATTGTCACCATTGGTTCAAAGGAAGGGCTTGCGCACCTGGCGCTGGCAACGGTCGGACCGGGTGATGCGGTACTGGTGCCGAACCCGGCCTATCCCATTCACCCTTACGGCATCGTAATCGCGGGGGCGGATATCCGTCACGTACCGGTGATCGGGACTGAGGAAGCGTTCTTCGAGGAACTGGAGAAAGCCATCAAGGATTCCTGGCCGAAACCAAAAATGCTGATTCTCAACTTTCCGGGCAATCCGACTACCCAGTGCGTTGACCTGGATTTTTTTGAGCGTGTGGTTGCCATCGCCAGCGAGCACAGTATCTGGGTGGTACACGATCTGGCCTATGCTGATCTTGTTTACGATGGCTACACGGCGCCGTCCATCCTGCAAGTGCCGGGCGCGGAGAACATCGCCGTTGAATTCTTTTCGCTGTCCAAGAGCTATAACATGCCGGGCTGGCGCATCGGGTTTATGTGCGGGAACAAAAGCCTGGTGGCGGCGCTGACGCGGATGAAGTCATACCTGGACTATGGCATGTTCACACCGATCCAGATAGCGGCCATTGCCGCGCTGGAAGGGCCGCAGGATTGTGTGCAGGACATTGTGAATATGTACCGTAGCCGCCGCGATGTGTTGTGCGATGGTTTGAACAGTATTGGCTGGGCGGTCGACAAACCCAAAGCGACCATGTTCGTTTGGGCGCCGATACCGGAACAGTACCGGGCCATGGGTTCGCTGGAATTTACCAAGAAAATGCTTCAGGAAGCCAGGGTGGCTGTGTCACCGGGCATCGGCTTCGGTGAATATGGTGATAGCTTTGTGCGCTTCGGTCTGATCGAAAATGAACATCGTACCCGTCAGGCCGTACGCGGTATCCGGGACATGTTTCGTCATGATGAAAAACAAACCGCAGCAGCGGACGAGGGGGCTTCTTGAAACCTGTAAGAGTAGGATTACTGGGACTGGGTACAGTCGGTGGAGGCACCTTCAATGTGCTGCGTCGCAATGCAGAGGAAATCGCGCGGCGTGCAGGCCGCGGCATAGAGATTACTCACGCCGCAGCGCGCGAATATGATCCGGCCGGATTGCCGGGTATCGACAGCATCCAGGTCAGTGATGACGCGTTTGCGCTGGTTGATAACCCGGACATCGATATTATTGTCGAGCTGATTGGCGGCTATGAACCGGCCCGGGAACTGGTATTGAAAGCGATTACCAGTGGCAAGCATGTGGTGACGGCCAACAAGGCGCTGATCGCCACGCACGGCAACGCGATTTTCGCCGCCGCGCAGAAGCAGGGTGTAATGGTGGCCTTCGAGGCAGCGGTAGCCGGAGGCATTCCTATTATCAAGGCGGTTCGTGAAGGCCTTACCGCCAACCGGATTGAATGGATTGCCGGCATTATCAACGGTACCGGTAACTTCATTCTCACCGAAATGCGCGACAAGGGTCGCGACTTTGCCGACGTGCTGGCCGAGGCGCAGGCGCTGGGCTATGCCGAAGCTGATCCGACCTTTGACGTTGAAGGTATCGATGCCGCGCACAAACTGGCGATACTGGCGTCGCTGGCGTTCGGCATCCCCCTGCAGTTCGACAAGGTCTATACCGAAGGCATCGGTCACATTACCCGTGATGACGTCAATTATGCCGAGCAGCTGGGATACCGGATCAAGCATCTGGGTGTTACCCGGCGTACGCCGCAGGGTGTGGAACTGCGCGTTCATCCGACGCTGATTCCGGAGAAGCGCCTGATTGCCAATGTCGACGGTGTGATGAACGCGGTACTGGTGCAAGCCGATGCCGTCGGCCCGACGCTTTACTATGGTGCGGGTGCCGGTGCCGAACCAACCGCGTCGGCAGTGGTCGCCGACCTTGTCGATGTGGCGCGAACCATGACCGTCGATCCGGAAAATCGTGTACCGCACCTGGCATTTCAGCCCGATGCTTTATCGGATTTGCCCATACTGTCCATGGACGACATAGAGACAGCCTACTACCTGCGCCTGTGTGCATCCGACCAGCCCGGCGTCATGGCCGACATCACACGCATCCTGGGTGATAGCGGTATCAGCATTGAAGCAGTGATCCAGAAGGAACCGCCGGAAGGTGAGCAGCATGTCTCCGTGATTCTGTTGACGCGCAGGGTGCGTGAGCAACAGATGAACGCAGCCATACAGCAAATCGAGTCACTGGCATCGGTTCAGGGTACAATCACGCGCATTCGCATGGAGCACCTGGGCAGCGACTGACAGCCGTTATGCTATCAGCGCAGTATTTACATAAAGTATATTATACAAGATATTGTAATTAAAGGTAATAGTAATGCCATTTCGTCCCCGTTATAGCGGTTTGATCGATAAGTACCGGGATCGCCTGCCGGTTCATGATGACACGCGCGTTATCAGTCTGGGTGAAGGCAATACGCCGCTCATCCGTCTCAATAACATTCCGCGCGAAACCGGCAAGGATGTTGATATCTACGTCAAGTATGAAGGTCTCAACCCGACCGGTTCCTTCAAGGACCGCGGTATGACCATGGCGGTGACCAAGGCGGTTGAAGCAGGCAGTCGCGCTGTCATCTGTGCGTCTACCGGAAACACCTCGGCGTCAGCTGCTGCTTACGCAGCACGCGCGGGCATCACGGCGTTTGTGCTGATTCCGGAAGGCAAGATCGCACTGGGCAAGCTGGCGCAGGCGATGATGCACGGTGCTGTCGTGCTGCAGATACGTGGCAACTTCGATGAAGGGATGCAGCTGGTCAAAGACGTGGGCGAAAATACACCGGTTACCATTGTGAACTCCATTAACCCGTTCCGCCTGCAAGGCCAGAAAACCGCAGCGTTTGAAATCGTCGAGGAACTGGAACGCGCGCCTGATTACCATTGTCTGCCGGTGGGCAATGCGGGAAATATCAGCGCGCACTGGATGGGATACAGTGAATATTACGAACACGGCATTGTTAATCAACGACCACGCATGGTGGGTTACCAGGCATCCGGTTCCGCCCCTTTCATGCGCGGTGAGATGGTCGACAATCCGGAGACTGTTGCAACCGCCATCCGCATCGGCCATCCACAGTCCTGGGACAAGGCCTGGAAAGTCAGAGAGGAGTCCGATGGCTGGTTTGATGAATGCAGCGACGAGGAAATCCTTGCTGCCCAGAAACTGCTGACGGAAAAGGAAGGTATTTTCTGTGAGCCGGCGTCCGCCGCTTCACTGGCCGGCGCGCTGCGTGACATCAAAACCGGCAAGATCCCCGAGGGAAGCTCGATAGTGTGTACCCTGACCGGTCATGGCCTTAAAGATCCCGATACCGCTATCAAGCAATGCAGCGGGGGTGTCATTACCATTGATGCGAAACTTGAACCGGTGCGTGAAGCCATCGTGGGGAACCTGAGCTGACGCTGTCGGTCAGCCTGCTTGTCCCCGGACTGGCGGCCAGATTTCCAGGTTACGCAGAGGATGCATTCAGCAGCGCGCCGGCGTTGTCCAGGTGCTTAAGTCGCAGCCAGTCACAGTCGTTTCCTGGCGAAGGCCTGGAGGAAACCGCATTAACACTGTTTAACGTCCGGTTTCGGGACCGCCAGGCACCGGCTGCGCCCTTTGCCCGTCTGGGTGATTCGGGGCAACCACCCGATGGTTACTGCCTGCGCGTCGACCCCGTACACCTGCGTGCCGACACACGCGGGTTGATTCTGTTCGACGCGGCTACCTTTTCGTTCAGTAACGAAGAAAGCCGGGCGTTGCTGGATAGCGTTGCAGATTACCTTGGGCAGGATGGTTGGCGGCTTGAGAGTGATCATGCCAAGCGCTGGTACCTGAGTGGCGGAAATTGCCGGGAATTGATTACGGCTCCACTGCCTTTGCTGCGAGGGAAACCTGTTTCAGACTATCTGCCTCAGGGTGAGGATGCCCCTGTCTGGCGCCAACGCTTCAATGAAACCCAGATGCTCATGCATTCGCACCCGGTCAACCGGCAGCGTGCCGAGCGCGGTTTACCGCTGGTCAACAGCCTGTGGGTCTGGGGAGGCGGGCTGTTGCCAGCGAGAGCAGAACAGATCTTTACCAGGGTTGTCACAAATGATGCAACTGTGGGAGGGTTAGGCATCTAGAATGCCTCACGCTGCGAGCCTGTGCCTAACCATGCTGATGTGTTGCTAAGCGAGCTGGGGAAAAATGAGCGTGTCCTGTTGACCCTGGATGCACTTGATATGGCGGCGGCTTACGAAGATCTCGGCCACTGGAATGAAACCCTCGAACGCTACGAACGCGACTGGTTTGCGCCGCTGCTCGATGCGCTCGCCAGACGCAGGCTGGGTGTTCTGGATTTGTTCCCGGGTAACGGACAGCGTTTCCGCATGAACTCTGTAGACTTATTGAAATTCTGGAAACGCAGCAAATCGTATCGGGAAGTGCTGTCCGCATGAAAATGATTGTTCAGAGACAGGCGCCTGAATCCAGTCAACGCGAGCTGCCGGAAGCACTCCACCCGGTATTGCAACGCGTGTACTCGGCAAGGAATGTCACAACAGGTATAGAGCTGGATAACAGCCTGACGCGCCTGTATCCCCCCGCTGACCTGAAAGGCATATCGACGGCGGTGGATCTGCTGAGCGGGGCGTTGCTGCGGCAGGAGAAGATTCTGGTGGTCGGCGACTTTGATGCCGACGGTGCGACCAGCAGCGCGTTGATGGTATCCGCACTGCGGGCGATGGGTGCGCACAGTGTTGATTACCTGGTCCCGAACCGTTTTGAATTCGGTTACGGACTGACGCCTGAAATTGTTGCCGTTGCAGCCAAGTCCAATCCGGACCTGATCATCACAGTTGATAATGGTATTTCGAGTCTTGACGGTGTGCAGGCCGCCCGTGAGCGCGCCATCCGTGTACTGGTTACCGACCATCACCTGCCGGGCAGTGAACTGCCTGCAGCGGATGCGATAGTGAATCCCAGTCAGCCGCACGACACATTTCCGAGCAAGAACCTGGCGGGCGTCGGGGTGGCTTTTTACCTGCTGATGGCGTTACGCGGCCGGCTCAGGGAGAACAGCTGGTTTACCAGCAGGGATTGTGCGGAACCAAACCTGGCGGATTACCTTGACCTGGTAGCGCTGGGTACTGTGGCCGATCTGGTGCCTCTGGATCACAACAACCGGGTGCTGGTCAGGCAGGGCCTGCAACGTATACGTGCAGGACACTGCAGACCGGGCATCAGGGCCTTGCTGGAAATTGCCGGCCGTAAGGTTGAGCGCGTCGTGGCTGCGGATTTCGGTTTCGCCGCCGGGCCGCGTCTGAATGCCGCGGGACGGCTGGATGATATGTCACTCGGTATCGAATGCCTGCTGGCCGAAGATGCCGGAAAGGCGAAACAGCTGGCAGCAGAACTCGATGCGCTTAACCGCGAGCGCAGGGAAATCGAAGCGGACATGAAGACCCAGGCAATGGAGTATGTGCAACAGGTCCATGTTCAGGAAGAGCACTTGCCATTGGGGCTTTGTCTGTTCGAGCCCGACTGGCACCAGGGCGTGATCGGCATTCTGGCATCAAGGATCAAGGAGCGCTTTCATCGCCCGGTCATCGCCTTTGCTCGATCCGGTCCGGACGAAATCAAAGGTTCGGCCCGCTCGATTCCCGGGCTGCATATCCGTGACACACTGGATGCCATTGCTGCGCGTCATCCTGAGGTACTGCAAAAGTTCGGTGGACACGCCATGGCGGCCGGTTTGTCGCTGGCGGAACATAATCTGCCAGCTTTTGAAGCGGCTTTTGTCAAGGAGCTGGAGACGCGTCTGGATGAAAGAGTTCTAACTAATGTGCTGGAATCCGATGGTCCGCTGGACCTGGAGGATTTCAATCTGGATCTGGCCGAGCAACTACGCTCGGCAGGACCCTGGGGACAGGGCTTCCCGGAGCCGCTGTTCGACGGAAACTTTACTGTCCTGCAACAGCGTGTGGTTGGTGAGCATCACCTGAAGTTGCTGGTCAGACCGGAAGGCGGCAGCCAGGCCCTGGATGCCATTGCCTTCAACCAGGCGGCAGACCACACCTTAAAAAAAGGGCAGCGCGTGCGTCTCGCCTATCGGCTCGACAGTAACGAATACCGCGGAATGCTGGGCTTGCAACTTGTGGTTGAGATGATCGAGCTGTTGCAATAGCACCAGGCAGCGGGCAGGGCGCATGGATATCCTGTCGAGTGCCATAGTAAGGGCGATAGCCAGCTGCATGCATGGGTGACAGATGCCGTCGATGCAAAACTTGCACAACAGGGGTTCAGGCTGGATCGCGAGGCACCAGACTTCCTGGTGAGCTATGATGCACCGGTCGACATGCAGGGGACGTCCATACTCTTAACTCAGCCGTCCGTGGAAACGGGGTAAAACCTATGCAATATTTGAACATGGAAATGATTCAAGCCACTGACCCGAACTTTTTTCGGAGTCAGCGGCCCTATCCGTGGATGAATCCACAAGGTTTATTAACCCGGCAGGGATTGGAGGCGCTTGTGGCGAGCATGCCTGATCTTTCCCTTTTCAAGGTGTTCTTCGACAAGAAGCGCAAATATGGGCAGAAGAGCCATAATCGTTATGTGCTCGAGTACCAGGAAGGACTTGACCTGCCGGCACCCTGGCAGGCCTTTATCAACGAACTCCGAAGCGACCTGTATCGCAGCTTCATAAAAGACCTGCTCGGACGGGGTCACATTCGTTTCCGGTTTCACTGGCACTACACGCCCAGCGAATGCGTCGTGTCTCCCCAT
>Ga0316194_10000884_pt1 | contig 20368 bp, 15 predicted proteins | sample CroRivsedime1_MG_FD_204936 | JGI IMG/M metagenome (GOLD analysis project Ga0316194, IMG submission 204936) | Coastal sediment microbial communities from Maine, United States - Cross River sediment 1 | ecosystem: Environmental > Aquatic > Marine > Coastal > Sediment | place: USA: Maine...
GGCGTAGGCACGGCGACCGCGGCTGAAGAGCGAGGTGCCGGTTCGGGTGAAGCTGAGCGCGTCGACCGTCAGGCAGTAGCCGAGCCACAGCGGAAAGAAGCCCCAATGGCTCCGGATGCCATCGAGACCCCAGTTGAGCGGCCAGAAGACCGCCACCAGGGCGAGCCCCAGCCATCCATGGGAAGGCCATTTGGGGGATTCAGTGTTGGGGTCTTCCATCGCGTTTCTCTCATCCAGACTCGGTCGCGCGGTGATATCTGTCAACTCCAGTACGCATCGACGTGCCACAATAGAAAAGGAAGAACCAGCTGATGGCAACGGGCCTGGGGGCCCGCCCGAGGGAAGGGGGCGATCGTGAAAAACCTCATTACCATCGTCGTGGTCGTGGTCGTGGCGTTGGTCGCATTCAACTATTTTCAGACCGGCAAGTTCAGCCTCATGCCGGGCGGTGGAATGAGTGAAGAAGAGAAGGAGCTCAACCGCCTCAAGGGCGAGTTCCGGCGTGCCACCCAGGCCTACCGCCAGGCAGGGCGATCGGCCGGCGTGAGCGGCATGGACACCACGTCCGCCGCGGCAGCTGCACTCCAGACCGTGGATGGCGTCGAGCGCGACATCAAGGCGCTGCGAAAGCGGACGAAGGACCCGGAGGTCAAAGCCAAGATTGACGATGTCCTGGCCGAGATCAAGAAGTACAAACAGGACGTGAGCTGAGTTCAGTCTGACGCGGGTTCAGTCGGGTCGGGCCCGCCACCTTCGGTGATGAACCGAACTTCGCTCTTCGGTAGCGCGAATTCGATGCCGTGCTCGCGGAAGGCACCTTCGATTGCCATCTGCACCGCGTCCTTGGTCGCCAATCCCTGCCCGAAGTCGACCACGAAGCGGAGCTCGAAGTTGATGGCGTCGTCGCCAAAGGTCAGCAGGAGCACGTGTGGTGCCGGGTCGTCAAGGACCGACGGGTGCTGCTCGGCGGCGTCGACGAGGATCTTTTTCACCAGCTCCGACAAGGTCCAGTTGACCAGCTTGGTGGTGATGAACTCCTTGTTGGGGACGATCATCTCACTGCGGTCCCACAGGGTGATGGTGGTGGCCCGGATCTGGATGCGGTTCACCTTTCCCATGAGGTTTCCGATCGTCACCACATCGCCGACTCGCACCGGACGTTCGACCAGGAGAATGAGGCCGGAGACGAAATTGGCGACGATCTCCTGCAACCCGAAACCGAGGCCGAAGGTCAATGCGGCGGCGAGCCACTGCACCTTGCCCCAGGTCACACCGAGTAGACCGAAGACCGCGATCGTGCCCACGATCGTGATCACGTAGCGGATCAGGGTCGAGAAGGCAAAGCGTGCGCCGACATCGAAGGACGTCCGGCGTTTCAACATGATCTCGATGACCCCGGGAAGATTCTTGACCAGAATCAACGTGAACAGGCCGGCGAGGATCGCCTCCAACAGATTCCAAAGGGTCAGGGGAGCGGACTGAGTAGACTGGGCCGCTGCGCCCGAGGCCACTTCGGGAATAAGGGGGCTCCCAGGCGAGGTGTCCGCAGCCGAATCGGCGCCATCCTTCGCTGGGGCTTCGGTGGTATCGGCGATTGCTCCGAGGGCGGCCGCCGAATCCTCGACCGGTGCGAGCATCTGGACTCGCGGCAAAAGTTGGACCCGCTTGAGAAGCTGCAACATGGGAAGAGCGTCGGACCAGATCGCAAACAGACCGATGGCCATTGCTGCGATGACGGCGAACCGAAATAAATGCCGCACCTGGTTCTCGGCCGCCTCGAACTCCTTTTTTTGCTGCTCCTCGTCGAGCTCTTCGGAGGCCTCGAGGAGCGCTCGATTTCGATTGACGATCCGCCAGCGGTGGACCAACCCGGCGCCGACCAATACCACCAGGGCCAGGAGGAGGGTTCGCAACATCTGGTAGGCGAGAAGCATCCCGGTGACGTAGAAACCGAAGGCTGCCAGGGCCGCCGGCACGATCGTCGCGAAGATGATCATCGGGTAGGCGCCGAGGAATGCGGTTGGGAACGCGTATTCGGAGAACCGCCGGGGCCACGGCACCCACATTTCCTGGTCTGAGGTTTCCTCCTTCTTTTCAGGTCGGAGCATCGTCAGGATCGACAATCCAACCAACAGGATCGCTGCGATAAAGGCCACCCGGCCCAAAGAGTTGTTATAGAGCTGGAGATTGTCAGGGCTGTCCAACCGCATGCCCGCAAACGCGAGGTGGAGGGCGACGTAAAGCAGCGGCAGACTGATGGCCTCTGTGACCAGCAGTCCGCGGTAGAGCGGACGGGTGGCGTGGGCCGGCCAGCCGAAGTGGGCCTCGGCGAGTCCATCGGGGGCGAAGATCTGCCGCACCAGCTCGAGCAGCGCCGCAACCATCGCGAGTTCCAGAAATGCTTCGGTTGAAGAGTGCCAGTAGGTGGAGTTTCCGACGCGTTCGATCAGCGCGCCGGCGATGTACAGCGCCATCGGCAGGGGAGCGGCCAGGAGGAAGGTGAACAGAGTCGCTTCGGTAGAGGACCTCAGGCTGTCGCGCTCGGGATCGGCGACCCGCCCGGCGATTTCGTGCAGGCGTCGACCAATGGGTTGCCGCAGCAGGACGATCAGGGCCAACAACAGCGCGGCGAAGAGAGCGGTGCCCCGGAACTCGAAACCGACAAAAGAAAGGGATTCAAGATGGTTGGTCGAGGTCAACCACCCCATAGCTTCACCCATGTTGCCGGGTCGGGGAATTATCGGCTTGGGGACGGAGCGTGACCACAGAACGTGGGAGTAGAGAAAGCGTTCGACATCCTGGACCTGGTTGAGAAATCTGTCCGACGCGGTGCGGAGCTCGACCAGCATGTTCGAGTACTGTCCGCCCCGCCGGATTAGATCATCGAGAAGGTCCTGCCGCACAGAGAGAAGATCGCGGACTCTCTGCGCCAGCGCCGGATCGAGGTCCTCGCCGAACTCATTCTGAAGATCGAGCATCGTATTTCTGGAGAGATCGAGGGCCCCGGATCGAAGTTGCTCGTAAATGATCAGACCGTGCTCCACTTGCGGGATTTCTTCGTCGAGCTCCTGGATGATCTTGGCGGTGGTTCCAGTCTTTGGGAAATCTTCAGGGACATCCGGCCACCAACGGGTGACGCTGCCCCGACTCCCGTAGGCCTCGAATTTGCGGCTCGTCAGCTCGGCGATGCGGTTGAGCTGCGCCTGGTGGTGGCGAGTCGTTTCGAGCGCCTTGACCGTTTGTTCGGCCATGGACACGACCCCGCCCTCCGCCCAAAGGACATTGGCCAGCTCTTCGGTTTCGGCCGCGATTGGCGCCAGGAACGCCACCTCTTGAGACAGTTCTTGGCCCTGCGCTCGAATCCGTCCGAGTTCCTCCCGTGCCTGCTCAACGCGAAGGTCATGGGCCGCGTCCTCGAGCATGTGCACCAGTTCCTGACTGAAAGAGACGCGTCGCTGCGCGAGATCGGTTTCGAGCGGAGTCAGAGCGCTGCGGTCCGAGAGCAACGCAAGCCGGACTCGGAGCAACTCGATTTCACTGCGAGCGGTTTCGCGTCGTGCCAGCACGTTGAGCCGGGCAGCGACCTTGAGCTCGGATCGCGCGGCACTCTTTGCCTGGAGGCGGAGCTCGTCGTTGAGCAGCTCGAGCTCCAGATCCAGCTCTCCCTGACGTTGCGAAATGTCGTTGCGAGACTGTGCCCGATCCTCCGCGATGCGTTGCTGGGTGCGAAGGGTCGAGCGGTTGGCGGAAAGCCGGGCGCGCTCACGGGCAAGGGCGTCCTCGGCCTGGGCCACTGATGGATCCTTCGGAAGAGGTAGACGAGGCTGGCGTTCCGGTTTTTCGAGTTCTGCTCGAAGGCCTGCGACCATCCGATCGATACCGGACCGTTCACGCTCGAAATTGAGGGCAGCGGCGCGGTTATCGGCGGCTTTCTCGAGCGAGCTGATAGCGGAGTCGTACAGATCGAGAATCTGCGTACGGAGATCATCAGCCAGTGCACGGTCCTTCTCGGTTTCAGCCCGAAGGCGGCGAACTTCTGAGGAGCTGACCGTGTCCTCCTGACCCGCGGTAGTCTGCGCGGAAACAGGCAGCGTCGACAGCAGCAACAGGACTCCGAGCAGGACCCTTGACCGTTGAAACCCCATGAATGACTCCCTCTTTTTACAACCGACCGAGCCGTTCACCCTTCGGTCTCCGTCTCGGCCTTCAACCGCCTCCGGATCTGATCCTGTTCCACCAGGAGGCTGTAGACCGTGTAGTACTTGAAGATATTGCTGACATACCTCACCGGTTCACGGCCCACCTCGTCGGCCACCACGACCTCGACGTTGCGGAACCACTGGTTGGGGTCGTAACCACTTTCCGCGGCCTTGGCGCGCAGACGCTGGATGCGGTTCGGGCCTGCGTTGTACGCGGCAAAGGCAAAGAGGGTGCGGTTGACCTCGTCGATCTCCGGGTCGTCGAAGTAGTGATCGACGATGTATCGAAGATATTTGGTGCCGGCGTGGATGTTGTTGTCGATTGTCGAGATGTCGGGAATCCCGACCGATTTGTCGGCGGCGGTGGTCGGCAACATCTGCATGATGCCGATCGCTCCCGCCCGGCTGACGACGCTCTGATCCAACCCCGATTCCTGATAACCCTGCGCGGCCACCATGAGGTAGTCGAATGTGTAGCGATCGCCGTATTTCCTGAAGAGATCGATGACCTCGTCGAGCCGTTTACGTTCTGTGTCGGCAAGGGCGTTTTTGACGTACTTCGTGTCCTGGAGATAGCGCTTGAGAAGCATGTTGCCGAGCAGTCGTCCTTCCCGGTTGGCTTTCACGAAGCGGTCGACACGCTCCTTGAGACCTGCGGCATCGCGGCGGATCGCCCAGCCGAGGTTTCGGCCGGTCGCAACCGCGAGATCCTCGTGGACGATGATGTTCGGCAACACCTGCACCCAGAACCTCGCCAGATAGCCGTCGGCGATGGTGATCTTGATCAAGCCCGCGTTGACCATCTCCAGGAGATCTTCGGTCTCGAAGTATTCGCTCGCCGCCGTGATTTCGATCTCCTCGAGTCCGCGATCGCGGAAAGAGGCGTTGATCTGGCTCAGGCTTTCCCAATAGCTGCTGGAGGGCCTGACAAACACCCTTTTACCGGAGAGATCTTCCAAGCTGTTGATGGCCGGCGAGCGAGGACCGGTCACGACGAGCTCGCTGACATTCGATGCGGCGGGCACTGAAAAGTCTACCCGCTCGGATCGTTCCGGGGTGATCGTCAGTGATGCGACCGCCATGTCTCCGCGCCCCTCTTCGAGGAACGGGATCAGCTGGTCACGCAGGACCGGGATCGCCGCCACGTGCATCGGCCGTCGCCCGAGCCGCAGATCTTTGTTGAGTGACTTTTCGAATTCGGCCAGCGCGTCGGCGGTGATTCCGCGCTGGGTACCGCCATCGAGAAAGAAATTGGTGTTGTTGTGAGTCACGAGCACCCGGATGACCCGGTCCTCGACCATGGCGTCGAAATCGCCGTGGAACGGTTCCATCATCTCCGCCACCAGTGCCGGTGGCACCGCTGCGGCCGGCTGCTGCGCCGCCGCGGCGGTTTCGGACTGCTGCCGGTCGCCTTCTTCCGCGCCCACCATGGGTGGCTGATCGCCTCCACAACCAAAGAAAACTGCGAACGCCACACACATCGCGAAAACCCGGCGCGGCCGATTGAGTGCCATTTCTCACCCCCGTCGCTGCAAAGGAGTTTCTTCTATGCCGTCAACGGTAGCGCGTCTTGTGGCGCTACTCCAGTAGCCGTGCCTCGAGGAATTCCCAGATCCGCCGCCGCATCCAGCTGAGGCCGAGCGGAGTCATGGAGTAGAACGCCGGCGCGTGATCGTAGTTCATGCCGATGCGTTCGGGTTTGCCGAGCGCGAGCCAGAAATCTTCCCGCGATTGCTCGGGGACGCATTTGTCGCGGTTGGCTTCGATGATCAGAACCTTTCGTGGATCGACCCGATCCGGGTAATTGGCCGGATCCACGACGCTCATGATCGGTTCGAGTCTGGCCGCGAGTTCCTCCCGGTCCCAACCGAAAGTCTCGGCCGCTTTCGCCTGCACCGCAGTGGCTCGCTTGCCGTCGCAGTTGGCGATCACCGATTGCGGGTGACTGCCCCCCATGACCGTCACCGTGGCCGCCAACCGCGGCTCCTGGGTGGCAATGGTTCCGGCGATAAAGGCGCCGAGGCTGCAGCCGATCAGCGCCACCCTGTCGGGGTCAATTTCGGGATGCTGTTCGGCCCAGTCGATGAGCCGGCGCACGTCGACGATCGTGACCCGCTGGCGTTCGACCGCTTCGCGCCACAGATCGAGAAACTCGGCCTCGTCAGCGGCGGCAACGAGCCCGGGCCAATCCGCGAGGTGGGTGTCACCCTGGACGTGGAGCACATGAACGGCACCGCTGCTGCGCCGCTGGATGCTCGAGGTGAATTTTCGCGGCGGATACGTGTAGGAGCCCCAGATGGGCAGGACGATGACGAGTGGATGTGGCCCCGGCAGGGTGCTCCGGTAGTACCTCACGGTGACGAGGTTGTCCTTCTGACTGTTTTCGCCGATCGACGGGATCTCGAGCAGGCGGAGCTCGTACATCGACGTCGCGCCGGTGCCCTCGACATGATTGGTAAAGGGCACATTGGTCTTTTCATATGTAAACGCCGGCGCGGCATCGAACGACCGGTATGCCTGGACATCGACCGCGTTGACGTACGGCGTTCGCACGTGGCTGGTATAGCAGCCGGCTGTGAAGAACAGCGCGGCGAGCGCCACAGCCACCACTCGCATCTCGATCTCTGGCGATGTCGGTTTGTGAGATGCCATTCGATCGCTATTCTAACTTGGTCCCGTTAGCAGAACTCGAAACCCCCACCGATCCAGCCGGGTGAGTTCCCTGGCTAGAAGGTGTAGCCGAGCCCGATGATTGTCCGGAAGTCGTTCTGTTCAGGGAAGGTTCCATCGGAATTCTGTCTCGGATCCTGGGTCCGATCCCAGACCCACGAAACGTCGAGATCAAAATCGCCGAAGAGCTCGAACTCGAAGCCAGTCATCAAGTGATGGGTGTAGGTCCCCGATTCCTCATTGACGACAAAGAAACGGTAGTCGAAGAAATAGTCCATCCAGCCGGTGAGCTCGTTGTCATATCGTGTGCCGATCACCAGAGCCGGTGTGTTGGCCGAATCCGACTCATCCTCGGCGACATCGTCAAAGCTGGTGCGCTGGTAGGCGATGCCGGCATCTGCGTTCCAGGTGATCTTCGATGTGTCGATTATCTGGTAGCCGAGACCAGCGCCGAGAGTCCACCGGCTCGCGATGTTCTGAAATGGATCGCGGTAGTACTCACCGTAGGTCGGGATTATGTAGAAGCGGTTCGAGATGAACCAGTTCCAGCCCGCGCTTGCGCGTTGATTGTCCGCGATGCTGACTCCTTCGGACTCGCTGAAGTTGCCGAGGTAGTCGAAATTGATGCGGTTCTTCGGTGTGCGGCGCATGAAGTGTGCCTTGGCGTTGAATTCGGTCTGCTCGGTGTTGCCGGTGCGGTAGTTCAACCCGGCGCTGAGCTTGCCGGACCAGTAATTGCGCTCCTTTGGTTCGCCGGCAGTGAGAGACAGGACCTGAGCGCGAGTGTTCCTGTAATCCTTGTCGCCCATGACACGGATGTTGTCGCCGTCCACGAGGAGTTTCCCGGTGGCGATCGTGCCGTCCAGAAACGCTACCTGCATGATCTGCGCAGACCGGATGTGCTGGATGTCCTCCCAGTCCAGCGTGAGGTCGTCGAGTTCATCGCTGTCGAACTCGAGCGAGTCCTCGTACATGGCGATGATCTCGCCCTTGAGCCACTCTCCCGAGATCAGCTGAATCCAGTCGAAATCGTCCGGCATCGGTGGCGGCGGCTGCCAGTCCTTCTCGCCCTCTGCAGCGAATGCTGGACCGGCCGCGAGAACAGTAGCCGCGAAGATAATGATCACGATCGATGTGGTGTGTCGGATGTGTTGCATTCGGTCAGTGCGCATATCAACCCTCTCTTCGAATACCTATCAGCTTCTAATTCCTCGGAGTGCCCCGATCATTCCCGGATCACCCAGGCGCAAGGTGCAACGCTTCATGTTGAAGTTGAGAGCCTCCGGGTGGGTGGGTGGATCTTGCATCTTGCATCTTGTATCTGGGTTGGCGGGCGGCCTCAGCTGTAAATATGCGCCTCGAGGGCGATGCCGTCGATAGCTTCGCGGATGATATCTGCCGGAAAACCACAGTGGTGCTCGATCGCCTCGACCAGCTCGATTCTGTCTGACAACTGCGTGGTGGTGGAACTTGCGGGCGTGGATTCCGTGAGCGTGAAGTTATGAAACCTGATCGAGCGATCGGAGAAAAAGCGCTCGACCACAACGACGTTCATAAAGGTTGCTTGGTTGCTGTAGGAATGTCGTATGACCTCAGTGAAATGGTCAATCTCCCGTGGAATGGGTTTGACGACATATCCGTGAATCAGCTCGCCGTCGCGAAGGTGGTCCATCCTCGATTGCCCTGTTTCGTCCTGGGGATGGAGCGCATACCGATTTCGACCAAAGGTGATCTCGTGTTGGTGGTCCAGGTCGCGCGCCATGGGCTCGAAGAAGGGTGCTCCGTAACCGACGTCTACCAGGTACTCGCGTCTTTCGAGCCGGATGTTCGAGACAACGTGTACGTCGGGGTTCGACATATCGGCGCCGCACATCGCAACCTCGTAGCCGAGATGGCGCAGCAGGTGGGCGAAGTACGGGTTGTTGGCGTAGCAGGTGCCACCAAAACCGAAACGCTCGATTCCGTCGAGGTGCTCTTCGAGGCTCGGGATGTACGAAGCCTCCCGGGTCTTTTTGAGATAGAGCTTCGAGATATTCTCGAATGGGACCCGAATCAGTTGGGCGCGGACCAGCCGGTGCAGATTGTCGAGGGAAGGTTTCTCCCGCTCGACCCCGAGGATCGAGAGATAGCGTTCGAAGGTCTCAGGCGCAACCACGACCGGAATTTCCTCCAATTGGCAGAGTATAGCGATCAGACAATGAGACTTCCGTTGTGGCACGATGAACAAGGGGGCACCATGCAGTACACCATCCACGGCGAGCTGGCCCAGGTAGCAAATCTGACGTTGGAGAACGGCGAGACCTGTTGGGCGAGCAAGGGCTCCATTGTCGCCATGGATCCCGGCCTCGGCTGGACCCTCAAGGTCCCGGGTGGGGCGAGTGGGGCGGCGCGGCGGATGATGTCGGGCGAGGGCGTTGCCCTGACCTTCATCGCAGCCACAGCCGACGGGCAGAGCGCGACGCTTGCCGCCAACCAGCCCGGGAAGATCGTCGCCTGGAATCTCGACGACGGGCCGGTGATCACGACCCGCGGTTCGTTCGTCTCCGCCTTCGGGCCCAGGGTTGACATCGACGTCCGGGTCGCCAAGCGGGCTGGGGCAGCGTTTTTCGGCGGGGCCGGTCTCTTCCTTCAGAGCATCTCGGGTTCGGGCACGGTGTTGGTGCACGGCTCGGGCGACTTCATCGAGCGGGAGCTTGCCGAGGGTGAAGCGCTGCTCGTATCGACGGGTAGCCTCGCAGCCTTTGCCGAGTCGGTTGACTACGACATCCAGGGTGTGTCCGGTTGCCGGCGGATGGCCTTCGGTGGTGAGGGCCTCTTCATGACCCGGCTCACCGGGCCCGGTCGCGTGCTGCTGCAGACCCTGAAACGCGTAGCACCAGGTCCGAAACAGGGCGCGTAGAACTTTGTCGAGCTACTGAATGTAGCCCAGGGCTTCGACCGCCTCGATGGTTTCCGGGTCCTGATCTTCGGGTGCGCCGCCTCTCGCCGGATAGCGTGCCATCCTCGGCCCGGATTGTAGCCTATGAGGTGCGTTGACTGACGGCCTGCGGCCGTCGCGACCCACCGTCACCTGCGGGTGGTCGTACGCCGTCCACCCGTCCTCTCCGGTCCGGCATTGCCGGACCTGCGACCCCCTCGGCTACGACCATTTCCCGCAGCCGACGGTGTGTTCAAACTGATCGTCGGGATCGTTAGAAAAACGCCTCCCAAGGAGGGAGGCGAGTTAGGAAGTGGTACGCCCGGCGTGTTTTTTTTCACTCGCGCGGGGTGAGTAGCGCAAAGGTGTGGGCGTGCACGAAGCGCGCCGGCGCATGGAACGCGACCACATCCAGGCCTGCGGCATCGGCTTCAGCTCGAAACGATGCACGGCTCTGCATCGCGACAGCGACCTTTTTCCCACGAAGCTTGCAGGCCAGTCGTTTGGTCTTACCGTGGATCGAGGCGCCATCGTAGAACGAAACGACCAACCAACGTCGTACGACGCGTCCGAGTTCGCGCATCATATCGGTACGGCTCTGGCCCAGCTTGAAATGCTCGATCAAACGGATGCAGGTGGCCCCATCGACAGCGTTGGTCGCCAGTGGGATTTGCTCCGCGCTGCCGACCAGTTGACCGATGCCGGACTGGGCTTCGGGTCGCCTGGAGACGCGCTGGGCCATCGCGAACGAAATATCACCCCACAATGGCGTGAGGCCTAATTCGACCAGCAGTGGCGCGATCCGGCCATAGCCGCATGGCATATCGAGCACGGTTTGACCGGGTGCCGCCGCCCTTTTGCGGACCAGTTTTTCCAGGCAGGCTCGTTCGCGACGATCGAGGAGCCCCTGCGAACGGCCGGTGTAGCGCCGACCCTCGTAGGCGTCTACAACTTTGCCGTTGTCAGTCTTGAAAAGTGGTTGATAGTCGGGGTCGTCGGAGTAACTCATGAACGGTATCCAGTTTTCCCGTGTCGGGGCGCCATGATAGCCCGACCGGAACCGATTTGTCTGGAATTGACTTATTGACAGCAAAAACGCCTCCCAAGATGGGAGGCGATTGGTTTGATGGTACGCCCGACGGGATTACTGACGCCCTCCCGGTTTCGCGCTCCACATCTCGGCGTGGCGATGTCGGGCGTCGTGACTCACCCCCGCCAGCGAGTGGCCGATGGCCGACCTCCACCCACCCTTCCTTCTCGACCGTCGGCCACGATCGCTGCCGGGCGCGAGTTGCCGGTCACCCGCCCAATGCGATTTCCTGAAGTTTAGTGCACTGACTTCGGGTGACCGCGACTCCCCGCCACCAGCGCGTGGCCGTAAGCCTCCCGCCCGCCCTCGCGGCGACCCCCTCGGCAACGGCCACGAGGCGCAGCTGTCGGTGAGTTCGAACCAAAGAAACGGCCTCCCTTGAGGGGAGGCCATCGAAGAAATGGTACGCCCGACGCGATTCGAACGCGTGACCTATAGCTCCGGAGGCTATCGCTCTATCCAGCTGAGCTACGGGCGCATAAAAATGGGGTGAGCGAGGGGTTTCGAACCCCCGACCACAGGAGCCACAATCCTGTGCTCTACCAGCTGAGCTACGCCCACCATAATTCTGTGTGCGGAAATGGTCCGCCTGAGAGGACTCGAACCTCTGACCTACGGATTAGAAGTCCGTTGCTCTATCCAGCTGAGCTACAGGCGGAGGTTTCCAGTGTGGAGGTGTTAATGGTCGGGGCGAGAGGATTTGAACCTCCGACCCCCTGCGCCCAAGGCAGGTGCGCTACCAGGCTGCGCTACACCCCGACTGGGAGTCCACTCACTCTTTGCAAAGATCAACCACCCGAAGGCGGGCAGTGAGTATAGGTTTCGGTTGTGTTCAGTGTCAATGGCGGACGCGGCCCTGAGGGCCGCGAATTCGGAATTTTGAATTTTGAATTCTGAATTCCTGCCTGTCTTCCTGTGTCAGCGGCGAGTTGGTGCGGCATTCCGAATTCCGAATTCCGAACTCCGAATTCTCCCTATGGCAGCGCCAGCCCCAGTGCATCGAGGCGGGGTCCGACAATTTCTTTCTGTTTCGCCATCACCTGCTCCGCACCCAACCAGCCCACCTCGAGGAGGTTGCTCAGTTGGTCCCGTGAGAAGGACTCGCCTTCGGCGGTGCCCTGGACCTCGATGAGATTGCCGTCACCGGTGAAGACCAGGTTGAGATCGACGTCGCAATCGAAGTCCTCACCGTAGTCGAGGTCGGCCCGGGCTTCGCCGCCGATGAGACCAACCGCGACCGCCACAATCTGATTGGTGAGCGGCCATTGGCTGAGGAGGCCTTGTTCGTGCATCCGGGCGAGGGCGAAGACGAGCGCGATCCAGCCGCCTGAGATGGAAGCGGTGCGGGTCGAGCCGTCGGCCTGCAGAACGTCGCAGTCGATGGCAATGGTGCGTTCGCCGATCTCGCCCCGGTTGACCGCGGCTCTCAGGGAACGGCCGATCAGACGTTGAATCTCTTGCGAGCGGCCGCTCGGTTTCCCCTTTTTGACCTCGCGATCCGAACGTGTATCGGTGGCGCGTGGCAGCATGGCGTACTCGGCGGTCACCCAGCCCTCGCCCGAACCACGCAAGAATGGCGCCGTGCGATCGAGCACACTGGCATTGCACAGCACCATGGTGTCGCCGGCGTGGTAGAGGACGCTGCCCTCGGGGTAGCGAATGAAGTCGGGCTCGATCGTGATCGGGCGAATGTCGTTCGGCTGGCGTCCGTCGGGTCGCATGGAGGTCTCCTTGTCGGGGGAAGAGTATAGCGCCGGAAGAATTCGGAATTCGGAATTCGGAATTCGGAATGCCGCCCGCCCACCCAATCTCGCGAGGGTGAACGGCGGCCTTGTATCTTGCATCTTGTATCCGGGCGGGTGGGCGGTTTGCCCGCTGTGCTATCTTCCGCGTTGAAGCGTCACAACCAGTCCGAGATTTCTGGAGGTCAGGAAATGAACCGCCGTACGTCTTTATTCGTCGCTATTGTTGTGTGTCTGATGTTGGTGTCTGCCGGGATTGCCATGGCGCAGGATCCGATGCCGCCGGCGGAATCTCTCGAAAAAGCGTTCAAACCGCAGAAGCACTACTCGCCGTATGCCGGACGGAATTTTCCGACCCAGGTCTTCTGGGGCGATACCCATCTCCACACAGGAATGTCGATGGATGCTGGTGCGTTCGGGGCTCGGTTGGGTCCGGAGGATGCCTACCGCTTTGCCCGTGGCGAGGAATTGACCTCGTCCACCGGGCTTCAGGTCAAGCTCGGCCGGCCGCTTGATTTCCTGGTCGTAGCTGACCACTCAGACAATATGGGTTTCTTCCCGCGGCTCTTCGCCGGAGACCCGGAGATGCTTGCTGATCCCACCGGCAGGAAGTGGTACGACATGGTGCAGGAGGGTGGACGGAGGGGTGTGGAAGCTGCGACGGAGATCATTATCGCCTTCTCACAGGGGACCTTCCCTCCGGCACTCGAGTCACGTCCCGGTACAGCGGCATATCGCTCGGCCTGGGACGAAACTATTGACGCGGCTGAGAAGTACAACGAGCCCGGCAAGTTCACTGCCTTTATCGGCTGGGAGTGGACATCGAACACCGGCGGCAACAATCTCCACAGGGTTTTGATCTACCGCGACGACGGTCAGAGGGCTGGCGTCATGGAGCCCTACACCACGTTGAAGCCGGAGGGCAGCGACAACCCGCGCGACCTGTGGAACTGGATGCAGGCATACGAGGACAAAACCGGCGGCCAAATGCTGGCGATCGCCCACAACGGCAACCTCTCCAACGGCATCATGTTCCCGATCATCGAGTCCTTCACCGGCAAACCAGTGGACCTCGAGTACGCGACGACCCGCGACAAGTGGGAGCCGCTCTACGAGGCCACTCAGATCAAGGGCGACGGCGAGGCTCACCCCTTCCTGTCTCCCGACGACGAGTTCGCCGACTACGAGACCTGGGACCAGGGCAACCTCGACCTCAGCGTTGTCAAGGAGAACGACATGCTGCAGTACGAGTACGCCCGCTCGGCCCTGCAGATCGGCCTCCAGCTCGAGAAGGAACTCGGCGTCAACCCCTACAAGTTCGGGATGATCGGCTCCACCGATAGCCACACTGGTCTTGCCACCGCGGGCGAGAACAACTTCTTCGGCAAACACTCGGGCTCCGAACCCGGTCCCGAGCGGTTCGCCCATCCCATGGCCGAGCTCGACGGCAAGAAGTACGAAGGCTGGTCCATGGTGTCCTCTGGTTACGCTGCCGTGTGGGCGACCGAAAACACGCGCGAGGCGATCTTCGACGCCATGATGCGCAAGGAGACCTATGCCACCACGGGGCCAAGAATGCTGGTGCGGTTCTTCGGCGGATGGGAGTTCGAAGCTTCCGATGCCCAGCATCGGTTGCCTGCCGATATCGGCTATGTCAAGGGCGTTCCAATGGGCGGAGATCTCAAGAACGCGCCGTATGGGAAGCCACCGACATTTCTCCTCGCAGCCCTCAAGGACCCCTTCAGCGGCAACCTCGACCGCATTCAGGTGGTCAAGGGCTGGGTGGCCGCCAACGGTGAACGGCAGGAAAAGGTCTACGACGTCGTGTGGTCCGGTGATCGAGCTCCGGGCTCCGATGGCAAGCTGCCTCCCGTGGGCGACACCGTGGACGTGGCCAACGCCACCTGGACCAACACCATTGGCGCGCCTGAGCTGATATCAGTGTGGAAGGACCCGGACTTCGATCCAAATGTGCCGGCCGTCTACTACGCCCGCGTGCTCGAGATCCCGACGCCGCGCTGGACCGCTTACGAGGCCAAGTTCTATGACCTCACCATGCCACCCGAGGTGCCGATGACGACCCAAGAACGGGCGTATACGAGCCCGATTTGGTATACGCCCTAGCCCGGCCACCCACCCGATGCTCGATGCACGATGCTCGATTCCGGATAGAGGCGATCGCACCGCGGTCCGGGGTGGGGTGGGTGGATCGAGTATCGAGTATCGAGTATCGAGAATCTGGTTCTTTGCCGTCGCTCTTTTGGCGACCACATCCCATGTCAGCTCGCAGGAACTCGTGCCCGCGGCGTACACGCCGGCGCCGTACGGCATAAATCTGCTCACTCTCGCAACGCAGTACAGGAGTGGCGACGTCACCTTTGACCCGTCGCTTCCGATCGAGGATGCCAGCGCCTGGGTGTCAGCATCGTCGCTGGGTTATGCACGAACATTCAGTTTCGGTGGTCAGTCGGCAAACGTAGGGGTCATCGCGCCGTTTGTTGTCGGGCACATCGAAGGCATCTTGGCCGGCGACTACGCCTTCGCCGATCGGACCGGGCTCGGCGATCTCGGTCTTCGTTTCGCGGTGAATCTTTACGGGGCGCCGGCGATGAGCCCAAAGGAATTCCAGTCCTTCAAACCGCGGACGATGATCGGCACCAGTCTCACGGTCATTGCGCCGACCGGTGAGTACGACCCGTCAAAGCTCATCAACCTCAGCACCAACCGGTGGGCCTTCAAACCTGAAATCGGTGTCGTCCACGTCATGGGACGGTGGGCCCTCGATGCGTACGTTGGAGGATCGTTCTTCACCGACAACACAGACTTCTACGGCGGTTCGACGCGCGAGCAGGATCCGATATTCTCTACCCAGTTCCACGTCCGATACCTCTTCAAACCGGGGCTCTGGGGGGCCGTCGACGGCAACTTCTGGCGGGGAGGACAGACCACGGTCGACGGCAACGCCAACGACGACAAACAGCACAACTCGCGGGTCGGGTTGACGCTGTCGAAGAGCCTCGGTCGGAGTCACTCCTTGCGAATCGCGGCGAGCCGCGGGGCGATTACCCGGATCGGTGGCGACTTCACCTCGATCGGTGTGTCGTACGGCTATAGCTGGATGGCGAAACCGTAGACCCGCCCGCCCACCCACCCCGATACTGGATGCTAGATCCTTGATGCTAGATCCGCCCACCCGCCCTTGACAATTCGACCGGCGAAATTACCTGCTGGTTGCATCCAGCATCCAGCATCCAGCATCCAGCATCTCGCATTTCGTTAATTCGTGCTGTCGATGTCTACAACCTCGAGATGTTCCGGGTCACGGCCGAGGATCGCGTTGGTGATGCGGAGGAAACGGTCCGAAGCGTCGGTGAGCTCGATATGGACATCGCCGCGGTTACCGTGCGAGGTGTCGATGAGCTCGGCGTGATCGCTGACGACGGCTTCCGCGACCGCGCTCGCAGAGTCCACGAGATGGACGTTCGGACCCGCGACCCGGTGCAATGATGGCCTCAACAGCGGGTAATGGGTGCAACCGAGGATTAGGGTTTGGGCACCCCACTCGAGCAGTGGTGTGAGGTAGTGGCGGGCGATCTGATCGGTCACGGGGTGGTCGCCCCAGCCTTCCTCTGCAAGTGGCACGAAGAGTGGGCACGGCAGGGCTCGAACATCCACCGCAGGGCCAAGACCCGCGAGTTCTCTCTGGTAGGCGGCGGAGCGAATGGTGCCCTCGGTGCCGATGACGCCGACCCGGTCGGCGCCGGTGAGCAGTGCTGCTCGAACGCCGGGCTGCACGACCCCGACCACCGGTACCGGCGAAGCAGCGGCGACCTCGTCGAGGGCAAAGGACGAAGCGGTGTTGCACGCCACCACCAGGAGCTTGACGCCTTGACGGTTGAGGTGGGCGGCGGCGTTGAGGGCGTATCGGCGAACGGTGTCCGAGGTCTTGGTGCCGTACGGAAGGCGGGCCGTGTCTCCGAGGTAGAGGTATTGCTCGTCAGGCATCCTCTCGCGAAGGGCCTTGAGGACCGTCAGCCCGCCGACTCCGGAGTCGAATATTCCGATAGGGCCCGTCATGATGCGGCGATGAAGCGTTTGTTGAGGACGAGGGGCCGCGACAGATCGAGGTGGCCGGTCAGGGTGTCGACCTCGTGACCGCCGAAGAGGATCTGCACCGCCGAGACTTCGGGGCAGTTGAGGATGATCGAGTTGACGACTCCGTAGGCGAGCATCAACTCGGTGCTCGAACCGGTGAGTGGATGCGGTGGGGCGGTGAGATCGACATAGGCATTACCGTGTTGGTCGACAAAGACCGCCTTCAGAGTCGCCTGGTATGGGACCGGTGGCGAGAGACGAGGGGCCGACCTTGGACCTGCGAATAGCTCGCTCATCACCACCCGAATCCGTTCGTGAACCTCATCGGGCAGCGGCACCGACCGGAGCTCGGGATGGAGCATGCCGTCACGGCCGGCGAAGAGCAGAATGACACGCTGTTCGGGTGCCGGCGTTGGCGTTGGCAGCTCGACGACGTCGAGAATTTCCACCTGTTCGACCTGCGTTTTGCCGCCCTGGAGCAGCCAGACCAGCAACGCTATCGCGGCCACAGCCGCAAACGCGATCAGGACCACCCGCCAGTTCATCAGCGCCCCAAGAAGTCCTCGATGCCGGCAGCGACGGCCTCAGCCAGCTGCTGCTGGCTCTCCGGCTGGGTGAGTCGTTCCGCTTCGGACGGGTTGGAGAGGAAGCCGACCTCGACCAGAATGGCTGGCATCGTGGCCCCGGTGAGGACCACGAACGGCGCCTGTTTGACGCCGCGATCCCTCAGTCCAAGCCGCGCATTCAGACGACCCTGGACTGCCAGCGCCAGCTTGGAGCTCTCGTTGAGGACCTCGGCCTGGGCCAGATCCCAGAGAATGAGATCGAGGGGCGAGCGTCCGTCCTGTGTTGATCCGGCGCGGTTTTCGAGGGCGGCCGTGGCGGCGGCTGCCTCGTCGCTGGCGCCGTCGAGGCTCATGTAGTAGGTCTCTGCGCCGGCCACCGACGCAACAGTGGAGGCGTTGGCGTGCAGCGAAATGAAGGCGGTCGCGTCGAGCCTGTTGGCGAGGGCGGTGCGGTCGGTCAGGGCTCGGCCCTGATCGCCGTCACGAGTCAGTCTCACCGCGCGTCCCCGGGTCTCGAGAATGCGGGCCAGACGACGCGCAACGGCCAGTGTGACCTGCTTTTCCATCACACCGGTCTGTGACTGGGCGCCGACATCGTCGCCGCCGTGGCCGGGATCTATGACGACAGGTCGAGGACCTCTGCGCGTCACGACAGGCGCGCGCTCCGGCGCCGGCGTCGGTGTCGGTCGCGCCGGCCCGAGCTCGATCGTAACCCGGGGAGGAGTCTCGAGCGGGTGCCACGAGATCAGGCCGATTCCGGATGCCAGATTGACGAGGATCTCCTGGTCGCTGCTGGTCAGTGAGCGGACGCGGCGTGATCGGAAGGGCACGCTGCTGTCGAGATGAGGAGTTGCGTCCTCGAAATGGACCGAGATCTTCCCTGGTTCGGTCTCTTCGACCTCGACGACAGCCTCGCGATTGAGAGAGAGCACCAGCGTGGTTGTGGTCCCGAAGTCGGCCGCCACCGGGCGCACCGCCACAGGATCGGCAAAGCGGGAGCCACGCACGATGCGGTAGCCGCGAGGGATCGGTTCGAGGTGGAAGCCGAGCGGGCTCAGGAGCCATCGTTCGAGATAGCTGAGTGAGACGGCGACCCCTTCCGGTGAGGCGCTCGGGACCTCGCGTGCCTCCCGCAGCTCGCCATCGACGAGCAGGACCTTGTGATCGACCGCGAACTGAATAACGTGTTCGCCATACAGCACGCCGTAGGTGCCGGCGGCGGGGGAGAACCTGGCCTCGGCTCCCAGGAGCTCGAGGATCGGCATCGCCTCCACCTTTGGACCGAACTTGGGCACAACGATGGCTCGATCGTCGAAGTGGAACTCGAAGGTGCGATCGTAATCCTGGGCCGGCAGCAGGCCTGCGCCGAAAGCCAGCGTAATGAGAATGATCTGAATTCTTCGCATCAGATTTCTGAAGACCCCGTCCCGGCCTGGGGCGCGAGCCCCAGTGTCGTTGTGAATTGTGGTGGACCCAGGCAGGGTCCCTGTCATGGCGGCCCTATTGTACGCCGAGCCAGCACGACTCTGCCAGGGGGCATGGAATTGGTGTGTTGTGGGTCACGGAGGCTGGGTTGATCTGGCTTGCCCGGGCGTAGTTTTCGACCAGGTACTGGCGTGAGTGGGGATGCCCGGCTTGCGGCTTCGCCCTGAAGGGCTACGCCGTCACAAGTCGCCTGTGGCTTGCGGCTTCGCTCTTCGAGCTACGCCGTCACAAGACGCCGGTACGAGTCGCCTTCAGCGTTACCGGGGTTGGGCTTGCCAGGGCGTAGTTTTCGACCAGGTACTGGCGTGAGTGAGGATGCCCGGCTTCGCCTACGGCTACGCCGTGGCAGGCTTCGTTTCCGACCAAGGGTCGAAAACGAAGCCTGGTGGAGGCGGTGGGAATCGACACTGCGGGCGAGCGGCGCACCGTGAACGCGGACGGATCGCGAAGCGAGCCGGCCTGCGTGAACGCGCCGATGGGCCGTAGACCGATTTCTTTCGCGCAACTGAGATGACGGGCCCTTCCGGTCAGAAGGGCGATGAGCATGGTGGAGGCGGTGGGAATCGAACCCACGTCCGAGGAACTTCGGTCGCCGGTTTCTCCGTGTGCAGCCGGCTATTTTATCTCGCCTCGTGGTCAGTTAGCTGGCAACCTTCCGCGAGGCCAGCCCGAAAAATCTCGGTCACCGCCGACGGGCGCGACGGCAACCCAGCCCATCTAACTTCGTCCATCCCAGACCGACGGGCCGAGCCTCGGGAAGGACGTGGCTACTTAAGCAGCCAGTGCGTAGTTGTTATCGGCAGTTAAAGTTGCCTTCACCCGTTGTACGAGTGGATGACCCTCGACACGCTGCCGACGACCGAAATAGTTCCCCGTCAAACCCAGTACGCCCCCAGATTCGACATTCGGGGAGATTCTACCACCAAATGGCTTGTGCTCCCTGAAATGAACTACGCACCGCCGATGCCATTCATTCCCGTTCCCGTTCCCGTCCCCGTTCCCGTACCCGATGAATCAGGCCGCGGTCGGCATCAGAATTGCGCTTGACGAGACCTCGCGACGGTGCAATGCTGGATCCGTTCCACGCTGACAATTCAGGAGAAAACTATGCTTGCGAAGGCGTACTCTGCCACACCGCGAGGCGTGGATGCGTTGTTCGTAACCGTCGAGGTGGATCGAATCCGCGCACAACACCCCTCGGTGATCATCGTCGGGCTGCCCGACACTGCGGTCCGCGAAGCACGCGAGCGGATATTTGCGGCCATCCGGCACCTCGGCCGGCGTTCGGAAGCGGCCAATGTGGTCATCAATCTGGCGCCCGCCGACCAGCGCAAAGAGGGCGCAGTGCTCGATCTACCGATGGCGATGGCGTTCCTTGCCACTACCGGCGACGTCGCACCGGACGCTCTCGCCGACCGCCTACTGCTAGGCGAGTTGTCCCTCGAAGGGAAATTACAGCCGGTGCGGGGTGTCCTGCCCATTGTGCTGGCGGCCCGTGATCATGGCTATCGCGAAGTGATCCTACCTGCCGCCAACTTCCCGGAAGGCGAAGTCGTTTCGGGGATCCGGGTGGTCGGCGCCTCGACCCTTGGCGAGGTCGTGAG
>Ga0316194_10000888_pt1 | contig 20349 bp, 26 predicted proteins | sample CroRivsedime1_MG_FD_204936 | JGI IMG/M metagenome (GOLD analysis project Ga0316194, IMG submission 204936) | Coastal sediment microbial communities from Maine, United States - Cross River sediment 1 | ecosystem: Environmental > Aquatic > Marine > Coastal > Sediment | place: USA: Maine...
CCATGGCCCTGATCGAGAACATCCAGCGCGAAGACCTCAATCCGCTCGAGGAAGCTACTGCCCTGCGTCGCCTGATCGACGACTTCAGCATGACCCACCAGGAAGCGGCAGACGCGGTGGGACGTTCCCGCGCCGCGGTCAGTAACCTCTTGCGTCTGCTCGAACTCATGCAGGAGGTCAAGGACATGATCGACATGCGCCTGATCGAGATGGGCCATGCGCGGGCACTGCTTTCCCTCGATGACGACTTGCAGGTGCAGGCGGCCCGCGAGGTGGTGCGCAAGCGTCTGTCGGTGAGGGAAACTGAGAGCCTGGTGCGGCGCCTGCAGCAATCGAAGAAGCAAAAAGGCCACCGCCGGATCGATCCGGACATCCTCAATTTGCAGAACCGGCTGGGCGAAGCGCTGGGCGCACGCGTCCACATCCAGCACCAGGCCTCCGGCAAGGGCAAGCTGGTCATCAGCTACACCAACGCCGAAGAGTTCCAGGGTATCCTCGAACGCCTCGACCTCGCCGACTAGCCCCCTTCGCCAACGCGCCAATTTTGGTCTGATCCCTGGCGCGCCTCTTCCGTTGAGGGATGTCTTGCGCGCAAATCCAAAGGGTTGGCAGAAGGTGCCGGGTACCGCGGTCCCGGACAATCAACTGTCGGGAACAGTTGATTAGCGCACATGGATGTCTCGAGCGTGTCCGTGACCGCGGTACCCGGCACCTTCCTATGACGTGAATCCTATTGCGCGCAAGTTGCGTCCCGACCGGACCATAATGTCCGCCTTGGACCAAAATTGGCCGCACCCACGCATTGAACCCATACATTAGAAACTGTTAAAATTGATGGTCTTTGGCCGCGGTTCCTTCTTGTGCCTGATGGAGGGCTGACCGAAGTCAAAGAGTCGAGGAGTGCTGGAAGGTACAGTGATCAGCTTGAGGATCCAGTCCCTGGCCGCCCTGGCGTTGGCGCTGCTGTCGCTTATAGCCGGGCCGGTAGCGGCCTACTCATCACTGTTCGGTAGCCTGGCGGCTTTCGTGCCGAGCTTGCTGTTCACAGTGATCGTGCTGCGGAAGGTGGGTGGTGACAGCGCGGCCTTTCTTGGTACGGCCGTGCTCGCCGAGTTCGGCAAGCTGGTGCTGACAGGGCTGCTCTGCGCGGCGGTGTTCATCTGGGTGAAACCGCTTGCGGCAGGGTTCTTCTTCCTGGGCATGATCGGCGTGCTGATCGCGAACTGGATCGGGTTGGCACGAAGTTTCCCTGCGTAGGGCAAAAAATCCCTGCAGGTACTTGAATTTTACAGGTTTGGACACACCTTCCCGGTGGGCTCGCTGAGCGGACTCCCAACCGTGTAGGGGCTGGAATCAAAAACAGGAATTGGCAGGATCGAGAATGGCTGGCGGCAGCGAAAAAATCACCACAGGTGACTACATCACCCACCATCTGCAGAACCTGACGTTTGGCCAACACCACGATGGGACCTGGGGCTTCGCCCATTCGGCGGCAGAGGCGCAGGCCATGGGTTTCTGGGCGTTTCACGCCGATACCCTGTTCTGGTCGGTGTTGCTGGGCATTGCCTTCTATTTCATGTTTCGCAGCGTGGCAAAAAAGGCCAACAGCGGCGTGCCGTCACGCTTCCAGGCGTTTATCGAAACGATCGTCGAATTCGTCGACAACAGTGTGCGGGAGACCTTCCATGGGACCAGCCGGCTGATCGCGCCGTTGGCGCTGACGCTTTTCGTGTGGATTTTCTTCATGAATTTCATGGACCTGATCCCGGTCGACTGGCTGCCCTGGGTGGCCCAGCAGGGCGGCGCGGCCGTTTTTGACGTCGACCCGCATCGTGTTTACCAGAAGGTGGTGCCCACGACCGACGTGAACGCCACGCTCGGCATGTCCATCACGGTGTTCGTGCTGATCATCATTTACTCGCTGCGTTTCAAGGGTGTGGGCGGGTTCGTCGGTGAGTTGGTCATGAACCCGCTGAACCCGAAACAACTGGGCATGCCGAAGATCTTCTGGCCGCTGGTCATGGCCTTCAACCTGATCCTGGAGCTGGTTTCACTGCTGGCCAAGCCCGTGTCGCTCGGACTGCGACTGTTCGGCAACCTGTATGCCGGCGAACTGATTTTCATCCTGATCGCGCTGGTCTTCACGGCGGGCTCAGGCCTCGTGGCCGCCGGCCTCAGCTCGGTCTTTGGCGAGCACATTCCGGCCTGGTTTTGGGTGATCGCAACGGCGACGGTGTTTGCCACCTTGTGGCTGAACATCAAAGGCCGCCTGGACAACAAGAAGACACTCTTGATTTTGGGCGTGGAGATGCTGCTGGTTGGCGGCCTCGCGTTCCTCGGTGGACAATTGATGCACTTTATCTGGGCTGCGTTTCACTTGATCATCGTGACGCTGCAGGCCTTTATTTTCATGATGCTGACCATCGTGTACCTGAGCATGGCCTCGGAACACCACTGATGAGCACGTACTCGAGTTTTTGACGTTTAGTTGTTTTTGTAAACCATCTCTGTAAACGGGAGTTATCGATGGAAACTGTAATTGGTATGACCGCAATCGCCGTAGCCCTGCTGATCGGCTTGGGCGCACTCGGCGTTGGTATCGGTGTGGGTATCCTGGGCGGTCGCCTGCTGGAAGGCTCGGCGCGCCAGCCTGAACTGGCCCCGATGCTGCAAGGCAAGTTCTTCCTGGCCATCGGCCTGCTTGACGCCGTCGCGATGATCGGTGTGGGTATTGCGTTGTTCTTCACTTTCGCAAACCCGTTTGTCGGCCAGCTGCAGAACGCGCTGGGCGGCTGAATCGGCTGTAGACGAGAGCTTCGCCCGGCGTGCTGGGCAGCTTGACCGAACCATTTATATGACTTTGGCAACGAGGTAGGGCATGAACATCAATGCCACGTTAGTTTTGCAGTCGATCGCGATGATGATCTTCGTGTGGTTCTGCATGAAGTTCCTCTGGCCGCCCCTGATCAAGGCCATGGACGAGCGCCGCGAGCGCATCGCCGAGGGCCTGGCCGCTTCCGACCGCGCCGAAAAAGAGCTCGAGTCTGCCAAGGCGGAAGTGGACCGGCAGATCCGCGAAGCGCGTGACAAGGCAGGCGAAATCGTCGACCAGGCGACCCAGCGTCACACGCAGCTCGTGGACCAGGCGAGAGAAGACGCTACGGCCGAGCGCAAGCGACAGGTGTCGGCAGCCGAGGCGGACATCGCACAGGCAGCCAACCAGGCGCGTGAAGAGCTTCGCGCCGCGGTAGCCAGTCTGGCGGTACTGGGGGCGACGAAGATCCTTGAACGGGAAGTCGATGCCAATACGCACCGTGAGCTTCTCGACAAGTTGATCGCTGAAATCTAGTGCCTGAGGTGAGCAACAAGCCGCAGGTCAGGAGGAACAAGGCATGAGTAGCCTGACGACCCTGGCGCGTCCGTATGCCAAGGCGGCGTTCGCGCTGGCCGAGGAAGGGCAGGCGTTGCCGCGTTGGGAAGAGATGCTGACGCTGGCGTCCGCCATCGCGGAAGACGCGACGATGGCGGAGCTGCTGGACAGCCCGCAGGTCAGCAGTGAGCAGGCCGCGCGCATGATCGCGGATACAGCGGGGGAGGCCTTTGACGGCCGCTTCAGCGACTTCCTGGCAGTGCTGGGCGCGAACGGCCGACTGGCGTTGCTGCCCGAAGTGACCCGGCTGTTCCAGGGGTTGCGCGCCGAGGCCGAGAAGCGGCTGCGTGTCCGCGTGGTTTCGGCAGTTCCGCTGGAACCCGACCAATCGGCCCGCATGCGCGACGCGCTGGCGCGTCGCTTCGATTGCGCCATCGAGTTGGAAAACGAAATAGACAAGGCCGTCATTGGCGGCGCCGTGGTTTATGCCGGTGACGAGGTGATCGACGGATCCCTGAGCGGCAGGCTGCAGAAGCTGTCCAGCAGCCTGGTGCGGTAATCCGGCCCACTGAATTGAAGTAAATCTGAACCGACCGCTGCGCTTCCGGGCGGTGACATGGGAATAAAACGATGCAGACGACATTGAATCCATCCGAAATCAGCGAACTGATCAAAAAGCGCGTTGAGGAACTGAACATCAAGGCCGAGACCCGCAACGAAGGCACGGTGGTCAGTGTCTCAGACGGTATCGCCCGCATCCATGGCCTCGAAGACGCCATGCAGGGCGAAATGATCGAATTCCCCGGCAATACTTACGGTCTGGCGCTCAACCTCGAGCGCGATTCCGTCGGTACGGTCATCCTGGGCGATTATGAGCACATCACCGAGGGCAACACGGTCAAGTGCACCGGGCGTATTCTCCAGGTTCCCCAGGGCCGCGGCCTGCTGGGCCGCGTGGTCAATGCGCTGGGCGAGCCGATCGACGGGCAGGGCCCGATCGAAAACGACGGTTTCGCGCCGATCGAGAAGGTGGCGCCCGGCGTGATCTGGCGTAAATCGGTATCGCAGCCGGTGCAGACGGGCCTGAAGTCCATCGACGCCATGATCCCGATTGGCCGTGGGCAGCGGGAGCTGATCATCGGCGACCGCCAGATCGGCAAGTCGGCGATCGCCATCGACACGATCATCAACCAGGTGGGTACCGGCATCAAGTGCGTGTACGTAGCCATTGGCCAGAAGCAATCGACGGTGGCGAATGTGGTCGCCAAGCTCGAAGAACACGGCGCCATGGAGCACACCATCGTGGTCAACGCCTCCGCCTCGGAGTCGGCCGCCATGCAGTACATCGCGCCGTACGCCGGCTGCACCATGGGTGAATATTTCCGCGACCGCGGCGAAGATGCCCTGATCATTTACGACGATTTGACCAAGCAGGCCTGGGCCTATCGTCAGGTGTCGCTGCTACTGCGCCGTCCGCCGGGCCGCGAGGCCTATCCGGGCGACGTGTTCTACCTGCATTCGCGATTGCTGGAGCGCGCCGCGCGGGTCAACGAGGACTGGGTCGAGAAATTCACTGACGGCAAGGTCAAGGGCAAAACCGGTTCGCTGACCGCTTTGCCGATCATCGAAACCCAGGCGGGCGACGTATCGGCCTTCGTACCGACCAACGTGATCTCGATCACCGACGGCCAGATCTTCCTGGACACCGACATGTTCAACGCGGGTATCCGCCCGGCCGTACATGCCGGCCTGTCGGTATCCCGAGTTGGCGGCGCCGCGCAGACCAAGGTCATCAAAAAACTGGGCGGCGGTATTCGCCTGGCGCTCTCGCAATATCGCGAACTTGCTGCTTTCGCGCAGTTCGCTTCGGATCTCGACGATGCCACCCGTGCGCAGCTGGACCGTGGGCAGCGCGTCACTGAGTTGATGAAACAGAAGCAATACAGCCCGCTGTCCGTCGGCCAGATGGCCGTGTCGCTGTTCGCGGCTGACCGGGGTTACCTCGACGACGTCGAGCTGAAGAAAATCGGTGCATTCGAAGCGGCGCTGCTGGATTTCATGGCGAGTTCGCAGGCGGATCTCCTCTCCACTCTGGATGGCGGAGACTGGAATGAGGAAGTCGAGTCGCAATTGGCCGCCGCGGTGAAAGAGTTCAAGTCCACCGGTACCTGGTAGGCGCGCAGGACCGGCCAGGCAAACAGACACGGGAGCGAGGCAATCATGGCAGGCGGAAAGGAAATTACCGGCAAGATCCGCAGCATCGAGAACACCAAGAAGGTGACCTCGGCGCTGGAGATGGTCTCGGCCAGCAAGATCCGCAAGTCGCAGGACCTGATGAACGCGACGCGGCCCTATACGCGCATGATCCGCCGCGTGATGGGGCACCTGAGCAAGGCCAACCCCGAGTTTCGGCACCCCTTCACCGTGCGCCGGGAAGAGACGAAAAAGGTCGGCTACATCATCGTGTCCACCGATCGTGGTCTGTGTGGCGGCCTGAACATCAACCTGTTCAAGCTTGTGTTGGCCAGCATCCAGGAGTGGCGCGGGCAGGGTGCTGAAGTGAGCCTGGTCACCCTGGGCAAGAAGGCCTCGGCGTTTTTCAAGAACATCAATGTTGAGATCGCGGCGCACGCCAGCAACCTGGGCGAGAAGCCCCAGATCGAGGACCTGATCGGTTCCATCAAGGTCATGCTGGACGCCTACCGGGAAGAGCGCATCGACCTGGTGTACATCGTCTACAACGATTTCATCAACACCATGTCGCAGCGGCCCCGCCTGGAGCAGTTGCTGCCGTTGCCGGAAACAGATGACGAAGAGGTTCGGGACATCTGGGATTACATCTATGAGCCTGATGCCGAGGCGCTACTCGACACGGTGCTGGTGCGCTACATCGAGGCCGACGTGTACCACGCCGTGCTGGAAAACCTGGCCTCGGAGCACGCGGCGCGCATGATCGCGATGAAGAATGCGACCGATAACGCTGGCGACCTGATCGACGAATTGACGCTGGCTTACAACAAGGCGCGCCAGGCGGCGATCACGCAGGAAATTTCAGAAATTGTCGGTGGCGCCGCCGCCGTCTGACGTAGTTGGCCGGAAATTTGGATATTTGGGGTCAGAGTAAAAATTTGAAGGTAAGAAACAAGGAGTTTGGGCCAGAGCGAGCAATTTTTACTCTGACCCCAAATATCCCGCAAACGGAGCAAGAGATATGAGTGGTGGAATAGTTGTTCAGGTGATCGGCGCAGTGGTCGACGCGGAGTTTTCCCGTGACGCCATGCCCCGGATTTTCGACGCCCTGACGGTGGACGGAACGGACATCATGCTGGAAGTGCAGCAGCAGCTGGGTGACGGCATCGTGCGCACGATCGCGCTGGGCTCCACCGATGGCCTGAAGCGCGGCCTGACCGTGACCAATACGGGCGCCGCCATCTCCGTGCCAGTGGGCGAGAAGACCCTGGGTCGCGTGATGGACGTGATGGGCCGCCCGATCGACGAGGCCGGCCCCATCGGCGAGGAAAAGCGCATGCCGATCCACCGCAAGGCCCCGGCGTATGAGGACCAGGCCGGCGGCAACGAGCTGCTGGAAACCGGCATCAAGGTCATCGACCTGATCATGCCGATCGCCAAGGGTGGCAAAGTCGGCCTGTTCGGCGGCGCCGGCGTGGGCAAGACGGTGACGCTGATGGAGCTGATCCGCAACATCGCCATCGAGCACAGCGGCTTCTCGGTATTCGCCGGCGTGGGCGAGCGCACCCGCGAGGGCAACGACTTCTACCACGAGATGAAGGACGCCGACGTTCTGAACAAGGTGGCGCTGGTGTATGGCCAGATGAACGAGCCGCCGGGCAACCGCCTGCGCGTGGCCCTGACCGGCCTGACCATTGCCGAGGAATTCCGCGACGAAGGCCGTGACGTGTTGATGTTCATCGACAACATCTACCGTTACACCCTGGCCGGCACCGAGGTATCCGCATTGCTGGGTCGTATGCCCTCGGCCGTGGGCTACCAGCCGACGCTGGCCCTGGAAATGGGCATCCTGCAGGAGCGCATCACCTCCACCAAGACCGGTTCCATCACATCGTTCCAGGCCGTGTACGTACCCGCCGACGACCTGACCGACCCGTCCCCGGCAACCACCTTTGCCCACCTCGATGCGACCCTGGTGCTGAGCCGCGGCATCGCCGAGCAGGGCATCTACCCGGCCGTGGACCCGCTGGACTCGACCTCGCGCCTGCTGGACCCGAACATCATCGGCCAGGAGCACTACGAGGCGGCCCGCGGCGTACAGTCCGTGCTGCAGCGCTACAAGGAACTGAAGGACATCATCGCCATCCTGGGCATGGACGAGCTGTCCGAGGACGACAAGATGGCCGTGGCCCGCGCCCGCAAGGTCGCACGCTTCCTGTCGCAGCCGTTCTTCGTGGCCGAGACCTTCACCGGTTCGCCCGGCAAGTACGTCTCGCTGAAAGATACGATTCGCGGCTTCAAGGGCATCATCGATGGCGATTATGATCACCTGCCAGAGCAGGCCTTCTACATGGTCGGCTCGATCGAAGAGGCCGTGGAGAAAGGCAAGCAGTTGGCGCAGAAGGAAGCGGCGTGATCACAGCCGGGGGCTGACCCATGAAGCACACCATCCAATGTGACATCGTTTCCGCGCAGGAGGAGATCTTCTCCGGCGAGGCCACGATGATCTTCGCCACCGGTTCGGTCGGCGAGCTCGGCATCAGTCCGCGCCATGCGCCGCTGATCACCCAGCTCAAACCCGGCCCGGTGCGCGTGCAGCGCCCGGACGGCGACGAAGCCTTCTTCTTCGTTGGCGGCGGCATCCTCGAAGTGATGCCGCACGTGGTCACCGTGCTGGCCGACACCGCGGTGCGTGCCGACGACCTCGACCAGGCCGCCGCGCAGCGAGCCAAGGAAGAAGCCGAGCGCGCCCTGCAGGACCGCACCGGTGAAGTCGAGGTAGCCGAAGCCCAGGCCCGCCTGGTCGAAGCCGTCGCGCAACTGCGCGCGCTGGAACAACTGCGCAAGCAGGTCAAGCGGCGCTAATCATGGATCTCGGGGCTTGCCCGGGATCCTTAAAATGGTTCTACATCCGCACCAACGCGCTCCGAATCCACGGCAGCAAATGCTCAAAATCGCAGTTGTCGGTTTCGAAGAGCTTCATCAGAATTGCGTAAGCCTTTTTCGCCTCCACCTGCATCTTCCAACCGTTCATCCGCAGGAACACGTCCATTGCGAAAAATGCCACGCGCTTGTTGCCATCAACGAAGGGGTGGTTAATGAGCAGGGACTCGAATAGAGCGTCTGCCATCTCTTCCAGGCTTTCGTAGTAACCGGATTGCGGCCGGTATAACGCGCTTTCGAGTAATCCCCGGTCGCGGATACCAGGCGCGCCCCCGAATGTCTCGATCATCCGCTCGTGTATCGCCAGCACTTCGTCCAGCGAAAGAAACTGGACCACATCACCGGGCAAGTAGCTTCCCCAACTCCTCGTTCTCGACGATCGAGTCTTCCAGGTGCGCCAACACCTGTGGGCGCAGGCGGCGCTTGCGGACGTACTCGGATACCGCTTCGGTCAGCAGCCCGGAAATGCTCTGGTTCGACTCTACGGCAAGGGCTTGCAAAGCTTCCCACTCGCGCTGTTCAACCTTCGAACTGATTTTGATCTTGGCCATGAAAGCAAAATAACAAGACATGTCCTGACATGTCAAGATAACGATTCCCTTACGTGCAAGCTCACCCATCCAGCGGCGACCGCGCCCCGGTTAATTCAAACGTTAAGTTGTCCCCTGAGCTTGCCCATGTTGCGTTATTGCGCGGAATCAACGTGGGTGGCCGGAATGCACTGCCCATGAGAGAACTCACTGAGCTCTTCGTTACTTTGGGTTATGCCAACGTTCAAACGTACATTCAAAGCGGCAATGTCGTGTTCGATAGCCCCAAGAGAGTGGGCAAAAAAAAGGCTGAACTCGAAAGTCAAAGAATCTCTGAAACGAGGGGCTTCACGCCGCGTATTCTGATCCTTGGTGAGGACGATTTGCACAGCGCAATAGAGAACAACCCTTTTTCCGGGAGCGATGGCAAAACGTTGCACTTCTTTTTCCTGGAATCAACGCCACGGCAGCCCAAGCTCGACCGGCTGGCGGGTTTGAAGGCCGAATCCGAAGAATTCGTACTCACCGAAAGCGTTTTCTACCTGTTGGCGCCGAATGGAATCGGGCGTTCGAGGTTGGCGCCTGCGGTGGAATCGGCCTTGGGGGTCCCTGCAACGGCAAGAAACTGGAACACCGTCGCAAAACTGGCGTCAATGGTTGAAAGAGAATAATCGGGCTTCCTTCAGATCGTTGACACGCTTCATTACGCAAGCTTTGAATGCGCAGAGAGCAACTCAACATTGCAGGTCAGCAACTTCACACTATTGCTTCGAGCATCAAAAATCAGCGTGAAAGCAACTGTGTCCAAATTCACCCAGAGAGGAATGGCCAAATCCAAATTCCCAAGCCGGCATGGTAACCATCCGATATATTGATGGAAGAGAAGAAGACTATCTCATTTTTGACTTGCGGCAACTTGCCGAGGAAGTTTTTGAAAAAGCCAGAGACAATATCTTGGAAGACTCCTGACCAATTACCAGACCGGCCGGTAGCAGAGCTGGGTGGCCTTTCCGCGCGTGGTCAGCTCATCCGCTTTTGGACGGCCATGCCAATGGCTGGGTAGCTCAACATTAGCTGTCAGTTAGCGTTGGAGTGCATTCGTCAGCGGTTCTTTTCTCAGGCGCAAGAATCATTTATTCGAGGAGTTTGCTTATGTCACAGGTGAAACGCGGTTCCTGCCTTTGTGGACGGGTCTCGTTTTCTGTGACGGGAGAACTTGGGCCAGTTGACGCCTGTCACTGTGTTCAGTGCAGGAAGCACTCCGGGCACTATTTTGCGTCTACAGACGTGCCGCGGAGTGCGCTGACAATCAAGGGCGAGGAAAACCTGTCCTGGTTCGATTCTTCCGTCAAGGTACGGCGAGGTTTCTGCTCCCGATGCGGATCGTCTTTGTTCTGGGATCCGATCGAAAAGGATTGGATCGGAATTGCAATGGGCGCATTTGACAGCCCGACGCTTACCCGCCTCGGTATCCACATTTTCGTGGCGGAGAAGGGCGACTACTACGAAATCACTGACGATCTCCCACAGAATCAGCATTAGCGAGCTCAGCCCATGCCACCAGTTGTTTCTCCGAAAGCAGTCGCTGCCGCACTCACCGAGCTCTGGTCGCCCCGGGTGGTCGGCGAGGTAGACGATGTCTATGTCAAGGTCGCAAAAGTCAAAGGTTCACTGGCTTGGCATAGCCACGCGAATGAAGATGAGCTCTTCTTCATCCTCAAAGGCCACCTTCGCATTGAAATGGAAAGCGGCCCGGTGGAGTTGGACGAAGGCCAAATGTTCGTGGTTCCAAAGGGTGTTCGGCACAATCCGGTCGCGGAAAATGAGTGTCACATCTTGCTCATCGAAAGAAACACAGCGCAGCATACCGGCGACGTGAAAACCGGAAAAACACGTTCACTCGCAGACCAGTTGCGGCCGGTGTGAGCAAAGAGCCACCCATGCACCTCGGCTTATCAGTCGAGTGGTCAAATAGCACCAGGCGGCACTCTTTGGCTTCAGTTCAGTCAGCAGTCGAGCCGGTTGACTTCACCTCGGTGGATAGGTTGATGTCGCAATGAACAAAGTTGGGACAGGTGGGAAATCAGATCAACGGTCATCTCAACCGGCACACTGTTGCTGATCTGGCTGCTCGCTTTGGCGGGGAGTTTTTGGGTGCTCGGCGTGAAACTGGAAAGGCTGGAAAGCCCGGACATCGAGATGCAGATGTTTGGAATGGATCCCGAAAAGGCCGGAACGGGTGGGGCGCTGGTCAAAGCGCCGGGGGTTTCGTCCGGAAACAACAGCACCTTGGTCTATTCCGCTTGTGATGACTGCGCTGTCGAAGAGTCCCGCGTTGAAAAGCATGGTGGCAAGATTCAACGGCCGAAAATGTCGATCGGGCAGTACCGTTTCATGACCCTGGCGCTTGATCCGGACGGCAATATGGTGGGCCTGCATTCGCTGAAGTAGCGAATAAGGTCGAAGGAGAGAGATTCATGGGCGCGTTTCGAATTCTTTTACTGTTACTTTTTGCCTGTATCCTTGGCTACACGGCCATCGTGATAGCCCATCATGGCATTGGCCTGCTCGGGGTTTTCTTCGGCGATATCGCGGCCATGGGCTGGCCCGGGCAATTCAATGTCGACTTCATGAGCTTTCTGACGCTTTCAGCCCTCTGGCTCTCCTGGCGCCATCATTTCTCACCGCTCGGTATCGTGTTGGGCATGATGGGCTTCTTCGGTGGCGGGCTGTTCCTCAGCGCCTATCTCTTCCTCGCGAGCTTCAGCGCCGGGGGAGATATGAAAGTACTGCTCCTTGGAAAATACAGAGCAATGGGCTAGGGTGCGCCCGTATTCCCGGTAAAATGAAAGGCGACGCATATTCGGGCGGCCGGTGTTCTTTACCGGGCGTCGTCGAATCCGGCGTGAGGAGCCATCCAATGAGCGTTACGAGTGCTTCTTTCACGACATTCCCCAACAGCCAGTTATGCATATGGCTCGTGGCCATGCTGTGCGGCTGCAGCGGCCAGTTGCCCCCCGCCGACATTCCGCCCGCTCAGCCCGGTGAATCCATGGCCGTGGTGTTCGACATCGACGGAACGTTGACACCGAAGGTGCACACGATGAGCACGGCCCGCGAGCACGCGGCGGAAGCGTTGAATATCCTGGCCGACAAAGGTTACTGGATCATCTACCTCAGTGCTCGCATCAGGAGCCATTCGGCCGGAATTCCCGGCTGGCTGCAGGCCAACGGCTTTCCCGACGGCAGCGTCCACGCAGCGCAAACTGCCGACGATCGCAAACAACCAGCGGTCTTCAAGACCACTGTGTTGAATGCATGCAAGGACCAGGGCTGGACGATCGAGTACGCCTATGGAGACTCCTCCACGGATTTTGAAGCCTACGCAGCGGTCGGCGTTCCGAAAGAGCGCGTTTTCGCGTTACAGCGCGAGGGAGATACGTTGTGCCAGCCGGGCGAGTGGAGCGTATGCCTGGGCGGGTGGACTGAACACCTGGATCATCTCAGGCACTCGGTGCTGCCCGCGTCGGCCCACTGAAGGAGTCTCCTGACCTGCCGGGGACGCCTACGATTACTTGCGCTTGGCAGAATCCTTGTCCGTTCCCGGTTTGCGCGCCGGCGGTTCGTCTGCGGGCTGGTAGTCGCCCAGCGTCGCTTTGGCGGGACAAACTTTAAAAACCGGGCATTTCTTGCAGCCAACGGCGATCGCAACCGGGCATAGTGTCATGATGACTCCTTGGACCTGAGATCCTTGGTTCGGCCCGACGGGACTGCTAATGGGCCAGATGTTGGCATCCTACGCTCACGGCGCCGGTTTTGCACAGAATCCTTGTCAGCCGGCAGATTTCAATCGGTCGATTGCCGACTTTTCCTGCACTGGCGTTGGCCAGCGGCGCGGATTATTGCGCCGCTCTTCCGGCAGCCCCTGCCACCAGTCAAGGACTCCCGTCGCCGTATCGGCCAGCGAACGGTAACGCAATCCGGCCGCCATCGATGCCTCGTTGGCGAAGTGATAGGAGTCGTCGCGACTCATCATCGGTTGAACGATTCCCAGTTCCTCCAGCAGATCGTCGCTGGGCCAGAAAAATGTGACCGGCTCGGCGGTCTGCGCCCGCAGGCCCCACATCAGTCCGGTCCGATCGATGCGGGCCGAGGGCCCGGCTGCATTGAAAATACCGGAGGTATCGTTTTCGCACAGCGTCACGACCCAGGGGCACAGGTCGCGTGCGTCGACCCATTGCACTTCGTTTCCCGGGTTGGCTGGAGCGAGCACCTCGCCGCCCCGGCTGACCCGCTCCACCCAGTAGGTGAAGCGGTCGGTGTGATCGCCCGGCCCGACCACGTAGGTCGGGCGCACCACGGTGCACCTGTCCCCCAGTACCTCCCTGGCCGCAATGTCGCAGGCGGCCTTCAAGGGTCCGTAGGTATCTCCCGTGACTTCTTCGATCGAGGAATCCGCCAGCTCGGCCAGTTTCGCCGATTCCGGAAACACCCTGGCTACGTCGAAATCGTAAACGGCCACCGTGGAAATGTAGAGGTAACGGCCACAGCGCTCTTTCAGCAGGTTCGCGCTGTCGCGGACGTGCCTTGGCACGTAGCCGGAGTTGTCGATGACGACGTCCCAGGTCCGGTCTCCCTCCAGTACGGCCAGGCCAGTATCGAGCTTGCTGTCGCGATTGCCGACCAATTCTTCCACGGCGTCACCAAACATACCGGGGTTGGAACCACGGTTGAACATCGTGACCTGGTGCCCTCGTGCGATCGCGTATTCGATCTGGTGCGGACCCAGGAAACCCGTGCCGCCCAGCACCAGCATACTCAAGGGTCGTGCTGCGCGCGGGATGACAGGTCCGGACGCCGAAGCCAGGCTCAGCAAGGGGGGGGCGGCCAGGGCGCCGGCCGTCAGCCCGATGAATTCTCTTCTGGACGTCATTCCTTTTCCTCCGTGTTTCGCCTATCCTCTCTTCGACCGCAATGGCGAGCACCTGGCGTGTTTGCGCTTGGTCGAAGTGGTTTCCTTCATGTTACGTAAAGCTTTTGCCAGATCCAAGCTGGTCCCCGAGTGGCTGGCAACGCCCGCTCAGTGTAGGATTTCGTGGATGGATACCTTGCCGAGAGACAACATGAAAGCAAGTAACAAGCAGCCACTGTTTCGCCAGGTCACGGTATTGTGCCTGGCGCTGTTCCTGGCTGCCTGCACGGGAATGCCCGAAGGTGTGCAGCCGGTGAGCGATTTCGAACTCGACCGTTACCTTGGGAAGTGGTACGAGATCGCGCGCCTGGATCACTCTTTCGAACGAGGCCTCACCCAAGTTACTGCGGAATACAGCCTGCGGGACGACGGCGGTGTGCGGGTAGTCAACCGGGGTTTCTCTGCGGATAAGGGTGAGTGGAACGAGGCAGAAGGTAAGGCATACTTTGTCGAAAGGCCGGACCTCGGCTACTTGAAAGTGTCGTTCTTCGGACCGTTCTACGGTTCTTACGTGGTGTTCGAACTGGACAAGGAGGCGTATCAGTATGCGTTCATTTCGGGGCCGGACACCTCCTACCTGTGGCTGCTCGCCCGCACGCCCACCGTCAGCAACGAAATCCTGCAGCGCTTCATTACGCTTGCCGGGGAACGTGGATTCGATACCGATGCGCTGATCCTGGTCGCACAGGAATGAGCAAGGCAGTCGCAGTCAACCGTGCCCAATACCATCCAATGTGACATCGTGTCCGCTCGGCGGCAGTTGTTTTCCGGGGAAGTGACGCGTTGTGTCGTCAGCGGGTCCGGCGGGGAGTTGGGCATCTATCCCCGCCACGCACCTCTGATGACGACGCTGAAGGCCGGCGAAGTGCGGGTGCAACAGGCAGATCAGGAGGAGCTCACTTTCATCATCGGTGGCGGCATTCTCGAGGTGATGCCTCACCTGGTGACCGTGTTGGCAGATACAGCCATGCGTGCTGACGACATCGACGAGGCCGCGGCCCGGAGGGCCAAGGCAGAAGCCGAACGTGAATTGCTGACGCGCACTGATCGCATGGAAATCGCCGAGGCACAGGCCAAGCTGGCCGAAGCCGTGGCTCAACTCCGGGCGCTCGAGCAACTACGCCGAAGACTCAAGCGCAGGTAGTGAACGCAGTTATTCGGACCGGAGACAGCAGATGCAGATCGATCACATCAACATCAAGGCACCCGCAGCGCTCCTGGAGCAGGTTCGCGAGTTCTACTGCGCCGTGCTCGGGCTCGTTGAGGGCCCCCGGCCGGATTTCCCAAGCCCGGGCTATTGGCTGTATGCGAGAGAGTGTCCGCTGGTGCACCTTTCGGTTGGCCCGGAAACAACTGCGCGCCCAGCTGCAGGTTTCCTGGATCACGTAGCGTTCCGCGCCGAGGACCTGGAGACGTTCCTGGCGCGGCTGGACACATTGGATATCGATTATCGGTGCAGCCACATCCCCGAACTGGACCTAACCCAGTTGTTCCTGCGCGATCCCGCAGGCACCGGGCTGGAGATCAACTTTGTCGGCGAGGCAATGCCTTGAGCCGGACAGCAAGGAGCCTCACTCATGCCTGACCCGGTTTCCGCTTTCGAGGCGTTACAGCGATTGCGCAAGGGCAATATTCGTTTCGTCTCCGGCGAGGGAACGCGGGACCTGTCGCTGGAGCGGATGCGCCGCAGGGAATTTCTGGCGGACCAGGCCCCGTTTGCCATTGTCCTGGGTTGCTCGGACTCACGCGTGCCCGCCGAGATGGTCTTCGATCAGGGGCTGGGTGACCTGTTTGTCATCCGCGTGGCCGGCAACATCGTGGCGCCGTCGCAGGTCGGCAGCATCGAGTTTGCGGCGCAACGATTCGGCGTGAGATTGGTGGTGGTATTGGGGCATTCACAGTGCGGAGCGGTACAGGCGGCGCTGGAGGAACTGGAGCGGCCGTCGGAGAATCGCTCACCCAACCTCGGCTTCATCGTGCGCAGCATCCTGCCTGCAGCGGAGACCGCCGTCGCGCAGGTCGGTTCGCGGGATCGCGAAGCGCTCATGGGCTGCGCGGTCAGGGAGAACATTCGTGCATCCGCCGATCACCTGAGGCGCGGCTCGGACGTCCTGGAACAGCTGATCCGGGATAGTGGCCTGCTGGTCGTCGGCGCGGAGTATTCGCTGGAGACCGGGATGGTGGATTTTTTCGATGGCATTCCATCCGCCGCTTGACGATAGGTGGGCAAGAGCGCGGCCCGGGCCCGCTAGCGCAAAATCAGGTGGGTGAATGGATCTGAGCACAGTTTTTTGCGCGTTGCTGGGGCTTATCCTGCTCGGTATCGGCGGTGATGTGCTGGTGCGCGGTGCGGTTGGGTTGGCTGAGTTGCTCAAGGTATCCCCGCTGTTCACCGGCTTGGTGCTGGTCGGCTTCGGCACCTCGACCCCGGAGCTTGTTACCAGTCTGAGCGCGGCCCTCCAGGGTTCGCCGGGGATCGCAATCGGCAATATCATCGGCAGCAATATCGCCAATACACTTCTGATTCTGGGCCTGACTGCGATCATCCTCCCGATACCGGCCGACCCGAGGTCGTTTAGACGCGACGCCCCCATGCTGGCTATTGCCACGCTGGTCTGCCTGGCGGTCGTAGAGACGAGCAGTGTCGGCCGCCTGAGTGGTGCCCTGTTCCTGCTGCTGCTGGCCGGCTACCTGTGGCATACCTACCGCATGGAAAAGCAGCGGCACGATGCCCCGGCCTTGCTGCACGAGCAGCAGGGCCGGCTGCTCGAACCCGCCGCCCGCTCGGGCGCGCTCAGCGCGATACTGGCGCTGTCTGGCCTGGCCGGAATCCTCGTCGGTGCGAACCTCCTGGTGACCGCCAGCATCCAGATCGCCGCCGCACTGGGGATACCGGATTCAATCATCGGCCTGACCGTGGTGGCCGTGGGCACCTCTTTGCCGGAGCTCGCCACCTCTGTCGCAGCAGCCGTGAAGCGTCAGACCGATATTGCACTCGGTAACATCATTGGCAGCAATATTTTCAACATCCTGGGCATTCTTGGGACCACGGCTCTGGTCAGGCCGATCCGGATTCCTGACAACGTGGTCGACTTCGACGCCTGGGTATTGTTTGGCGTGACCGGTCTGCTGTTGTACTACGCCCTGTCCGAGGCACGTATTTCCCGGTCGGAAGGTGCGGTTTTCCTGCTGCTGTACGCCGCCTACCTTGTGCTGCTCGCGAGCCGTGTCCTGGGAGCGACCTGAAAGTGAACGGTGCTATCATGTTGGCGTCAAATGTGACGGATACAGGAGCAAGGCCATGACGAAATTGCAGATTGCCTGTGCAGTCTCCGCCTGGGCGCTGTGTGCGGCCCTCGCCATGCCCGGCGATGGCTTGGCACAGGAAAAGCAAATGTACCAGTGGACCGACCAGGACGGGGTGGTGCATTTCAGCGATACGGCCCCCGAGGGCATGGACGTGCCGGCGAAGAACATCCCCATGAACGACCAGCCGGCGGGCCTGGGCAACCAGCAAGCTCCACCGTCCGGACCATCGGCCGCGCAGCAGCGGCGTGAAGACATTGCCCAAAAATCCGCGGAGGGCAAAGCCAATCGGGCAGCGCTGGATGCGCAGTGCGCGGCCTGGCAGGCCGAGGTGGATCGGCTGGAGCCCAACCGGCGGGTGTTCTCCACCAACGAACAGGGTGAAACCGAGCGCATGGATGACGTGGTGCGCACCAACCGGGTGGCCGAGCTCAAGGCACAGATTGCCAAGAACTGCAGGTGAGATCCGGGGTAGTTCACCACCAGCAGGCGACGACCGGATTGGCGGCTGGCGAGCATTTTACCTTCACGGATCAAGCCACTCCGGGCTGCGGTGGCATGAAAGTCATCCAGAAAAATCTTTTTCTGCTGGGCATATGGCTTTTCCTGGTCGCGGGCTGCGATCGCTCCCCACCCTATGAACCGGGCGCCGACAGCAACGGCCACACGGCGCCCACCGAGGCGACGATCGCGGCCAACCGGGCCGTGCTCGAGACGCTCGATTTCACGGATCAACAGGACTTTGAAGACGCCACCCGCGGCCTGATCGCGGCCGACCCGAACCTGCAGGTCACCACTGCCAGTGGCTCAACCGTCTGGGATTTGCCGGCCAACGCCTTCATCGACGGCGAGGCGCCAACCAGTGTCAATCCCAGCCTCTGGCGCCAGGCCCGGCTGAATAATATCCACGGCCTGTTCAAGGTCACCGAGGGGATCTACCAGCTGCGCGGCTACGACCTGTCCAATATGACCCTGATCGAGGGTGAGACGGGCTGGATTATCGTCGATCCGCTGACCGCTCGCGAGACCGCCGCCGCAGCGTTCGCCTTTGCACGCCAGCACTTGGGTGAGCGGCCGATTGTGGCGATGATCTTCACCCACAGCCATATCGATCATTTCGGCGGCGTGCTGGGGGTCCTGACGAGCGAGGGCGTCCAGGCCGAGAACATTCGCATCATCGCGCCGCAGGGTTTCATGGAGGAGGCAACCAGCGAGAACGTCATCGCCGGCACCGCCATGAGCCGTCGGGCCATGTTGATGTACGGCAAACAGCTGGCCCGTTCGGAGCGCGGCCACGTCGATTCGGGGCTGGGTATCTCGCCGGCCTTTGGCAGCTTTGGCCTGCTCGAACCGACCGAGATCATCGACCGGACGCCGCAGACGCTGGTGATCGACGGGCTCGAGTTCATCTTTCAGAATGCGCCCGGTTCCGAAGCGCCCGCCGAACTGACCTTTTACCTGCCGCACGCGCGGGCCTTCAACGGTGCCGAGGTTACCTCGCACAATCTGCATAACCTTTACACGCTGCGCGGCGCCAAGGTGCGTGACGCCCTGCTGTGGAGCCACTATATCGATGAATCCATCGAACTGTTCGGCGAGGCGGAAGTTTACCTGGCCAGCCATCACTGGCCGATCTGGGGCAAAGCGCGGATCAATGACTTCCTGGAAGTCCAGCGTGATACCTACAAGTACATCCACGACCAGACCGTCAGGCTGTTCAACCAGGGGCTGACGCCGGGCGAAATTGCCGAGGTCATCGAATTGCCGGCCTCGTTGCAGCAGGAATTTCATAACCGGGGTTATTACGGCACATTGCGGCATAATGCGCGCGCCGTCTACCAGAACTACCTCGGTTGGTATGACGGCAATCCGGCCAACCTGAATCCATTGCCGCCGGTCGAGGCCGGGCGACGTTACGTCGAGCTCGCCGGAGGTGCGCCAGCGCTGCTGCAAAACGCCCAGGCCTCGTACGACAAGGCTGATTACCGCTGGGCAGCGGAACTGCTGAACCACCTGGTGTTCGCCGATCCGGCCAATATCCAGGCCAAATCCCTGCTGGCTGCGTGCTATGACCAGCTGGGCTACCAGGCCGAATCCGGGCCCTGGCGGGACGTCTACCTGAGCGCCGCGCTGGAACTGCGCCATGGCCCCCCTGACCAGGGGCTGAATATCGCAGCGATGGCAGACGTTCTGCGCCAGACTCCGGTGCGGCGCTTTTTCGACTCGATGGCGGTGCGCCTGAATGGCCCGGATGCGGAGGGCGTCACGCTCAGCGTGAACTTTGTTTTCACCGACCTGGGAGAAAGCTACCTGCTGGATATCGGCAACGCCGTGCTGCACCATCGCCCATCCACCCCCGATTCGCCGGCGGACGCCACGCTGAAGCTGACCCACGAGATGTTCCTGTCCATGTTGACCGGGAAGGCCGGGCTCAAGGACTTGCTGTTGTCCGACCAGATCGAGCTGGAGGGCAGCGTGCTGGACCTTGGGAAGTTCTTTTCCCTGCTGGACAAGCCGGACGGGCGGTTCAACATCGTGACCCCTTGAGGCGCTGACAGCGACACCCGCCCGCATCCGCAGCGGACAAGGCACGGCGAAGCTATTCTGTGTTCAGTTGACCGAACTCATGGAATCGCGAGAGTGCCTTTGCTGAAGTAGTCGAGTCTGTCTGCGAGCTGGATAGAAACAGGCCTACTGAGAACCGAAAGAAAATGAAGGCTGTGGAAAGGTGAGGTTTTCGTGACCCCCGAGATCACCATGCTGGCGCTCTCGGCGGCCGCCATTGCCTTCGCGCATACGGTGCTCGGCCCCGATCACTACCTGCCTTTCGTGGCGATGGCCAAGGCCCGTGGCTGGAGCATGGCCAAAACCCTGCGCATCACCCTGTTCTGTGGAGCCGGTCACCTCGCCGGGTCGGTAGTCCTGGGCCTGGTTGGAATCACGGTCGGCGTCCAGTTGTCCTCGCTCAATTGGTTGGAAGGGGTCAGGGGCAACCTCGCGGCCTGGATGCTGATCGGTTTTGGGCTGGCTTACACGGC
>Ga0316194_10000889_pt1 | contig 20345 bp, 19 predicted proteins | sample CroRivsedime1_MG_FD_204936 | JGI IMG/M metagenome (GOLD analysis project Ga0316194, IMG submission 204936) | Coastal sediment microbial communities from Maine, United States - Cross River sediment 1 | ecosystem: Environmental > Aquatic > Marine > Coastal > Sediment | place: USA: Maine...
CAGTCAGTTTGAGTTGCCGCACCTCGGTGGCCTGCCCGAGCACCGCAAAGGGACAACGCTCACGCCGGCACATGGCTTCAAAAATGCCCAGGCTATCGTCGTCGATGGCCAGTACATAGCGTTCCTGCGATTCATTGCACCAGATTTCCATCGGTGACATGGATGAATCGGCGCTCGGCACCCGGCGCAATTCAAGGCTGCCGCCGTGACCGCCATCGTCCAGCAGCTCGGGCAATGCGTTCGATAATCCACCCGCACCAACATCGTGAATCGACAGTACGGGGTTTTGTTCCCCCATGGCCCAACAGGCGTCGATTACTTCCTGACAGCGTCGCTGCATTTCGGGGTTTCCACGCTGCACCGAAGCATAGTCAAGATTCTCCTGGCTCTGGCCGCTACCCACTGATGAAGCTGCGCCCCCGCCCAGGCCGATCAGCATGGCGGGGCCGCCCAGCACGACAACGTGCGCACCGGGTTTGAGCGGCAGTTTTTGCACGTGCTGCTCGCGGATGGTCCCCATGCCGCCTGCAATCATTATGGGTTTGTGGTAACCCCACAGTATGCCGTCGATGTGTTGCTCGAAAGTCCTGAAATATCCGCACAACGCAGGCCGGCCAAATTCATTGTTGAACGCAGCGGCGCCGATCGGACCTTCGATCATGATTTCCAGCGGGCTGGCAATTCTGTCAGGCTTGCCGAAATCGGTCCGCCAGGGTAAATCCACCCCGGGTAAATCCAGGTGAGAAACCGAGAATCCGCTGATGCCCGCCTTGGGGCGCGCACCGCGACCGGTGGCGGCTTCATCCCGGATTTCGCCACCGGACCCGGTAGCCGCTCCAGGAAAGGGCGAGATGGCGGTCGGATGATTGTGCGTTTCGACTTTGATCTGGAACGGCAGACTCTCGGTATACCAGGAATAAACGCCAGACTGCGGATCGATAAAGAATCGCTGCCCTTGCGGCCCGCTTATGACGGCTGAATTGTCATGATAGGCTGAAAGCACGCCATCCGGCGCACAGGCATGCGTGTTGCGGATCATTCCAAACAGGGTCTGCTCCATCGGTTGACTGTCGATGGTCCAGTTGGCATTGAAAATCTTATGCCTGCAATGCTCCGAGTTGGCCTGGGCAAACATCATCAGCTCTGCATCACTGGGGTCACGGCCCATTGTGGCAAAAGCAGCTACCAGGTAATCAATTTCATCTTCAGACAGTGCAAGGCCGAGTTCCGCGTTTGCTTTGCGCAGCGCATCCGCGCCCTCTGTCAATGCAGGGATGAAGGCGAGCGGGCGCGGCGGATTATGTTGGAATATCTCCCGCGCGGCTGCCAGTGATTCCAGCACCGACTGCGTCATGCGGTCATGCAGCGCAGTAATGGCTGCCGGTTTTTGTTCCGCGCGCACTCCCTGCAGACGATAGGCCACCCCTCTTTCAATGCGATTGACCGACTTGAGCCGGCAGTGCCAGGCAATGTCGGTCGCCTTGGTTGACCAGGGCGATTGCGTACCCAGCCGCGGCACGACCAGTAACAACCCGTTCTCGTCCAGACCCGAAACAGGGTCGCCATGCAGCAAATCCTGCAGGGCGCGAATATCCGCATCGCCCAGGGATGCTGTGGATTCGATGAGATAAACGAAATGGGCTTCCAGTCCGATATGCGGTCCGGCTGGACCGCTGATCAGCTGAACCAGCTTGCGCTTACGAAAATCGGAAAGGGCGGGTTCTCCCAGGAGGCAGGTGAACTCGGACAAAACAGTACTCCCGAACTGTGGCAATCAGCCGGCAGAGATGCCGGCTTTCTGGGATGACAGTTTAACCTATTTGAGAGACTGGCTGAGTTTTTCGATCATTCCGCAGCAGCGGGGACTGCTGTCAGTTCATCCAGCCTGGCTCGCAGTTTTTCCGGCGGCATGTAACCCGGAATCAGCGTACCGTCCGCTGTCAATAATGCAGGTGTGCCCGTCACACCCAGCGCCATACCGAGTTGGTATTGCTCAGCGATCGGATTCTCGCATTGCAATGGATCGGGATCACTGCCCATTTTGGCCTGGGTCATGGCATCCTGCTGATCCTCTGCACACCAGACAGAAACAGCCTTGTCATAGGATTTTGAACCGATTCCCGCCCGCGGGAAAGCCATGTAGTGAATGGAAATACCATTTTCGTTGTACTCTTCGACCTGGGCGTGCAATTTACGGCAATAGCCACAATCGATGTCGGTAAAAACCGTCAGCTCGTACTCGGGATTTTCCGGCGCGAAAGTGATCTGCTTGGCCGTATCGATACCCCCAAGCAGTTCCTGGCGAACTTCCGCCTTGGCAGTCTCGGTGAGGTCCTCGCGGGTCTCGAGGTTGACCACCCTGCCCTGTATCAGGAATTTTCCATCAGCCGTTGCGTACACAATGTCGCCGCCGATCTGCACCATTAAAACGCCTTCGATGGGTGTTTCAGAAATAGCGATCGAGTTGGCGTTCGGAGCCAGGCCTCGAATCTTTTCTTCGACTATTGAGAAATCTTGCTGAGCGACCGCGTTGAGCGAAATCGCTAGCAGTGAACCGGTAATTATCGTTTTCATGTGCCTCATGGCGAACCTCGTGTTTATCATGCACCCTAACTGACCGCACTTTTCAGCAAACGTTCAACCACGGGGGTGATGTTTGTTATGCAACTGCTTCAAGCCCTCGCGGGCGATATGAGTATATATCTGGGTGGTCGAAAGGTCACTATGTCCCAGCAGTAATTGCACCACCCGCAAGTCTGCACCATGGTTGAGCAGGTGGGTGGCAAAAGAGTGCCGGAGCATATGCGGTGACACGGACTGGGAAATTCCGGCGGCAAGGGCATACTTTCGAACGGCGTACCAGAATGCCTGGCGGGTCATTCCGGATTTCCTGTTGGTCACAAAAACCAGGGCGCAGTTTCCTTCCTTCAGCAACTCCGGGCGCGATTCCTCGAGGTAGCGCTGCAACCAGGAAAGCGCCTCTTCTCCCAGCGGTACCAGGCGCTCTTTTCCACCCTTACCCATGACCCGGACAATACCCTGGTTGATTCCGAGATTCACTGCTTCAAGCGAAATCAGTTCGCTTACCCGCAATCCCGTCGCATACATCAATTCCAGCATGGTCCGGTCTCGCAAACCCAGTGGTCTACCAACATCCGGTGCTTCCAGCAAAGCTTCAACCTGTTGCTCACTGAGCGCCTTGGGCAAACCCCTGCCCAGCTTCGGGCTGTCGATCAGGGCCGACGGGTCCTGACGGATTCGGCCGTCACGCATTAACCACTGGTACAACTGCCGGATTCCGGACAAGTAACGGGACAGGGAACGAGGACTGCGGCCTGCCTGCACCTGGCTGGCCAGGAAGTGCAGCAGGTCTTCACGGCTCGCCAGCAGCAGGGAGCTGTGACGTTTTTCCAGGTGGTTGGCCAGCAGGGTCAGGTCGTAGCGGTAGCTGGACAGCGTGTTCTTGCTGAGTCCGCGTTCCGCCCACAGGGCATCCAGAAAACCCTCAATCAGTTGCTCGTCAGCAGGCATCATTCACGATGTGCGGCGGCGCCGCTCTTCCTGCAGGTGAATCATCCACTGACGGGCGGCTTCACGGGTTTTCTCATAGCGGCTCGCCCTGCCCCAGTCTGCGCTGGCGCTGTCAAAGTTACCCAGATTGAACTGGGCCATGCCCCTGAGCAGGTAGACTTCAGCAGTCTTGCGCTCATCCAGGCCACCTTTTTGCAACGCGAGGTCGAGTGATTCAAGCGCCGCCGGCCAGCGCTCCAGGTCAACCAGGATAAAGGAACGGCGCAAATCAATGACCCCGTCACTGGCCGCTGTTCCGGCTTGTTCATAGGCCAGCAACGACCGCTCTAATTCCTCTGCCGCATACCAGGATTCGGCGACAATGGTCCAGTGATACGTGTTGGATTCAACGATACCGGCTTCGATGCCATTTTGCAGAACCGCGGCAGCCTTAAAAGGTACATCGCTGTTGCTGTACAGACTGGAGAGGTAAAGCAGGTCGGTCTGCTTGTCGAGCAGCCCGTTTCTGTATGCCAGTGCCTGGACCGCCAATGCCTGGTCAACTTTTTGCAGTCGGAAATAAATCTGCGAAAGCTGCGTCCAGTAGGTTTTGTTCCCAGGCCACTTCGAGACCATGATTTCAAGCGTTGCCGTGGCCTGCGGGAACTGCTCCAGCTCATATTGCGCCGCCAGTTTCAACTGGTACCAGGGCTCCTTCGGATCATCGTCCACCGATATGGCCTGGTCGATCGCTCGCACGGCGCCGGCGTAGTCTTCTTTCTGGATATAGATGGACGCTTGCAGCACGTAGGCCGCAGACGTGATCTCTTCGGCCGGGGACTCACAAAACCACAGGTCCAGTTTTTCCAGCGCCTCATCGTAACGGTCCTGCATGAAATACAGCTGGGCGATCTGGTACATCAACGTGAAATGAGCCTGGTCCGGCAAGGTGTTCAACTCAACAGCTTGTTCGAAAAAACCGAGAGACGCCTGGTAATTGCCTCGCGACCACTCCACCTGCGCCAGGGCCTGGTTCAGAATGGCCTGCAAATATGGCTCGCGCCCTGCCTTACCCAGCATTTTCCGCAAATCCTCATAAGCTTCGTCATACTGTTGTGCTGAAACCTTCTCATAAATCACATTGAGTTGTTTCCAGACCCGTTCATCGAGCGCCCTGGTTCCCACATCACGTTGCACGCCACACGAGTCCGGCTGGCCCAAAACCGGCTCTATCGGCGCGAGCACCAAAAACAGTCCCAGCAGCAAGCCCGGGAGCAGTAAGGAAGTGAACCTGTTAAGACTTTCAGCCCGGAGCATCATTTCAGGAATCGTCCAGCGTGAAATCAATGACCTGGGTGGCGCGCCGCTCCACAGCAACACCGTCTATCACCCTTGGCTTGAATTTCCATTTCAGAATGGCCCGTATCGCCTCCCGGTTGAAGAGCCTCGGCGGCTTGGCATCAATCACCCGCGGGTCCTTCACCGTACCTGCCTCGGTGATGGTGAATTCAACCTTCACCCAGCCCTGGGTGCCGGTCATCGCCGCTTCCCTGGGATACATCGGGCGAATCACCACCACCGGAATGATATCTCCTTCCGCGGTTTGATCGACCTGCTGGAAGTTACCGATGAACATCCCGGAACCGCCGACCATCGGCACGTCCAGGTCGGGAATGTCCATGCTTGGCATATTCCGGACCTCCTGGTCCATCTTGGAGATCTGCATCCTGGGTGGCGGCGGCGGTTCTTTTGGCGGCGGCGGTTTTGTGGGCTTGAGCCGACTCTTGGTGATGATTGCATCCGGTATTTCGACCGGCCCGAAACGAATACCGGAAATGGCGGCCAGGTCCACCCGCTGATCTCCCCCTGAAGAGATCAGCTTGTACATGAACAGGAACAGGCTGAAGGTCACGCCAACCGCCAGCAGCGCTGCAACCAGGACACGCAGATGCTTCATGCGCACTATCCGCCCGGATTCTCGGCAGCAATGGCGACTCCTTCAACACCTGCCAGTTTCACCTGGTCCATCACCCTGGTGACGGTGCCGATGCGCGAACCCTTGTCAGCGACGATGACCACGCTGCCCTCGGGGTTCTCGGCCTTGGCTCGCTCCACCATCTGCCGGACTTCCCGTAGTTCGATCGGTCGTTTCGCCATCCAGATTTCGTCGTTGGGGCGAACGCCGATCAGGATGGTTCCATTCTGCAGTGCAGCAGCCTGTTCCGCCTGCGGTTTGATGATGCTGGCGCCGGTCTCCTTGGTGAAGGAGGTCGTGACGATGAAAAAGATCAACATGATGAAAACGACATCCAACATCGGCGTGATGTTGATTTCAGCTTCTTCAGAATGTGCATGCCTTCTGGCCATGCGGGCTCCCGACTCCTTATTGGTGATGCTGCAACAGGTCTTCGAGTTTCTCGGTTTCCACCTGTGCCTTGTGCTCCAGCCAGGTGCCGAAGTAAACACCGGAGAGCGCAGCAACCATTCCTGCCATGGTCGGAACCGTCGCCATCGAAACCCCGGCAGCCATGGCCCGCGCATTGCCACCCCCGCTGTAGGTCATCACGTCGAAGACCGCGATCATTCCGGTAACGGTACCCAGTAAACCCAGCAGCGGACAGATAGCGATCAGCACCCGGATCAGGCCCACGTTTTGCCTGAGGGCCAACGAGGTCTCGGATACCAGGCCTTCCCGGATTCGTTTCGCATACCACGAAACCGTATCGGAGCGAGCTTCCCAGTCTTCCAGAATCGCGGCCTTGCGGGCCGGGTGGACTTTGTAAAAGTACCACAGGCGTTCAAGAATGAAGGTCCACATCAGGAACAATGCGAACATGATGGCCCAGAGGACGTTTCCCCCCAGTTCAATGAAGTCGCGGATCGCGCCGATGGCCTGGTACAACCAGATCATGCACGTTGCTCCGCTATCCGGGCGATGATGCCGGCCGCCTGTTCTTCCAGCACCTGGATCAGGGCCTTGGCCTTACCTTGCAGGAAGCTGTGGAACAACGTCAGCGGAATGGCGACCGTCAGTCCGAGCACGGTAGTGACCAGTGCCGTTGAGATGCCGCCGGCCATCATCCTGGGGTCGCCGGTGCCGAACAGGGTGATCATCTGGAAAGTGGCGATCATGCCCACCACGGTGCCCAGCAAACCCAGCAGTGGCGCCACCACGTAGAGAACCTTGATAAAACTCAGCCCCGTTTCTATCGGCGCAGTTTCACGCAATATGGCCTCATCCAGTTTCAGCTCGAGCGTTTCCAGGTTGACCTCGGGATTATCGGAATAGATCGACAGCACCCGGCCAAGCGGATTATTCCTGTTGGCCTGCTGGTCCTTCATCTGGCGAGCGATCTTGCCGCCTGTCGAATACAGAGAGAACGCTTTCCACAGGCACAGCAGCAAACCGAACAGCCCTAGCCCGAGGATCACATAACCCACCGGACCGCCATCTTCTCTGACCCGTTCGATCGGTGTCTTTGACTGCACCACGGCCCTGAGTATCTGGCCACGTGTGAAATCAACCGACATCGGAATGATCTCCTCTGTCCCTGCGCCCTGCAAGTCTTGCGCCATGCCGACATACCGGCCAGCAGGCTGGCGGGGCAGTTCAATGAAATTTTCCCTGCTTTTACGGGTGTCCCAGTCCAGGAAAATGCCCTCGGAAACGGCATTGAAAACGCCGAGGCGGACGATTTCCAGCTGCTCCTTCTCGCCACTGGTGCGCTCAACCGGGGCCGAGAAGCGAACAACTTTGCCGGACTCTGCAATTTCTGTAACCATCGCTGACCACAACTGCCTGAGTTCCGGTACGGTCGGTAACTCCCTGCGCTGCGCCAGGTCGGAAAGGAACTGTGTCCTTCCGGGCAATTGTGCCGTCACCATTGAATCATCCAGCGCAGCCTGCACGTCTCCGGCAGACTGGCGAACGACGCCGAACAGCTCACCCAGGTTACCCATTCGCTCCGACAGCGTGATTTCCTGGTCAGCCAGGGCTCGCTCATTCTGATCGTATTCCACCCTGAGGCGATCTGCGCGGGCGTTCTCATCGGCGAGTTCCCGCCGGGCATCCACCAGCAACTGCCGCTGGTTATCTCTTTCGCGGACAAAACGGGCTTCACGCTGTTGGTTGACTTTTGCCTCGCTAGTGGCCGCTTCACGAACGATCTGTGACAGCTCTTCCAGCGTTTGCGCAGAAACCGGTGAGACTGCCAGGCAGAGAAGCACCGGTAGCAAACGCGTGATGAGCTGACTCATTTGGCCGCCTTTGGCCCGGGAACGGGCAGCATGACCAGGTTCGGCGCCTTTTCATTACGGGCGATGGCGAGGCCGTCTTTGACTTCGAGCCGGAATCGGTCGTCGTCGAGTTCTTCGAAGACCCGGCTCCTCGGATTAAACCAGCCGGTCACTGAATGATCGCTGGTCTGGTAAACCAGCAGCATGCGGCCTACTCGCAGAAACTCGACAGTCTGTCCGGTGGTCGGCAATGCATCTGAATACGCCTCTGTGGTTCGTCCAAACTCGAGTTCGCTCTGGAAGACCTCCATCACTTGACGGTACTTCTCCGAAGCAGTCACTTCTGCCTGGTCCATCATCTGTCGCAGGCGAACGACCCGCGCCCGTCGCTCCTCAATGCGGAAAGGGATATCCGCTTCAACAATGCGTTCCAGCGAGCTGATCATTTCGAGCATCAGGGGAACCACACCCCGGTTGGTTTCCTCCAGGCCGGCCAACTGTCGATTGATCGAGGCCATTTCATTGTGCTGGTCGTCGACGACATTCTGCAGATTGTCGTTGTAAATTTTCAGGCTCTCGGTTTCACGAACCACCACCCGGAATTCACTCAAAAGATCTTGGGTTTGTCGCGCGAGATTGGAAACCCGGCTTTGCGATGCTGCAGAATTCTGGTTGATCTGTGTTTCCATGTTCACTGTAGAGTCCAGTGACTGGGCGAACGTCATGTTGATCGGCAAAATCAGCACAGAAGCCCCGAGAAGCATCAGCCTGGATCGGAAATTTGGTTTTATTGGCATCAGCTGTTCCCGTTACAGGCCCTTCATTTGATTCTTGTGGCTGAGCGTTTTTATGGTGAGAGTCCGTAAAATTTTTCAGCCAGTGAGGATAACCGAATCGCACGCCCGATTGCCAGACGAATACTTTTGGCGATAATGACTTGTTCAAAACCCTCGAGGCCATTGCAGTGCAGGATTCCCAAACAAACCCGAGCGTGTCCTGTGGACTGATCCGCCGCCTCGTGATTATTTTTTATGACAGCGCGGTCATGCTTGCGCTGTTGATGCTGGCCTCTTTGCTGGGAATGCTGGCGGGCCTGGGCCCTAAAACTGCGTTGAAAGATCCCGGTTACACGCTTTTCCTGTTGCTGATCTGCTATCTGTACCTGGCATGGTGCTGGCACGCTGGTGGCATGACCGTGGGCATGCGTGCCTGGCGGGTTAGAATTGAAGACCGGCATGGAAACAGACCAGGCTGGGGAAAAGTAACGGTTCGTTTCCTGGCAGCCTTGCTCTCCCTTGCGGTTGCAGGCATGGGATTTCTATGGCCATTGATCGACCCACAAAAAAGAACCTGGCATGACATCCTGAGCCATACACGACTGGTCCGATCCTGATCTGCCCGTCAAACTGAGCGGCGTAAAACAAAAATGGCCAGGAAAGCCAGGACCAATATGGGTACCGAAAGGACCAACAAAGGTGAGAGTTCGTAAACTGTCCCAAATTTCTGCGCTGCCCGGCTGATAATCATGAACACGCCGCCCAGTGTCATGCCGAAAAACAGGCGAACTCCCACGTTGTGCGACCTTGCCTGGCCAAAGACGAAGGGCATTCCGGCGAGCACCAGTGCGAGTACTGTCAGCGGAAACAGGACCTTCTCCCAGAAAGCAGCTGCATAAACCGAGTCATCCAGGCCATTTTCGCCCAGGTACTCCAGGTATTCCCAGAGCGAGCGGATGGACAGGAACTTGGGGCGAGTGACCGCCGAGTCCAGCAATTCGGGCTTGATCTCCGTTCGCCAGTCCTGAGTTTCGGTCCGGCTGACAGACGCCCCCTGCGGCACAAAGCGGACATTCGTCACGGCATCCAGGGTCCACGCCCCGTCGACATGCGCTGCACTCTCGGCCCGGGTTATGGACTGCAAATCAGCTTCATCTGAAAAGTTGTAGATGACAATATTCTTGAAATCGACCGTTTGATGACCTCGGTCAGCATTGAGGATGGGGCGCTGGATGTTCACAAAATCAGCACCGTCTCTGATCCACATACCACGTGCTCCGCCAATGATGGCCGTACCAAGCAGTTCGCTCAGCCTGAAAGCACGCGCTTGCTGTTCAGCAGCCGGCGCCACCCATTCACCCATGATCATAACCGGCACTGTCATCAGCACCGTTCCTGCCATTGCCGCAAAAGCCAGCCGCATACGGGAGATGCCGGAAGTCCGGAACGCCACCAGTTCGTTAGATGCGGCCAGACCGCCAATCCCTACCAATGCGCCCAGCAAGGCCGACACCGGAAAAATCTGGTAGGCGGCCCGTGGCGTGGTCAAAGCCACAAACCACAGGGCATCCAGGGTGCCATAATCATTTTGCGTGGAGCGCAACTCGTCCAGCAGGTTGATGAAGAGAAACAGGGTTGTCAGGGCAATCCAGACAGCCAGGATTCCCAGGCAGGCGGCGCGGCCGATGTAGCGGTCAACCAGCTTGACCATCTGCTATCCCTTCCCCACGATACGGCCCTGTCGCCGCAACCAGATGACCGCGATCAGCAGGGCCAGGACATGCACCCACCAGAGTCCGAGGAAGAGGGGCATTTCTTCTTTCAGCAGCCAATTGCGACTCATGTAGAGTGCATTGGCATAGACCGCATAAGCCAGGATTCCCAGCAAGGCGCGCCCGCCGCGTCCCTCCCTTGGTGCCGAGTGGGACAGGGGAATCGCAAGCAGTCCAAGAACAATCACGATAATGGCAGGCGCAATCCGCCATTGAAATTCGACGATGCCCTCAACCGACCCTGAAAACAGTATTTCGGAGCTCTTCCTGACCTCCACCGCATCTTCCTTGACCCGGCTTTCCAGCTCCGGCAATTTCAAATCATTACGACTGAAGCGCATGATCCCGAAATCAAGTGTTTTCGCGCCACCTTCAGTAATCTGACCGTTTTCCAGCGTGAGGTACCGGTTACCCGTTTTCTTGTCCAGCCAGTAGTAGCCTTTTTCTGCGCTCCAGACCTGCTCACGGTCTTTTTCCCTCTGTTGAATGAACACATTTTTCAGTGTCTTGCCATCCTTTTCCACGGCTTCCACGTACAACACGAGGTCGCCACCACGCAACACGTGAAAAGTACCGGTTTGCAAACCCCATTCGGCCGCGTTCCTGAACGCATCGATCAGTTTCTGCTGGGTCGCCGACGCGGCGACGGGATTGAGGAACAATCCGGTCATCAGCAGCAACGCAGCAACAGGCAAAATCAGGTTGAACAGCGGACGGAGCATCATCTGCCAGCGGAAACCGCTGGAGCGCATGACTGACATTTCCTCGTCCCGGTAGATTCTTCCCAGGCCCCAGATAATGGCGATGAACATACTCAGTGGAAGTATCGTGCCCATCACCTCCGGCATTTTAAGCCCGATCAGGGTCCAGAGCAGCCCTGACGGTATCCGCCCGCCCGCGATGTCGTTGAGCAACTCTCCCAGAGCTACACCGATCATGACAACGAGCAACACGATGGTGACGGCCAGGAAAGACCACAACCACTCGCGAAAAATATACTTTTGCAGAATATTCAGAGTGACCTCGTCAACAGGCAAAGGTTGGCACAGTGAGCAGTTTATCAGTATTCCAGGTGATCAAAAATGAAAGCTCTTCAATGGTGGAATTCTTGTAGAATGAGCGGTTTGAAAATAAGTGACTTGTCGCCACCCCTGCGTAGCAAGCCAAAACAAAGGATTGAATGAATGAATTTACACCTCGATGATACCCCGCTGACTCAAATTGAAACCGATTGCCTGGTCGTCGGCGTTTATCAGAGTGACAGCCTGCCCCCGGCTGCCGGCGCAGTTGATGAAGCCTCCGGCGGAATGATTCGTCGCATGGTCGAAAGCGGCGACATCGAAAATGGCCTGGGAAAAACCAGCCTGCTGCACAACGTGCCGGGACTGGGCGCCAAACGGATCTTGACGGTCGGCTTTGGAAAGCCTGAAAAACTCAACCTGGCCCGCTTCGACCGGGCCTGCCTGGCCGCGGGTAAGGCGCTGAGAGATTATTCGTTCACCGAGTGCCATGTCAGTGTGCATGATGTTGCGTTTGACGGCAGCGACGCGGAAAGTCGCCTGCGCCAGGCAGCACTGGCCATTCATCGATCCAATTTCTTATATACGACCACCAAGTCGCCGAAGGACGATGCCCCAGCGCCGTTGACCAGCGCCTCCTTCCAGGGTGACCGGCAATGGGAAAGTGCCATTCAACAGGCCGAAGCATTCGCCGTCGGCTATGAGAAAGCGAGAACCCTCGGAGACCTGCCGCCCAACATCTGCACACCCGCCTTCCTGGTGCAGGATGCCAAGGCCATCGCAGAGAAATATGAAAATGTGAGCCTTGAAGTGCTGGAAGAAGACGACATGGCAGAAAAAGGTATGGATGCCCTGCTGGCCGTCTCACGGGGCAGCGAGCTGGCTGCCAAGCTGATTGTTCTGAAGTATTCCGGTGCCGCGAAAGACCAGTCACCGGTTGTACTGATCGGCAAGGGAATTACTTTTGACTCCGGCGGACTCTCGCTCAAGTCCGGAGAAAACATGATGCAGATGAAGTACGACATGTGCGGCGCTGCCGGTGTTATCGGCGCCTTCGTCGCCTGCGCCAGGCTTCAGATGCGCGTTAATGTTATTTGTATTGTTGCCGCCGTTGAAAACATGCCGGACGGTAACGCCTGCCGCCCCGGTGACGTCATCACCAGCATGTCAGGCAAGACCATCGAGGTGCTCAACACCGATGCAGAGGGTCGCCTGGTGCTATGCGACGCAATCACCTACAGCGAGCAGTTCAAACCGGATGTCATCATCGACGCAGCAACCCTCACCGGGGCTTGCGTGGTGGCCCTGGGGCACCATGCAACCGGCCTGATGAGCAACGACGACGAGTTGGCGGGCGAGTTGGTCGCAGCAGGCGACGCCATTGTCGACCGAGCCTGGAGGCTGCCGATCTGGGAAGAATACCAGTCCCAGCTCGATACGCCCTTCGCTGACATGAAAAATGTCGGAGGCATGTCCGCCGGCGTTTTAACAGCCGGTTGTTTCCTCTCACGGTTTGCCGAAGATCAGCGTTGGGCCCACCTGGACGTGGCGGGCTCGGCCTGGAAATGGGGCAGCAATGACGGTGCTTCCGGCCGGCCGGCCGGTTTGCTGGCCCAGTTTCTGCTGAACCGGTCCAGCTAAAGCTCGTGGGCGGTACCTGCCAGGTCGATTTTTACGTACTGGCCAGCCCCGCCCAGTCGGCGCATCAACTCGCCTGCCGCCTGGCCATGATGGCCTGGGAGCAGGGGCACCGCGTAGCTGTACTGACCTCGGACGAGGGTGAGGCGGAATCGCTGGACGAGCTCATGTGGGATTATCCGGCCGGCCGGTTTCTGCCACACCAGCACGGCACATCGCCCGCCAGTTCCCCGATCTGCATCGATGTCAGCGGCGCTGATATCTCACCGGATCGGGAAGTTGTCATCAACCTGGCTGATGCCGCGGTGAGCGACCCTTCCCGGTTCAGACGCCTGCTGGAAATCGTGCCTGGCGAGGAACCCAAACGACTGGCGTCACGAACCAAGTTTCGCGAGTACCGGGAGCAGGGACTCAATCCCGCCAGTCACCCGATTGGAAAGTAAACAAGGCTATGGAAAAAAGTTACAACCCGACCGAAATCGAGAGACGCTGGTACAGCGACTGGGAAGACAATTCATATTTCAAACCGGCAGGCGGCAGCCACCCGTATTGCATCATGTTACCGCCGCCCAATGTAACCGGCAGGCTGCACATGGGTCACGCGTTCCAGGACACCATCATGGACACACTGACACGCTGGCAACGTATGAAGGGCGCGGACACACTGTGGCAGCCAGGCACGGACCATGCAGGCATTGCAACCCAGATGGTGGTGGAGCGCCAACTGCTGGCCGAGGGTAAATCACGCCATGAGCTGGGCCGGGACAAGTTCGTCGAGGCGGTATGGGACTGGAAGGAACATTCGGGTGACACCATTGGCCGGCAAATGCGCCGGCTGGGAACGTCGGTGGACTGGTCCCGGCACCGCTTCACGATGGATGCCGAATTATCAACCGCCGTCCAGCGCGAATTCATCACGTTATATGAAGAGGGCCTGATTTACCGTGGTAAGCGCCTGGTCAACTGGGATCCGGTGTTGCATACCGCTTTGTCTGACCTGGAAGTCATATCCGAAGAAGAAAAGGGCTTCATGTGGCATATCCGCTATCCGCGCAGCGACGGCGGTGGTCACCTGGTGGTGGCCACCACGCGACCGGAAACCCTGCTCGGTGACACCGCGGTTGCCGTTCACCCGGATGATGAACGTTATGCCGACCTGGTCGGACAGCAACTGGAGCTGCCGCTTACCGGACGCACCATCCCGGTCATTGCTGATGATTACGTGGATTCAGCATTCGGTTCCGGTTGTGTGAAGATCACACCGGCGCACGATTTCAATGATTACGACATCGGCAAACGGCACAGCCTGCCGCTGATCAATGTGCTGGACATCGATGCCCGCCTGAATGAAAACGCACCCCAGGCATACCGTGGATTGGACCGGTTCGAGGCCCGCAAGAAAATCGTGGAAGACCTCGAATCGCTGGGCCTGCTGGAAAAGATCGAAGATCACTCGCTGATGATTCCGAGGGGAGACCGCTCCCACGCAGTCGTAGAGCCTTATTTGACAGACCAGTGGTACGTGAAGATCGAGCCGCTGGCGAGGCCGGCGATCGAAGCCGTCGAAGATGGCCGCATCGAGTTTGTTCCTGCCAACTGGAGCAAAACCTATTTCGACTGGATGTACCGGATTGAAGACTGGTGCATCAGCCGGCAATTGTGGTGGGGGCACCGGATTCCGGCCTGGTACGACCCGGATGGCAATATCCATGTCGGCACCGACGAAGAAGATGCGCGCCAGCGCTCGGGACTTGCAGCCGACGTGCCACTGCAACAGGATGAAGATGTACTGGACACCTGGTTTTCATCGGCTCTGTGGCCGTTCTCGACGCTGGGATGGCCGGCACAAACGGAAGACTTGAAGCGGTTTTATCCAAGCAGCGTGCTGGTGACCGGTTTCGACATCATTTTCTTCTGGGTCGCCCGCATGATCATGATGGGACTGAAGTTCATGGATGACGTGCCGTTCAGAACAGTCTATATCCACGGCCTGATCCGTGACGGACACGGGCAGAAAATGTCCAAGTCCAAGGGCAATGTACTCGACCCAATTGACCTGATCGACGGGATCGAGCTGGAGCAACTGGTCAGGAAAAGGACGACCGGACTGATGCAGCCTCAAATGGCGCCGGCCATTGAAAAAATGACCCGGCAGGAATTTCCGGACGGAATTCCGCCCTTCGGCACAGATGCACTGCGGTTTACATTTGCCGCCCTGGCAACTACCGGACGAGATATCCGTTTTGACCTCGGAAGAATCGAGGGCTACCGCAACTTCTGCAACAAGTTATGGAACGCCGCACGCTTTGTCCTGATGCAAACGGAAGGAAAACCGGCAACTGCCGTGGCGGAACGGAGCCTGATCGATCGCTGGATTGTTTCGCGCATGGACCGGATGATCCGGGAAGTGGAAGAGCATTTTGGCGACTATCGCCTGGACCTGGCCGCCCAGGCTTTATATGAATTTGTCTGGAATGAATACTGCGACTGGTACCTGGAGTTTGCCAAGGCCACTTTGCAGAACGGCACGGACGACGAACAGGCAACCACCCGCCATACCCTGCTTACCGTGCTTGAAACCAGCCTCAGGACACTGCACCCCATCATGCCGTTCATCACCGAAGAAATCTGGCAAAGAGTAAAAAAACCCCTTGGCATTGAAGGCGACACCATCATGTTACGGCCATTTCCCGAGGCCGGCCCGATTGACGAAATCGCAGAGGCTGATGTGGACTGGCTGCGCAGCGTGATCCAGGGGATCAGGCGAATTCGCTCCGAGTTGAACCTGCCCCCGTCAAAAGGGCTGGAAGCCTGGTTCCAGGACGGTAATGACAGCGACCGGCTGCGCCAACAGCAGTTCGCCGCCGTGCTGTCGCAACTGGCTCGCATCCAGTCTGCCCAATGGGTGGATACAGACGCCGATACGGCTCAGTGCGCCGTCGCGCTGGTTGGGGATCTGAAGATACTGATCCCTCTTAAGGGCCTGGTCAATGTGGAGGAAGAGCTCGCACGCCTGGGTAAACAGCTCGACAGAGAAAATGCCGACCTGAAAAAATCGGAAGGAAAGCTGTCCAACAGCAGGTTTACCGAGAATGCGCCCGAAGCAGTCGTCGCGCAGGAGCGCGAGCGGTTGGTGGCCCACCGGGCGGCGGTAGAAAACCTGCAGGAACAGATCCAGCAGTTGCAAGCACTACAGGACTGAACCGCTGCGCGGTCATTCCAGGTCAAGCTTCATGACCAGTGCGCTTTCCCGGCCCTGGTCCGAGCGATAATAGTCAGGACGCTCTGCAACGACTGAAAAGCCATTTCGCCGGTACAGCCTGATTCCGGCCGGATTACTGGGACGCACTTCCAGGAAGATACAAAAGCAGTCCTGCTGGCGAGCCAGCCTGATGGCATGATCCAGCAAGATGCTGCCATATCCCTTGCCCTGTTGTTCCGGAGCGACACAAAGATTCAACAGGTGGTTTTCTCCCGCTGCATGAGTCTGGATGGTGTAGCCGATCAATTCGATCCCCGCCTGCAAACCCCAGCAGTCATAACCTACCCGCAGACAGTCGGCAAAAATCCCGCGGGTCCATGGATAGGGATAGGCAGACAATTCTATCTCGACGATCCGGTCCAGGTCGTCCGGCGCCAGCCGCCGCAACAGGGTATGCAAAGTGGAAGGATCAGCGATCATCCGGCAGGAACCTGCATCAATGGCTACCGGGCACGGACAGTTGCTGCCAGAACGCCAGCTTGGCGTTGCCGCGAACCGCCAGTTGATCCAGCGACAGCGTGAACAGAACACGCGCGGAACCAATGACCGCGGGAGAATCTCCGGAAAACAGCCGCTGCGCCGGCACATCACCGAACAGCACGACCCGGGTGAACAAGTATTGATCGATGGCCTGTCCCAGGCTCAGGTTCTCAGCGCAGCCTGCAGGGTCCGGCCAGGCCCAAACCGCTCCACCCGGTATGGCTCTGACAATATCAGCCGCAATCCGTAACGCCGTTTCTTCCGCTTGCTGACATATCAACAGGGTCTCACCAGCGCCCGGCTGCAGAATCAGGCGGTCCAGTAGCGGCGCAGGCGGCTTGATGGTCCATACGTCCAGCCCCATGGCGTCCAGGTAGGCTCGACGGCGTGACTCAATCATGTGTCGCCGTCATCCGTGGCAGAAGAATCTGAATTCTTGGCCTGGCGCCGGCTTCTGCGGTTTTTCCATTGCTGTCGACCGAGCACGGTCATGACCAGGCCGGATGCGACGTAGACAACGCCGATCAGCATTAACACGGTCGGTGGGTCGGCCGCCAACAGCACAAACATGAGCACGATCAGGAACAGGAAACCGGTGGGTATCCGGTCGCCGGTTGGCCATGACTTACCGCTGAAATACCGGACACGGGAAAACATCAGCAGCCCCAGCGTGACCGTTTCAAACCACATCAACCAGCGCACGGTTTCACCGGCTATTCCCTGGTCGGCAAAAAACCAGACGGTCGCGACCAGCGTGCCGGCGGCGGCCGGCGAAGCCAGTCCCTGGAAGTAGCTCTTGTCGCTCGAGGAGGCCTGCGTATTGAATCGCGCCAGCCGCAAAGCCGCACAGGCAGCGAACAGGAATGCCGCCAGCCAACCCAGTTTGCCGGCAAACGGACTGATCTCGCTCATGCTGGACAGCGACCAGTTGAAGGCCAGCAACGCTGGTGCAAGACCGAAAGAAATCAGGTCGGAGAGACTGTCATACTGAACACCGAATTCGCTTTGCGTATTGGTCAGGCGGGCTACCCTGCCATCCAGGCCATCCAGCACGCCAGCGACGACCACCGCCACGGCTGCGGCGATGAAGTGCCCGTTGATGCCCGATATGATCGAATAGAATCCGGCAAACATCGCGCCGGTGGTTAGAGCATTGGGCAGCAGATACACACCCTTGTGAACTTTTTTTTCCGCAGGCTCCATGCCGTATCCTTCTTTGACCCGGTCTGAAATGATAGCACCTGGATGGCCGTCAAATAAGACAGTGATTGGACGTGTATGGTATAAGAAAAGCTGGTTCATAGCAGGGATTGCCCATGAAACTCAAAACTGGATTCAAACTATGGTGCCTGCCGGCCCTGGTCATCATCTGCGCCAGTGTCACGGAAACCCATGCCACCGAAGTATTTACCTGGAAAGGCCAGGATGGCGTCGTGCACTACAGTGATATGCCTCCGGAAAACGTCGATTCCCGACTCATCCGGGTAGACGGCGTCTATAAAGCCGGCACCACCGTGCCGGAACCCGCAACACAGGCAGACGGAAACGACGCCGGTACCGACACCCGCTCAGTGGCCCAGCAGCGGCGTGAAAAGATTGCCGAGGATCGCGAAGCCCGCAGGGAAGCCCGGGAAGAAGCCGAACGGCTGTGTGCCCGGCACCAGCAGCGCCTGGAGCAAATGGAACCGGCCCGCCGGGTTTTCTATACGGATGATACCGGTGAAAGCGTGCGTATGGATGATGACCAGCGAATGGCACTGATCAGCGAATCAAAAGAGTTTATCGCCAAAAATTGCAGGTAATCCTGTCAACATACGGGTAAAATTGCGGGTTCGACCGAACAGAACCCAGACGGATGAGAACCAGCAACTTCCATATCATCACGACTCGTGAAACCCCTGCGGACGCGGAAATTGTCAGCCACCAGTTGATGCTGCGCAGCGGTATGATCCGAAAATTGACCGCCGGCATTTATAGCTGGTCGCCACTGGGGTGGCGGGTCCTTAAGAAAGTGGAACGTATTGTCCGTGAAGAAATGGATCGTGCGGGCTACCTGGAAATGCTGATGCCCGCGGTGCAACCGGCGGAACTCTGGAAAGAAACAGGGCGCTGGGAAGACTTCGGCGACCAACTGCTGAAAATTCATGACCGGGCCGGCCGTGACTATGTTTTCGGTCCGACCCACGAAGAAGTAATCACCGACCTGGCGCGCAACGAACTGCGCAGCTACAAGCAACTGCCGGTTACTTTTTACCAGATACAGACCAAGTTTCGGGATGAAATAAGACCTCGTTTCGGTGTCATGCGGGCTCGCGAGTTCCTGATGAAAGATGCTTATTCCTTTCACATCGATGAAGTCAGCCTGGACCAGACCTACTGGGAGATGTATGACGTTTACTCCCGTATTTTCGAACGGGCCGGCCTCCGCTTCCGTGCGGTGCGCGCTGATTCAGGCGCGATCGGCGGCAGCCAGTCCCATGAGTTTCACGTGCTGGCTGAATCAGGTGAAGACCAGATTGCATTTTCCAGCGATTCCGACTTTGCCGCCAACGTGGAGCTCGCCGAGGCGGTCGCTCCCGGCGGTGAGCCGGCTGCGCCGACCGAAGACCTGCGCCTGGTGGATACACCGGATGCTCAGACCATCAATGAACTGGTTGAACAGTTCGGTGTGCCGGTGGAAAAAACCGTCAAGACCCTGATCGTCGAAGCGACGGAAGAATCCGGCGCTGGTTTCGTTGCGCTGCTGGTGCGCGGCGATCATTCACTGAATGAATTCAAGGCGGTAAAACTACCCCAGGTAGCCGTGCCGTTACGCTTCGCAACCGATGAAGAAATCCGCTCGGCGGTGGGTGCGGGGCCGGGCTCACTGGGGCCGGTCAAGCTGGAGATGCCCTGTTTCATAGACCGCAGCGTCGCAGTGATGTCAGATTTCGCCGCGGGCGCCAACCAGGACGGCAAACACTATTTCGGCATCAACTGGTCGCGTGATGTGGAAATGCCCCCCCAGGCAGATCTGCGCAACGTGATCGAGGGTGATCCCAGCCCCGATGGCACGGGCAGCATCCAGCTGGCTCGCGGCATTGAAGTCGGGCATATCTTCCAACTGGGCACCAAGTACTCCGAGTCGATGAACGCGGTGGTCCTGGGGGAAGACGGCAAGTCGCATGTCATGCCGATGGGCTGTTATGGCATTGGCGTTTCCCGCATCGTGGCCGCTGCGATTGAACAGAACCATGATGACAATGGCATCTGCTGGCCAGAACCCATCGCTCCATTCCAGGTCGCCATCCTGCCAATGAATGCAAAGAAATCGCACCGGGTGCGGGAAGCTGCTGAACAGCTCTATTCCGAGTTGCAGGAGGCCGGGGTCGAAGTCATCCTGGATGACCGGAACGTCCGTCCGGGCGTGATGTTCAATGATATGGAGCTGATTGGCATCCCTCACCGTGTGGTCATTGGCGAACGTGGCCTGGACCAGGGTGTGCTGGAGTACCGCAAGAGGACCGACAGTGAAAATGGCGAAGTCCCGCTGCAAGGTGCGGCAGAAGCCATCCTGCAACGGCTCGCTTAAAGCTGCTGGCTGCCGCCTATCCCGAAACTCAAAGCACCCACCGCCTCAATCGCGGCGTGCACCTGGTCTCCGGGCTGCAAA
>Ga0316194_10000890_pt1 | contig 20343 bp, 19 predicted proteins | sample CroRivsedime1_MG_FD_204936 | JGI IMG/M metagenome (GOLD analysis project Ga0316194, IMG submission 204936) | Coastal sediment microbial communities from Maine, United States - Cross River sediment 1 | ecosystem: Environmental > Aquatic > Marine > Coastal > Sediment | place: USA: Maine...
GATGTTATGCGACAGACAGCGGCTAACGCAGCCATGCACAAGGATCTGCTGGACTACAGCCGGCGCCATGGATACCGGGGTGCGGAAGCACACTTCAACCTTGATGAGCATGATCCCGCCTCGCTGCCGGCATTATTGAAAGACTTTCCTGTTTATGGTGGTGTGCAGAGCGGACTGGTGACAGGTCTTGACGAGCAGACTGCAGAAGTCCTGCTCGCAGATCAGTCAACTATCACTATCCCGTGGGAAGGTATGTCGTGGGCGCGCCCCTTCATAAGTGTTAACCGCATGGGCAAATCACCCAAGCAGCCTGCCGATATTTTGACGACAGGTGATGTTGTCAGGATTAAACAGCAGGATGATGGTGCCTGGATGCTGGAACAACTACCTCATGTTGAGGGGGCACTGGTGTCGCTGCGCCCTGTAGATGGTGCGGTACTGGCACTGGTGGGTGGCTTCGACTTCGGGCTCAGTAAATTTAATCGCGTCACACAGGCAATGCGACAACCCGGTTCAAGTTTCAAGCCGGTGATTTACTCGGCAGCGCTGGAGAAGGGTTTTACCCCGGCAAGCATGATCAACGATGCGCCGGTGGTATTCGATGACCCGAAACTGGAATCGACATGGCGGCCGGAAAATTACAGTGGTGAGTTTTTCGGACCAACACGCCTGCGCGAGGCGCTGTATCGTTCCCGTAATCTTGTCTCGATCCGTATTCTGCGTGCCATCGGGGCCGAGTATGCAGCAGACTATGCCAAACGTTTTGGTTTTACTGCCTCACAGTTACCGAAAGACCTGACACTGGCGCTGGGTAGCGGAACAGTTACACCCATGCAGATGGCGAGGGCTTATGCGGTGCTGGCAAATGGCGGTTACCTGATCGAACCCTATTTTATCGACAGCATTTACGATGCGGCTGGTGAGATGGTTTTCACCGCAGATCCTGTCATTGCCTGTCCGCAATGCCCTGTGGCACTGGATGCGATCAATACCCCTGATACCGAACAACTTAACCTCGCGCAACAGGTGCTGACACCACAGAACGTCTGGTTGATGACGTCGATGATGCGGGATGTCATTCAGCGCGGTACCGGCCGCAAGGCACGCGTGCTGGGCAGAACCGACCTGGCCGGCAAGACGGGTACCACCAATGATCAGAAAGATGCCTGGTTTTCGGGTTTCAACCATGCAATGGTGGCCACCACCTGGGTTGGTTTTGACAAGCTGGAGCCACTGGGACGGGGTGAAACCGGCGGCCGTGCCGCATTGCCGATGTGGATTGACTACATGGCTGTTGCACTGGAGGGAATCCAGGAGCAAAAACAGGAGCCGCCCGAAGGGTTGGTAACAGTGCGTATAGACCCTGCAACCGGATTGCTGGCTGGCAGCGGCCAAGCAGATGCCATTTTCGAAACATTCCGTGAAGAAAACGTCCCCAGCAAGAGCAGCGATTCACTGGCCACGGAGGGAGTGGCCGGGTCGGCCGACGGAGCAGCTGATCAGTTATTCTAGCCCGACCAGGTAACTATTTGCTAAGGATGCACGGACATCACAGAGAGCCTGTCTATTGCACAGGTTCCAGGCAAATGGCTTAATCAATTACAAATTCTGTGTTCCAGCTATACGTCCCTGCGTGCCAGGAGCCTTTGTGATGTGCTGAATATTGACTCTGCATGCGATTCCGGTCCGCACCTACAGTTGTTTTATATCGCTTCGTATATTTTCGATTGATGCCTGAAAGCCGGCACGTTCGGCTTCGTCCAGTGGTAATTCCACTACCTGTTCGATACCGTTGCGACCGAGGATGGCCGGGACCCCGCCGGTTATATTCATTTGACCGTATTCCCCATCCAGGTTGCAGACACAGGGCAGGATGCGCCGCCGGTCGTTACAGATCGCATCGGCCATGGTGGCAATGGCAGCAGCCGGTGCGTTGTAGGCACTGCTGGTCCGGCGCAGTGCAAGGACCTCGCCACCGCCGTGACGGGTGCGTTCGTTAATCCGTTCGATGGTGTCATTGTCCATAAAAGCGGTTACCGGAAAACCGTTAATATTACTAAAGCGCGTCATGGGCACCATGGAGTCGCCATGACCGCCAATCACCATTGCATGTATATCCCTGATGGAAAACCCGGTCTCTTCTGCCATGAAGCAGGCCATGCGCGAGACATCCAGTACACCGGCCTGTCCAAAGATGCGTCTCCGCTCCCAGCCGGTCCGTTTCCAGGCATGCCATGTCAGCACATCAACCGGATTGGTAACCATCAGCAGGAGGGCATCTGGCGCACGTTCAAGGACTTCATCAATAATGGAATCGATAACTGCCCGGTTGATATCGAGCACATCGCTGCGTGACATTCCCGGTTTGCGAGGGGAACCCGCAGTAATTATTATCAGTCCCGAATCCTTCAGTAATGCCGGGTCGGTACCGCCGGTTACCCGGGTATCGAATCCAAAGTAGGGTGCAGACTGGCTGATATCCAGTGCGGCTCCGGCAGCGGCACCCTCCCGGATATCCAGGAGTACGACCTCGCTGCACATCTCCTGTTGGGCTATGGTATGGGCTGCAGTCTCGCCTACACGTCCGGCGCCGATGATGCTGATCTTGTTCATTATTTGTCCTTGAGGGGGTTGTTGCCACTTATAATCCCATAGATGCCCCGTCTGCACAAAGCACACGTCATGCTTGCTGCGACTCTCCCGACCTGACAGACTTCTAGCGCACGACTTTCAGCAGCCTGGAAGACTCGGGTTCCCCTGCCGGATACTGGTCATTCAACAGTCGTAGCTGCTCTTCCGGGTAGTCACCGATAGGAGATTGCCTTGCCAGGTCGGCATAGGTAATACCCCTGGTGGCGCGAATGATGTCCAGTTTATTTCCTAAGGCGAGTTTCTTTTCAGCTGCCGAGAGGCGGTGAAGGCTCTTCGCAGTTGCCAGGGTGGCCGCATCATATTTCCCCGTTTTGTTCCGGTCGCTTGCTGCTCCTGCAAAGATGTAGGCGCTGTCGTCCCGGTGTATCACCGCATAGCGAACCCGGCGTGCCCCGTAGGGTGTCTTCCCTTCTGCGATGGCGGTGTAACCTGGCAACTTGCCGGCGGTGAATTTTTCACCCTGCGTCATATTTTTCAGTTGCAGGCGCTGTTTCATGAATTGCTGCGGTGACTGCTGACCCTTGATTTCCGCAACGGTCATTTGTACCAGGCCGTCGTTGCTTTTCGGGGTTGCGATAATTTTCTCTGCCTGGTTATCGATGTGCCAGTCCTTTGGGAAGGTCAGGGAGATATCCATGTCCTTGTGGTAGAAACGGTTGCCCCTGATGATGCCTTCACGCTCGCTGTCTCCGAAGGTCACGCCATCCAGGCGCAGCAGGAAGCTGTCGCGTCCGATACGTGTGGTGGTGCCTGTTTTGAATTTTTTGGCGGCGCTCACCACTTCCTTGAAGCGCGCATCGTTGTCGGGGTGGGTTGAGAACAGTCCGTGGTATACATTCGGTTGTCGGCCTTCCTTGCCGGCGATGGCAACCTCAAAGGCTTCCTGATTCTTCAGAACACCGACCACCTCCAGCATGGCATCGGGATCATAGCCGCTTTTTGCGAGGTACTCCGCACCCAGTCGGTCAGCCTCCAGTTCATGTTCCCGCCCGTAACCGCGCACAATGGCGGTGCCCGCCAGGTTGGTCAGGGAATCGACGCCGTCAATCCCGGTTGAGACCGCCACGACTGCACCAACTATGCCCGTGACGGTAGCGGTGCTTTGCTGGCGGACACTGTGGCGTGCTGTTACATGCCCGATCTCGTGACCGAGTACGGCTGCCAGTTCGGCTTCGGAATTCAGGTACGCCAGCATGCCGCGGGTAATGAAAATATAGCCACCCGGCAACGCGAAGGCATTCACAGCTGCGCTGTCGACGATGGTGAACTGGTAGGCGAGATTCGGGCGGTGACTATGTAATGCCAGTTGCTTGCCAATACGCTGCACCATTTCTTCCAGCGCGGGGTTCCTGTAGGCAGGCATTTCTTTCATTACGTTTGCGCTGTACTTTTGCCCCAGCCTGATTTCATCATCCTCGGACATCAGCACAAAGTCACTGTTGCCGGTAACCGGGTTGGTGGCGCAGGCTGTTAGCAGTAAGCCGGCAAGCACTAACAACATGATTAGCAGGGGGGCGGAAAAATACTGTCGAGGATACATGGGGCGATCGTTACGGTTGTTGTGAAGTGGTTATTATGACGAGTGCAGCTGGATGTTCCACTTTCACTTTGGGCTTGTTTTGGTCCGGCTTGATCCAGCCACGCACTTCAATGACCCGGTCTGTAAGGGTGTCGAAATTGAAAGTACCGAAACTGGCGAGACTCTTCACTGGAACCTGCACCGTCAGGGAGTGCTCGAGATCCAGCCAGATATTATGGCGGGACCGGCGGATCGCGGTTACCCGGCCCTTAACAACACGGAATCCGCGGGTATCCGGCGGCAGTGAGCGGACATCATGTGACTGGTAGTTGTCCAGCGCCCACAGTCCCGAACCCTCGGCACGTGCTGCCTCCTCAAGTGCCTGATAGCAATGCACGCCCCAGGTGTTGGGTGGCACGACCAGTGTAGTGGCGAGCCCTTGCCGGAGTAATTGCGCTGCAACATTTTCGCCGTTCTCAAGAAAGGCATGTGCCAGCACGCGGCCATAGTGATCGAGTTGTTGAGTACCGTGCTGCAGCAACAGTGTACGGTTATTTACGTCCAGCATGCTTGTCAGGCTGGTTCTGGCTGCCTGTGCAAGTGGCTGCACGGGTTTGCCTTTGTGTTCGAGTTCCGGAGTATTGATACCAATGAAACGTACCCGGCGACCATCTTGCAGTTTTACTGTGTCGCCGTCATAGACGTGTACAACATGTACGCGTTCGCTGGTGTGATCGGCAGGGCATGCACCTGCCACTGCCTGGCGGGCGAGGATGATGGCCGGTAACAGCAGCCAGAACGCAAAAGGGGCGGCCGATTTGGCCGCCCCCTTGCTGGCTATTTCTGGAGTGTGCTCCGGCAGGATTAATTCCCGTAGCGCTTGCGGAACTTGTCAACGCGGCCGCCAGTATCGACCATCTTCTGCTTGCCGGTATAGAACGGGTGGCACTGTGAGCAGACTTCAATCGTCAGGTCCTTGCCAACCGTTGAGCGGGTTTCAAAGGTCGCGCCGCAACTGCAGGTGACCTTGGTATCGTCGTATGCCGGGTGTATGTCAGGTTTCATAACTGCCTCAATCGTGTGGTTCCTGAGTTCACGGACAACACAACTGCCACCGTGAAAAGGCCGCAAATAATACGTGATTCGCCAGTTTGCAGCAAGCCATTCTCCCGCGCCGCGGCAGAATTCTTCTGCGTCCGCGAATTCCTAGGGGTGCAATCGGGTTATTTTTGCCGTTGCCTGGTCTGTGTTGCGGCCCCTATGCCCGGTTTGCAGTCGCTGCAGTCGGTTGAGCAGGCCATGTTCGCCAGTCACACTTTCCCACAGCAGCCGGTTAATATGCAGGCAGGCGATCATCGGGGTGCGTGAGGTCTCCCTGATTTTATCGAGTTTCCACTGCAGGCAGCGTAAGCGCTGTTGCTTGTGTGCCGGCGCTCCCTGTATTGCATCTTCAATGAGATGTTTGCGTTTTTCTTCAAAGGCTTGAGGGTCTTGCCTGGCGAGGTTAACCCAGGCATCGAAATCAAATTTTGCACGGACGGGTGGTATATTCATGTTGTTCTCCGCTTCTGCCCGTATTTCACGGACTGTTTTTGTTAGATGGAGTAGTACAACTCTAGCACATATTTGGGGATATGGCTTACTATGTGGCGCGCGACCGGATAGTCATGACATGATGAATCTAACGGTATGTTTTTTCATCCCGGTTGTGGATAAGACTGTGGAAAACAATGGGGATAAAGTGTGCTCTCGAGAATGCTGGTATTCCAGTCAGGCTTGGATGGAGCCGGGCTGCAATTGATAATTGAATATTAATCGTAGTAGAAACAGTTGGATATGCTGTGTGCGGGGTGGTGCTAACAATCAATTTAGGTAATGACTGTCTTTGGCTGGGAGGATTGAGCAGCCTGTGTATAACCAGCTGCAGAACTGTTTAGTTGGCTGGGACGGTACGGTCACTGGCCCAGGCGCGCAGTTGGGCAACTTTTTCGGCCATTACCCGCGATAATGGTCGGGTTTGCCCGATTTCAGTGCGGATGTGGTCAGTGTTCAGGCCCGTGTTCTGCTCGCGTGCCAGGTAGGTGGCAGCGACAATGGCCTGCTCGATTTCGGCGCCGGAAAAACCATCTGTAAGCACGGCCAGTTCAGGGATATCGAAATTGATTGGTTTGTGCTCGCGCCTGCGCAGGTGGATGGCGAAAATTTCAGCACGCGTCGGGGCGTCCGGCAAATCCACAAAGAAGATTTCATCCAGACGGCCTTTGCGGATCAATTCAGGGGGCAGGTGTTCAATGACGTTGGCCGTTGCCACGATAAATACCGGTGCCGTGCGCTCTGACATCCAGGTCAGCAGGTTGCCCAGCACCCGCCGTGAGGTGCCGCCGTCATTTTCTCCGGAGGCGATGGCCTTTTCGATTTCATCAATCCAGAGGACGCATGGTGCCATGGCCTCGGCGGCTTTTAGTGCGTCACGCAGATTGCGTTCGGTTTCACCATAAAACTTGTTGTAAAGCGTGCCAAAATCAAACCGCAACAGTGGTACGGACCACATGCCGGCAATGGCCCTGGCGGCCAGGCTTTTGCCGCCTCCCTGGACACCGACCAGCAGGATTCCCCTGGGGGCATCCTGCTGGCCGTGTGGTTCAAGGAATACGTTACGGCGCAGCCTGACCCAGCGTTTCAGGCTTGCCAGCCCGCCAACTTCAGCAAAATTTGCGGTATCAAATTCACAGCTCAGTGCGCCGTTGGTTTCCAGCAAGCGGTAGCGCGCTTGCGTAATGCGCTCCAGATCGTCGTTGTCGATTGAGCCATCATCGTAAATGATACTGCGAACAAGGCGGCGGACATCGGCGGTTGTCAGGCCACCCAGCTGCCTGATAATCAGGCCCAGTGTTTTTCTGTCGGTTTTGACTTTTCCTCCCTGGTTGGCCTTTGACCAGTGACCGGCTTCTTCCCGGACTATTTCTTCCAGGTGGTCGCTGTCAGGCAATGACAGGGAGAAGTGCGCGGTGAAGGGCCCCAGCTCCGGTGGTAGCCTGATTTCATGGCTGACAAGTACCAGTGTGTGGCCCAGGTTCTGGTAGTCGAGTGCGATTTCTTTCAGCAGGCGGACGTTGTAGGCGTCATCCAGGTATGGGTGGAAATCCATCAGCAGGTAGATGCCAGGTGTTGCCGTGGCCTTGATTTGCGACAGTACCTGTTGTGGGTCACTGGCCTCTTCCCGTGGTACGGCTGCATAGTCTATGCGCTGCAGACCGGTGATGACTGACCAGGAAAGTACCGGCATGGCGAGCTTGATGGCCAGGCCGGCGAACAGCTGTGTTACCCGTTTTTCATCCCGGCTTTCGATGAGAATCAGCGGGATACGCGAGTGGATCAGTAGTTCGAGGTCATGTGAATCGTTCATTGGTAACGCTTTTTTGAATCCGGTGCAGTTGTTATCGAGCACCGGATCGAATACCTGAGTGCGATCAGGCCCGGCCGAAATGCATGATGGCCAGCCCATATTCACTGTGCAGGCCGCAATCCACCGGGTTGTGGTCAGTCATCATCGCGCCGCGTGGTCAGGGACAGGCTTTCATGGTCACTGCTGACTTCCAGACGGAACTCGATCGGTCTGCAGCAGACCGGGCAATCTTCAATGTAGTTTTGACTGCCGCAGGAGCCGTCGACGGCTGTTTCGAAGGCTTCCCCGCAGTAGGGGCAGTCCACGTGCTCAAGCATTTTCCGGCATCCAGTGCTGTAACAGTTCGTTGAGGTAGCGCTGCCCCCATGGCGTGGCCCTGATGGTGTCATTGTCAATGGATAGCATTCCGTCAACGACGCCATTGTTGACGATAGCTTCGATCACAGCATAGGGCAGGCCGGTCGCTGCCGTAAATGTGGCATGGGAAAAGCCATGGTCAAGTCGCAAGGCGTTCATGGCAAACTCCATCACCACGTCATCCACTGAAAGCCTGGACGTGGTACTGATACGTTGCGTGCTGTGTGCGGTCTCCAGGTAAGTGCGCGGATGTTTTGCCTTGGAGACGCGGGTGATCTCCTGTATTGCAGCATCGCTGATCTTGCCATGGGCGCCTGCTCCAATCCCGAGGTAATCGCCGAATTGCCAGTAGTTCAGGTTATGCCGGCACTGCTGACTGTTTCGAGCATAGGCGGAAGTCTCGTAGCGCTCAAACCCCATTGAGCCCAGCAGTGTATGTCCCGCCTGCTGTATGTCCCAGAGGGCATCGTCAGCCGCTCGTTCCGGTGGGTGCCGGTGAAACCAGGTATTCGGTTCAATGGTCAGTTCGTACCAGGAAATATGTGACGGTGCCAGTGCCGTTGCCGTGCGCAAGTCCTTCAAGGCCTGTTTGGTGGACTGTCCGGGCAGCCCGAACATCAGGTCCAGATTAATGTTGTCAAACCCTGCATGGTGGGCGGCCTCGACTGCAATGACTGCCTCGTTGTCAGTATGGATGCGACCGATGTTCTGCAGCAATTCAGGCTGAAAACTCTGTACTCCAATAGACAGGCGGTTGATGCCGGCATCCCTGAAACCATTGAAACGTGCCTGGTCAACGGTGCCGGGATTGGCTTCCAGTGTGATTTCAGCATCGGGTTTCAGCTGCAGGCGTGCACGGACGTCACCGAGCAGGTGATCAATGCCTTCCGGTGAAAACAGGCTGGGTGTGCCGCCACCAATAAAAACAGTTTCGATGGTGCGTCCCCATATGTATGGCAGGTCCTGTTCAAGGTCGGCGATCAGGGCTGTTATATAGGCATCTTCCGGGATGCCCTCGCGCGCTTCATGTGAATTGAAATCACAGTAGGGACATTTACGCACACACCAGGGTATATGAATGTACAGTGACAGTGGTGGTGTGGCGGCAAGGTTAAGCATGGATGCGTGTATGTGGCGTGTCACCGGGCATGGCTATAGATCGCCTGTTTCCTCGCACGGCCGGCCAGGCACAGGATAGTGACACAGCCAGCTACCTGTTTTCCCCCAGTGCGGCAACCAGCTTGCGCAATGCCTGTCCACGATGACTCAGCAAGTTTTTGGTGTCCGCGGAGAGTTCGGCCGAGGAGCAGTCATGCGTAGGCACGTGGAAAACCGGGTCATAGCCAAAGCCGTTGTCACCGCGCGCGGCAAACAGGATACGACCTTCCCAGGTGCCCTGGCAGATCAGCGGCGTAGGATCATTGGCATGTCGCAAAAACACCATCAGGCATTGAAAGCGTGCTGTGCGCAGTTCTTCTGGGACAGCTGCCAGTTCGACCAGCAGTTTTTCGAGATTTGCCTGGTCACTGGCACCCTCTCCGGCAAAGCGGGCAGAGTAGATACCCGGTCCCCCTGCCAGTGCATCGACTTCCAGGCCGGAATCATCAGCGATTGCCGGCAGCCCGGTATGCTGTGCGGCATTGCGTGCCTTCAGAATTGCATTTTCTACAAATGTCAGGCCAGTTTCCTCGGCATCCATGACGCCAAATTCACTTTGTGGCTGCACATGCAGGCCAAGCCCCGTGAGCAGCTGGTTGATTTCGCGAACCTTTCCCGGGTTGCTGCTTGCCAGAACGATGTCTTTCATGGCTGTCTCTGAAACCGATTGATAATATTTACTTGAATCAGGATGTGGTCGGAATCGCTGCACTGCATGCGGGCTGTGCGCTACTGTTCAAGTGCGGCCTGCTGGCTGGCTGTCAGTTCACTGATACCTTTTTTAGCCAGTTCCAGCATGGCATTCAGTTCGTCCTGGTTAAACGGGTGTCCTTCGGCGGTACCCTGTACCTCGATAAAGTCACCGGCATCATTCATGACTACATTCATATCGGTTTCTGCGTTGCAGTCTTCCGGGTAATCAAGATCCAGCACCGGTGTACCCTTGTAGATACCTACAGAAACCGAAGCGACCCGGCCGGTGAGCGGGTTCTCTTTAATGAGCCTGCCATCCAGCAATGTCTGTATGGCGTCGGCCAGTGCGACAAAGCCGCCGGTGATACTGGCTGTGCGTGTGCCGCCATCGGCCTGGATAACATCGCAGTCAATCGTCACCGAACGTTCGCCCAGCGCCTGCATATCAACGACCGCGCGCAGTGAACGACCGATCAGACGCTGGATCTCCATGGTGCGCCCGCCCTGTTTGCCACGTGCTGCCTCGCGTCCCATGCGGCTGTTCGTTGAGCGCGGTAGCATGCCGTATTCCGCAGTCACCCAGCCTTGCCCCTTGCCGCGGAGAAATCCCGGTACATGTTCCTCTATCGTGGCATTGCATAAAACTCGGGTGTTACCGAATTCCACCAGCACCGAACCTTCAGCGTGCATGGTGTAGTTGCGGGTGATGCGGATGTGCCGCATCTCGTCCGGGGCGCGATTGCTGGGGCGCATAAGTCTGTTCCTGGATTTGAATGAGGCGCGGATTATAGCGCGATAGCCGCAGGGTGAGACAATCTCGCCCGCGGAAATCGGTATTAATTCAGGGATTGGCCTGCTATAACAGGCGGGCAGGTGATTCAGCCGCAGCATTTCTGTAGCAGGGAACATAAATATATCAGGGCGCAGCATGGGTAATGAGACAAAATTCATGGCAAGCAATCTGCTGGTTTCGGTTGCTGCCTTTGTCATTATCGTTGCCGGGATGAAGGCTGCAGCTTCATTGCTGGTACCCTTTTTACTGGCCCTGTTCGTGGCTGTCCTGATCGCCTCGCCTTTTAACTGGCTGCAGGGCAGGGGGCTGCCCGCCGGTATGGCGTTGCTGGTGGTGCTTGGTCTGGCTGTAGTCGTGATCCTCCTGATCGGCACCCTGATTGGCAGTTCGGTAGAGGAGTTTTCTGGCGATTTTCCGGGCTTCCAGGAGCGGCTTCATCAGGTGACGGGCGGACTGCTTGGCTGGCTGGATAACATCGGGATACATATTTCAAATGCCCTGGTGTCCGGATACATGGATCCGGCCAAGGCCGTGCAGATGGCAACCAATATTCTGAGCGGCATGGGTAATATCCTGACCAACAGTTTTCTTATTCTGGTGACAGTAGTATTTATCATGCTGGAAGCGGCGGGTTTTCCTGACAAGTTTCGCCTGATGCGCAGTAACGCCGACGAGTCACTGGTCGAATTCAGTAAGGTGATCAGGAGCATCAACCGCTATATGGGTATCAAGATGCTCACCAGTCTGGCTACGGGGGTGCTGGTCGTTGTTCTGCTGGTTTCTATCGGTGTGGATTATCCCATGCTGTGGGGAGTGCTGGCCTTCCTGCTGAATTTTGTACCCAATATAGGATCTATCGTTGCTGCCATACCGGCCGTCATACAGGCACTGGTGCAGCTGGGGGTCGGTGCTGCACTGGGAGTGGCGGGCGGGTATCTGGCCATCAATATTGTGATTGGCACGTTTATCGAACCGCGCTACATGGGTAAGGGTCTGGGATTGTCGACTCTGGTGGTGTTTCTCTCCCTGGTGTTCTGGGGCTGGGTGCTGGGCCCGGTGGGGATGTTGCTGTCGGTACCGCTGACAATCGCTGCCAAGATCGCGATGAGCGCCCATGAGAATACACGCTGGGTCGCCATCATGCTGGGTCCAAGGATCGAGCAAGTGCCGGTAGTCGAGTCCGCGGTGCCGGATAAGGACAGTGATAGCTGAAATGCGGACAATATTACTAAGTGATTGATCCTTGAAAGAATGTTGTGTTTGTATTATGTTCTTCAGACTTGTCGTGCAAATGCAGTGAATGTTGAACGGCGTCGCACTATCGGTCGCTGGATATCGAGCCTGCTAAAGGCAGGGCGGTCACCGGACGACAAATAGCAAAGTATTCGAGTACCGGTACCTGATCCCGCAGGTCCGGATCGTGCACAAGGAGATTTACATCATGCAACAATCAAACAGAAAGCTGCTTTCGTACATCCTGGCTTTCACGCTCGCTCTTTCCAGCGTCATGTTCAGTTCAAATGTGGCCGCTTATGAGAATTGGGACAATATCGTCAATGAAGAGCCCACGGCGGGTACCATGCTCGCTGATGCCTTTATGGTGCGACCATTTATGCTGGTCGGTACTGTCGTCGGCGCAGTCACTTATGTAGTCACACTGCCTTTCAGTCTGCTTGGCGGTAATGCCGGTGAGGCCGGCAGGTCACTGGTCGTGGACCCTGCGAAATATACCTTTGTACGGCCACTGGGCGAACTCTAGCTGTACACCCGGGGTTTTCTCCGGTCCAAAAGCCACTGTTACCGACGGGTAACGGTGGCTTTTTTGTGTCCGTCGATCGACTGTTAAAGCCTGCCAACAACGCTTAACATGGCAGCCTTCATACAACGCAGGATGTAGCTCACATGATGCGCAGCATGACAGCTTTTGCCAGACAGGAGGCTGACACCGATTCTGGTAGCCTGGCATGGGAGATTCGTTCGCTGAATCACCGTTATCTGGAACTCGGTATCCGCCTGCCGGAAGAGCTGCGGGTCATGGAGTCAGCTGTCCGGGAGCGGGTGAATGCGCGCCTGGGGCGCGGCAAGGTGGAGGTTTCATGTCGTTTTCGACCGGTCACGGCCGGCGCGGTGCCTGTAGAAGTCGACCAGGATAACCTGGCTCGTGTACTGGCGGCATGCGAGGAAGTGAGCAGCCGCCTGCCGCAGGCGGTAGCACTGAATCCACTTGAGTTGCTGCGCTGGCCTGGTGTGGTGCGGGAGGAGATGGTCGATACCGGGCCATTGATACAGACTGCGCTGTCCTTGCTGGACAAGACGCTGGATGAATTACTGCTGTCCAGGGAGCGTGAAGGCGAGCAGATAAGGGGCACCTTGCTGCAGCGCTGCGATGAGATGGGCAAGCTGGTGGTACAGGCGCGTACCTGCCTGCCGGAAATACGTACCGGCCTGCGGGAAAAGCTGGAGACACGCCTGGCCGATATTGACGTGGCTGCCGATCCGGGGCGGCTTGAGCAGGAACTGGCGCTACAGCTGCAGAAGATAGATGTCGACGAGGAAATGGAGCGCCTTGAAAGTCATATCGGGGAGGTGCGCAGGGTATTGAATCGCAAGGAACCTGTGGGGCGACGTCTGGATTTTCTGATGCAGGAGCTGAACCGCGAGGCCAATACCCTCGGTTCCAAGTCAGTGGCGACCGAGACCAGCAATATTTCAGTCGAGCTCAAGGTGCTGATCGAGCAGCTGCGCGAACAGGTTCAGAACGTCGAATAGATTGCCGGGGGCATGAATTATGGGGAATAGCAGTCAGGCGGGCAGTGGCACGCTGTACATTATATCGGCTCCTTCCGGCGCCGGAAAATCCAGCCTGTTGCGGGCCTTGCTGGATGTCATGGACGGGGAACTGGCCTTGTCGGTGTCACACACCACACGTTACCCGCGACCCGGTGAAGTCGACGGCAGGGATTACCATTTTGTAGACCGCGGTGCGTTTGAGGGCATGGTCAACCGGGGTGAGTTTCTGGAATATGCACAGGTGTTTGATAATTACTACGGGACCTCGCGGCAGACGGTGGCTGAACAGCTGGCAACCGGTGTTGATGTGATTCTCGAGATCGACTGGCAGGGTGCCCGCCTGGTTCGTGAGTTGCTGCCTGATGCGGTCAGTATCTTTATCCTGCCTCCATCTGTGGCGGCGCTGCAGGAGCGGCTCCAGGATCGTGGGCAGGACGATGACGAAGTTATTGCACGTCGCATGCGGGACGCGGTCAGCGAGATGTCGCACTATGACGAATATGACTACCTGGTGATTAACGATGTCTTCCAGGAAGCACTCGATGAGATGGTGCTGATTATGCGGAGCGGCCAGCTGCGCCTGGCGCCCCAGCGCCGTTGTCATGCGGCCCTGTTAGCGGACTTGCTGGCGTCCACGGGGTGATTCGGGTAAACTTGCCGGCCGTTCTGGGATATGTTCAGATTTTTCGGAGATTTGCATGGCACGTGTCACGGTAGAAGATTGTCTCGACAAGGTGGATAACCGCTTTCAGCTGGTGCTGGTGGCAACCAAGCGTGCCCGGCAGCTGGCCAATGGCGTGCAGCCGCTGGTCGACTGGGAAAACGACAAGCCCACCATTGTGGCCTTGCGGGAAATTGCTGAAGGTCTGATTGGTCCGTCCATTCTGGATGAGCCGATGCGTCCGGTATTTGAAGAAGAAATGGAAGAGCAGGCCGATAGTGAAAGCGAAATGCTTGCAGCAGCCCCGGCAGAAGAGGTACCTGCAGCAGCAGACGAACCCCCTCAATCCTCCGAAAGTTAAATCAGAACACACTCCCCGTTCGCGGTTAGCGGGCGCCTTCCCCTGATTACCGGACCCGGCATCAGCAAGGCACTCTGTCGCGGCCGCCTCTGGCTCTCCAGTCGCCACATCAATGCAAGCCGTCTTCGTCGCTTCCACCCAGTGGTTGCGGAAAAATCTTTACGGGCCGGTTAATGCGTTATAGTTTCATCATCTGAAACAGACTCCTGGAAATCGCTGAATAAACTTCTATGGCAACCAGACCGGATACCGCAGCAGAGGATGGCTCGCGCTTCCTGATCAGTGATTTGTGCAAGATGCTGGATTCCTATCTGGACAAGGAGCAGGTGCAGGAGGTCTATCGTGCCTATTTGTTTGGCGCGGAGGCACACGAAGGTCAGCACCGGCTCTCCGGCGAGCCCTACATCTATCATCCCATCGCCGCTGCACGCATCCTTGCAGAGCTGCGGCTGGACCACAAAACAATCATGGCAGCCATCCTGCATGATGTGATTGAAGATACGCCGACGCTAAAGGAACATATTGCCACCGAGTTCGGCGCCGATGTGGCGGAACTGGTGGACGGTGTCAGCAAGCTGACGCAGATAGAGTTCGAGACTCCGGCAGAGGCCCAGGCCGAGAATTTTCGCAAGATGATCCTGGCAATGGTGCGTGATATCCGCGTCATCCTGGTGAAACTGGCGGACCGCCTGCACAACATGCGCACGCTGGGTGTGATGCGTCCTGACAAACGCCGGCGCATTGCCCGTGAGACGCTTGATATCTATGCGCCGATTGCCAACCGCCTCGGTATCAACGCCCTGCGTGTTGAGCTGGAAGACCTGGGATTTGCCGCACTCTACCCGTTACGCTACAAGGTGCTGGAAAAAGCCGTGCTTCAGGCACGCGGACACCGCAAGGAAGTGCTGCACAAGATCGAGAAGGCGATAAAACGCCGGATAAGGCAGGAGAATCTGCAGGGGCGCATACTCAGTCGCGAAAAACACCTTTACAGCCTGTATCGCAAGATCCGTGACAAGACACTGTCCTTTGAAGAAATCTACGATGTCTACGCGTTCCGCATTGTTGTCGATGAAATAGATACCTGTTACCGCGCTCTGGGAATCATGCACAACCTGTTCAAACCGGTGCCGGGCAAATTCAAGGACTATATCGCCATTCCCAAGGCAAACGGTTACCAGTCATTGCACAGTATTTTGTTTGGACCCTACGGCGTACCGATTGAAGTACAGATTCGCACCGAGGACATGGACAAGATTGCAGAGTCGGGTGTGGCGGCACACTGGGTTTACAAGAGCAGCGAGGAAAAGGTTGACCAAATGCATGCCGGCGCGCGCGAATGGCTGCGTGAATTGCTGGAGATGCAGACACATGCCGGAGATTCCCTGGAATTTCTTGAAAACGTCAAGCTCGATCTGTTTCCCGATGCGGTCTATGTTTTTACGCCTGCCGGTCAAATCATGAAATTGCCGCATGGTGCGACCGTGATTGATTTTGCCTATGCGGTGCATACCGGTGTTGGTGATACCTGTATTGCTGCCAAGGTTGACCGGCAGCTGGTGCCACTGCGTACAGTCCTGCATAACGGGCAGACGGTTGAAATCGTGACTGCGGCAGGTGCGCATCCGAGCCCTGCCTGGCTGAGTTTTGTCGTATCTGCCAAGGCACGCTCCAATATTCGTCATTACCAGAAGAACCTGAAACGTGAGGAGGCGATTGAGCTGGGACGGCGCATGCTGGAGCGGGCATTGGGTGTGTTTGAAACGTCTGCCGACATGATTTCCGACAAGCGTCTGCAGACCTTGCTGAAAGACTATCATCTGCATACCGAGGAAGACCTGCTGGTTGAAATCGGCATGGGTCGGCGGCCCTCGGTGCTGGTGGCGCAGGCACTGGTACCAACAGCTTGTGGCGAGGCGTCCAGTAATCAAACTTTCGTACAGCAGCCGCTGGTCATCAAGGGCAGCGAGGGTATGGTAACCCGCTTCTCCAAATGCTGCCGTCCCATCCCGGGTGACCCGGTAATCGGGGTTATTACCGGCGGCCGTGGCATGATGATTCATACCCAGAACTGCAGAAATATTGCTGATAACAAGTATCCGGCGGAGAACTGTATCGATGTCCAGTGGGAGCCGGGTCTTGATGAAGAGTTTCCCGTGGAGGTCAGTGTAATTGTGGAGGACCGCCGGGGGGTGCTGGCGAGGGTCGCGACGGTTATCGGAGATTCGGACTCCAATATCGAGAATGTCGGCATTGAGGAACGCGATGGACTGAGCAACAATCTGTTGTTCACACTGACCGTGCATAACCGCCAGCATCTGGCCAGAGTCATGCGTCGTGTGCGCAGTATTCCTGCTGTCATCAGGATCACCCGGACCAAGGGCTGATTTGGGCCGCCTCCCGGGCCGTTTTGGTTTTTGTTCGTCACTTTATCAAAGAGGACAAGTCATGACCCGTGAAATCATTCAGACCGACCGTGCGCCACAGGCGATTGGTACCTATTCGCAAGCAGTACGCAGTGGTACTACTGTTTACCTGTCCGGACAGATTCCGTTAGTACCGGAGTCCATGGAGCTGGTTAGTGGTGATATGGAAGCCCAGATAAGACAGGTGTTTGACAACTTGTCTGCCGTGGCAGCCGCTGCAGGCGGCTCTCTGGCTGATGTTGTCAAGCTGAATGTATTTCTCCCCGATCTTGGTCACTTTGCCATCGTCAACGAGGTGATGGCCGGGTATTTTCAGCCACCGTATCCTGCGCGTGCGGCAGTGGGCGTGGCGGCATTGCCCAGGGGTGCGCAGGTGGAGATGGATGCGGTGATGGAGTTGGGTGGCTGACAATCCTTTAATACATGCACGAGCTGGAAAACATACATATCAGCAACAGCTGAGGGTGCAGAAAGCGGGGTTTGATGAAGCAGCCTGGCGAGATCCATAATCATTTCTGGATACCGGCAATGCAGAGCTGCAAATCATCTGTGCTGCTTGCGCAGAGCATAAAGTTTGCCTGAAGAAACCGACAATCTCGATCAACTCCCCGTGACGGTACTCAAGGGCGTTGGCACCCGGATGGCAGAACGGCTGGCGCGGTTGCGCATGCGGACCATTCAGGATGTGCTGTTTCACTTGCCCTCGCGCTATGAAGACCGTACCCGCGTGGTTCCGCTGGGGACCTTGCGTCCCGGTCAGCTTGCCGTGGTGACCGGTGAGGTTGACTTGGCAGAGGTGCGATTCGGGCGGCGGCGTTCTTTGCTGGTACGCATCAGCGACGGGACGGGCGCACTGCTATTGCGTTTTTTTCATTTCAGCGCGGCGCAGCAGGCCGGATTCGAACGTGGCAGGCAGATACGCTGTTACGGGGAAGTGCGTGGCGCTGCGAGTTCCCTGGAAATGATACATCCTGAGTACCGCCTGCTGACGTCAGCCGCTGACCTGGCCGTGGAGGAGCATCTGACCCCCGTGTATCCAGCGACGGAAGGGGTGCATCAATTGACCTTGAGGTCAATCACCGGGCAGGCGCTGGAATTCCTGGGCAACTGTCATGCTAACGGTGCCGGCCGGCTGATTGACTGGTTGCCGCCCGACCTGGTCAGTTCATTCAGGATGTCTTCCCTGCAGGCTGCGTTGAGCTACGTGCATCGTCCGCCGCCGGATGCCTCGATCGAGATGCTGGCGGCCGGTCGGCATCCGGCCCAGCAAAGACTGGCCTTTGAAGAGCTGCTGGCGCATCACCTGAGTTTGCGAAGGGTGCGTCTGCGTGCCGAACATACCGCGGCCGTGTCGTTTGCGGGCATGCAGCTGCTGGTGGATGAATTCATCAAGGCATTACCATTCAGTCTGACCGGGGCGCAAAAACGGGTTATCAGCGAGCTGCGGCAGGACCTTGCGCGTTCGCACCCGATGGCGCGCCTGGTGCAGGGTGATGTCGGTTCCGGTAAAACGGTGGTTGCGGCCTGTGCGGCGCTGACGGTAGTTCAGGCCGGTTACCAGGTTGCCTTGATGGCGCCTACCGAACTGCTGGCCGAGCAGCATTTTCGCAGTTTCAGCGACTGGCTGCAGCCTTTGGGTGTTGCGGTTGTCTGGCATGCCGGGAAATCGAAGGGTAAGGCACGTCAGTCTGCTTTGCAGTCAATCAGCAGCGGGGCAGGTGCGGTGGTCGTCGGTACGCATGCCCTGTTTCAGGAGGATGTGGAGTTTGCCAGACTGGGGCTGGTGATTATTGATGAGCAGCACCGTTTTGGTGTGCACCAGCGCCTGGCACTGCGTGATAAAGGTCGCCATGAAGGGTTGCGCCCGCATCAGCTGGTGATGACGGCAACGCCGATTCCCCGCACGCTTGCCATGACGGTGTATGCCGACCTGGATACCTCTGTCATTGACGAACTGCCCCCCGGGCGGCAACCGGTGAAGACTGTGGCTATCAGCCAGGAGCGGCGTGGAGAAGTCATTCAGTCCGTGCGCAAGGCCTGTGTGGCCGGTCAACAGGCCTACTGGGTCTGTACTCTGATTGAGGAATCCGATGTGTTGCAATGCCAGGCAGCCGAAAAAACGGCAGAATTCCTCGCCGAATGTTTGCCGGAGATCAGCATCGGACTGGTGCATGGCCGTATGAAGGCGGCACAAAAGGAAACGCTCATGGCGGCGTTCAAGGCGGGTACGCTTGACCTGCTGGTGGCGACCACCGTCATAGAGGTCGGGGTTGATGTGCCGAATGCCTCGTTGATGATTATCGAGAACCCCGAGCGACTGGGGCTGGCACAATTACACCAGTTGCGTGGCCGTGTCGGCCGCGGCAGCCTGCAAAGTAACTGTGTGTTGTTATACCAGCCGCCACTGTCCGATTCCGGTCGGAAGCGACTGGCCGTGTTGCGGGAAACCGGCGACGGCTTCGAGATCGCGCGCCGTGACATGGAACTGCGCGGTCCCGGTGAGGTGCTGGGGACGCGGCAGACCGGCGAAATGCAGTTCCATATTGCCGATTTATTACGTGACGAGGCACTGCTGACATCGGTGGAACAGGCGGCTGGACAGTTACTGGCACAGGCACCGGAGAATGTCTCGCCACTGATTCGTCGCTGGCTGGGCGAGGCGGTGGATTACGGTGAGGTTTAATACCCGGGCGACGGCCTTCCGCTCCGTTCCTGCCGGTATTCATACTGCAGCAAGCGGTACACAATCATGCGATAATCCTGCCCGCTGAACTGCATGCAGAACGAATAATTGAATACAGTAACCCCGTACAATCGTGCTACTCGCTGGAAACCGCACCACAGCTTCCTGCACGGCAGCATTCCCGTGAACCTGGTCTGCAGGCTGCTTGACCGGGCGTCACTGACCTGGCACCTGCAGCAGCTGTGCGCCGGGAAAATCAGGGTAGAGGTATTGTCGCAGGTCCGGGATACACCCCGCCTGGATGAGGCGCAGATGCTGGGTATGCGGCCAAGGGAAATGGCCATTGTTCGACAGGTACTGTTATTGTGTGGCGGTACTCCCTGGGTCTATGCGCGTACGGTTATACCGGTAGCGTCACTGCGTGGTAAATTGCAACGCCTTGCCGGTTTGGGTACAAGGCCATTGGGAGCTGTGTTGTTTGCCGATCCCGGTATGCGCCGGGGTAGTATGGAACTGGCAGAAATTTTACCGGGACATGCCATTTATACCGCTGCCACTGCATACCTTCGTTATCGCCCTGCAGTGCTCTGGGGCAGACGCTCGGTGTTTACCCTGTTCGGCAAGCCGTTGCTGGTCAGTGAGGTATTCTTACCTGATTTTCCCGCTGACAGGGCAGTGGTGTCCTGCTGGAGAAGTCAATGAGAAACATGATTGCCTGTCTAACGCGTATGGATCCGGTGTAGAACGATGACGATGTCTTCAGCGAAGCTTGCCCGCGTGCGTGATTATGTCAGCCTGATGCGGCTGGACAAGCCGATCGGTATCTTGCTGCTGCTCTGGCCAA
>Ga0316194_10000897_pt1 | contig 20297 bp, 9 predicted proteins | sample CroRivsedime1_MG_FD_204936 | JGI IMG/M metagenome (GOLD analysis project Ga0316194, IMG submission 204936) | Coastal sediment microbial communities from Maine, United States - Cross River sediment 1 | ecosystem: Environmental > Aquatic > Marine > Coastal > Sediment | place: USA: Maine...
GGTCAGGTCTGTGGCGAGGAACACATCGATGATTTCCTCGGAGATCCCGGCCTCCGGGTAGTACGCGGTGAGCTCGTGCAGGTAACGGCGGGCACCGAAGGTGTCGCCCCGTCTCACCGCGATTTCGCTCAAAAGAAACAGGCAGTTCTTGGCGATCTGCTGGTCGTCGTGTTCGATGGCCAACTCGAGGGCCCCCGAACCGCAGCGGAAGGCGCTCTCGAGGTCGTCGGAGAGCACATAGCCGTAACAGAGGTCCTGGAGCACCTCATACAAATAGTGTTCGGCGCCCATCTCTTCGAGGACCGCTCGCGCGTCTTCGCAACGGCGAATGCCCTCGTCGAGGCGGTCGGTGCACATCATGACGTAGCCGAGGTTGTCTTCGACCTGCGCCGCCATGACTCGCTGGTAACCGCCGTCGTCCCGGTGGGCCTCGAGGCACCGGCTAAAGGCCTCCTCGGCCTCATCGAATCGTGAATCCCGGGCGGCCAGGGTTCCGACCAGGTTGAGACTGCGCCCTTCGAGGGCGTCGTCATCGAGCTCACGGGCGAGCCCGGTGGCGCGATGCGCGTAGCTGTCGGCGCGTTCGAGATCCTCCGCGATGAAGTAGGCGACACCGGTGCAGTAGGCGGCGAGGAAACGGTTGCGGGTGTCGCTGCTGCGAAGCAGGATCTCCTTGAGCTTGGGGATCTGATCGGCTCCCCGGTCGAGCTCGACGAGGATCGAGCAGTGATTGCAGAAAGCGCGATCGGCGAGATCGACCTCGCCCATCTCCCTGGCGACGGACTCGGCCTCGGCGAAGAGTCCCGCCGCGAGCTCGAAGTCGTCAGCGGCAATCGCCTGCTCGCCACGCTTCAGGAAATCTTCGTAACGCGCCCTCATGAACCGTTTTCTCCGCTGCGTCGAGCACCGAGGCTGCGCCGCTCCTGCCGCTCCTTACGGAGCTTGAACTCTAGGAACTCCTGAACCTCGGCCCGCCCCTCGGGGCTCAGCTCGCGAAGGAGGTGCAGGATTTTCATGTCCCGGCGGCTCAACGGCTGCCTCTCCTGCTCGGTCGTTGCCCGCTGCCCGCCGAAGAAGTCCGCCAGATCGAGATCGAAGACACCGAGGATTTTGAAGAGATTGTCGAGCGAGACCCGGTACTCACCCTTCTCCATCCGCGACAGATCGGATTGCTGGATGCCAATCTGGCGCGCCAGCTCGGCCTGCGTCAGGCCCCGCTCCGTGCGCAACTCCCGCAGCCGGCTGCCGACGGCAGCGACCTCGGGCGTCCCGATCTGTGTTTTCTGGGCCATTGACTTGGCCTTCTTCCCGCCGTGTAGTACCATCCCGCCGCTGCGGGTGGGCGCAACTCGGCCACACGTAGTTATATTATGCCGCTACAGCAAGGCCGTCAACCGTGTGTTGGGTCACTTTTACCGGTTTTTTGGATCGGCCTCTCCCTGGGAAGGCTGGCACCGTTCTTGCTGAATTCGCTATGGTGCGTTGATTATTTGGATTTGACCGAGGCCCGCGGTTTGCAGACCGTTGGCCCGAACGATGGAGGTCTTCGATGAATCGATATCGAGTCGTGACAGTTTTTGCGCTGGCTGTCCTTGCGGCGGTCGGCGTCTGGAGTCAGGAAGCGATGCCAGATGGTGCGCAGGGAGTTCCGGCTGAGAATGCGGCCGCGTCGCCCGAAGGCGACGCGCTGACTGACGCCGAGAAGAAAAATCTCGAGCGGATGTCGGTTCCGTGGAAGCGGTTCGAGACGTGGGAGGAGCTCGTGGCGTACTGGGTGACCCCACAACCCTTCGAAAAAAAGTCGGTGCTGCGGATCGACGAGGAATACGCCTACCCGCACCTCATCGCTTCGATCAGGATGCAAGTCGTGGCCGAGGACGACGAGTTCGTGTGGCTGCGCGGGATTTCCCCCGAGGACCCGAACTCGCCGCTGTATTCGATCTGGGCCAAACGCGAGGCGCGACAGGCCGTCTCGCGCACCCTGGACGAGATGGCGGGCAGGGCCGGCGCCACCCACTACCTGAATTTCAGTGCCGAAGCCATTCCCCCGCCATCGATGGAGAGCCTCACCTTCGAACCGGTCACGGATAACCTGCCCCGTGCGGAGCGGGTTCAGATGGGCTTTGCCGCCGCGGACATGAACGAGGACGGCCACGTCGATCTCGTCTTTCCACCCCGGCGCAAGGGGTATCCGGTCAAGCCGGCGATCCTCCTGGGTGACGGGAAGGGCGGATTCAAGGCATGGGCACGGCAGAAATGGCCGGACAACGTGCAGTGGGACTACGGGGATGTTGAGGTGGCGGACTTTGACGGCGACGGCCACCAGGACGCGGCCTTCGCCATCCACTTCAAACCGCAGTACGTCCTGTACGGCGACGGTACGGGAGTTTTCGCGCGCGGAGAGCTCCTCGACCCGCCCAACCCCCGGATCACCTCGCGGGCGGTGACGGCGGCGGACTTCGACGGCGACGGCCGGCAGGACCTGGCGTTCGTGGGCGAGATCGACTACGACGTAACGAACAATGAGCGTTTCGATGGTGCGGTCACCGCCTGGGCGCTCTTCAACCGGGGCGGCTCGTGGGAGGTCAGCAACGCGGGTCTCCCCGACAACCTGATCGCGGACCACATCACCGCGGGCGATGTCGATGGGGACGGACGGCCGGAGCTGGTGCTGTCGTCCAACTCCCTCGGCTCCCGCGATCTCGTGTACTCCTTTCGGGGTGAGGATGGTTGGCAGGCGCTGGACGACCGCGGAACGTTGAGCTCGGCGTACCATTACGACGTCGAGCCGGCTCAGGGCGAGCTCTTCGCCACCTTTGTCCAGTTCGCCATGATCGACAAACAGACCGACGCCCGCAACGGCCTCGTGCGCTATCCGCTGCCGTCAGGCGACCGGGAGTACGTGTTCGGAACGCCTGTGGTGTGGGACAAAGAGCGCGGCGACGTGTTCTTCCGTCTCGCCGTCGGCGACGTCGACGGCGATGGCGACACCGATCTGGTCGCGGGCCGGCGGAGCGGCGGGATCGAGGTCTTTCTGCAGACCCCGGATGGGATGTTCTACCAGGAGCGCGGCGCCGAGCTCGACGAGGCCGGTCGCGCGTACGATATCCAGCTCCTCGACCTCGACGGCGATGGCCGCGACGATATCGTTGCCGGATGCGCACCGGAAGGGGACGGGGACGGCGGTGTCTTCGTGTGGCTCAGCAAACCGACCGTCTGAGAGCATTGGGAATCAGGAATCAGGAATTAGGAATGAGGAATGCTCCCGGCCCGTCCCGATCAGAATTTTGAGGTTTTCCGAACCCACCACCCTGTCACGACGGAGGGTGCGGAAATTAAAACTCAACACTTCTGCCTTCGGGCACTTGACTTGTCGGGGGCGCGGTGGGATCATTTGAGAGCGGTATGTCTGGGATTGAAACCTTGACAGAGGTTGAGCCCAGTGTTATATTTTATGCTGCGATGACATAATTCGATGATAAGTTGTTAGATATAAATTATTTAACAGGAGGTGATGCGGGACATTGGAGGAGGGCAGAGATCGTTCCACCGGCCGGTCGCGGTCGGAAGTTTATTCGAGAATTCTAAAGGAATGGAAGGAGTTAAGACATGAAGAGGTTTCTGACTTTGGCGTTGGCGGGGGTTCTGGCCCTTGGCCTCGCGAGCACCGCTTACGCGAATGTGTGCGCCATCGATGTGGTGCCCGCGGCGACGCTGCTGTTCCCGTTCGTTGAGTACGATTACGAGGCGGGTCTTGCCGGCAACACCGGCGCGACGACCCTGTTCGCAATCACCAACGTTTCCAACGTGGCACAGATCGTCCACGTCACCCTGTGGACGGACTACTCGATCGCGATCCTGGACTTCAACATCATCATGACGGGTTACGACGTCCAGACCATCAACATCCGCGACATCCTGCGCGATGGCATGCTCCCCTACGAGGGCACCGGCACCAACCAGCCGGGGGAAGCCAACATCTGGGAGGAAGCGAACTGGGGCTTCACCGGAACGACGATGAACCCGCCGCCCAGCCCGGTCGATGACGGCCCGTTCTCGAGCTCGAACGAGCTTTACGGCGGTGCGCTCGATGGCTGGTTCGTCGCGAACGGTCTGCCGGATCCCCAGCCGACCTGGGACGGCAACGTCATCGGTGACGCGGTTCTCGACTGCGATCCGGCTGTTTGGGATTCGTCGCCGAACTGGTATGCGGACAATCTGCCGATCCAGCAGTCGACCCGCAATCTCTTCCGGACCTATCTCGAGGCCAGCATGACCGCCGACAGGTGGTACGCCGGGTGCACTATCACTGCCGGCCCGCCGCTGAACTCGACGGTCGCGAATGTGAGCTCACCGCCCGACTCGGCGACTGACGCTCTCGACACCTCCGATTACCAGAAGACCCCCTGGTGGGTGGTTGACACCGACCGTAACGCGTGGATGTACATCACCGCCGACGTAGTGGGCGCCTGCAACAAGGACCTGCCGGACACGGCAATCGGCGCTGCGGCCTACTTTGGCACGTCGGGTAACGGCATCACCCACGACAACGTCCTGATGGGCGATGTGATGTGGGTCGACCCGGCCGACACTGCGGGTGGCATCAACTTCTCCGAGGGTGACAACGCTGTCCACCTCGAGTCCTGGGTCTTCCCCGCCCCGGCCATTTGGGCCCCCATCCCTGCTGACGACAATGACCTCACCTCGTTCTACGCCCGTTATCACGTCGCCTCGGCGACCCTCAACGACTTCCGCGAGCCGCTGCCGACGGTGTGGGGCCTGCGCTACCTCGAGGCGCCGGACGCCGCCGATGCCGCCAACACCTTCATCCGCACCTGGAAGGGCAGCACCAACCAGGCGAAAGCCCAGGACCTCAACAACGGCACCTACTCGCTGCCGCCGGCCCCGGACGATTTCTTCGCCAACAGCTGCACCCCCTACACCTACTACGCCTGGGATGAGGACGAGAACGTGATCTCGGTCGAGGGCGGTTTCGTGCCGCCGTGGTCGGGTGAGGAAGGCGAGCCGCTGCCGATTCCGAACCTCTTCCCGCTCGAGACCCAGGAAGTCGATGCCGACCAGTTCTTCCTCGTCGATCTCGACGCGGACGGTACGACCTTTGGCTGGCTGATGTTCATCTGGCCGCGCTCCAACACCACCGATTTCTTCGGTACCACAGGCGCGGTTTCGGATCAGTACCAGACCTGGATGGGCGTCAAGTACCAGGCCTTCGGGAACTCCTCGGCGGCCTTCAGTGGCGCCGTGCTCGGCAACTATAACTGCTTCGGAACCATTTCCTCGATTCCAGTCATCAACTTCCGCAACCAGATGATCTCCGAGTAGGCTGAGTTCTATTATCAACCCACGGAGGCGGCCCCCGGGCCGCCTCCTTTTTTTGGGAGTTGCAGCCAGCGGCTGCAACTCCCAAAAATGGGACCGGCGTCCGCTCCTCCTCACATCAAGACTTTGGCGCGTGTTTGGAATGTCAAACCTTCATCAACGTATGGAAATATAGTTGTGTCTCTGCTACGATGCCGCGGTGCGGCGGAAGGCGCCGCAGAGGGCACCCTCAGGGCGCCGGGTGACCATGGTCACAGCAAACTTAAAGTACTGAAAAAAATCGACTCTAGGCGTGGTCCGGCGTTTGACACCCGGGGCCCCTTGGGGTAACTTGCGAGGTGGAGGTACGGATGTCGAAACCCTCGAAGAACAGATCGATTATCACAGTGTGGAGCGCGCTGTTGCTCGCGGTCGCGTTGCTCGCACTGAGCCCGTCGATGGCCTCAGCCCAGGGCTACTGCGCCCAAAATGTGGAAAACCTGCTCGACACCACCGACAACTGCGTCAGCGAACCGTGGCGCGACCGGGCGTTTACCTCCGAGACCTTCAGCTGGAAGGGCCACGACTACCTCATATTCAACCGCGGCAACGAGCTCTCCATCTACAACATCGACAACCCCGCCAACCCGTCGCACACCAAGACCTCGAACTACGATTTCTCGACCGGCGGCGACACCGACTACGCCCTCGTCTCTTTCGATGTCTGCGATGAGTGCCGCTACGCGGTCTTCTCGCACGCTGTCGAACGCACGGTGATCGTCGATCTCGGCACCGGCTCGACGCCGACCTTCGCCGGCCACACCTCGTACGAAGCCCGCGACAGCGTCGCCGGCGGTTATATTTTCGGCCGGGGGGGCCAGCACTATCTCATCACCGGCGGCTTTCCCGACGGTTGCTACAACTCCGGGCTCTATCTGCTCAACGGCACCAACCAGGTCGAGCTCCTCGAGTGCCTCGAGATCGGCGGGTCCGCCGTCGACATCAAGGGCCTGAACACGATCACCAGCGGCGGGGTGCTCTATCTGTACGCCGGCGCCCTCAACGGCCAGGTCCACGTGTACCGCTTTGACCCCACCGGCGTCCCGAACTTCTTGGCCTACGAAGCCTCTCCCGCCGGCATGAGGGGGCGCCACGAAGAGCTCTCGATCGACGTCAACAACGAACTCGCGGCCTCCGCCGACTTCAAAAACGAGGTGGTGCGCATCTTTGATCTCTCGACCCCCGACAGCCCGTTTGTCAGATACCAGATTCCGGTGCAGGTGGCAACCGTGTCCCTGCGCTCACCCGCCCCCGGCACGCCGTCGACCCTGTTCGGCGCGGCCATCGGCTGGCCCAACTCGACCCGCACTTTCGTGGTCAAGAAAGACAGCTACGACCCGGTCGTGGACGAGCTCTACTGGACCGACACCACCTTGCCCCACAACAACACGAGCGGGTGCTCATTCGAGACCGGCGGCGCCTTGTCGCTCGATGGGTCGGCGCTCTACCTCAGCCGCTACGCGATACTCCAGGCCTACGATCTGGCGGATTGCCTGACGCCGACGCCGCCGTCGGCCGCCATGTCGATCACTCCCACCGAGCTGTTCCCGGGCGAAACGGTGACCGCGCGCGACGTATCGAGCGGACGCGCTGACCGCTGGGCGCTGTGGATCACCGAGGGATCGAGCCCGTCCGGCACATTGGTCGCCGGCAACTCGACGATGTTGCCCACCAACGACAGAACGATCACCTACCCCATTCCCATCGATCTTGCTGACGGCGAGGGCTACTGGGCCCACCTGGAGCTCGAGAGCGACGATTTCGATCCCCCCTACGACTTTGACAGCCTGTCCCTCCCGATCAACGTTGATCGCCGGCCCGAGGCGACGATCTCGGTCAACCCAGACACCGTCATCGTGACCGAAATGGTCGACCTGTCGGTGGCCGTGAACGGCGGCTCTCCGACCTCCTATGACTGGGAGATCTGGGCGCCCGAGGCTTCGACTCCCCAGTCGGCGAGCGGACAACAGGTGCAGAATCTGGCGCTGAACGTATCCGGCCAATGGCGCTTCGACGTCTTTGTCGGCTTCCAGCACGACAACCCGGACGGGGCGGGACTGTATGAGGCCACAGACTCCTATTTCTTGACCGTCAGCTCGGTGGCGGCGGACTTCAGCATCTCGCCCTCGTCACCGCTCCATAACCAGGCGATCACGCTCAACGGCACCCTGTCGCAGCCGTCGGGTGGAAACCTCGGCTACGCGTGGCAGATTTCCGGTGGCGCCTATAATGGATGCCCGGCGGCGGCGATTTGCACCATCCCGGCCAACACCCTGTCCAAGAACACGACCTACACCGTCACCCTGACCGTGACCAACAACGACGTTCCCGCCGACCCGCCGTCGCAAAAGTCTCGCCAGTTGACGGTCAACGACGGGGATGTTCAACCCACCATCGGCTTCAGCCCGAGCAGCCCCGAAAGGGGTCAGGCGGTGAACTTCACCATCGAAGGCGTCCCGGTGGACATCGACAAGGCGACCTGGACAATGGGCGGCAGCGGGTGTGACGGAGCCTCAGCGACCCAGGTGTGCGTTCCCTCGCTCTTCGACAAATGCAAGTCGCTCAGCTTCGAATACTCGACAAGCGGCACCAAGACCGTCCGCCTGACTGTGGAGGCCCTGGGCCTGACCTATCCCGAAACCCAGACCACGGTGACGGTTGCCGCCACCGGCAGCTGCGAACCGACGACTCCGCCCCCGCCGCCCCCCACCTGCACCTACAATCTCGGCCCAGTGCGCGCCGACTTCGGACCCAACGGTGGCGAGACGACCTACACGGTCAACACGCAATCAGGCTGTCAGTGGACAGCATCGACAGGCACACCCTGGATCACCCTTCTCGCACCGAGTGGCCAGGTGACCGGGACAGGGACCGTCAGGATCCGGGTCGCTGAAAACACCGGTCCGGAGCGCATCGGGAGCGTCCTCTCCGGTGGCCAGGGATTCGCCGTTGTCCAGGAGGCGCCCTGGGTGCCCGCCAACTTCACCATGTCCAACCCGCAGCCCGAGATCGGTGAGGTGGTGACCTTCTCGGTTGACCCGATTCTCGAGGTGAAGAGCTGGGATTTCGGTGAGGCTGACTGTCGCGGCAACGAGCCCGTTGTCGATTGTCTGTTCCTGCCGACCAACGCCTGCAACACGATGCAGTGGTCGTTTGCGTCGGCGGGTCAAAAATCGGTCACCATGGTGCTCGCCGACGGCCGGACCCAAACCAAACCGCCAACGGTGGTCAACATGGGCGAGTGTTGTCTGGCCGACGGGCGTCCGGACGCCGATTTCACGATGAGCGCCGACGAGGCCTACACCGGTGAGACAATCACCTTCACGGATCTTTCGGAAAAAGGCTTTACCTCCTCTACGAAGGCGCTGAGCTTTGGGTGGAACCCCCAGAACCCCGAGATCGGGGAGATCGTGGCCTTTACGCTCGCGGGCCTCACGGGTGACATCGCCAGGGCGACGTGGGATTTCGGCGGAACCGGTTGCGACGATGCCCCATCCGTTTCCGTGTGCGATCCCGGCCCTTGGGACGAATGCGAAACCACGAGCTTCACCTACGCCTCGTCGGGCGACAAAACGGTCACCGTGACGGTCGAGATGGAGGGCGGCGGGAGCGAGATCGTCGGGCCGCGAATTGTCACGATCGCCAACGCGGGCGAGTGCGATGACGGCGGCGGCGGCGGCGGTGGGACTACGTGTAGCTACTCGGTCAACCCGGCTTCGGCCTCGTTGAGCCACACCGGCGGCAGCGGCTCCTTCGCCGTCACCACGACCCAGGACTGCCAGTGGAGCCCCATCACCTATTCACCCTGGGTTCATATCAACTCCGGCGGTGGCTTCGGTTCGGGCACAGTTGGGTACACGGTCGACGCCAACACCGCCTCCTACAGCAGGAGCGCCACGATCTATATCGAGGGACAGGCATTCAGACTGACCCAGAGTGGAGACAAGGGAGACACCGCGCCCACCGAGTGGCGTTGGACCGTCACCCGCGTGCTCAACGAGGACGGTGAGACCGTCGATGAAGACTACTACGCGAGCGCTGACCAGCACATAAGCTATCGCTTTAACGACCCGGGCCGGTACCGGGTGAGCTTGACCGCGATCAACTGTTACGGCACCAACTCCACCCACAGATTTGTGGAGATCACCGAGTCGCCGGTGAAGGAGTTCGTTATCGGGGCCGCGATCAGCCAGACCGGCGCCAACAACACCACGTGGGAGACCGACCTCCGTTTCTACAACCCATGCGGAGAGCTCCTTGACGTTCGTATCGAGTACCTGCCTGAGAACACCGACAACGCCGACCAGACGGTGCTCGTCTTCCGTGAGTTCCAGCTTCAGCAGAACGAAACCCGGACCTTCGAACACATCACCGAAGCCATCCCGGGGCTCTCCAACCCGGTTTCGGGCTCGGTCCGGATCGGGACGACCAGCGACAGCGGTTGCCAGGTGCTGTCGGTGTCGCGGACCTTCAACGACACACCGGACGGCAGCCTGGGGCTCTTCGTGCCGGCGCTGCCGGTCAAGCATGTGGGACTCGAGTATCTCGACGTGACGGGCCTCATCCACAATCAGAGCTACCGCACCAACCTGCGTCTCGTGAACTACTCCGACGAGGAGGTGTGGGTGCCGCTGACCGCGTACGACAAGCTCGGCGCTCAGGTTGGCGATCGACGGAGCGTCAAGGTCAAAGCACAGAGCACCAGGCAGATCGACAATATTGCCGTTGATTGGTTCGGTGCGACTGATGACCTGGCGCCGTTCTCGGTCAGGGCGGAGATCGACGGGCTCGACGTCGAGGCGCTCGGTACGGTCGTCGACAACATCACCGGCGACTCTGTGCTTTACCTGTCGTCGTTCCACGACGAGAACCAGATCTGGCTGGTGGGTGTTGCGAGTCTGGCGGGCGCCAACAACTCGCAGTGGCGAACCGATCTCTGGCTCTACAACCCGACCGAAAAATGGCTTCTCGGAGAGATCGAGTTCGTGGTCGGCGACGATCCGAGTGAATCGTACGGCTTTGCGTGGCCACCCCTACCCCAAAAACGAACCAGACAGTATATCGACATTGTCTCGGACCAACTCGGGCTCGAGGGAACCCGGGGATATATCGTGTTGACGGGCGACGGACCTGCACCCCAGGTGTCGGCTCGCACCTATAACCTGGATCCCAGTGGCGGGACCTACGGCCTCAATCTGCGCGCTTTCGGAAGCAAGGACCTGCTGCAGCCGGGAGAGGTCGGTTATATCGTCGGTATCTCCAATTCAAACGATATATCGGTCGGCTACCGCACCAACGTCGGCGTTCTCAACACCAACCGCAATGGATGGACGACCGTTCGGACTACGATGTATGACCTCGATGGGAACCAGGCGGCCGAACCCTACGAAACCCAGATCGCTCCGGGTAGGCTGCGCCAGTTCGATGTCTTCAAGTTGCTCGATCTGGGCAACATCACCATGACCGGCTCGCTGAAGATCGAGGCCATCAGCGGTGGTGCGGTGGCCGTCTACGCCACCGAGATCGACAACCGAAACCAGGATTCGATCTTCATTCCGGCCCAGCGCCTGTTTATGGGTCTGGCCCGGTAGAGCCTCTAACGCACCAGATAAGAGGCCGGGGGCGGTCGACCGCCCCCGGCCGTTTTTCTAGCCCGCATATCGGACCAGTTTTTCTTCTGACCAGCTTTGTGCTCGTGGCACGTTTGTTGCTTTATAATGCTCAGCGCTCGTTGGCAAGCGCCACAATGGCACGATTCGAAGGAGATCTCCATGTTCTATCGCCCCTACCGCATAGTGAGCCTTCTGCTCTCCCTGACTCTCGCTGCGACAGCCGCTGCCGCGGACGAAATGCCGGACCCGAAAGAGATCGTCGAAAAGATGATCGCCGCCGCCGGGGGGGAAGCGTTCGCAAATCTCGGAATTCTGGAGCTCGAAGTCACCGAGGAGGAAATCCGCAACGATGGTACGCAGTCGGATTCGAGCTACACGCTTTTCGTGGACACCTCGAACCTCGGCAACATGCGGATGGAGCTCCCTGGAGAGGTCGTGATTGCCGTCAATCAGGCTGGTGGCTGGTCAACGGCGGCCAACGTACTTGACGACCGGCCCCAGACGCCGGCGATGGCCAGGGTGATCTTGAACCAGTCGGTCTTTCCACTCCTCCTGCCGTACAGTCTGCAGATGGAGGGAGTGTGGTTGCACGAAGTCCACGAAACCCAGATTGACGGACGCGACCTGTGGGTGATCGTGATTCCGTTCGCCAAGGGCTTTTTCAAAAATCCGGTGATGGCGTCGATCTGGATTCTGGCGGTGGCAAAGGACGACTACTCGCTCCAGTCCCTTGAATTCGCCCCGGCGCCGGACCTTCAAGACGTCTCGCCGGTCGGCGTTCGCTACCGGATTCTCAAGCAGAAGGAGATCGACGGCGCAACGGTTGCCGAGCAGATCCTGGCGACCGGCATCAACTCGCAGTACCAAGAGAGCGGCGCGAACAGAGTGACCAAGATCGCCTCGAAAGTGCAACCGTGGGACCCGACTCTCTTCCTGAGCCCGGCGCAGCTCGAGGCCCTCGAAGAGGACGACTGACCGCAGAGATCTCAGGAAGCTCCCCGAGTGGAGAGCACCGCCGGAATCGTCCTGAGCAGGATCTTGACGTCGAGCCACAGCGACCACTGGTCGATATAGGCCAGGTCGAGGGCGATCCAGTTGTTGAAATCATCCAATCCGGCTCGCCCCGAGACCTGCCACAGACCGGTGATCCCCGGCTTCATCGACAGCCGCCGCCGCTGCCAGCGCTCGTACCGCTCCACCTCGTCCGGGATCGGCGGCCGCGGACCGATCAGTGACATATCCCCGAGGAAGACGTTGTAGAGCTGCGGCAGTTCGTCCAACGACAGTCGACGGAGTACGCGGCCCACCGCGGTCACCCTCGGGTCGCGCCGCGCCTTGAAGGCCGGGCCTTCGACCTCGTTGAGGTGGGAGACCTCGTCGAGGCGCTGATCGGCGCCCTCGTACATGGTGCGGAACTTGAGGAGCTTGAAACGGCGTCCGTTGAGACCGCAGCGGATCTGCGAGTAGAGCACGGGCCCGCGCGAACCGAGCTTGATGGCTGCTGCAATCAACGGCAACAACGGCGCGGTGAGGACGATGCCGAGGGTCGAGACCGTGAGGTCCTGGAGGCGTTTGACGAACATCGGGAAGGGCGCGCCTGGTGTGTTGGTAAAGGTCAGCAGCGGAATCCCCTCGAGCTCCTCGAGCACCACCCGCGCCTTCATGTGCGGAAAGTAGAGGGCGACGCGTGCGCGGATGCCGAGCTCCGAGCACAGGAGGAAGCTCTCCTCGAATTCCTCGAGCTGGCGACGCGAGAGCACGAAGATGACCTCATCGACGACTTCATTCTGGAGGATCTCCGGCAAATCGTCGGCGCTGCCGAGAACCGGGGCACCTGCCACTTCCTCGGCATGCTCGCCGTTGGGTGCGACAAAGCCGACCAGCTTGAGTCCCCAGTGCGGGTGCTCGGCGATGATCTGCGCCACCTCTTCGGCGCGCGGGTTGATGCCGACGATCAAGAATGTGCGGTAGTTGAAACCGCGCCGGCGCACGCGGCGCGCGCCAAGCCGAAGGATCAGCTTCCCGGAGATCAAAAAGAGGAGGTCGAGGGTCGCGAAGAGGATCAGGAACGGCCTAGATACGAAGTCGAGCCGCAGCAACCAACCCGCCGCGGCGAGGGTCAAGGTGCCGGCGCCCACCACCTGCACCACCTGCCAGATCTCGGATGCGAGGGCGACGGTACGGCGCGAGGTATAGGCCTCGCGGGTGACCAGCAGCAGGGTCCAAATCGCGAGAACAAGCGGCAGCAGACCGAGGTAGCGCGACAGCGGGTAGAGCTCGGTCGGAAAGATCGAGGGTGCGAGCTGGGGCGCGATGTGGGAGCGCAACCACCAAGCGAGGAAGAACGCCACGGTGGTGAGGACCAGATCCGCGGTCCACACCCAGTAGGCGACGACCTTTGCCCTCTCCTTCAGCACAATCCCTCCAGAACCTCTTCGTAACGATCGGCGACATCGGACCACCGGTAGCGCTCGTCGACGCGGCTCTTCGAAGACCGGCCCATTTTCGAAAGCCGTTCCTCGTCGTCGATCACGCCGCCGATGACGTCATCGAGGCTGTTTTCGCCTTCAAAGCTGAAACGAACGCCAACGCCGCCGGCGACCTCCCGGTTTTCGGGCGTGTCATAGTACAGCACCGGCCGGCCGGCGCCCATCGCCTCGACCAACGCAGGGTGGGTACCGCCGACTTCGGTCGCGTGGATGTAGGCGCGGCAGTTGAAGAGCAGTTGCCGGTAGCCCTCGCCGTAGATCGGACCGGGGAGCAACACCCGCTCGTCAGCAAGCTCGGCGACGCGACGGGTGAGACCGCGGGCGTAGGGGGCGCCGCCGACCATGACCAGCGGCCGTGAACCCTTCACCCGCCGGTAGGCCTCCACGACCCGGTCGGGGTTGTTCTCGGGTTCGAAGCGGGACACATACAGCAGGTATTCTCCCGGTTCGAGACCGAGCTCTTCCAGTCGATCCGAGCCGTTGGGGGGCTCGAGGTCGCCACCGTAGACGATCATCTCTGAATCCGCCCTGTAGGCGCGCCGGTAGTAGCGGTGGATGACTTCGGCATCGGTGATCAGGGCGTTGGGGAGGCGGGCGGCGAGGTACTCGCCGAGGCGATAGTAACTGCGGCCGGCGAACCCCCATTTTCGTCGTTTGCGTTCGAGACCGTCGACGTTCAGGGCTACCGGGACGCCTGCCAGCTGCAGGATGCGGACAAATGGCGCGTTGGCGGCGTTGCACATCAGGACCACATCGAACCCCTTACGCGCGGCGTGGAGGGCCGCCACGAAGGTGTGAGAGACGGTTTCCAGGTGCTTGCTGCGCAACGCCGGTAGGACCACCAAATGCATTCCCCTGTGCTCGCCGAGCGTCGGGTCGATGAAACCGCGCCGCCCGTAAATCGTCACCTGGTGACCGCGGGCGGCAAGACGCGCACCAAGCTCCTCGGCGAATGTTTCAAAGCCGCCGTAATTCGCGGGCACCCCGCGGGTACCGATGATCGCGAGCTTCACGGCCCTTCGACCTCCTCCACCCGTCCTCGTCTACGGAACCAACGGGTGATCTGTCGGGGCGTCGCGGTGCGCCGGCCGAGGACCCAGCTGCGCCGGCGGCGGGAATCGCTGCGCAGGCGCCGGACGTCGCCCAGGGCGGGCAGCGAGGCGCGCTCCACCGTCAGACAGGCGCCCACCACCAGGAGATCGCGCAGCAGCCACCACGGGAAGCAGCGCAGGTGCCACCAGAGGTCTGCGCAGTGGCGGCGCAGCAGGAAGCGGTTGCGTACCGAGTAGCGGTTGATCGCCACGTGACCGTGCCGACCTTCCTCGGGCCGGAAGCCACGACGGTGGGCCGCGACCGCTGATGGCGCGTAGAGACACTGCCAGCCGCGCAGCTGCAGACGCCAGGCAAGCTCGGCGTCCTCCCGGTAGGCGAAGAAGGACTCGGCAAAGAACTCGGTGTCGGGGTAGGCGACGTCGTCGAGGGCCTCGCGTCGCAGGAGTATCGCGGCGGCAGTGCCGCCAAAGACCCACGCCGGCCGGTCGTAGGTACCGTCATCGTCGGTCCCGGCTCCGCGGTCGAAATGACGTCCCGAACAGGTCACGACCATTCCCACCGCGTCGATGATCGGCCGCGCCTCGATGTCGGGCCCTTCGGCGCGTAGCAGCTTGGGGCTGACGGCTCCGATGCGTGCCGCTTTCGGGTGTCCTGCAACTGCATCGAGGAGTCTTCGCGCGAGATCCGGCCGCGGTGCGCAGTCCGGGTTGAGGAGCAGGATCCACGGCTCGGAGGTGGCGGCGATGCCGCGATTCGAGGCAGCCGCAAAGCCGGTGTTCCGTTCCTCGCGGACGATGGTCGTGGCCAGATCGCCAGGACGTTTTTCTGCGATTTCGGCCGATCCGTCGGTAGAGGCGTTATCGATCACCACCACCCGCGCCGGAGCCGGCTCGAGACCTTCCACCGCCCCCAGACATGCGGCGAGGGTCTCTGCGTGGTCATGGGTGACGATGACCACCGCGTACGAGTGTTGTGCGCTCACAGCGTCATCTTGGCACAGGTTGAGCGCCGGTGCGAGTCGGTTGAAAGCTCTCCAACCGGTAGGGGGCTGTTGGAAAGTCCTCCCGCGAGACGAGATCGAAACGCGGATCGCGGGCCAGTGGCCTCCGCACCGGCTTGAGCCAACGGGTTTCATCAATGAAGCCGGTGCGCGGAGCCGCATCGGGATGTGCTGACAGAACCATTACCAGGTCGGGAGGGTCGGCGGCGAGCCACCCGAGGACGTTGCCGCGTCGCGCACGACCTGTCGGCTCTCGCGGCACCTGACCCGGATCCACCGATGGTCCACGTTGGAGGCAGCTCCACTCCACCAACCAGGGGCTGAGGTGGTTCCACGTGCCGAGAAGGGCCGAGGTTTGAACCGCGGCGGCTCGGTCGGTGATGGCGTCGAGCACCTCGGCGGAGGAGGCGTCCACGGTGTGTCTGCGGTGGCTTCGCTGCAGGTGGTCGGCGTCCACCGCGGCGGTTGCTGCCGCGAGCAGGACCACGCCGGCCAGCGTCGCGGCGACCCGACGCTGCGCGCTCTCTCTCAACGATGCATTGCCCACACCAAGACCTTGACCGCCTCCCGCGATCCGGCAAACCACAGCAGTGTCGCGGTGAGAAAGAAGAAACGTGGCTGCTTGTAGGGATGGGCGACGGCAGCGATTGTCGAGAATAGAAGGGCGAGCGCCAATACCCGGCCGGCTTCGTCCCTGCCGCGCAGTCGGCGGAGGGCGAAGGCGGCCGACAAGAGGACGACGATCCCGACAGCTGGAGATGGAGAGTATTCGCCCACGAAGACCCGGGGATAAAAGAGGAGGCTCTCGACGCTCAGGACCGGGGGTCCGGCGGAGCGGTTGACGAGAAACGTCACGAAGTTGATGGTGTGCGACGGCACCACCATCCACAGCGCGACCGGGATGGCGATGGCAACGAGCATCGAGCGAACGCGAGAATCGGAGTGCGCGAGCAGCTGTCTGGCCATTTGGAGGCTGCGTCGCGGCCGGAAAAGCCATCCAACGAGGGTCAAGGCGTAGAGGGCGTAGAGAAAAGGTCCCGCCGAGCTCACGCTCACCGCCTTGCCGCCAACCGAGAAATGCCATGGCCCCGCAATCTCGATGACTACTGCGATCAGCAGGCCAGCGGCCAGCAGTGCCGGCCACGGTCGCCTGAGAGCCGTTCTGAGGCGATTCAACGATTCTGACGGCTGAAGGCCCGACGGTCCGTGGGCCCGCAGCACCTCATTGGCCATCATCGGCAGTATCCAGATGAGACCGTAATTGAACTTGCAAAAGAAGAGCCCGGTGGCGGCGACGCACGCGAGGGTGAAGTCACGGGCGCGGCCTGTTTCCAGCGACCGTAAATACAAGCCCACAGCGAGCAGCAGAAGCAGGGTCCCGGGTATTTCGAGCATCACGATGGTCGCGAGGACCTGGGCCATCGGACTGGTGGCAACGAGTGCCGCAGCGAGGGCGCCGACGGTGAGGCCAAAGCGGTGGTGGCTCTGCAGCCCGCTCCAGAACGCGGCGATAATTGCTGCCCCGAAGAGCGCGGCGACCAGCCCCCTGGCGCTCGCGTAGCCGGGGCCGACGAAGAGGAAGACCGGGGTCTCGAGGAGCGGAAAGACGGGCGGCCACACGTCGAGACCGTTGAGGTGACGGAGGAATGCAAGAGGGTCGATGTCCTGCACGGCCCTCGCCAAGCGGAGGCCACTGACGCCGGACTTGGCCATGTCCCACTGGGGGAGGCGTGTGCTGCCGACCGCCAGAGCCAAGACCGGTGAGGCGACCCGCAGCACCACAACCAGGAGGAACACCATCACCGCCGTTTCCGGCGTCGCCAGGTGCAGAATGCGATTCCGTTCTCCTCCAGCCATGCCCAATGGTAGTTGCGCCGCCTGTCTTCAGAGCCACCGGTGGGTAGGGTGGAGGGAACAACATGCTACGCCGAGATTCAAGGGTAAAGAGTTAAGAGTAAAGAGTTAAGGTGTCAACATCCTTCGATCTTCACTCTTAACCCTTCACCCATAACCCTTTACCACCTGTGATGGCTGGCAGATCCGGTCGGTATACTCACTGGGATGCCGAAAGTGAATCCGGGAAAGCTCCCATGGGATCGATGAACTCTCAGCGCGTCGCTGCTTGCGCCTCGACCGTGGGGTTTGCACTCCTCGCAACGGTGCTGTGCGTCCTCGACGCCATGCCATGGCCCGAGGCAATCCTGGCCTCGATGTCGGTGGCGCTGGTCTTCGTTCCCTCCGGGTGGTGGGCGGTGACCGTTGTTCGCAGGCGTCTGGCCGAGGCGACGCTGGTGCCGGTGGCCTTTGCAATGACCATGGTCGGTGGCGCCACGATGCGCCATATGGTGCTGCCGCCACTGCTTCTGCTCGCGATCTGGGCGGCCGCAGCCGCGGCCTGGGAGCGCGTTCCGGAGCGCCGCCTGCCCGTTTTCGCTGTCCTATTGGGATTGGCGGCGCGAGCCGCGGTGGGTCTCGGGCTGAGCGGTTTCAGCGCTCTTCCAGTGGCCTTGTCGATCGCGGTCGCCGCGCTCCTTCCGTGGGTGGCGGTTCGATGCTGGGGCCGGCGGGCTGCCGAGCTGTCCGCTTTCCTAGGCGCCGTGCTTCCGTGGCAGAGTTGGCCGCTGGCCGCCGGAGTGGTGGTGCTGGCGAGCGTGGCCCTTGGCGTCACAGTGGGCTACCGCGACCGCGACCAAACAGTCCTCGGATGGCTGCCGGGTTTGGGCGCCGTGGCGCTGTTCGCCGCTGCCCTCGCCTCGTGGCCGGGTCTGGGTGTGTCGAATCTCTTCCCGGATCACGGCTGGTTGGCGCGGGCGATTGTGATCGCAGCGCTGGCGGTCACCCCGCGGTTGCGACCGGGCGTGGCCGGAGCGGTGTGGCTCGCCGCAGCCTTGTTCGTCGTTCCCGTGCGGGTCCCAGCGCCGGAGCAACGCGCGTTCGTTCTGACCCCTGAGCTCGGGGAGCTCACGATGTCGGCCGGCACCGGTGGCGAATACGTCGTCGATCTCGATGTCGAGAACAACGAGAGTCTTGCCGTAGATGCGCCGCTGGCGGTCCTGCGATTCGCCGGTAACGACCATGTGATTCTCGCCGGATCGTCGGATCAAAGCACCGTGTGGCGGCCGCATGGACTGGGCGCTGGAACGCGGTGGCGAGCGACGGCTCGAAGCCATTTCGTGGTCCCGGAGGGCGAAAAGCCGATGCTCTTTCGACACCCGGAACTTCCGGGCGAGGTAAAGGTACGGGTGGAGACCATCGGTGCGGTGCGTGCGACCCCACCTCGTGATTGGATGTTGCCAAGCTGGTTGCTGGCTGCAGCAGTGGTTGTCGCGGTGATCCAGATCGCCTCGGGTACCTGGCGCGCCAGCGTCGGCGGTCTGCCATGGATGCTGCTGGTCCTTGGTTCGCTGGTTGCAGGATCGTCGGTGGAGCCTCTGCGCCTCCTTGGCGAGCGGCGGGCGATTGATCTCGCCTTGGCGGCCCTCCTCGCGGCGTGGCTGCCAGCGGCGCGAATCTGGCTGCGGCGGCGAAGGGTGTTCGTGACCGTTGCTGCGGTGGTGGTGCCGCTCGCCCTCGCGACCCCCCATCTGACGCCACCCCTCTATGGCGACGAGCCTTTCCATCTGGTGATAATGGAGTCACTGGCCGGTGACCGGGATCTCGATATCGGCGACGATCTCGACCTCGAGCGCCACCCCCAGAACCAGCTCTATGCCCCCGGGCGGCCGCTCTTTCATTCACCGGCCCTCGGTCTCATCCTGCTGCCCGGCTATGTGGTGGCGGGTCGGGCCGGCGCTCTGGTTTTGTTGGCGCTGATGGGCGCTGCGGTGGCGGTCCTCATCGCCAGACGATCGCGCGATCTCGGTTTGCATGAGGCATCGGTCGGAGTGCTGGTGTTGGCGCTGGCCTTGACCTATCCGCTCGTCACCTTTTCGACCCAGATCTGGCCAGAGCTGCCGGGTGCGCTGGCGGTTGCGGCGCTGCTGGTTTTGGCGGCCCGATCGCGGGGCGGCAAGTGGCTGGCTCTCGCGGTGGCGGTGGTCGCGGCGGCGGTCAAGACCCGGCTCGGCCTGCTGACCCTGCCAATTGCTGCTGCGGCGTGGCTGCGGCGGCGTCCGTTGCGAGGCCTGTTTGCTCTCGCGCTGGCATCGGGGGTTGCGCTTGCTGTTGGTTGGCTCACCATGGGTCACCCCTTCGGGCCCTACCGCCGGCTCCACCACCTCATACCGACCGATCCCGCCCTTTCAGCGCGAGTTGTCGGCGGACTCATCTTTGACGCAGCCGGTGGTCTCATTTTCACCGCGCCATTGCTCGTCGCAGCCCTCGCCGGTGTGATCCTGCTGTGGAAGCGAGGTGGGCCGGGAGAGCGCTCGATGCTGGTCGGCTGTGGACTCACGGTTGCAGCACTGCTGCATTCCACCGAATGGTACGGCGGCGGCGCGCCGCCGGCGCGCTATCTGGTGCCGATGCTGCCGGCCTTCGCTCTCGCCGGCGGCCTGGTGCTTGCCGGGCCGTTGCGGTGGCGGCGACTGTTGCAGGTTCTTCTGCCGCCGTCGGTCGTCGCCTGGTGGGTCCTGGTCACTCGACCCCATCTGTCCGTCAACCCGGGTGACGGCGGCTACTGGCTGGCCGACGCTCTGTCTCGTCGATTTGCAGCCGATGGACGCAGCTTCTTCCCGTCATTTCTGGTCGTCGACACGGCGACCCTGTGGGTGCCGGCGGTGATGGCGGTCCTGGTGGTGCTGGCGGTGTGGATCGCCAAGAGGA
>Ga0316194_10000900_pt1 | contig 20264 bp, 20 predicted proteins | sample CroRivsedime1_MG_FD_204936 | JGI IMG/M metagenome (GOLD analysis project Ga0316194, IMG submission 204936) | Coastal sediment microbial communities from Maine, United States - Cross River sediment 1 | ecosystem: Environmental > Aquatic > Marine > Coastal > Sediment | place: USA: Maine...
TGTTGATGGATGAAAATCATCATCAATGGACAGCCACAAGTTACAATGCAGCGAAACTGAATTGCCTTGCGGCAGGAAACGTTGTCAGTACAATACCGACAAAATTACTTCTGAGGGTTTGATATGGGGTCTGATAACGAAAAAGGAACTGAAGCACCATCCTTTTTCAGTGTGCTTGGCAGCGTGCTGGCCAGCATGTTTGGTGTGCAGAGTAACCGCAAGCGAGAGCAGGACTTCACCCACGGCAAGCCCTCGCAGTACATAATTATAGGCTTGCTTGTGACGGTTGCATTTATCCTGACAATATGGGGTCTGGTCAGTCTGGTGATGAAGCTGGCAGGTGTTTAACTCATCATAAAGACTGTATTTTCTGTTGTTGCTCGAGGAGGCTGTCAATCACGTTTCTGAGTTCCGATGCTTTTGCCTGTTCTTTTTCCACAACGGCCGCAGGTGCCTTGTCGACAAAACTGGAATTTGACAATTTGTTCTCGCAACGTTCCAGTTCACTGTTCTTTCTTTCGAGTTCCTTTGCAAGGCGGGCCACCTCGGCGGCCTTGTCAATAAGTCCTGCAAGCGGGATCAATAACTTCATGTCATCAACCAGGGCGGTTGATGATTCAGGCGCCTCATCATCGTCGTTAAGCCACGTGGCACTTTCTACACGGCCGATACTGATAATGTAGTGCAGATTGTTATCGAGCCGGTTTGTATTTGTAGCAGCGCCGCCCTGTAGCAACACCGGCAGCATTTTGCGGGGATCAATGTTCATGCCGCTGCGAATTTTTCGCACACCGATGATAAAACTTTTAATCCATTCAACCTCGCTGATGGCCTCATGGTCAATTAAGTCAGGGTCAGCAACGGGGTAGGGTTGGCGCATGATGGTGTCTCCCTCAATACCCGCCAGTGGTGCCATTCGTTGCCAGATCTCCTCACTGATATAGGGAGTCAATGGATGAATCAGTCGTAAAACCGTTTCCATGACCCGCACCAGGGTTCTGCGGGTGCCACGCAGGTCTGTTTCCGGGCTCTCCGGGTTTGTAAGTACTGGTTTTGATAACTCCAGGTACCAGTCGCAGTATTCATCCCATATGAAGGTATAGATTGCCTGTGCAGCGAGGTCGAAGCGATAGTTTTCTATGCCCCTGGCAACCTCCTGCTCTGTTTTCTGCAGCAGGGAAATGATCCAGCGATCTGCAGCACTTAACAGGACCTCACCGCCGTTCTGGCCACAATCCTTGTCCTCGGTATTCATCAGTACGTAACGGGCGGCATTCCACAGCTTGTTACAGAAATTCCGGTAGCCTTCGATACGGCCAAGATCAAAATTTATATCACGACCGGTGGAGGCGAGTGCAGCGAAGGTGAAGCGCAAGGCATCCGTGCCAAATGCCGGGATACCGTCAGGGAAGTCCTGGCGGGTGACTTTCTCGATCCTGTCAGCCATCTTTGGCTGCATCAGTCCCGCTCGTCGCTTGGCAACCAGTGTTTCCAGTTCTATGCCATCGATCAGGTCAATCGGGTCGAGTACATTGCCCTTGGACTTGGACATTTTCTGTCCGTGTGCATCTCGCACCAGGCCATGAATGTAAATCTCCCGGAACGGGATTTCATCCATGAGTTTGAGCCCCATCATGATCATGCGGGCGACCCAGAAGAAGATGATGTCAAAGCCGGTGACCAGCACGCTTGTCGGGTAAAAAGTCTTCAGTGCCTCGGTGTTGTCTGGCCATCCGAGGGTGCTGAATGGCCACAGCGCGGATGAAAACCAGGTATCAAGGACGTCGTTGTCCTGTTTAAGGACAAGCTCATCATCCAGTCCGTGTTTTTCACGTGCTTCCTTTTCAGAGTGTGCGACATAAATGTTTCCGGCCTCGTCATACCAGGCCGGGATGCGATGGCCCCACCAGATCTGCCGTGAAATGCACCAGTCCTGGATGTTTCGCATCCATTCGAAGTAGGTGTTCTTCCAGTTATCCGGTACAAAGCGGATATCGCCATTCTCTACAGCCTTGATGGCGGGTTCCGCAAGTGGCGCGATTTTCACAAACCATTGATCTGTCAGGTAGGGTTCAACCACAGCACCCGAACGGTCACCGCGGGGTACCATCAGTTTGTGGTCTTCAATCTTTTCCAGCAGACCCAGTTTTTCCAGGTCCTCCACGATGCGTTTGCGTGCCTCGAAGCGGTCCATGCCGCAGTAATTACTGGCCACCTCGTCGTTAATACTGGCATCGACCGTGAGGATGTTGATTATCGGTAATTTATGCCGCTTGCCCATTTCATAATCGTTGAAATCATGTGCCGGCGTGATTTTTACGCAGCCGGTACCGAATTCCCGGTCAACGTAGTCATCCGCAATCACAGGGATTTCACGGTCGGTCAGTGGCAGGCGAATGGTTTTTCCAATCAACGACTGGTAGCGTTCATCATCCGGGTGTACGGCAACCGCGGTATCTCCAAGCATGGTTTCGGGGCGCGTCGTTGCGACCACCAGGTGACCGGAGCCGTCAGCAAGCGGGTAGCGCATGTGCCATAAATGACCGGATTCTTCTTCAGAGACCACTTCAAGGTCGGACACGGCCGTGTGCAATACCGGGTCCCAGTTGACCAGCCGCTTGCCACGATAGATCAGGCCTTCTTCATGGAGCTTTACAAAGGTTTCATTGACTGCCCGCGACAATCCCTTGTCCATGGTGAACCGTTCCCGGCTCCAGTCCACAGAGGACCCCATGCGGCGTAACTGGCGGGTAATGGTGCCACCAGACTCGTGTTTCCAGTCCCAGATACGTTCGATAAATTTTTCCCGGCCGATGTCATGTCGGGTAAGATCTTCACTATTGAGTTGCCGCTCAACCACCATCTGGGTGGCGATACCGGCGTGGTCCGTCCCCGGTTGCCAGAGCGTGTTGTCGCCGCGCATGCGGTGGTAGCGTGTCAACGCATCCATCAGCGTGTCCTGAAAGGCGTGTCCCATGTGCAGGCTGCCCGTCACATTCGGCGGCGGGATCATGATGCAGTACGGTTTACCTTCACCGGAAGGCGCAAAATAACCTTCCCGTTCCCAGGTTTCATACCAACGCTGTTCTATGCTGTGCGGATCGTAGGTTTTGTCCATCAGGGGTCAGGCTCTGCTCTGGAAGGCCGGTATTTGGCCGGGGCGGGAGATTATACCTGAAGGTTGTTATTTTTTGCCCTGGATAGCTCCCGAAAGGGGGTGGTCTAGTCCTGCAGGGTACGGGCAAGCAACTCGGGCAGGGTTGCCATGAGCTGTTTGCGTACGGCCTCATAAGAGGGGGTGCCACTGTCATCGAGTGCCAGAGAAACCGCCTCTTCGAGTACCGGTCTCAGGGCGAGTTCTATCTGTTCACGGACCGAGCGTGTCAGCTCCGCAGCGATCTCATCCAGTTGCTGTGTGAAGGTTTCACTGTTCAGCAATAGCCCGGCAAGCTCGTCGACTGACAACTCATTGTTCGGGGATGCCTGCCCCGATTTTACAGAACTCGGTGTTACATCCTCCTGTATCAGATTCGTCAGGATGGGTATGCCGTCGGGGTCCAGCACCAGGTCTTCGTTTGTGTCTTTCATAGCTTGTGAGTATTCAATGTATAGCCACGGTCCTTGTAAAATCGGTAGCGTGTACGGGCAGCTTCCCGTTGTGCGTCGTCTCCCGCAACCAGTTCGGCGACGCGATTGAAGCGGCTGAAAAAAGCAGGGATGTCATTCGCCAGATTGACCAGTACATCACTGGGTCCCTCCGGCTCAATGGCATGCCCCAGCAGTATTGGCTGCTCGCCAGGGTCTGCGGCATTATAGCGTTCATGTGGCAGAAAGCTGCCATCACGGAAAGTCCACAACAGGTCATCCAGCTGTTTAAGTTGCTGCTCAGACGCCGCGTTAATGTAGACCTGGTGGCCCTGTTTATAGGCCTTCTCCGCCAGCTTGCAGGTGAGCTGCTCGCCGGCGCCTGCCCGATTGTGCTGCACTATATAAAAGTCGACCCGGGTCATCAGCCGGCAGAGCGATCTATCAGGAACTGGGTCAGCAGGGATACCGGTCGGCCGGTCGCGCCTTTTTCATCGCCGCCTTTCCAGGCAACGCCCGCGATATCGAGGTGTGCCCAGTGGTATTTTTCCGTGAACCGGGAAAGGAAACAGGCCGCCGTGATGGTGCCAGCCTCGCGCCCGCCGATGTTGGCCATGTCGGCAAAGTTACTTTTCAACTGCTGCTGGTATTCATCCCAGAGGGGCATGTGCCAGGCACGATCATCGGCTGCTTCACCGGCATGCAGTAATTCCCTGGCGAGCTCGTCATTATTGCTTAACAGACCGGCCGCGTGGCTGCCCAGGGCGATCACGCAGGCACCGGTGAGCGTGGCGATATCGATCACCGCGGCAGGTTTGTATTTGCCGCAATAAGTCAGCGCGTCACAGAGAATCAGGCGACCCTCGGCGTCCGTATTGAGAACTTCAATCGTCTGGCCCGACATGCTGGTGACGATATCGCCGGGCTTGCTGGCATCACCATCCGGAAGGTTCTCGGTGGCTGGAATAACGCCCACCACATTAATCGGCAGTTTCATCGCAATACAGGCCTTGAGTGTGCCGAGCACACTGGCCGCACCACACATGTCGTATTTCATTTCATCCATGGCAGCGCCCGGCTTGATTGAGATGCCACCGGAATCAAATGTCACACCTTTGCCAACCAGGACGACCGGCTTTTCACTGGCCTTGCCGCCGTCATATTTCAGGGTGATCAGCTTGGCCGGTTGGCGACTGCCACGTGACACCGACAATAACGATCCCATTCCCAGTTTTTCCATGCCGGCCTCGCTCATGATGCTGACCTTGAGCTTGTCGCTGCTTTTACCCAGTTCTCGCGCCTGATCCGCCAGGTAGGACGGGGTGCAGATGTTGCCCGGCAGGTCACCCAGGGTGCGTGCCAGTTCCACGCCGCTGGCGATGGCTTCTCCGTCGGCAAGCGCCTTGCGTGCGCTGGCCTTGTCTGCGGCATCTACACCGATCGCGAGGCGGCGTATTGGTCGTAGCGTCTGGTCTTTTTTACTTTTCAGTGCATCCGGGGTATAGGCGGTACTGCGTGCACCTTCCACCAGGGCACGCACCTTCTGGTAGCTCGTGCGCCCGGGAACCTCCAGTCCGGCGAGGTAGCTGACCGCGTCGCCGGCACCCGAAGTGTTGACGGCCAGGGCCGCACTACTGGCGGCCTGTTGATAGGCGCGGAGATTAAATTCACCGGTCTTGCCGCAGCCAACCAGCATCACGCGCTCGCATTTTGCCCCTGCTGGATAGTGCAGCATCACAATCTGACCACTGCTGCCATCCATGTCGCCGTCTTTTAGTACCTTTTTGAGGAGACCGCCTGTGGTTTCATCAAATTCTGCGGCAGCTGCAGACAATATGCGGTGCTCATAGACCCCCAGAATGACGCATCCGGTCTTGACGTTGCCCGGCCTTTCGCTGGTGACGGTGAATTTCATACATTGTCCTCGTTCGGTACGTGTTGAGATTGCAGATGGCGGTATATGTGGTATACGGTAGCCGCATTCACCCGGACGCGTGCCCGGGTAATAAACAATTCCGGGAGTGTACTGGAAGCAGGCATGATTTTCATGCCTGCGCCATGCTCAATTCATGTTCCGCATCTTTGACCGCTATTTGCTGAAAGAAGTGATCGTCGGCTGGCTTGCCGTGAGCATAGTCCTGTGCCTGATCCTTATCAGTAACCGCCTGGTGCGGTTTCTCGCGGACGCGGCCTCCGGTGACATTGCGGCCAATGTTATCTTCAAACTGCTGGGCCTGAAAATGGTCTGGTACATGGTGCATATTGTGCCGTTTGCGCTGGCGCTGGGCGTGGTGCTCGGTCTGGGCCGCCTGTACCGGGATAATGAAATGGCCGTCATGTCTGCCTGTGGCGTCGGTACCTGGCGCATCTACAAGCCGTTGCTTGGTTTTGCCCTTCTGGTGGCCATCGCGCTGACCTGGCTGGCGCTGTTTGTCAGCCCCGAGATACAGGGGCTCAGCCACCGGCTGACGATGATGGCAGAAGAGCAGGCGGATTTTACGCTGCTGGGTGCCGGCCGCTTTAACGAGATTCAGGATGGCCAACTGACGTTTTATGCCGAGCGGCTTTCTGCAGATAAACAGCGCATGGAGAACTTGTTTATCGTGGTGCGGCGAGAGGATAAGAATGACAGCAAGTTGCCGCAGTTGCTGACGGCCAAATCGGCCTACCGCAAGCGTGATGCCGGGAGCGGTGATAACTTCCTGGTGCTGGTTGACGGTTATCGCTATGAAGGCCGGCCGGGTGCTGCCAACTACCGTATTGCGAAGTTTGCCGAATACGGTGTGCGTATTGAATTACCGGGCTCCGGGGTGGTCGTCGATAAACGCGAAAGTACGCCGACGGCCGTGCTGGTTAAATCAACCAATCTGAAAGATATTGCGGAATTGCAGTGGCGGATTATGATGCCCGTGTCTGCTGTTGTGCTGCTGATTCTCGCCGTTCCGCTGAGCCGGTCCTCGCCTCGAGCCGGTCGTTACGGAAGGCTGGTCGTCGCGGTACTGTTATTTGTTATTTACTACAACCTGATGGGCGTGGCCGAGGTCTGGTTAAAGAACGGAGTGGTGCCGCCTGCCATCGGCATGTGGTGGGTGGCGCTACTGCCGCTCCTGCTGACGGTCATGCTACTCAGAAGTGACCGTCTGCTGAGCCTGTTAAGGCGTGGCCGATGAAGATTGTCGATCGTTATATTGCAGTTGTCGTTATCACCGGTACATTGACGGCCTTTCTGGTAGTCGTTGGTCTGAATGTGTTTTTCAGTTTCATCGGGCAAATCGAGGATGTTGGCGAGGGCGGCTACACACTGCTGAAAATGCTGGCGACAGTTATGCTCAGTGTTCCCAATAGCATGTATGAGTTATTTCCCGTGGCCACGCTGCTGGGCAGTCTGATCGGCATGGGGATGCTGGCATCGAATAGTGAGTTGATTGCAATGCGGGCGAGTGGTTTGTCCATTTGGCGCATCGTCCTGTCAGTGATGCAGGCGGGTGTGATCATGTTGCTGGTGGCCGTTCTCCTGGGCGAGTTTGTTGCGCCAATGGCAGAGCAGACTGCACAGCAATTACGCGCATCGGCGACCGATGCACGTGTCAGTTTTATGGGTAATCGCGGGTTGTGGGTGCGTGATGAGAAATTGTTTATCAATGCCAGGAACGTGGTTTCTGAGAATACTCTGGCTGATATTACGGTGTACGAGTTCGATGACGATGCAAAATTGAAGGTGGCGACACGCGCCAGGTCAGCGCGCTACCGGAACGGGCAGTGGGTACTGCGTGATGTGCAGCAGTCCGAGTTTGGCAAGGACAGTGTGCAGGTCAAACATATCGATATGCTGTCGCGGGATTCCTTGCTGACACCAGAGCTGCTGGGTATTGTGGTACTAAAGCCCGAGGATATGTCGGCACGTGATATCAGCCAGTTCATGGGCTACCTTGAGGACAACGGGCTGGATACCCAGCAGTACCGTTACGCACTATTGGGCCGCTTCGTCACGCCACTTTCTGCACTGGTGATGCTGTTTGTATCGGTGCCCTTCGTCTTCGGTGGCCTGCGTTCGGTCAGTGCGGGTCAGCGACTCTTTATCGGGATCATGGTGGGCTTCGGTTTTTATATTTTGAGCGAGATCTCGGGCCAGATGGGGCGGGTTTATGACATTAACCCACTGCTGGCGACGCTGGCGCCAAGCGTTATTTTTCTGTTGATTGGTATTCGTGCCGTGCGGCGCCTGTAAGTATTCTGGCAGCAATGCCGCGCATTGCAATGTTTGCAGCGCTGTCAGGCGGGGTTCGCAGGGTTTTTCGGCAAGCGTACGATCACTGACTCCGATATGCGGTCGTGTATGGCCATTTTGTCCTTGTCGATTAACATCCAGAAAAGTCCCAGCCCGGCAAGCGCCAGCGAGGGTATCGCGGCCATGAAACGCAGCAGCGCCTGCCAGATGGTGACGGGCTGGCCATCAGGTCGTTGCAGGCGCAGGCGCCAGGCGCGCATACCCAGTGTCTGTCCTCCATGCAACCAGAACCAGGCGTAGAATGAAAAACAAACCAGAAATAAAAACGTACGAAAAAACGGATTGTGGTAACTCAATGTGCCTTTGGTCACCAGCAGTGCCAGTGCGGTGGCGATCAGTAGCGCCGAGAACAGTAACAACGCGTCATAAAACATGGCCACCAGGCGTACAATCAGCCCCGCGGGTCTGTAATCCTGCTTGTTAACGGCTGTCTGCATGCTGCGATTTGTTCATTTGAGACGCCAGAGGCAGTCGAGAATGGCGCTCCCTAGGGGGTTCGAACCCCTGTTACCGGCGTGAGAGGCCAGTGTCCTAACCACTAGACGAAGGGAGCATATGACCAGTACATGCACTGGAAAGCGGTGGTATTATACGCGCTACCTAATCATCCACAAGCAACAAACGTGAGCGACACCGGACGCAACGAAACCCGCAGCGCAGCCACCCATATTCCCCGGCCGGATCATTCCATTTCACGGGTCAATATCAGTCCTAACGCACTGAAGGTGTTATACCGCTTGAAAGAAGCAGGCTACCAGGCCCATCTGGTGGGCGGTGGTGTGCGTGACCTGTTGCTGGGGCGGGAACCGAAAGACTTCGATATCGCCACCGATGCACACCCGGAAGATGTGCGCAAACTGTTTCGGAATTGTCGCCTCATTGGCCGCCGTTTCCGCTTGGCACACGTGATGTTTGGTCGTGAAGTGATCGAGGTGGCAACCTTTCGTGCCCTGCAGCATGAGAGCGCTGAAAATGGAGACCAGCACGTCGATGACGAGGGCCGCCTCCTGCGTGACAATGTCTTCGGTGATATCGAGGGTGATGCCTTTCGGCGCGACTTCACTGTCAACGCCCTGTACTACAACATCGCCGATTTCTCGATCATCGATTACACCGGCGGCCTAGCCGACATCGAGCATGGCGTGCTGCGGCTCATTGGCGACCCCGATACCCGTTTCCGGGAAGACCCGGTGCGCATGTTGCGTGCGGTGCGCTTCGCCACCAAGCTGGGTTTTCGCATCGAGCCCGCGACCGAGCAGCCCATCGAAAAGCTGGCACCGTTGCTGGGCGATATCCCGCCGGCGCGCCTGTTTGACGAAATGCTAAAGCTGTTTCTGGGCGGTAGTGCGCTGGCTAATTTTGAAATGCTGCGCCATTACAACCTGTTTGGGCAATTGTTCCCGCTCACTGAGCAGTCTCTGACGCACGAAGAGAACCATTTCCCCCTGACCCTGATTGCACAGGGTATGGCGAATACCGATGCCCGCATTGAGCAGGGCAAGCCGGTGACCCCGGCCTTTTTGTTTGCGGTGTTTCTCTGGCAACCGGTTCGCGAGCGAGCGGCACAACTCGAGGCCGAGGGGCAGCATCCGGCGCAGGCCATGCAGCATGCCAGTTCACAGATTATTGCCGAGCAGGCCGCGGTGATGGCAACGCCGCGACGATTTTCGTTGCCCATGCGTGATATATGGGTGTTACAGTTACGGCTGGAGACCAAGGGGCGGCGCAGTTTGCGGGTGTTGAGCCATCCGCGTTTTCGGGCAGCCTACGATTTCCTGCTGTTGCGCGCAGCAGCCGGTGAAGTACCCGAATCGCTGGGCGACTGGTGGACGGAATTTCAGGAAACCAATCCACAACAACGCGAACAGCCAGTCAGCAGGGCTCGGCCACGCAAACGGCGGCGTAACCGCTCAAGTCGCAAACCGGAGGGAAATACAGAATGACAGTCCGTGCATATATTGGCCTCGGCAGTAACCTGGACAATCCGGTTGCGCAGGTGCTGGAAGCCGTTGAAGAACTGGAGATGATCCCGGATACCATCCTGGTTGCGCGTTCCACTCTGTACAGTGGGCGCCCCATGGGGCCAGAGGAGCAGCCTGATTATGTGAATGCGGTCGTTTCTCTGGATACGCTGTTATCTGCCGACGATTTACACCGGGCGCTGGTCAGTATCGAGGACCTGCAGGGGCGCACACGGGATGGCGAGAAATGGGGGCCGCGGATTATCGACCTGGATTTATTACTTTACGGTAACAGCACCATCGACACGGCCACACTGACCGTGCCACATCCGGGCATGCACGAGCGTGATTTTGTTATTGTGCCGCTGGAAGAGATTGCTGGTAACGTCAAGATACCGGGCCGGGGTTTTTTGTATTCGCTGATCAATAAATGCAAGAGTCATTCACTGAAAAAACTGATAACTGCTTGATGAGTAACGAACGACCCGGTTATATCGTTGTTGAAGGACCGATCGGGGTAGGCAAGACAAGCCTTGCACGCCGCCTTGCGGACAGCTTCGAATCCGACCTGATTCTGGAAGGCGCGGATGAGAATCCATTCCTGGAGCGTTTTTACCAGGACCCGCGTTCCGGTGCGTTACCGGCGCAGCTGTTTTTCCTGTTTCAGCGTGTCCGCCAGATAGAAAGCCTGCGCCAGGCGGATATGTTCCAGCCCGTTCGAGTGGCGGATTTCCTGCTTGAGAAAGACCGCCTGTTTGCCGAGCTGACGCTGGATGTCGAGGAGCTGAAGCTCTACGACCAGGTCTATCAGCATGTGACGATTGATGCCCCGGTGCCGGGGCTGGTGATTTACCTGCAGGCGCCGGAAGATATTCTGCTGAAGCGCATTGCACGGCGCGGCATTAAATATGAGCGCAAGATTGATGCCGAATATCTACGCAAGCTGTCCGAAGCCTACTCGCGCATGTTCCTGAACTATGATGCTGCGCCGCTGTTGATCGTGAACTCGGCGCATATCAACCTGGTCGATAATGACGGGGACTACCAGGCATTGCTGGAACAGATTCACGTCACCAAGACCGGCCGGCATTATTTCAACCCGATGTCGGTCGTCATTTAACATTAATTTTCCCCGCATAATCCAGAGTCACACCACTGATGGCAGGCGTAAAGAAAGACTCACCCGTGACACTCGGTGACCTGCAGGAGATGAAGCAGCAGGGTGAAAAAATCGCCTGCCTGACCTGTTATGACGCGAGTTTTACGCGGGTACTGGAAGCGGCCGGTATTGAACTGTTCATCGTCGGTGACTCCCTGGGTATGGTGCTCATGGGGTATGAGACGACAGTGCCGGTCAGCATGGATGACATGGTTTACCACGCCGCCAATGTTGCCCGGGTGGGGCAACATGCCTACCGTATCGTCGATTTGCCCAGTCGGAGTTATGAAACGCCCGAGCAGGCGCTCGCCAATGCCCGGCGGCTGGTGGACGAGGGCGGGGCGGACATGGTCAAGCTGGAAGGTGGCGCAGGCAAGGTGGCGATCGTAGACTGCCTCGTGCAGCATGATATCCCGTTTTGTGGACACATTGGCCTGTTACCGCAGTCCGTCGAGGAGTTGGGTGGTTACAAGGTGCAGGGACGTGATGAGGCGGGCGCCAGAGCCATTAAGGAAGATGCCCGGGCGCTGCAAGCAGCGGGCGCTGGCATGATTGTGATTGAATGCATTCCTGCGCCGTTGGCAACCACAATCACGCAGTCACTCACTATCCCGACCATCGGTATTGGTGCCGGCTCCGGTTGTGACGGACAGGTGCTGGTGCTGCATGACATGCTCGGTATCACCACGCAGAAGCTGCCACGTTTCGTGAAAGATTTCCTGCGCGAAAGCGGTAGTGTGGCAGCCGCCGTGGCAGCCTACATCAAGGCTGTCAAGGACGGCAGCTACCCGGCACCGGAACACGCGTACTGACAAAGCCATGGAGACTGTTACTAGCGTTACCGAATTGCGTTCCCATGCCTGGCGCTGGCGTACACAGGGTGGGCGAATTGCCTTTGTGCCGACGATGGGCAATCTGCACGCCGGTCACCTGAAGCTGGTCAGGCATGCCCGTGCCATGGCCGGGCGCGTGGTGGTCAGTATCTTTGTCAATCCCATGCAATTCGGTCAGAACGAGGACTATACAAGTTACCCGGTTACTCACGAAGACGATATCAAGGCCCTGGTGGAGGCGGATGCCGACCTGTTGTTCATGCCCGAGGTATCCGAAGTCTATGGCGACGGGCTTGGCCACACGACGCAAGTCGTCGTACCCGGGCTGAATGCGATCCTGGAGGGCGAATTCCGTCCGACACATTTTGACGGCGTTACCACAGTAGTCGCCAAGCTATTCAATATGTTGCAGCCGGATATTGCTGTGTTTGGTGAGAAGGACTTCCAGCAGTTGTTGATCATCCGGCGCATGGTCAGCGACCTGAAGATGCCGATTGCCATTGAGGCGGTTGAGACGCAACGTGAAGCCGACGGACTGGCAATGAGCTCGCGCAACGGTTACCTGAGCGCCGGTGAACGGGCTATCGCCCCGCAGCTCTACCAGACGCTACTGGATGTCAGGGACCTTCTGGGACACGGAGAGCATGATATTGCCGCTGTTGAGCAGGCCGCCATGGAGCAACTCCGGGCGGCCGGTTTTCAGCCACAGTACGTCAGCGTCAGGCGTTATGCAGATCTTGGGGTCCCCGAGAATGAAAATGACGCGCGGATGGTGCTGGCAGCGGCCATGCTGGGGACGACACGCCTGATTGACAATGTCAAGGTATCAATCACTTAGGATATTAACCTCAGGAAGAAACTCTGCCTGTTTGTTGCAGTCTAATTCAGGAGTCAGCATAATTACGCCACATTCAGGAAGCGAAAGGCTCGACCCGGCTTATGCAAATAACCTTGTTAAAATCCAAGCTGCACCACGCCAATGTTACGCATGCGGAACTGGAGTATGAGGGTTCCTGTGCCATTGATGGCGCGTTGCTGGAAGCCGCCAATATTCGTGAATACGAACAAATCCAGATCTACAACCTCAATAATGGCGAGCGTTTTACCACCTATGCCATTCGTGCGGAGGGTAACAGCGGCATTATCTCTGTAAACGGGGCCGCCGCGCACAAGGCCAACCCGGGTGATCGCATTATTATTTGCACCTACGCCTTGCTCTCACAGCAGGAAGCCGGCATTTTCAAACCGACCCTGGTGTATCTGGACGAGCAAAATCGCATTAAGGCGTCCCGCAATGCGATTCCGGTTCAGGTTGCCTGAACGAACTCATTGTTGCCTGTAGGAGCGGACCGCGTCCGCGATTCGCGCTTGCGAAGCGCTCCTACACCGGATTCTGTTTAACTCGCTTGGGTTATGGCGAGGACATTAAACGGGTTACCGGTTGGCGTAGCGGTTGAGATCGAGGATGCCGTATAGCAGTGGCTCCTGTTGCGCATAGTAATCCTGGAACCAGTCGGCGGTTTCCCAGAAGGCATCACTGGTACGGCGAACACCGTAGATACCCACGAGGCGTTCGTAATCATCGCGCGTCCGTACCGCCATAATACGGCTGGTAAAGTCTTCCAGCTCATCGGGTTCCACCACAAAGAAGAAGTTCGGGTAGGAACCTTCAATTCCCTCGACGACCGTCAGCGTGTCGTGTTCGATGTCTGTCATGTCGCGGTCTCTTGCACTGGCAAACATGGAGGTCACATTCAGATAGGCCTTGTTGCGGATAATGCTATAGGCCAGGTCTTTAGCAGGCTCGCCGGTTTTAACCCGCACCAGGGCAACATCGGGGAACACGACAAGTGTCTCTCCCTTGATGGTGGCAATGGTACGCATCGCCCAGTCCGCCTGTTGTTTAATCTCACTGGCTGACGGGTCGTTACAGGCATCTCCCTCACAGCGGTACAGGTAAGCCGGCCCGCCGGCCAGCGGGCCCAGTCGGCCGATAATCGCTTCATATAGCTCGCGTTGCGGATCATCGGTCTGGTATCCGCTAAAGGTCTCGATCTCCAGCCAGTCCATGTTGCCCATCGACTTTTCCATGTCACTGCGGATGCCGACATACCAGGAGTCCAGTATCTTCTTGCGATCGCTGACTGGAATAAAGATAAGAAAATTGTCTTCGCCCTCCATGCGCAGAAAATCCATATACAGGCGCGTCAGCAGCTGGTGACCGGCGTTGCCATAGACGTTGAAGCCGGTCACCAGTAGATAATGAATGCGTTCCAGCAGCGGGTAGTCAATGATCCAGGCACTGTCCGGGAACTCGCCGACGAAACCGTTTGTTACCGAAGCACTGTCAAAATGCCGGTAGATAGTTAGTGCGGCGTTGGGATTGTGGCCATCACCGTCCCAGATAAAGCGCATGCCCTCATCGTGCAGGTCTCCGGCATCATGCTTTGCACTGAGTATTTCTTTATGCCGCGTATTGATATACGTATTCTGACGCTCGGCATAGTCTCTCCACACCTTCAGAATCCGCAGCGTACTGCCTCTTTTCGAGGGCAGCTCCAGGTAATCAGACATCTCGTCGAGAAATTCCTCGCGATTGGAACCAATGTCTGCATCCGGGTCGGCAAACACCACCCAGAAGCGATCCTCGATGACATTCAGTGCGATCTGCCCGCGACATACGGGGCCCTTGATGAAGCCCTCGATAAAGAAGTGCGCATCATCAAGCAGGAAGCGGTAACGTGATGTGACTGGTATATGCCTGAAGGCCTTGAACGGATTTGACGCGATAGCGACATCGTAGGAGGGCAGTTCCGTGACGCTGTATTCCGGTTCCAGAAACAGTTCCCGGTAGCGTGCCATGCGCGCATCCGAGAAGGAGTAGACCATGTGGGTCTTGGCCACGATGCTAGCGGGATAGAGCCACAGTCTATAGTAGAACGGATCGCTTCCTGGTGAATCATAGGGACGGACCGTGGCGATTTCTTTTACAGGTTCTCCCGGTGGTGTGCTGGAGCGCACCAGCCGGTAGAATTCCCGTGTCGGCGTGCCTTCAAAATGGATGTGTGCCTGGAACAGGTGTTCATACAGGTAGCGGCTGGTGAGTTGTTGTTTCAGGGAAGGTTCATTCAGGAAGGCCTCCCAGCGGGTGATCTGTTGCCGCGCGGCAGCGGAGGGAGCCGGTGCCGCCGGTACCGGGGCCCCTTGTGCCAGCCACTGTACCAGCGTGCGATATTCGTCGTCACTCAGATTCGGCATCGCATAGGGCATGCCCCAGTTGGGGTGTTGTCTGGCGTATTTGTCGAATTGCTCGCGCGTGGTACAGACCTGCTCACGGCCCAGACCGATATCCATGCTGTCCGGCAGCATGCCAACCTTCGGTTGCGGGTTTAGCTGTTTCAGGCGCAACAACTGGTACAGGACCGATTGTTGCAGTTGTTCTTCCGGGGTGCTGGCGTTTTCCGCTATCACGGGGTGAAACCCCTTTGAACGCCATTCAGGGGTGGTCTGGGCATCTATAAAGAGGCGTGTGGGCGGGATACTCGTCAGGCGGGCGCCGTTATAGACCCTGTCCTTGCTGGCGCCACGAGTCAGGCCCTCATAAGAAGAAAGTTTTAACTGGCAGGGTGCATCAGTACAACCGTGACAGACCACGCAACGGTTCTCCAGAACCGGTTTTACACCTTCATCGAAGAGGATGGGCTCTTCCGGCATCGTTAGCAGCACACCATAGTCCACTCGTGACTGCTCCTCGGTGATCGACGGTGGTGTACTCGAGCAGGATGCAAGTAACAACAAGGCAAGCAGGGACGGAAGCCAGAATTTTAAATAAACGCTGAGGGGTGTGCGGCAGTGGTCAAGGCTCATCCGGTGGTGCTCCGGTCAGGGTTCAAGGTCGAAACTCTAGCAGAGTCGATGCAGAGTGTGGCCGGTTTTTGCCGAAACCGGCTGTCGCAGGGTTAATATCCGGACAGCTTGCGGATAACCCATACTTTATCGAAGGACATGCGCCTGGATTGTGCCGGGCGACGCTATTCATGGAGGTGAAGTGCTGTTTGATGATTGTTGAATTGCGCGCATCCAGTCGCGCACAAACCCGGTTAACGATGGCTGCTGTTTACCATGCGCGGGTACTGCCACTCACTGCTGCTGTGTTGCTGGATCATGTCAATGATGCGGTTGTGTCCCCTGGTAGTGGCAATTTGTTCAGCCGTGAACCCGGCACTGTTACTGGCGGCATGATTGGCGTGGAAACTCAGCAGCAGTGATGCGATGTCGGCATGCCCGTTTGCCGCGGCGAGATGCAGGGCGGTGTCACCGCGTGCCGTTTGCGCATCCATGTCGGCACCATGCTTGAGCAGGAATTCGCACACATGGGGGCAGCCATTTTTAGCCGCGTTGTGCAGGGGCCTGACTTTGTTCCCGGGCTCGGCCACATCGATGTCGGCTCCGCCATCGACGAGCATGCGTACGACCTCAACGTTATCTGTCATGGCGGCGAGGTGTAGTGGTGATTGGCCGCGAGCATTCATGGCCTGTACATTGGCGCCTTCATCCATCAGCACCTTGACCGTTCCCACGTGCCTCTTGCAGGCGGCATTGCGCAGGGGTGACGGTGCTGTTTCAAGCTTAATGTTGCCTCGTGGCCGGGACAGCAGGAAGATCAAATACGGTGACAGGATCCACAGCCAGGTGATCGGGCTGGCAGGGCGGCTGTAAAACTGCTGGTAATAATCCATGAGCGAAACGGTTTGCCCGTCCGTGAGATAACGTGCAAGCAGTTCATTGAGCGACCAGAGTATTCCCGGCACGAACAAGCAGCCAACGATGGCATGGTTGACGAGGTAGGTGAGTTCTGTTGTCAGTCGCTTCATGAAGACCTGTCGAGTATAATAAATCGATAATATGCTAATGTTGTTTGTGTCAAATTACCAGCGCGCGTGATGCGCTTGAGATTTAATGCTGACAAACAATCGTTTAAGAATTCCCCTGGTCATGTAATCGATGTGCTCGCAATTAAGGTTGGCTATGCCAAGCGCTGGGCTGTGCCGTAACCCGGGTCGTCCGGCGAGTGTACTTGACCTTTAACAGGTTGGAGCCTATGTTGACGTTTTTTTCAAACAGTGAACAGGCATAATAGGCTGGCGACAGGGGCCAAAGGGGATGCCTGATCAGCGGGTACAAGAGACGTGAATACGTACACAGACGCGCAACAACACTTCCGCAGCAACAGAAAACATCATCGGACTCATGCTGAGTTGTCCTGTGAAGTTGGACAGCCGGGTGGCGAGCAGTTCGCTGCAAAAGTACTCGATATTTCGATCGGTGGTCTGAAATTCAGCTGTTCCCAGGAAACCGTTAACGACATCATCCCCGATGGCGAGAGAACCGTCGGCTTGATCATGGATGTCGAGATTGACGTCCAGTTCACTTTACCGTCAGACAACAAGCGCGCGACCGCGATCAAGACCCACGCCAGGATTATTCACTCCGAACGACTCGCACAGGATCTCTTTCACGTTGGCATACAGTTCAACACACTCAACAGCAATGCCCGCGGGCAACTGGAAGCGTATATCGAGAAGTTAGAGCAGTAACTTCTATATACCCGGTGCTTATCTGACGCCTCTGGATAACAGACTGGCGCCACAAGTCACAGACATGCCACATTACGCTGTGCATACTTGCATCTACCAATTCAGCAGGATGAACCACGACACATGGAGTAGATGCGATGTTGATTTTGACCCGGCGGGTAAATGAAAAACTGATGGTGGGTGATGATGTAACAGTGACCGTGCTGAGTATCAGTGGCAACCAGGTCAGGATTGGCGTAAATGCCCCACGGCATGTGCCGGTGCACCGGGAAGAGATCTATGACAAGGTCAAACGTCAGCAGTCATTGGATTAACGGTTAGCGGTTGTGCAATGTTGCCGTCAACGGCCCTCCCGGTATTCAGCCGGTGATTGACCGGTCCAGCGCTTGAATGCACGGGTAAAGTTGCTGGGTTCGGAAAATCCGAGCAGGTAGGTTATCTCGCCAATAGTGCGATTCGAATCACGGATGTAAGACAGTGCGAGTTCCCGCTGTGTGTCGTTCAGCAGTTCCTTGAAACTGGTGTCTTCCTCGTGCAGCTTGCGCTGCAGGCTGCGCAGGCTGGTATTTAATGTGAACGCAATGTCCCCCTGACTGGGTCGGCCCTCCGGCAGTTGTTCGATGATCTTCGAGCGTACCTGCATGGTGATATTGCTGCGATCGTAGTGCGCCAGGTAATCGATGACCGTCTGGTCATTGAGGCGCGCCAGTTCCGGATGTGCCGTAGCCAGGGGCGCAAGTGCAAGCGTCTTGTCAAAACACAGACGATTGGTATCGGCCTCGAAATCTATGCTCGGGCCAAACATGTTTTCATACGCTGTCGTGTTCACCGGCGTCGGGCGTTGCAGGCAGGTATGCACAGGCAGGATGTCACGACCCTCGGTAATCTGGCACATGCGCAGAAAGGCGGCCATGCCCATGTCCATGGCGGCATGCACGAAATCCGGGCCGAGGTCCGGGATCTGCACCAGCAAGTCGGTCGTTGCTGCGGTTTCCTGCAACTGAAAATCGGGCATATCGATCAGTATTCGGGAAAAACGCACCAGGCGGCCGAGAACGTCATGCAGTGTGTCACTGGCCAGGCAGGCGAAGCCGAGACCGTGTAATGCCGCCGGCTGAAACTGCCGGGCAACAACCAGGCCGAGGGCCGGGTCACCGGTCACGTCCAGCGCGAGCCGCCACAGTGCCTGCATGCGGAGTGTCGGTATACGCATCGTCGGGTTGCCGACATCTTGCGCTGCGATACCGGCCTTCATGAGCAAGGGTGCAGGGTCATGGCCGAGGTGGCGCAAGGTCTTCACGAGCAATGCGGCGACACTGCTGAGAGTGGTAAGTTCCTGCGTAATAGCCATCAAGTATCGATTTCCGTATCCACTGACAAGTCATTGGCACCAACTGATTAGCTGATGATATCAATTAATGACTACTGTTTCGAAACCTGAAGGCCACATGTCGTGACTACTTCCACAGCAGACAGGAATTCCGTGCACAACAGTAAAATAAATGTCGGTATATATGGCCTCGCAGTACTACCCATCGATTATCTTTCGCGCCTCGGTGATCCCTTTGAACAGACATTTACAGAGCAGGGCATTGATCCTGAATACCATGAGGTATTTACTGCCGGCATCAAGGCCTACCAGCTGGTTACCTACCTGAAACTGGTTCGAGAGCACTATGGCCGTGGCGTTGCCAACCAGGTCGGCAGTTACCAGCAGCGGCTGCTTGAGCAGGAGGCCGGTGGCCGCAGCATCAGCTATACCATCAAGCTCATTAAAGACGCACTCGACAGCGACACGGTCGCGGCCGACACAGACCATGGACGTGTCGATATTCCCATTGAGATGAACGTTGCCCTGTCATTGCTGCTGGGGGTCGCGTCATCACCACATTGCGTCAGTCACCCTGATCAGCGTAGCGCCGAGATAGGCAGCATGGACCTGGATATCGACTGGCTGTTGTCGAACTGTTTGACGCGCGCGCGTGATGATATGAAAAAAGTCTTCGCACCGTTGCTCGCCTGTGTGGATTCCGGTGTACGTATTGATTTTGCACAGGCCTACCTGCACGACAAACTGGTCGCCAACTAGTCCTGCATTTAAACAGGAGGGATGCGACGATCAAGATTGCTGTACGGATTAACTGACAATCAAATACACGCCCAGTACCATCAACAACCCCGCCAGCAGGTTTTTCTGCAGGCCCGTTTCGCCAAACAACCAGGCACCGTATAGCAGGCCGAACAGCAGACTGGTGCGTTTCACGGCGACCATGTAGGCCACCTCGATATGGGCAATGGCATAAAAATGCGTCACTACCATGGCGGCCATGAACAGCCCAATGCCCAGGTGTGCCACGCGATGCCGGCCCAGCGCGCGCCAGCTGGATAGATCCCGTGAGGCAAACAGCAGCACCGAGGCAGTACCCAGTAATACAAAATAAAAGGCGCCGAAGAATCCCGGGGTCACCTGCAGCATCGCCGCCTTGCTGGTCACGGATGTCAGGCTGTAGATCGCCGCCACGACCAGCATCAGGCGTGAACCGCGCTCCTTCGCGATGGCACGGAACGGGGCCAGCACATTCAGTCCGGCCCCGCCCTGTGCTGCCTCGAGGTTCAGCAGCCAGGCACCGAGAACCACCAGCAGAATGCCCGAGAAACCGGTCCAGCTGACCGTTTCTCCCAGTAACAGGTAGCCGGTCAGCGTGTTGAATACCGGTGTAAAGGCGAGGTAGGGCAGGGTCAGTGACAGTGGCGAGTCACGAATGGCCAGCATGTACAGCCACATGGCGATCAATTCAAGTGGCAGGGAGACGGCTATCCATCCCCAGAAAACCGCTGACA
>Ga0316194_10000901_pt1 | contig 20263 bp, 19 predicted proteins | sample CroRivsedime1_MG_FD_204936 | JGI IMG/M metagenome (GOLD analysis project Ga0316194, IMG submission 204936) | Coastal sediment microbial communities from Maine, United States - Cross River sediment 1 | ecosystem: Environmental > Aquatic > Marine > Coastal > Sediment | place: USA: Maine...
AACTGTGACGGTACGTACCGAAATTAACCAGCCGGGCGTCGGTGTGATCCCCATTACCTATTCAATGTACCCGTCGGGCAACGGCTGGAAAGTCTATGATATCGCCATCAGTGGTGTCAGCCTGGTGACCAATTACCGTTCCACCTATGGCAGTATTATTCGCAAGGACGGCATCGATCAGTTGATCGATCAACTGGCCGAACACAACAGGTTGCGCACCGATGGCTGAAGCCACGCTGGTCGATAACGGCGCAGGCAGCTGGTTGCTGCAGGGGGAGCTGGGTTTTCAGTCCGTGTCCGCCGTGCTGCAGGAGGCGAGCACCCGCATGCAGGGTGAAGCCCGCCTTGAAGTGGATCTCAAGGGTGTTAGCCGTGCTGACAGTGCCGGCCTCGCGCTGCTGGTCGAGTGGTTACGTGAAGCGGAGCATGCCGGGAACGAAATTGTGTTTATCAATGTGCCGGATCAGTTGCTGTCAATCGCCCGCGTCTGTGGTCTCGACGAAATACTTTCGCTGGGCTGATGCGGGCTTCTTGAAACCTATGGGAATAAAACGTTATGCAAGGTAGTGAACTCGAGGCAATAATAAAAGCGGGTATTGCGGATGCAGAGGTGATCGTGAAGGGCGAGGGCGATCATTTCGAGGCCACCGTCGTCAGCCAGCAGTTCGAGGGCCGTTCCATGGTGCAACAGCACCAGATGGTTTACGCGACGCTGGGTGAGCGCATGGGGGGCGAGATTCATGCACTGGCGCTGCACACCTATACACCCGGTGACTGGGCCCAACAGCACCGTATCCAGTAAAGGCAGCGACCTTGGACAAATTAATCATCACGGGCGGCAATGTGCTGCAAGGCGATGTCCGTATCTCCGGCGCCAAAAATGCGGTGTTGCCCATCATGGCGGCGACCCTGCTGGCAGACAGTCCCGTCACTATTCGCAATGTTCCTCATTTGCACGATGTCACCACGACCATGGAACTGCTGGGCCGCATGGGTGTGCACCTGACCCTGAACGAGAAAATGGATATCGTGGTCGATGCCACGACCATCAATTCACTGTATGCACCGTATGACCTGGTACGCACCATGCGTTCATCCATCCTGGTGCTGGGTCCGATGCTGTCCCGCTTTGGCAGTGCCGATGTCTCCCTGCCGGGCGGTTGTGCCATCGGCTCACGGCCGGTGAATCTGCACATCAAGGGCCTGCAGGCCATGGGTGCCGAGGTGGAAGTCATCAATGGTTACATCAAGGCGCGTGTCGAGCGTCTCAAGGGTGCGCGACTGGTGATGGACATGGTGACGGTCACCGGCACCGAGAACCTGATGATGGCGGCCGCACTGGCGGATGGCGTCACGGTGATCGAGAATGCCGCACGTGAACCGGAAGTGACGGACCTGGCCAACTGCCTGAACTGTATGGGGGCCAGGATCAGCGGTGCCGGTTCGGACACCATCACCATCGAGGGCGTGGAGCGCCTCTCGGGTACCGAGTACAAGGTGCTGCCGGACCGGATTGAGGCCGGTAGCTACCTGGTGGCCGCCGCCATCACCGGCGGTCACGTAAAGATCAAGGACACCCGTCCGGACACCATGGATGCCATCCTGCAGTCCTTGCGGGAGGCCGGCGCTGATCTGACGGTAGGCGATGACTGGATCGAGCTGGATATGCACGGCAGGCGTCCGCGGGCGGTGAATGTACACACGGCCCCGTACCCGGCATTCCCGACGGATATGCAGGCGCAGTTTACGGCCCTGAACGCGGTGGCGGAGGGCACCGGGACTATTACCGAGACAGTGTTCGAGAACCGTTTCATGCATGTACAGGAAATGCAGCGCATGGGTGCGCAGATTCAGCTTGAAGGCAACACCGCAATCTGCACCGGTGTTGAGCGCCTCGCCGGCGCGCCGGTCATGGCGACCGATCTGCGTGCCTCGGCCAGCCTGGTGCTGGCAGGGTTGGTGGCCGAGGGCGAGACCGCTATTGATCGCATCTATCACATTGACCGTGGCTATGAACGCATCGAGGAGAAGCTGGCACAGCTCGGCGCCGATATCCGGCGCGTCCCTTCCTAGTGACGGGTTCAGTTTGATTAATACAAAAATCGTAACTATTCAGCACACCACAGAGCCACGGAGTACACAGAGACGCTTTGTAATTAAATCGTGCAAAAACGATAAACAAACAGGATCTTGGTGCATTGGTTTATGCTATTTTTCCGGGGTTTATTCAGTACATATTCTGTGTTCTCTGCCTCTGTGGTGAATAGTTACCAAAAATCGTAATTGCCACGGAATCCACGGAAGAACACGAAAAGATTTTCAATAAGTCTTTTATTGTTCAGTGTTTTCCGTGTGTTTCCGTGGCAATTAACTATTCGAACCGGCAATAATGGTGTTGGCACTGCCGGCGCTTGTAAAATGGCGGACTCTGCCTGACACTTGAACCCCATGAATAATGCACTGACGATCGCTCTTTCCAAGGGCCGTATTTTTGAGGAGACGCTGCCGCTGCTGGCTGCTGCCGATATTGAACCGGTTGATGACCCTGAAACCAGCCGCAAACTGATTCTCGATACCAACCATGCTGATGTGAAACTGGTGATTATCCGTGCTGCGGATGTGCCCACCTATGTCGGCTACGGGGCTGCCGATGTCGGCGTCGCCGGCAAGGATGTACTGCTGGAGCACGGTGGCGAGGGGCTCTATGAACCACTGGATCTGAAGATTGCCCGCTGTCGCCTGATGGTGGCGGGGCCGGAAGGCCAGTCAAACGGTCAGCGGCGCTTGCGGATCGCCACCAAGTATGTCAAAAGCACGCGGCGATTTTATGCCGACCGCCAGGAGCAGGTTGAAATCATCAAGCTGTACGGTTCCATGGAACTGGCGCCGCTGGTAGGGCTTGCCGACCGCATCGTTGACGTGGTGGATACCGGTAATACCCTGAAGGCCAACGGCCTGGTGCCGCTTGAGCATATCGCCGACATCAGTTCACGACTGGTGGTTAACAAGGCGTCCATGAAAATGAAACACGCCCGTATCACGGCGTTTGTCGAGCGGCTGAAAACGGCAGTAGGAGCCGGTTAGGCCGGGTCATGTATTTTTTTATTAGCCACGGAAGAACACGAAAATATTGCTTGTAAGGCTTTTATTTTTTTGTGTTCTTCCGTGGATTCCGTCGCCATTATTATGTTTGTATTTACTGGATCGAACCGGTACGAGTGACATCATTAACATTTCCTGTAGGCGGATTGCATGTCTGACATTACCCGATTAAACAGCCAGGACGCTGGTTTCGACGCCGCCCTGGAACGCCTGCTCGGCTGGGAGCAGGGCGCGGACCCGGCAGTTGAGTCCGTGGTGCGGGATATTATCGCGGACGTGCGTGCCCGCGGTGATGCAGCATTGCTCGACTACACCGAGCGCTTTGATCGCTGGGCAGCACCCGTGGCGGCTGATCTCGAACGTTCCTTGCAAGACTGCCAGCAGGCACTTGCCGCAATTGATAAACAGCAACGCGAGGCGCTGCAGTTGGCGGCCGCCCGTGTGCTCGCCTATGCCGAACACCAGAAGCTGGACTCCTGGTCCTACACCGAGGCGGATGGCACAGTGCTCGGCCAGCAGGTTATGCCGATGGACCGGGTGGGGCTGTATGTACCCGGAGGCAAGGCGGCTTACCCGTCATCCGTGTTGATGAACGCAATCCCCGCGAAGGTCGCCGGGGTGGCTGAATTGATTATGGTGGTCCCCACCCCGGATGGCGAGGTGAATGACATGGTACTGGCGGCCGCGGCGATTGCCGGTGTCGACCGCGTGTTTGCAATCGGTGGCGCACAGGCCGTGGCCGCGCTGGCCTACGGCACGGACACCATCCCGCCGGTCGACAAGATCGTCGGGCCGGGCAATGCCTGGGTCGCGACGGCCAAGCGCATGGTATTCGGCAAGGTCGGTATCGATATGATTGCCGGCCCCTCGGAAATACTGGTGATCTGCGATGGTCAGACGGATCCCGACTGGATTGCCGTGGACCTGTTTTCGCAGGCGGAACACGATGAAGACGCCCAGTCCATCCTCGTCAGCCCGGACGGTGACTTCCTTGATCGTGTCATGGCAAGTATCACGCGCCTGTTACCGGAAATGCCACGAGCCGATATTATCCGTGCCTCGCTGCAGGGGCAGGGCGCCCTGATCCAGGTGCGCGATATGGATGAAGCAATAGACATTGCCAACCGGGTGGCGCCGGAGCATCTGGAACTCTCGATCGCGGACCCACAGCCTGTCGCCCGGCAGATACGTCATGCCGGCGCCATCTTCATGGGCCGCTATACCGCGGAAGTGCTTGGCGATTATTGTGCCGGACCCAATCACGTGCTGCCGACCTCGCGCACGGCGCGCTTTTCCTCGCCGCTGGGTGTGTATGATTTCCAGAAACGTTCCAGCCTGATTCACTGTTCGGCGGATGGTGCCAGCACGCTCGGCAAAACAGCCGCCATACTGGCGCACGGCGAAGGACTGACCGCGCATGCCCGATCGGCCGAGGTGCGTATAAAAGACTAGTTATCAACCTGGGGAAGAAAAAACTTATGGCCACGGAAGCACACGGAAAAGCACGGAAAGAAAAGAATATACAAGAAATATTTCCGTGTCCTTCCGTGTGCTTCCGTGGCAATTAAAAGAAATCTGGCACTCAGCTTCTACTCACAACAAACATGCAGGAAAAAATCGACAAACTGATTCGTCCGGAGATCAGGGCATTAAGGGCCTATCACGTACCGCCGGCGAATGACCTGATCAAGCTCGATGCCATGGAGAACCCGTGGTCGTGGTCGGCCGAGTTGCGCAGTGCCTGGCTGGATGCCCTGCAGTCAGTCGAGATTAACCGTTATCCGGACCCGTCCGCCAGTCAGCTGCGCGCCAGCATGCGGGTGGCAATGGATGTGCCGGCATCGGCCGCTGTCATCCTCGGCAATGGTTCCGACGAGTTGATCCAGATGATTATCCAGACGGTCGCCGCGCCGGGCCGGGTGGTGATGGCGCCGGATCCTACTTTTGTTATGTACCGCCAGATTGCGACCGTCGCCAACATGGGCTACGTGGCGGTGCCGTTGCAGGCCGATTTTTCCCTTGATGAAGAGGCGATGCTGGCAGCGCTTGCAGAACAGCAGCCAGCAGTGACCTTTCTATCTTATCCAAACAATCCCACGGCCAACCTTTTCGATGCCGGCAGCCTGCGCAAGATCCTGTCACGTGCAGACGGGCTGGTGGTTATCGACGAGGCCTATGCGCCGTTTACCGATGCCAGCTTCATGGCGGATATTGGCAAATATGACAACCTGCTGGTGTTGCGAACGGTGTCAAAAATGGGGCTGGCCGGGTTGCGCCTTGGGTTGCTCGCCGGCCCGTCGGCCTGGCTGGAGCAAATCGACAAGACACGGCTACCGTATAACATCAGCGTGATCAACCAGGTCACTGGCCACTTCGCGCTGGCGCACGCTGATATCTTTGCGGCGCAGGCGCGCGAGATTCGCGCGCAACGCGCGACACTCATCAGTGGCTTGCAGGTGTTGCCGCAGTTAACGGTATTCCCGAGCGAGGCCAACTTCATCCTGTTTCGCACGCCCCCGGGTCAGGCAACAGCGCTGTTTGAGAGGCTGAAAACCGCCGGCATCCTGATCAAGAATCTTGATGCACCCGGCGGACCCTTGCAGGACTGTCTGCGCGTCACTGTCGGGTTGCCGGAGGAGAACGCGGCCTTCCTGAGCGCACTGCGTGAGCTGTTGCAGGCTGGTTAGTGCGTTATCAAGCAAAGATTATTGCCACGGAATACACGGAAGAACACGGAAAAATAAAAAACTTTCGAAACTATTCGCCACAGAGGCACGGAGCACACAGAGAAATTCCGTAATAAAATCCTGTAAAAACGATAAACAACTGGATCCTGTTACATTGGTTTATGCTATTTGCCCTGGGCTTATTCAAAGTACACAACCTGTGTTCTCCGTGCCTCTGTGGTGTGCTGAATAGTTACAAACTTTCAAGAAATATTTCCGTGTGTTTCCGTGGCTAATAAAAAACCGTCACTCGGTAATATCTGGCCCAGTTCCGTAGGATGGGCAAAGCATCGCGTGCCCATCATGAGTCGAGATGCGGGTTACAGCCGGTCTTTCGGTTTAACCCTGCCCGGGCGTTGCATGATCTGCACCTGCGCAGTGAACGGCACATCTTTGCGGTAGCCCGCCAGTGTGATCATGCTCCCGGGCTGTTGTTCGGAAATGGTCTTCATGGCCTCGCTGGTTTTGCTGATTTTCTCGCCGTTGATGGAGACCACGATATCACTGGGTTCCACCCCGGCCTTGCCGGCGGGGCCGTCTCGCATGACGCCACCAATCAGCATGCCGGGCCTGAACTTGAGGCCGTAGGTTTCTGCCAGTTGTGGTGTCATGTCCTGGGCCTCGATACCGAGCCAGCCGCGTACCACCTGGCCGGTTTCGATGATCTGGGTCATCACGCCCTTGGCAAGATTGATCGGGATGGCAAAGCCGATACCCTGTGAGCCGCCGCTGCGGCTGTAGATAGCCGAGTTGATGCCAATGAGTTCGCCCTGGGTGTTAATCAATGCACCGCCGGAATTGCCCGGGTTGATGGCGGCATCTGTCTGAATGAATTCTTCGTAGGCGGTAATGCCGAGGTGGTCGCGCCCGGTGGCGCTGATAATGCCGGACGTGACCGTCTGGCCCACACCGAACGGGTTGCCAATGGCGAGTACCACGTCGCCGACGCGTTGCTTGGCGGAGTTGCCAATGACGATACTTGGCAACTTGCTGGTATGGATGTACAGCACGGCCAGGTCTGTATCCTCATCGGTACCCACCACCGTGGCTTTCGCGCTGCGGCCATCGGACAGCAACACCTGTATCTGGTCGGCGCCTTCAATGACGTGATTATTCGTCAGCACATAGCCCTGTGCGCTGATCAGCACCCCGGAACCCAGGCTGGTTTGTATTTCCTTGCGTGCCTTGGCAAAGCGATCGCCAAAGAACTGCTGGAACACCGGGTCTTCCAGTAGCGGGTGAACGCGGTGGGTGATCAGTTTGGCAGTGTGGATGTTGACCACCGCCGGGATGGCTTTTTCAACGGCATTGGCGTAGGAGACCGGTCCGTTCCAGCCGCCGCTACTGGAGTCCGCGCTGGCGGCCTGTTCAGCTTCTTCCATGGTTTCGCGGACTTCTACAATCCGGCTGTCGTCTTGCAGCAGGGCGGGTTCGACCAGCAACACATAAAGAAAGGCAACGGCCAGTCCGGCCATGACGGTTTGCAGCAGAAAGTAAAGAAATTTGCGAATTGTCATGGGTGCGATACCCTGTTAGCGGTCGATTGTTGAGAAATGAATAGCTGCACCTTAACAGGATGCGATGCCATGGTAACCCTGAAAGCGCTGCTCGATTATACAAACAGCCTGTTGTCCATCGACAGGTTTGCGGATTACTGCCCCAATGGCTTGCAGGTCGAGGGTAGAGTGAAAGTCACCCGCCTGGTCAGTGGCGTGACGGCCAGCATGGAATTGATCGAGGCGGCCATCGAGGCACAGGCCGATGCCATCGTGGTGCACCACGGTTATTTCTGGAAGGGTGAGGATGCCTGTGTGACTGGTATGAAACGCACCCGGCTGCAGCGCCTGCTGGGGACCGATACCAGTCTGCTGGCCTATCATTTGCCACTGGATGCGCATCCGCAACTTGGCAATAATGCACAGTTGGCCGAACGGCTCGGCTTTCAACCCCGGGGCAGTTTCGGTAACGATGCTGGCCTGTCACTGGCGCAGTACGGGACCCTGCCGCAACCCTTGACGGCGGAGGCGCTGGGCGCGCTGATCGATGAACGTCTTGGCCGCACACCGCTGCATGTGCCAGGCCGGTCGGCATCGATTCAAACCGTGGGCTGGTGTACCGGGGCTGCACAGTCCTATATCGATGCCGCGGTAGTGGAGGGGCTGGATGCCTTCATCAGTGGCGAGATTTCCGAACAAACCGTGCATGTCGCGCGCGAGTGCGGTATTCATTATTTTGCCGCCGGACATCACGCAACCGAGCGCTATGGCGTCAGGGCGCTGGGACAGCATCTGGCTGAGCACTTTGCGATCGATCACCGCTTCATTGATATCGATAACCCGGTCTGATGTCGCCATGGAGAAAATCAGGGCAATCAGGGGCCGCTTTTTCCCGATCACCCCTTGACCTTATCGGGTTGTTAGACCATCCTATGCGGTTCTTGTGGTGCGCATGAAATAAATCAGAATATTCCGAAATAGTTAAGCTGCTTTTGAGCGCTGCGGTCGTCGGGATGTCGCGCATAACTAGCTGATTTCATTTTCATAATCTGGAGATTGCCATATGAGTGGCGATAACACCAATACAGGCAGACGCCGGTTTTTGACGGCCGCGACCACGGTCGTTGGAGCGGTCGGAGTCGGATTCGCGCTGGTTCCCTTTGTTTCTTCCATGCAACCCAGTGCGAAAGCACGCGCTGCCGGTGCGCCGGTACGGGCTGATATCAGTAAACTGGAGCCGGGGCAGATGATCCGTGTGAAATGGCGCGGCAAGCCCGTGTGGCTGGTGAAACGTACCGATGAGATGCTGGAATCACTGGCAACGCTGGTTCCCGAGTTGCGTGACCCGGACTCGCTCGAGCCAATGCAGCCGGAATACGCGCAGAACGAATTTCGTTCCATCCGGCCGGAAATCCTGGTGACGGTCGGAATCTGTACCCACCTGGGCTGCTCGCCGACCTACCGCCCGGATGTGGGTGCTGCCGATCTGGGTGCGGACTGGCTAGGCGGGTTCTTCTGCCCCTGTCACGGTTCGCGCTTTGACCTGGCCGGCCGTGTCTACAAGGGTGTGCCGGCGCCACTGAATCTCGAGATTCCGCCTCATCGCTACCTGAGCGATAACGAGCTGGTGATCGGTGAAGATGGAGGGGTCGCATAATGGGCGAAAAATGGAACAAGGGTTTACTGGGCTGGATCGATGCACGCTTTCCGCTCAGCAAGATGTGGTACGAGCACCTCGCCGAGTACTACGCACCCAAGAACTTTAATTTCTGGTACTACTTTGGCTCACTGGCCCTGATGGTGCTGGTGCTGCAGCTTGTCACCGGTGTCTGGCTGACCATGAACTACAAGCCGGATGCCGCACTGGCGTTCAATTCCGTCGAATACATCATGCGTGATGTCAACTGGGGCTGGTTGATACGCTATATGCATTCGACCGGGGCCTCGATGTTTTTCATCGTCGTGTACCTGCATATGTTCCGTGGCCTGATCTACGGTTCCTTCAAGAAACCACGGGAACTCATCTGGATCTTCGGCATGATTATCTATGTCGCCCTGATGGCAGAGGCCTTCATGGGGTACCTGCTGCCCTGGGGCCAGATGTCCTACTGGGGCGCGCAGGTGATTATTTCACTGTTCGGTGCCATACCGGGCATCGGCGATGCACTGGCACTGTGGATTCGTGGTGACTTCGTGATCGCAGACGCCACCCTGAACCGCTTCTTCGCCTTCCACGTGATAGCCGTGCCGATCGTGCTGCTGGCGCTGGTAGTGCTTCACATCCTGGCCTTGCACGAGGTGGGTTCCAACAACCCGGATGGTGTCGAGATCAAGAAGCACAAGAACGACAAGGGAATTCCGCTGGATGGTATTCCGTTCCACCCGTATTACACGGTGAAGGATATCGTCGGTGTGGTCGTGTTCCTGATTATCTTTTCCATTATCGTGTTTTTCATGCCCGAAATGGGGGGCTGGTTCCTGGAACGCGATAATTTTATCCCGGCAGACCCGTTAAAGACGCCGGAGCATATCGTGCCGTTATGGTACTTCACACCGTTTTACGCCATCCTGCGCGCGGTGCCTGACAAGTTCCTTGGTGTGGTTGCCATGGGTGGCGCCATCTTCGTACTGTTCCTGCTGCCGTGGCTGGATCGCAGTCCGGTGAGGTCAATCCGTTACCGTGGCGGTATCTACAAGATCGCCATCGCTGTGTTCGTTATCAGCTTTATTGCACTGGGGTATCTCGGCACGCAACCGGCAACACCGGTAGCGACCAATTTTGCACGACTGTTCAGTCTTCTGTATTTCGGTTTCTTCGTATCGTTGCTGATTATTCCCAAGTTTGAAAAGACCAAGCCGGTACCGGACAGGGTGACGCCATGAAAAAGTATCTAGTCATTGTTTTACTGGCACTGGCGCCTGCCTGGGTATTGGCTGCAGGCGGTCCTGGAGTGATCCTTGACAAGGCAAACATTGATCCGACCAACAAGCAGTCGCTGCAGCGTGGTGCACGTCTCTTTGTTAACTACTGTCTCAGTTGTCACTCGGCATCGCTGATGCGCTATGAACGAATGGGTAACGACTTGGGTATCGATGAGAAACTGGTCAGTGAGAACCTGATGTTCACCGGCGGCAAGGTAGGTGAACTGATGACGGTTGCCACTGCGGCTGATGATGCCAAGGAATGGTTTGGTACAGTGCCTCCGGACCTGAGCGTGATCGCGCGCGCACGCGGTGTTGACTGGCTGTACACCTACATGCGCAGTTTCTATCAGGATGATTCCCGCCACATCGGTACCAATAATCTGGTGTTCCCGGATGTCGGCATGCCGAATGTGCTGTGGGAGTTGCAGGGGATACAGGAGGCAGTCCTTACCACGGTCAAGGATCATGACGGCACCGAGCATAAGGTGGTGGAACTGGAACTGGTCGAACCCGGTTTGCAGACGCCCAAGGAGTTTGACCGCACCGTGCGAGACCTTGTGAACTTCCTCGACTACATGGGCGAGCCGGCAAAGTATGAACGCCGTCAACTGGGTACCAAGGTGATCCTGTTCCTGATGGTGTTCCTGGTGCTCGCGTACTTGCTGAAGAAGGACTACTGGAAAGACATACACTAAACCCGGCTGCCCTGGTAATCGGTCATGTTAACCTCAAGGAATACCTGATATGGCCCTGGTAGCCAACCGTCGATCTGTCATGAACTTATTTTCTTCATCAACCTGTCCCCAAAGCCATCGTGTGCGCATGGTGCTGGCAGAGAAAGGCATAACAGTCGAGATCATCGATGTTGACAGCAGTCAGAAACCGGAGGATTTGATTGACCTGAATCCTTACAACACGGTGCCAACGCTGGTTGATCGTGAACTGGTACTCTACGATCCGCACACGATCGTGGAATATCTCGATGAGCGCTTTCCGCATCCACCCTTGATGCCGGTTGATCCGGTGTCGCGTGCACGCACGCGGCTGGCGTTGTTCCGTATCGAGCAGGACTGGTACGATCTGATACCGGCGCTTGAGTCCAAGGGTGAAAAGACCGTTAACAAGGCTCGCAAGGAACTGCGCGACAGTCTCACCTCGAGTGCCGAGGTATTCGCCGCCAAACCATATTTCCTCAGTGATGAATTCTCGCTGGTTGATGCCAGTATTATTCCCATATTGTGGCGCCTGATGCGCTACCGCATCGAGTTGCCGCGTCAGGCGAGGCCGGTAATGGAATATGCGGAACGCATGTTCAATCGCGAGTCATTTCAGGCCAGCCTCACGGAGGCTGAACGAGAAATGAGAGAGTGATCCAGTTCCCGTTGTTGTTTTTTTAAGGTCCGGATTTTATTATTTTATTGCCACGGAAGCACACTGAAAAGCACGGAAAGAAATACCTTATACGGGCTGTTTCCGTGTGCTTCCGTGGCAATATTATTTGCTTTTATTACTAGTATTTTCTCCTGTATGACACGCAGTCGTCCCTATCTGGTCCGTGCGATCCATGAGTGGATCCTGGATAACGAAATGACACCACACCTGCTGGTGGATATCGAGGGTGACGGTGTGGAGGTGCCTGCGCAGCAGGGGCAGAACGGAAAGATTGTTCTGAATATCAGCCCGCAGGCCGTAGAGGGCCTGATGCTGGGTAATGATGCCATCGGTTTCCGTGCCCGATTCGGCGGTATATCAACCGATGTGTATGTGCCGGTTGAAGCCGTACTGGCCATTTATGCGAAGGAAAACGGTCGCGGTATGGTCTTTAACGATGATGATAACGACCCTGAACCGGATAGTTCCGGATCCCGTTCGGGCAAACGCCCCGAGCTGAAGATCGTCAAGTAAGCAAACGTTGTTACGATGACGTGTCCTGGCGCAGGGCTTCCAGCCGTAACTGCGCTGCCACTACCCCGTGTCCTGTCAGGTGGCTTTCAACTGACTCACGCAGCCCGGCAGGCACGCAGGCATAAAAATCAAGTTCGCCGACATTATCCAGGTCGGCAATGATCCGTGCCAACAAGGACTCGACAGAGTCGCTTGCGGTTGCCTCAAATGTGTTACATCTGAAATTATCCAGCGCATCAGCCCAGGAACGACACAGGTTGCCGAGGTAGAGGCTGTTGCCTGCCGTGGAAATCCGGTAGAGGTAAATATTCTCGGCCGTATCCAGCGCCATGGCGTGTTCAATGAGGCTCTTGACAGGGCCAAAGCCGGTGTCAACGGCAATGAATACCAGTGAGCGGGGAGAGTCTTCGTTGAGCGTAAAGTCGCCCTGTGGTCCCTCGATACAGAGGCGTGCCGTTGACTTCTCGGGGTCGAGCAGTGCCTCGACAAACGGATTGCCGGCAGCCATCTGAACGTGAAATTGCAGGTTCATGTCGTCACAGGGGCAGCTGGCGATGGAACAGTCCTGCGGCGGCAGGTCATCCAGCTGTAATGACAGGTACTGGCCGGCAAGAAAACGCAGACGGCTGGTACGCGGTGTTTTGGCGTGCACAACGAGTACCCGCTCATTGGGACGTTCAATCTTCTTCACCCGAACCTCGATTTTCTGCCGCGGGATGTCGTGTGAACCGAACGCTTCCTCGGCCTCCAGCACGATGTCGGTGACGGCCGTGTTGCAGCAGGCGAGGATATAACCCAGACCTTTCTCGGTTTCCGACAGCGCGAAGTCATGCGGCGCGATTTTCTTTACCTGGCCGGAGACAACCTTGGCCTTGCATTTGCCGCAATTACCGTTGCTGCAGCCGTAGTCAAGCGCCAGCCCGCTGCGCAACCCCGCCTCCAGGATGGAATCGGAGCCTTCGATCAGGAATTCATGCCCACTGGGGAGGATGCGAACCTGGGCAGCCATAACGCGTAAAAAAGCCTCCTTGGCTATGATTTCGGTGTCGTCAAGCGGTGCCTCGCCGGCTTCCAGCGCCTGATTGAACCATGCGTGGAGTTTACTAAATGCAGTGGCCTGCGTCTGTTCCGTGTCCGCGGCAAGTTCCTCGAACTTCAGTTTCAGCATGTTGACAAGCTCGGCATGGCGACGTGCCTGCTGCCGGGTTTGTGCCAGCTCCTGACTTAATACCAGGATGCGCGCCGCCAGGGTGTTGCTGTCGGGCTTGTCTTCATCAGGGCGTATTATTTTATTAACTGCATTTTCCATGATGTGCTCGACGCGCTCCAGCATGGTGGTGTCTTCTACCCTGGTCTGCGGGTAGGCGTGCAGCAGGTCGGATAGCAGCAGTTCCCCTTCAAAGGTTCGTAATTCACCCTGTCGAATTTTGCTCTGCAAGGCACCCCGTTTAACGCCGACCAGGCGAGCGGCTCGTGAGAGTGTAATCAGACGTGGCATGCTTCCCCCTTAAAGTCTCTTTCTGATATCGCAATTACTCTACCATAGCTTCTTTGTAAAAAGCCGCAGGGCTATACTATTTCAGCCATGATTGAAATTGTTTGCGCAGATATTACAACACTCGAGGTGGACGCGATTGTCAACGCGGCCAACTCCTCGCTGCTCGGCGGTGGCGGCGTGGATGGTGCCATTCATGCTGCCGCCGGTCCGGTGTTGCTGGATTTTTGTCGTACCCTGGACGGTTGTCGTACCGGTGAGGCAAAGCTGACCCCGGGATTTGACCTGCCTGCGCGCCGCATCATTCACACTGTCGGGCCGGTATGGAAAGGTGGTGGACACTACGAGGCGCCCTTGCTAAAAGCCTGTTACAAAAACTGCTTTGAAGTGGCCTTGCAGAACGGTGTGCGTACGATTGCTTTTCCGGCCATCAGTACCGGTGTCTACGGCTATCCGAAGCAACAGGCTGCCGAAATTGCCCTGTCCGTCATGCGGGAGTATGAAGACCGCTTCGAGCGGATCATGGCCTGTTGTTTCAGCGAGGAAGACGCCGTGTTATATCGAGCGGTGTTGCAGAAATAATAAACATCTTCGCGCATGCGATGCGCTCCTGCAGGTTTAATAATATCCGTAGGAGCGCATCGCATGCGCGATCGTTTTCAGGGATCTGATTTTTCTGTTGGTGCCGATGCCTGAATGTCTTCAGGTAACAACAACAGCGGGTCGATGCGTGCATCATTGAGGCTGACGCCCCAGTGCAGGTGCGGACCGGTGACACGGCCGGTCATGCCGACTTCACCCAGGGTGTCACCGCTGTTAACCGTTTGGCCGGGTGTGACGTCAATCTTGCTCATGTGGCAGTACATGGTGACCAGTCCCTGGCCGTGGTCAAGCAGCACGGTGTTGCCATTAAAAAAGAAATCGCCGGTGTCGAGTACCGTGCCGGGCGCCGGGGCGCGAATCGGGGTGCCTTCCGGCGCGGCAATGTCCAGCCCGCTGTGCGGGTTACGTGCCTGTTCATTAAAAAAACGCCGCAGACCAAACGGGCTGCTGGTCGGGCCCTCGACCGGTTTCTGGAAGGTGACGACAACATCGTCCTGTGCGGACCAGTGTCTCAGGGCTGTCTTGATCTGTTGCGACTCGCGCGTGATGCGTTCCATGTCACGCTTCTCCGGGTTTACCTTGCGCTTGTCGGTGATGGTGATGTGCTGTTCTTCATAGGCCTTGTCTTCAACCTGGAAGCCGATACTCTGCGTCTGGCCCTGGCGGTTTTTAACCTTGAGATAGTGCCTGCCGGGCTCGGCGGCCAGTGGCAGGCCGATTACCGCGAGGGTGTTGTCATCGTTGCGCGTGACCAGCACCCTGCGGTCACGGTAACGTGCCGTGGCGGGGTCGGCATCTGCGGGCAGGGTGATGATGGCAATACCGCCGGGCACCGGGGTGCTGTCGAGAGTCAGCGCATGGCCAGAGTGGGTTATAAATACAAGGGAGAGTAACAGGGTAAGACGTAACATAAGCAGGCCTTCCAAAATTCCATGGAGTTGTGAACTTAACCCCCTCTCCCTCCGGGAGAGGGCTGGGGAGAGGGGGCTTGTTTGTTACTTGAAGATTTTATCAACATTGCACAACAACTGACCATCCGCAAGCCGCGCCGTGACCTGTTCACCAGGTGATACGCTGCTTGCGCTGTGTAGCACGTGGTTATCTGTCTGCCGCGTCACGATGGCGTAACCCCGTTCCAGGGTGGCGAGCGGGCTGATGGTGTCCAGTGACTTGCAGGCCACGGCCAGCTGGCGCTGCCGGGTTTGCAGCCCGATGCTGATGATGGTTCGCAGGCGTTGTGTAAGCGCCTGTAACTGTAACTCGGAGCGGCTGATTCGAACGCTCGGTGCGGTCTGTTTCAATGCCGCTGTTGCTGCATGAAGTAAAGACTGCAACCTGTTGAAATGTGAGCGTATCACCAGTCGAGATCGTTGCTCCAGCTCGTCCAGTCGCTGTGCCTGTTGACGCAGATACTGGCCGGGATGACGAAATTGCAGGCGCTGGTTGAGCCAGTTCAGGCGCTGCCGGGCATCAAGCAGTTGCTGTTGCAGGTGGCGGTTGCTGCGCAGCTGCAGGGCATGGAGCTGCGCCAGCCACTCGGATTGCTCCGGGCTCACCAATTCGGCTGCGGCAGACGGTGTCGGGGCACGCTGGTCGGCCACGAAATCCGCGATGGTGAAGTCCACTTCATGACCGATGGCACTGACGACTGGCAGGCTGCAGTCATGCAGTGCGCGGGCCACGACCTCCTCGTTGAATGCCCACAGGTCTTCCAGCGACCCGCCGCCACGGGTGAGGATGAGGACGTCACAGTCCCGGCGCCGGGAGGCGCTGGCGATCATGGCGGCGATTTCCCTGCCGGCATCCTTGCCCTGTACCGGTACCGGATAGATCAGCACCGGGATGGCCGGAAAACGTCGTTGCAGCACGCTGAGTACGTCGCGGATGGCCGCGCCGCTGGGTGAAGTGATTACACCGATGCGTGCAGGCATTGGCGGTAGTGGCAACTTGCCCTCTGTGGCAAACAGGCCTTGCTGTTCCAGTTTTAGTTTCAGGGCATCAAAGGCACGTTGCAGCACACCGTCGCCGGTTTCCTGCATAGCCTCGGCAATCAGCTGGTAGTCGCCGCGTGGCTCGTAGAGGCTGACCTTGGCACGCACCAGCACCTGCATGCCTTCCTCCGGCCTGAAGCGCAGCAGCTGGTTGCGACTGCGGAACATGGCGCCGCGGATCTGTGCCTTGCTGTCCTTGAGGGTGAAATACAGGTGACCGGAGGAGGGCCGGGCGATATTGGACAATTCGCCCTCCAGCCAGATGCGGGCCAGACCCGATTCCAGCAGTTTTCGTGCGGTTTGGTTCAGCCGGGTGACGGTATAGACGTCCCGCTCCGGCGGTACCATGGCGATATCCTGTGAGATTTCTGACATGGGAGCCAAGGATACACGTAATCGGCGCGTACCGGTTTACCGCACTAGCACCAGTCCCTATAATTGCGGCCATTCTCAACCGGTGGAACCCGAAAAAATGCGCATTTCGCAGGAAGCCCTTACTTTTGATGACGTCCTGCTGTTACCGGCACATTCCACCGTCCTGCCGCGTGACGTCAGCCTGAGCAGCCAGTTGACCCGCGAGATCGAACTGCAGATTCCGCTGCTGTCGGCCGCCATGGACACGGTTACCGAATCCCGGCTGGCCATTACCCTGGCGCAGGAGGGCGGCATCGGCATCGTCCACAAGAATCTGACGCCACAACAGCAGGCGTTCGAGGTACAACGGGTAAAGAAATTCGAAAGTGGCGTAATCAAGGATCCGATCACGGTGTCACCGACGGCCAGCATCCGCGAGGTCATCGAGCTGACCCGCGCAAATAATATTTCCGGTGTGCCGGTCGTGGAAGGCCATGATCTGGTGGGTATTGTAACCAGCCGCGACCGTCGCTTTGAAACCAACCTCGACTTGCCGGTGAGCAGCGTCATGACCCCGAAAGACAAGCTGGTCACGGTTTCGGAAGGTGCCGGCAAGGATGAAGTCATAGCGCTGCTGCATAAATACCGGATCGAACGCGTGCTGGTGGTGAACGACGATTTCAAATTGCGCGGCATGATCACGGTCAAGGATATTCAGAAGTCCAGGGACTTCCCGAATGCCTGCAAGGATGAGCAAGGTCGCCTGCGTGTCGGCGCGGCCGTTGGCACCGGCGGCGATACCGAAGCACGGGTGGAGGCGCTGGTAGATGCAGGCGCCGATGTCATCATCGTTGACACGGCGCACGGCCACTCGCAAGGCGTGATCGACCGGGTACGCTGGGTGAAACAGAATCATCCCGACATCCAGGTCATTGGCGGCAATATCGCCACGGCCGCAGCGGCGCGGGCACTGGTTGACGCCGGTGCCGATGCTGTCAAGGTCGGTATCGGGCCCGGCTCCATTTGTACCACCCGTATCGTGGCCGGTATCGGTGTGCCGCAGATTACCGCGGTTGCCAACGTTGCCGCGGAGTTGCGCAAGGACGGCATCCCGTTGATCGCCGATGGCGGCATACGTTATTCGGGTGATGTTGCCAAGGCACTGGCTGCTGGCGCCTACTCGGTCATGATCGGCAGCATGCTCGCAGGTACCGAAGAGGCGCCGGGTGAAGTCGAACTCTATAAAGGCCGTTCCTACAAGGCCTACCGCGGTATGGGTTCGCTGGGTGCAATGAAAGAAGGCTCCAGCGACCGGTATTTTCAGGAAGGCGGCGAACAGGACAAACTGGTGCCCGAAGGCATCGAGGGCCGGGTGCCGTACAAGGGTTCGATGATTGCCATTTTGCATCAGCTGATGGGGGGCCTGCGTGCCAGCATGGGTTATACCGGTTGCGCCAGCATTGAAGAGATGCGCACCAAGCCGGAATTCATTCGTGTCACCAACGCCGGCATGAAAGAAAGCCATGTGCATGATGTATCGATTACCAAGGAAGCACCGAACTACCGAGTGTAATTTACTGCTGCCCTATATCCCCCTCTCCCCCAGGGAGAGGGTTGGGGAGAGGGGATAAAATAAAGGTAGTCAACTTTTTTATCTCCCCCCCCCTCATCCTGTCCTTCTCCCTCAGGGAGAAGGGACGCGCCATATGAGTATTAATGTGAATCCTGACAACAACGATATCCATGCCCACCGAATCCTGATCCTGGATTTTGGTTCCCAGTACACGCAACTCATCGCCCGTCGCGTCCGCGAGATAGGCGTCTATTGTGAAATCTATCCCTATGACATTGATGCCGCCGATATCAGCGCCTTCAATCCCATGGGCATTATTCTTTCCGGTGGCCCGGAGACGGTCACCGGTGACGATGCACCGCGGGCACCGCAACGGGTATTTGAACTCGGCGTGCCGCTACTCGGCATCTGTTACGGCATGCAGACCATGGCGGCGCAACTGGGTGGCCACGTAGAGACTTCAGATCATCATGAATACGGTTATGCGCAGGTACGCGCACGCGGTCACTCACGCCTGCTGACCGATATCGAGGACCACACCTCGGCAGAGGGCTACGGGCTACTTGATGTCTGGATGAGTCATGGTGACCGGGTGATCGAGTTGCCTGCCGGATTCAAGGTCAGTGCCAGCACCGACAGTGCGCCGATCGCTGCGATGGCCGATGACGAGCGTGCCTGGTACGGCATCCAGTTTCATCCGGAAGTGACCCATACGCACCAGGGTGGGCGTATCCTGCAGCGTTTCATCATTGACCTGTGCGGCTGTGATGCCCTGTGGACGGCGGATCACATTGTCGACAGCAGCATTCGTGATATCCGCACACAGGTCGGCGACGGCAAGGTGCTGCTGGGACTGTCCGGAGGCGTCGACTCATCCGTGGTTGCCGCATTGCTGCACAAGGCCATCGGTGATCAACTGGTGTGTGTGTTTGTTGATAACGGCCTGCTGCGCTACAACGAAGGCGACCAGGTAATGGCGACCTTTGCCGAGCACATGGGGGTGCATGTCATCCGTGTCGATGCAGAAGCGCGCTTTCTGCAGGCCCTCGAGGGTATTGATGACCCGGAACAGAAACGCAAGGTGATCGGCAACCTGTTCATTAGCGTGTTCGAAGAGGAATCCGACAAGCTCAGCGGTGAAGTTGAGTGGCTGGCGCAGGGTACCATTTACCCGGATGTCATTGAATCTGCCGGCGCCAGGACCGGCAAGGCGCACCTGATCAAGTCGCACCATAATGTCGGCGGACTGCCCGAACACATGCGCATGCAGTTATGCGAACCGCTGCGCGAACTGTTCAAGGATGAAGTGCGCAAGCTGGGTGTGGAACTCGGTTTACCCTATGACATGGTCTATCGCCACCCGTTTCCCGGACCGGGGCTCGGTGTGCGCATACTCGGCGAGGTGAAAAAGGATTACGCGGATACCCTGCGGCTCGCTGACCATATCTTTATTGAAGAACTGCGCAGGCACAAACTCTATGACTCGGTGAGCCAGGCGTTCAGCGTGTTCCTGCCGGTGAAGTCAGTCGGCGTCACCGGTGACGGCCGGCGTTATTCACACGTGGTGGCGCTGCGTGCGGTAGAAACCATCGATTTCATGACCGCCCGCTGGGCGCATCTTCCCTACGAGTTTCTCGACCTGGTATCGCGACGGATTATCAACGAGGTGCCCGATATCTCTCGGGTTACCTACGATATCTCCGGCAAACCGCCTGCAACCATCGAGTGGGAGTAGGAAGGATTCATAACATATTGAAATATAATAATAAGACAACACCAATCAATAATATGATCTGCATCATCAATGGTATTTTTTATGGTATTTATTGCGTGTAGAAAGGCAGAAAATATCGATACCATGAGAGGAAAATTGATGCTGGCATGGTATCAGAGCGCTTGAACTGCGTGTGCTCTGGAGCAATCCGGAAACCTGCTATACCAGTACAGCTTCAAATTGCTTTGCCTTATCCGTGCTGGCTGATTCACCTGAGAATAAGATGGTATAGCCCATCGTCTTGTAGCTTTTTTCGCGCTTATTGAACATGCGTTGGAGCATGGGAAGACCGCAGTCAACGTAGTCGTGAATCGTTACC